>Ga0315284_10000040_pt1 | contig 181842 bp, 180 predicted proteins | sample YL17G09_16_MG_FD_203696 | JGI IMG/M metagenome (GOLD analysis project Ga0315284, IMG submission 203696) | Sediment microbial communities from Yellowstone Lake, YNP, Wyoming, USA - YL17G09_16 | ecosystem: Environmental > Aquatic > Freshwater > Lake > Sediment | place: USA: Wyoming | collected... | reverse complement strand
GACGCCAGGGAAGGTGTTCTCACCTTGAACCTTGTGGGAACATCCTGTATGTCGTACTTGATAAAAATCCCAAGCCCTCCGTGTGGACATTCCACTCGTGCATACTCCTCGACCTCACGGCTATGTATGTCAATTAACGGTTTTATATATACATCTCCATCTGGCGTATTGCTTAAGAGACTCTTCAAAATATCAGATGATTCCCTGATCTCCTTCATCCGTACTTGATACCTGTCGAAACAGTCACCTCTCCTGCCAACAGGTATCTTGAAGTTCAAGTTTTCATAACCACAATACGGTGCAATCTTTCTGACGTCCATTCTCTCACCACATGCACGAAGATTGGGTCCCGTCAGCCCAAGGGTCATTGCGTGTTCACGCTGGATGCGACCAATATTATCCACCTTTCCCCTGAAAAACTTATTTTCGGTCAACAGGAGATCGAACTCACCCATCCGCCCGTCCAGGTATGTCAGGAAGTCAAGGAATTCAAATATGACACTCGATTTTAAATCACCCTTGACACCGCCGGGCACACAGAAGTTAGGAGAAATTCTCGAGCCAGTTAAAAGCTCTATGAACCTGAGTGCTCTCTCTCTGTCACGCTGGGCATAGTGATAGCAGGTGACAAAACCAACTGCCAGCGAAAAATTGGACAGCCAACCAAGATGGCTGGCAATCCTGGAAATCTCCATCAATACCACCCTGATCGCATTTGCCCGCTCAGGTACCTTCAGCGACAGCGCGGATTCCACGGCAATCGCGTAAGCCACCTCACCTGAAATACCGCTTGATGAATCGATCTTTGAAGCAAGAAATGGAATCTGCTGGGATGTCATTGATTCCGCAACTTTTTCAAGACCTTTGTAGGAAAATCCAACCTCAGGTTCACAGTCCTCCACTAATTCGCCTTTTACCCTGATCTTAAGCTTGAAATATCTATCAAGTCCTGGAAAAGGACTGGCAAGGTTCAATACAACCACATCGCGCTCATCCATCCGCATTTCTCCTCATGGGAAAGCTACGATCTCCAGGAGTCAGAAACAAATTAGTTTCGTAGTTAGCTGCCTCGAAGTTAATCCCGTACATTTCAAAGATCTCATGTTCCATTAGAAGCGCAGCAGGGTATATGCTTGTGACTGACTCAATCGAACTTGTGCCTGGCGGCAAAACTGCCTTTATGCTCAACGCCTGCCACGTCTCGGTGGAGTATATCTGATAAACAAGCAAAAAATTGTCTTTTTTCTGATAGCAGATTATACAGTCAAGGAAATCAAAAGAGAGCTTCTCTGACTCGCGAAGCTTCTTAAGCACATCTATCAGATCACGCCCATCCAGCTTTATATCTATTCGCTTCTCAAGTACCTTAACGTCAACTTTCCTACCAGACGGAGCCTTCGAAATCTCTTCCTCTAAGAGAAGTTTGGTTAATCTTCCCTTTAAATATAGCTGTTCTATATTTTCTATCAAAACACTACCCTTCCGGAGATTAATGCGCCGTCATTTTTATCTTAAGCCTGAGACGTAAAATGGAATATATAAGTGCCTCAGGTCTTGGGGGGCATCCCGGAACGAAAAGGTCCACCTTAACAAGATCACGTAACTTTTTCAAATTTCCATATCTGTTAAATAAACCCCCGCCGCACGAACACGCGCCATTTGCTATAACCCATTTGGGCATGCCAATCTCCGAATAAATCTCGACAATCTCGCCGGCCATTTTATCATTAATGGGCCCCGCCACAACCAGTAAGTCCGCATGACGAGGAGATGAAACATGATATATGCCCAGCCTCTCCGCATCATAGCTCGGATTGAATATGGACTCCATCTCCTGCGCGCAGCATCCACCGCCTACCAGGTATGTACCAATGGAGAAACATCTTCCCCAATTTACAAAAGACTTAAAATATTCGCTGATTAAAGATATATTTTTATCATCGTTCATAATTAGCTAAATATTCCCTTTTCTATCAGAAACGTGACACCCACCAAAAGCAAAAAGATCGAATAGAGTATTCCAAAAACAAGCACCTTGTCAAATCCGGTTGACATCGCGGAAACCGCCCCAAGTGCGAGCAGCGATACCATCAGAAAAATTGATATCGCAGCAAAAATGGCAGCACCGAAAAACCTGTAGGGATGATCATCAATTGCCTTTATCTCAAGCCTGCCAGAATCCACGTATTTTGTCTCGCTTAATATTGTCTTTGGCCTGATCCTTCTTGATATGAAAGTTATGACAGTAAATAAAAAAGCAACCGTACCAACAAATATTAGCAAGTTTACAAGACTAAAACTAATCTCAGGTTCCATATCTCACATTTTCCATTTTTAGGGGCAACAAAAATCTACCCTCGGGGTCGCCGCAACTGACAAAAAATAGCAACCCCATGCTAGGAGGTTGCCGAAATAGCGATCCTTGTGAAAAACTCAGGATATAATGCTATCAAAAGAGTATATATAACGCAAATAGTTATGACAACTAAAGTCAGGATTGGTACCTCGACTTTTATACCATCTCCTTTTTCAAAATACATCTGCCTGACGACTTTCAAATAAAAATAAAGTGAAATTACGCTGGTTATCACGCCAATTATAACCAGATAAAGCTGTCCGTTCTCCACGGCAGATTTGAAAACGTAAAGTTTACCGATGAACCCGGCAAAAGGCGGAAGCCCTACCAGTGACATCATGAATATGGTCATCGCCACACCAAGATAAGGGTTGGAATAGCCAATACCCGCAAAAGAGGATAACTCGCTGGACTTTTTCGTCTTCTCAACGATCATCGCAACCGAAAAAGCTCCGATATTCATGAAAATATAAGCAAGGAAATAAACGATCAGCGACCACCTTGCATCTGCAGAGGGAAATGTAAAGCATATCAACATATATCCGACGTGCGCAATGCCGGAATACGCCAAAAGTCGCTTTATGTTATTTTGAGGCAGTGCAATTAAATTACCGAATACCATCGAAAGAACCGCCAGCACTGCGATGACCTTAGACCAGATCCCAGCAAAATCACCAAATGCAAATATCAAAATTCGATAAAGCGCGACAAAACCAGCAAGCTTGGATATCGTGGCAAGCAGCGTAGTAACCGTGATTGGAGCTCCTTCATATGTATCAGGACTCCAGAAATGAAAAGGGACCGCGGCGATTTTAAAACCGACACCTGCAATTATCATGACCACAGAGATCAGGAATATAGGATCAAGTCCACCAGGAAGCGCCTGGCTTATTTCGATAAGGTTAGTGGTGCCCGTCAGGCCATAAACAAGCGACATACCGTACAGAAGCATAGCAGAGGCGAGCGTACCCAGGATGAAATACTTGACCGAAGCTTCATTAGACTTGACATCCCTCTTTCTAAAACCGGCGAGGATATAAGCAGGAAAACTTATGAGCTCAATTGATATATATATCATTATCAGGTCATTGGCAGATGAAATCAACATCGCACCAAGCACGACCATCAAAAGCAGGAAATAGTACTCCCCGTGGTGCCTGTCATCGTCATTTATGAAATCCGCGGACAAAAATATCATCATGATGCCTATATTCATAAAAAGAATCCTGAAAAAGTAAGAAAACGAATCCGCAGATAACCACCCGTAAAGCGCCTCTCTGTTAAATGGTACGATGAAAATCAGCAGGGCTATTGATACGATTACCCCTAACACGGATATCAGCGGGGCGGTCAGCCTGCCTTTGCCCTTGCCAAGCAGAACGGCGAAGAGCGCAACTACGGCAAAAACAAATATTGATATTTCCGGCAAAAGCGCATCCAGGTTCAATTCCCCATCCTCAACCCGATATTAACAGAATCGCGCTGTTTATCATTTTCAAAATTACAGCAGGATAAACACCGATCAGTACTATCAGAATAATTATCGGCACCAGCGTCAGCAGCTCCCTTCCATTAATGCGAGGCAAGCTTTCCTCTTTTAACTTATAGGTCTGAAGGATAACGCGCTGAAGCATCCAGAGCAGATATCCAGCGGTTATGACAACCCCAATTGCAGCAATGTAGACCATGGTTTTATAAAACACGGTCGCCTTTGAAAACGCGCCAAGTAACACGAAAAATTCTCCCCAAAACCCGCTTAAGCCCGGAAGCCCAAGCGATGAAAAAGACGTAAATGCAAGTATGCCCGATATGATCGGGATCTTCGTGGCAAGTCCACCTAGATCAGAGATCATGCGCGTATGCGTCCTCTCATAAATCAGCCCGACGAGCAAAAACAGCATCCCGGTGATCAGGCCGTGACTTACCATCTGAATGACAGCACCGTTAAGTGCCGCAGGAGTGTTAGCCGCAACTCCAAGCATCACATAGCCCATATGGCTCACGCTCGAGTACGCAACAAGTTTCTTCAGATCTTTCTGTGCCATGGCAGCGAGCGCACCATATATGATACTGATGACAGCCAGGATCGCGATCATCGACGCAAAGAACCTGGAACCCTCTGGCAGGATGGGAAGCGAGACCCTCATAAAACCGTAAGCCCCCATCTTCAACAGTATGCCTGCGAGCAGAACGCTGCCGGCTGTTGGTGCCTCAACATGGGCATCCGGAAGCCATGTATGAAATGGCCAGATCGGCACCTTAACCGCAAAGCCAAGAAATGTCAGGATAAAGACCAGGTTTTCAATTGCCGGCTTCAACTTTGCACCGACTAATTCGGTCATATCAAAAGTGCCAAGCCCGGAGTTGAAATAAAGCACCAGGATACCCACAAGCATCAGCACGCTTCCAAGGAGAGTGTAAATAAAGAACTTTATGCTCGCATAATCCTTTCGAGGTCCTCCCCATACCCCTATCAGAAAGAACATGGGAAGCAGGACGAGCTCCCAGAATATGTAGAACAATATGAAATCAAGTGCCACAAACACGCCGAGCATGCCGGTCTCTAGCAGCAGTATCAGCGAAAAGTATCCCTTTAACTTTTCATTAATATTCCACGATGCAATTATGGAAATTGTGGTCAAAATAGCGGTAAGGATAATCAGTGGCAGGCTGATCCCGTCAACCCCAAGGTGGTACGAAAGTCCGATCGACCTCACCCAGGGCAGATTTATCGAAAACTGCATCCCTCCATTAGAGTGATCCATTAAGAAATACAGTACAAAACTTATGAACAGCGATGGCAGTGAAAATATGAGGCTCACCCACTTGATTCCAGCTGCTGATTTCCTGGGCAGAAACAGAATTATGATTGCTCCTACCAGCGGTAGAAATAATAAAAGGGATAAGAGATCAACCTGCATATAAACCTCCCATGACTAAAATCCATATTATCATCACAGTTACCACAGCAAAAAATACCAGTGCGTAGTTCAAAGCATAGCCAGTCTGCGCTTTTCTTGCCACCATGCCGCTGCCCATAGTAATTTTTCCAATCCAGTTGACCGCTCCGTCAATTCCGCTGAGGTCAAAAATACCAATGGCTTTGCTGAACACGACGGTGAGCTTACCAGTCATGTTTACAACCCAATCGATTACCTTTTGGTCAAATGCGAACACGACATCCGCAATCCACAGCACCGGCCTTACTATTCCTTTTACATAAATTTCATCCAGATAGTACTTGTTTTGAAGCAGACGGTAATAAGGCATTATGAACCTGGACAACCAGTCCCTTGGGATCCGGTTTGCTCCATACATGCCGTAAGCAAGTGCAATACCGCCAAGCCCCAGCACGACTGATATCATCATAACCATATAATTCAAGGCAGTGTGATGTGCTTCAAAACTACCAGGAGAAAATAATGTCGCGAACCTGAACACCTCCGGGAGAAGCGGCGATCCGATAAAACCAATTGCAGCCGCAAAGACAGCAAGCACTATCAGCGGAATCCTCATAACGCGAGGTGACTCATGTGCATGGTCTGCTTTATCAGATGATTTTCCAAAAAACGTTAAAAATACGAGCCTGAACATATAAAACGCAGTAAGAAAAGCAGTAAAGGCAAGTATGATAAATGCGAACAAGTTATTGTTGAAGACATCGACCAGGATTTCATCCTTGCTCCAGAAGCCCGAAAAGAGCGGAAAGCCTGCTATGGAAAGAGAACCGAGGACAAAGGTAATTGCAGTGGTTTTCATCTTCTTGCTCAGGCCGCCCATTTCGGTTATCTCCTGGGTTCCGATTGCGTGAATAACGCTTCCAGCACCAAGGAACAACAGCGCTTTGAAAAAGGCGTGGGTCATAAGGTGGAAAATGCCTGCGAAATAACCGCCGGCACCGAGCGCCGCCATCATATAACCCAGCTGGCTTATGGTCGAATACGCCAGGACCTTCTTGATATCGGTCATCACCACTGCCATGGTTGCCGCCAGCAAAGCTGTGAATACCCCTATCCACAAAACGACATTCATGGACACTTTTGACAACTCAAACAAGGGAAAGCTCCTTGCCACCAGGTAAACACCAGCTGCCACCATGGTAGCGGCATGTATTAATGCACTCACTGGAGTGGGACCTTCCATGGCATCGGGCAGCCAAACGTGCAGCGGGAACTGCGCTGATTTGCCGACCGCCCCGCAGAAAATAAGCAGGGTAGAAGCAGTGATAATGTGAGGAGCCAGTCCCCCTGCCACTTTAAAAATTTCGCTGAACACAAAGGAGCCTGTCGATGTGAACAGCAAGATCACCCCGAGCCCAAACCCTACATCACCTAACCTTGTTACTATGAATGCTTTCTTAGCGGCATCGCTCGCCGACTTCTTCTCAAACCAGAACCCTATTAGCAGGTAAGAGCAGAGGCCGACGAGTTCCCAGAATATGTACATCTGGAGGTAGTTATCCGCGATAACAAGCCCAAGCATCGCGGATGAGAAAAGCGACAGCACTGCGAAGTACCAGCCAAACCGTTTATCACCATGCATGTATCCGATCGAATAAAGGTGAATTAAAAAACTGATGGCTGACACCACCACGAGCATCATCGAAGTTAGTTCATCGATATTCAATCCAAAGTTTACCCTTAGATTCCCCCAGACGTACCATGCAAACCTGTATGTAAAGTTATCAGCATTGAGCACTGCGAAAAGGACGAAGAATGACAATAATAGTGATATGCCGACAAGCGCAGTCGCAAGTACTGAGCCCTTCTTGGGCATGAACCTTCGCAAGAGCAATAGCAAAAGGAAACTAAGAGCAGGAAGACCAACTATCATCAAGCTAAATATCAAGACAATCCTATTTAGATCTACCATTTCAATATCTTCATATCCTCAATTTTTGCAGTTTTAAGATTCCGATATACCGATATGATTATCGCCAGGCCGACGCCAACCTCTGCAGCCGCAACGGTGATTATAAAAATTGCAAAGACCTGACCTGTGAGCTTCGCAGTGTGCATGAACGCCGAAAAAGCAACAAAGTTGATAATAACGGCATTTAATATCAGCTCTATTGATAGAAGCAGCTGAATCACATGGCGGCGGGAAAGCACACCAAATACGCCTATGCAAAATAACGCAGCAGATATAATTAAAAAATATTCAAGCCTTAACATCACTGCTCCTTAATTGCAAGCATTATGGATCCGACAAGCGCGGCCAGCAAAAGCACAGATGCGACCTCAAATGGCAGCACGAAATTTGTGAACAGTGACCCTGATATTTCCTGGAGAGACGGCCTATAAGTAAGCGCCGGTGTTATACTCCATTCCTCCATGTAAAAGAAATACCCTAAAACACCGAATAGCACCAGGGAAACTATCGCTGCTGGTATGACCTGCTTGTTTGCGACTTCGGTGCTCTCACCTACCCTGGCTCGCGTCAGCATCAGCGCAAACAGGACAAGGATGACCACAGCGCCGGCGTAAATCAAAATTTGCACCGCAGCCAAAAACTCAGCAAATAGCAATATAAAATACGCTGCAACGCAGAACAGCACAAGTATAAGGAAAAATGCGGAGTGAACGATATTACGCGACGTGACAACCCTGACCGCCGCAAATAGCAGAATTATCGTGAAGACGCCAAAAAATATCAGCTCAGCCAACCCTCAGAACCTGAACTCCTTCCTTTTCCTCTCAAAAAACATTTTCTCTCCCTCGCTCATAAGTTCGGGGTAACCCTCCTTGTATATCAACTTTTTCTTATCAAATATCAGATCGTCCTTACTGTAAACGGCATTTTCGTAAAAACGCTGCATACCCAGCGCGCCAAATGGGCAGACCTCGATGCATATCCCGCAGAACATACATCCCCTGAAGTCAACCTGATAAACTTCGGGCTGCTTCCTTTCTCCCTCCGCCCTGGTGACCGTGATCACCCTGTCAGGGCAGTTCCTGGCGCAAATACCACATGCGGTGCATTTCAGGAAATATTCATTTGTTTCGGGATTATAAGTTTCAGGATCGATCAAAAGCGCTGGCATGCCCGAACGCACAGGAACTTCAATCATCTCTTCGGGATAATAGACCGTCAACCTGCGCCTGAAAAATTCACGGAGCGTTATGAAAAGACCCTTTAACAGGCTAACTCCTCTCATCAGGAGATGCCTCCCCTGGTTATCAGCATCACGATGCCCGTTCCAAATATGTTTATCAGGGAAGCAGGCAAGAGCAGCTTCCAGCCAATATTAAGCAACTGGTCAGCGCGAAAGCGTGGAAAAGTGGAGCGTATCCACATTATCACAAAAATTAATACATACGACTTTATTATCAGCCAGATAAAGCCGGGAATCGGGATAAAGACCGGATTCCATCCGCCCAGAAAAACAACCGCTCCCAGCGCCGCAATCACGAAAACATTAAAAAATTCCGCCAGAAAGAACATTGCAAAACGCATCGCTGAATACTCGGTATTGAACCCCGAGACCAGCTCCGATTCCGCTTCGGAGATGTCAAAAGGAGTGTGATTAAGCTCAGCCAAAGCTGCCGTCATGAAGATCAGAAAGCCCAAAAATTGTGGAAATATATTGAACAGATGTTTCTGTTTCTCCACGATGTCAACAAGATTCAGACTGCCGGTCATCATCACAACCCCAATTGTCGATAGAACAAGCGGCACTTCATAGCTCAAAACCTGAGCTGCACTCCTCAAGCCGCCAATGAGCGAATACTTGTTATTCGATGACCAGCCGGCCATTATTACGCCAACTGATGTAAGCGACGACATTGCGAAAATGAAGAACAGGCTTATGTTTGAATTAACCATCGTCAGGTTTTTTGCAAACGGGATGAATGAAAATGAGGCCATCGATGCCATCAGGACCACGGACGGCGCTATCCGCCAGGACCAACTGTCAACTTTGGCCGGCACTATATCCTCCTTAAAAAGAAGTTTTGATGCATCAGCGACCGTCTGAAGGATTCCAAATGGGCCAACCCTGTTTGGCCCTACCCTTGATTGCATGTGCCCCATAACCTTCCGCAGCATATATATCAGCACAAGTGCACTTGCCATTATGAATGCGATGGCTATGACCAACTTGAGAAGCACAATCAAAACCTGGACGATCACCTGTCCACCTCTCCAACACAGATATCTATGCTCCCAAAAATAAGGACTATGTCTGGAATGCTGTGTCCAACCATCATATGGCGAAGCGACATCAAATTTGAGAAAGACGGTCCTCTTATCTTCAGCCTGTACGGCATCGTAGATCCATCACTTACAATATAAAAACCTATCTCTCCCCTTGTGCCTTCATTACGGTAATAAAGCTCACCTGGTGGCGGCTTTAAGACTTTTGGAACTTTAGCGATATGATCCCCTCCTGGCATGCCGTCAAGTGCCTGCTCTATAATCCGAAGTGATTGGCGCATCTCCTTTACTCTTACCATGAACCTATCATAGACATCGCCGTTTAATCCGTACGGCACATCAAAATCGAACCTGTCATAGCCCGAATAAGGTTCAGCTTTCCTTATATCAAACCTGACCCCGCTGCCGCGCAATGTTGGCCCGCTCACACCCAGATTTATCGCCAGGTCCGCATCCAGCCTGCCCACCCCGATCGTCCTGTCCCTGAAAATTTCATTGCCCGAGAGCAGCCAGTCGTACTCATCAAGTCTCTTCGGGAACTTCTTTATGAACTTACGGCACAGATCCTCAAATCCTCCAGGAAGGTCCCACTTGCATCCGCCGACCCTGAAATAGTTGGTCGTCATACGCGAGCCGCAGGTCATCTCAATCAGCCGTAATATGACCTCCCTTTCGCGGAACGCATACAAAAACGGCGTATACGCCCCAGCCTCAAGACCGGTGGTGCCAAAGAATATGAGGTGAGTTGCAATCCTCTGCAGCTCGGTAAGCATAATCCGTATATACTGCGCTCGCTCTGGGACTTCTATCTCCATCATCTTTTCAAGCGCAAGACATAAACAGAGCTCATAGGTCAGCGAAGCCGTGTAATCGAGCCGGTTGACGAGCGGTAAAAACTGAAGATATCTCCTCGTCTCCGCAATCTTCTCAATACCGCTGTGCAGATATCCGATATAGGGTTCAATATCGACCACAACCTCGCCGTCAAGTTTTGCAACAAACCTGAACACCCCATGCGTGCTGGGGTGATGAGGGCCAAAATTGATTTCCATTACCTCCGTATCAATATCTTTTGTGAGATCAAACGGCACTAGGAATCACCGCCCTCTTCTCCAGACAGTTCAAGCACAAAGGACTTTCTCAAGGGATGTTCATCGAACCCATCCCAGAGCACGAGCTTCTTCAGGTTCGGATGTCCGATAAATTTTATTCCAAACAGATCAAAAGCCTCCCTTTCGTGCCAATCCGCGCCATGCCATAAAGAGAAGACGCTTTGGACCTCAGGGCTATCAGCATCAAGTATCGACTTCACGGTAAGTGAATACGCATTTGAAAAGGAATAAAGGCAGTAGATTATCTCAAGATGATCAACGTAGTCAGCAGCGGTGAGACTCTTTAAATAATTAAAGCCCAGCTTTTCTTTTAAAATTGAGAGCGTTTCGTATAATTTTTCTTTGTCTGCTACAAGAAAAACCTCACCGAAATTTTCCTGAATAGCATAATCAATTCCTATGAGCGATGATTCGATTTTTCTGAGCAGGTCGTCCCTGTCAAATCTCCTGTTAAGGTAAAGCTCACCGGGTTTCAACATTTCACTGCTTCCCGACAACTATCGTCTCACCCTTTATCTTCTCCTGCACTTTCATCAGTCCATAGTAGAGCGCCTCTGGCCTCGGCGGACAGCCAGGTATGTAAACATCAACCGGCAATACCAGGTCAACGCCCTTCACCACGGAATACGAGCTCACAAACGGACCTCCGCTTATTGCGCATGACCCCATAGCAACAACATATTTCGGCTCAGCCATCTGTTCATAAAGCCTCTTTATGGCAGGGGCCATCTTATAGGTAACCGTTCCTGAGATCAGCATGAGGTCAGCCTGCCGAGGTGTTGCGCGGAAAAAGAACCCAAATCTATCGACGTCATAGTGCGGTCCTCCTGCTGCCATCTGCTCAATGGCGCAGCAGCGGAGTCCAAATAACAGCCACCACAGCGAATTTCTCCTTGCCCAATTGACAAACTTGTCATAAGGGACGGTGATTATATTTGGTCTTGTGAACCGGTTATTCATTACACCCATTTGAGAACGCCCTTCTTCCAAGCATATATCAATCCAAGAATCAGTATCGCAATAAACGTCATCATCTCAATAAAGCCAAACAATCCAAGTGCTTTGAAATATACAGCCCACGGAAAAATAAACACAGTCTCGACATCAAAGATGAGGAATAACAATGCATATACATAGTATCTGACATGAACGTTCGACCATCGATCCCCGATTGGATCCATCCCGCACTCATACGGGACCAGCTTTTCGGGGTGCGGATTTCTTGGTGCAACCAGCCTGTTGAGAGTAACAACAAACGGCACGAATACAAGACCGGTAATTACAAAAATCAGTAGCGCAATGTAATTAATGAAATATTGATCTGCCATTCAAATCCCCAAAGGTCAGGGTTAAAACAATGGCAAAAGATAACATATTTGGGTTGTGTTGTATAGTAATCTGCGATTTAAAAGTCAAGCTTAACAATAAGGTCAACATATTCAGGAATCCTGGCAAGAAGTTCATCCGAAATATTCTCGCCAACTTCAACCCTCTTCACCTGAATGCCCAGCACGTATATCTTCGCCCCAATACCCAGGCTTTTCTTGAGTTCAATCGCATCCGGCAGGCTTATGTCGTGAGTAGAAAACCATTTTAGCTGCTTCGCTGTTATATCATCCTCGCTCAAGAGCCTGAAGTCGCCTGGCTCAAGACCTGCCCGCATGGCATCGACGACCAGTATTCTTTCATATTTTCTTGCCTCAAACAAAAGATCGATGCCAATTGAGAAGCCCTTTATGGCTTTGACACCTGCTACATTTCTGGCTAAAATTTCATCAATAACACGCAACCCGATGCCATCATCAGACAGCATCGGGTTGCCCGCCCCTACAACAAGCAAACTTTTTTTACTTTTTGTTCCGTTAATCGCTATCTCAGCTCTACATTTAGAAGATGTGTTGAACAGGAGATGCAGGGATCATATGCTCTTACAAGCATCTCAAGCGCAAGTGTGATCTGTTCCTTGCTTCTGTCAATTATCGTGGGAACTAATTCCATCATATCCATTTCGATGTTCTTTACGTTCTGGTTGGTAGGGATTATCAAATTAGCGCCCGTGATTATTCCCTTATCGTCTATCTCATATTCATGATAGAGAGTGCCTCTGGGTACCTCACATGCAGCTATCCCCTTACCGCCTCTAACCTTAAAGTTCCTGTCTTCCTTCTTCAGACCATCGCTTATGATCTCTTCAATGAGATCAATGCTCTCTTCGGCGCAGTGCACAGCCTCAACTATCTGCGCAACATTGTTCATGTACGGGTTAAAGCATGGAACTGTTAATCCCAGCTCCTCAGCGACCTTCTTCGCCATCGGGGATAACTGCTTATAATTGATGTTGACCCTTGCCAGTGCACCTACCATTAGTGACTCCCTGAGTGAATTACAGTGCTTTGCCGTTGAGTGAGGTGCTACTTTTTCGCAGACTTTTTCCCTATACTTCACGACAGGAGTCAACCCGCCATCTGAAGACGCAATCTGGTCACCATCATAAAATGCGTACTCCACATCTGACTTCAGAGCAAGATATTCGGTCTCCCGATTGAAGTCAGGAATTGAAAGAGTCTTATACAGCTCAACTGTGGCTTCCAGATCGGGAATGGAGCCGATCAGCTTTTTCTTCAAACCCTCCAGCTCATCGACCGTGGGTATTCGGGTAAACCCGTTGATTACAGCAGATATTGGATGTACTGTCCTGCCGCCTATCAGGTCGCACATATCATTTGCAAGCTTCTTGAGCCATAGTGCCCTCTTAACAACATCCGGGTGGCTAGCCGCAAGCGGGACCACGCTCCCGACACCCAGAAAATCAGGTGCGGCCAGAAAATATTCATGTAGAATGTGGCTCTGCATGGTAGCTCCGTAGGTCAATAGCCTTCGCAGCTTGATTGTCTGCTTCGAGGGTTTGATGCCCATAGCAGCCTCAACAGCCTTAATTGAAGTCAGGGTATGACCTACTGAACATATACCGCATATTCTGGATGTGATATGCGGTGCCTCATCAAATCGCCGACCGACGACCATGGCCTCGAAGAACCTGGGCGATTCAACGATCTCCAGTCTTAACTCTTCAATCTTTCCGTCCTTTACATTCACGATGATATTTCCATGCCCTTCAACCCGGGCAACATGTTCGACATTTACATCAACCGAACTCATTTCGACACCTCCGCATAGCCGTCATACATTCTGAACTTCGAAAGGACATCATTAACCGTGAGACCATGCTTGGCAAGGATATCCTTCTCGGATGTAGTATTAGCGTCATCAAGCAATCCACGACAGCCATAACACTGATTGCCGACGTTTGGGCAGGCAGAATTACATCCTGCACGCGTAACCGGTCCAAGACAGGTCATCCCTTCATCAAAAACACACACATTTTCATTTAATTTGCACTCCACGCAGACCGGATAGTTCTGTATCGGTGGTTTTATACCCAATAAAAGCGATTTGGTCACCCTCAAAAATTCATTCTTATTTATCGGGCAACCCCTTATGTAACCATCTACCTTTATAACCTGGTCGATTGGTTTCGTCGGAATGGAGTCGAAATATTTTGCATCCTCACCATAAACTGCCTTCCTGGCTCTATCTACCCCGATGAAATTCTTAATGTACGGGATACCGCCTATGCAGGCACACGCACCCAGCGCAACTACTTTGTTTGCGCGTTCCCTTATCCATTTTAAATCGTCGATCTCGGACTCACGCGTAATGGCACCTTCCACAAAGGCGATCGAGTAATCATCCGTATGCTCACTAATTGCCATCTTAAAGTAAACGATATCTACTGCACCAAGAAGATCGAGTATCTCATCTTCAAGATTAACTATCTGAAGCTGACAGCCCGAACAACTAGTAAATCCAAAAACACCGATTTTGGGCTTCATTAGATTGCCTCCTGTAAATTAAGTACATCCCAGTAATTAAATACGGGGCCGTCCAGACATGTGTACTTATATCCGACACCACAATGACCGCACTTACCTATTCCGCACTTCATCAGACGCTCCAGCGAGACGTATATGTTTTCCTTCATAAACTTCTTCTTTAAAAGTTCTTTGACCACAAATTTGTACATAACTGGTGGCCCGCAAATTACTGCATAAGTCTGACCAGGATGGATATCTAGATCCGGAATGAATTTGGTTACAACACCAACTTCGCCTGTCCATTTATCATCAGGACTATCCACGGTGACCCTAAGATCTAAGTCTACACGCTCCTGCCACCACCTTATGTCAGGCTCAAATAGAAGCTCTTTCGGCGACTTCGTACCGTAAAGAATGGTGACATTTCTGAACTTTTGCCGTTCGTCTATCGTGAAGTTAATCAAAGAACGAAGCGGAGCCAGCCCGATACCACCAGCAACGAAAAGAAGGTCATTACCAACCATCTGTTCCACAGGAAAACCGTTGCCATACGGTCCCCTTATTCCGATAATTGAACCTTCCGGTAGATCGTGCATGGCGTTAGTTACATTTCCAACATTTCTAACGCAAAGCTGAAAAAAACCTTGCTTGGTCGGAGAGGAGCATATCGATATCGGTGCCTCGCCAATTGAAAAGACGCTAACTTCAACAAACTGACCGGGCCTGAACTTGAACGAATTCCTGACAGTCTCATCATTGAACCTTATTTCGAACAACTTCTCCGTATCAGTAAGTGTTTGCTTCCTGGTTATGGCCGCAATATTGGGCAGGTATTCATTTACACTTTGTGGAATATCAACCATCAGACCCTCACCTCACCTTTTATCATCTTGAGTACTTCAACCTTATTAATCTTGGCAGGGCAGTAAAGAATGCACCTTCCGCATCCAACACAGGCAGGCCTGCCATACATCTCAACAAATCCCTTTTGCTTGTGATAATAGCGCAGCTTCAGCCTGGTCGCGCGGTCTTCCCTGAAATTATGACCGCCAGCCACCTTGGCAAAATCAGTCAGGAGGCAAGAATCCCACTGCCTCTCCCGCTTGCCCATCGCCATTCTCAGGTCAACATCATCCATGACGTTAAAACAATAACAGGTAGGGCATACAAAAGAACATCCACCACATCCGAAACACACCTTTGCCGTATCCTCCCAGACCCTTGATTCATACGAAAGGTCCATGAGGTCCGCAAGTTCAGCCGCTTCAATCTCAAGCGTGAATTTTTCACTGTGCTCCTTGATCTTATTCTTATATGCAGCAATGTCGTTATGAGGATCACTTTCAGAGGTTAGGTAGCTGTAATAAGGTATCCTCGTGTACATGTTCAACAGGTAATCCCCCATGCTTGTTTCAATTCTAGCAAGGTACCTTTCTCCCAAATCGACGAGGAAAAGGTCAAAACCGCTGTCCACCTGGTCAGCGTCCATGCTCTTGCAAAAACATGTATCACTGGGCTCACAGTCTATTCCTATTATTATATTTTTCTTGCGGCGCTCAGCGTAATAGGGATCTATGTACCTGTTGGTAAATACATAGTCAAGCATCTCAATACCCTTTATATCGCAGGAATGCAGGCCAAATAGTATCATCGGCTCTACCTCAAGGGTCTCCTTTATCTCGATCTTATCCCCGATCGAATAATTAAACAGGGTTTCCCTTTGTGGAAAGAAGTACTTTTTTGGAGGCAATATGGTCATATGATAATCCAGGTCAAGATCTTCAAACTTAGATATATCGCCGAATATATGCTGACTATCTATCCTCTTAGGACCAACGACCTTGTAGTCTCCTATCAAACCTTCCACAAAAGACTTCAGCTCTTTCTTGGGCAAGGTCTTATATAACATTAACTCTCAATCCTCCTCTTTTATGGTCTATAAATGAAAAATTAAAAGTTTTAGGTGTCCTGTGGTACTAAGACCCTAAATTATATCTGGTGAATAATACCAGGTTTGAAAAATCTATTCAATAATATTGTGAATATATACACAAGGTTGTCTCAAAGTTGTTACTTATTTTGTGAAATTTAGCACATTCCGATTGAATTCGAGGCCCAAATATGCTAAATTTCGTGGCTATAGTTTAATTTAAGTCATGATTAACATTAAAACTACTGATAAAAAAATCTTAAGGTCAATCGAAGAGAAGGCGCGAACCTCTCTATCAAAATGTTACCAGTGCGGCAAGTGCACGGCAGGTTGTCCAATGGATTTCATTTTTGATCTGAATCCCAATGAGGTCATCGAGCTAATACGACTCGGCCAGATCGAAAAAGTGCTTAATTCAAAGACCATCTGGTACTGTGCAACATGTTATACCTGTTCCACAAGATGCCCCAAAGAAATCGATATAGCCAATATAATGACGGTCATGCTTAGAGAAGCCATCTCAAAAAACATAATAAAGGACAGGAAAGTCCTGATCTTTTATAAATCTTTTCTTAAGTCCATAAAGAGACATGGCAGGGTCTATGAGGTTGGGCTGGTAGGCACATATAACCTGACCTCAGGCGCTCCATTAACCAATGCAGCTGTCGGTCCTAAAATCCTCCTGAAAAACAAGATCGGATATCTTCCCGAGAGGATTAAAGACCTTGCTGGATTCAGAAGGATATTTCAGAGGTCGAAGGTGAAAATTTGAATAAGGTATCATCTTACTACCCTGGATGTTCCCTGCATTCAATGGCAAAAGAATTTAACGTTTCTTCAAAAGCTGCTGCGGCTGCAGTGGGATTGGAACTGCGTGAGCTCGAGGACTGGAACTGCTGCGGATCTCATCCAACGCATAATATTGATGAACTAATTGCTGCTGGCATCGCAGCCAGGAACCTCCGTTTAGCAGAAAAAACAGGCTCACCATCACTAATAGCACCATGCCCATCATGTTATAACCGACTTAAGATGACCGACTACGAGATGAGGAGAAACGAAAAATTTTTTGAGGAAGTCAATAACCTGCTGGATGAGCCTTACGAACTTGGTGTCAACGTAAGGACGATACTGCAGGCATTTTATGAAGAGGTAAAAGAGGAAGACATAAGATCAACTGTTAAAGTCCCACTTGAGGGCCTGAAGGTCGCCTGTTATTACGGATGTCTTATAACAAGACCGCCCGAGGTGACCCAATTTGATGATGCTGAAAACCCGATATCGATGGATGAGCTGATATTTCACTGCGGTGCAGAGCCCGTCGATTTCCAGTACAAGGTAGAATGCTGTGGAGGGGCATTCGGCATAGCACCGCACATAGAGTTCGTCCTGGAAAAAGCGCGCGATATTCTTGAAATGGCAGTAGATTGCAAGGCCGACGTTATCGCAGTAGCGTGCCCACTGTGCCAGCAAAATCTTGATATGCGCGAAGGACAGATAAACAGCAGATACAAGACTAATTACAGAATACCGGTGGTCTATTTTACGCAGTTGCTCGGACTCTCATTTGGGATAAGTTATTCAAAACTGATGCTGAACAAGCACCTGGTCAGCTCAAGGAAGATCCTGAGCGAAAAGATAAAGGGTTTCGAGAAGGTTGCAATATGAGAATAGGTGTGTTCATCTGCCACTGCGGCTCCAATATCGAAGGAACAGTAGATTGCAAGAAAGTAGCACAGGAAGCCTACAAATTCCCATTTGTAATTTACTCAACTGATTATGCATATATGTGTTCGGAGAATGGCCAGGAACTGATAATAAAAGCAATAAAGGAGCATGACCTTGACAGAGTTGTGGTCGCATCCTGCTCGCCAAAGATGCACGAGCCCACCTTCCAGCGTGCAATAAAAAGAGGTGGGTTGAATCCATACATGTTTGAGATGGCCAACATTCGCGAGCATTGCTCCTGGATACACACGGATACGGAAGATGCCACTGAAAAAGCCATAGACCTTGTCAAGAAAGCCGTTTACAAAGTAGCGATGAACAGAGAGCTCTTTTCGACCACTTTTGAGATAAGTAAAGATGTGCTGGTAATCGGAGGAGGCATTGCCGGCATACAGGCCGCCCTCGACGTAGCAGCAGGCGGTCATAAGATAGTGCTGGTGGAAAAAGACCAGACCATTGGTGGCAAGATGGCAATGCTTGACAAGACCTTCCCGACCATAGACTGCTCTGCCTGTATTCTTACCCCAAAGATGGTAGATGCCGCTTCCGATGAGAATATCGAGCTGCTTGCATATTCCGAGATTGAGGATGTCAGCGGTTATGTGGGCAACTTTACCGTTAAGATAAGAAAAAAAGCTACATATGTCGACTGGTCCAAGTGTACAGGGTGTGAACAGTGCGTTGCGAAATGCCCCACCCGGATACTTGATAAATTCAACCAGGGCATCAGCAAGACCAAGGCTATAAATAAGGCATTCCCTCAAGCAATACCGAACCGCGTTGTAATAGACGGAAATGCATGCAAATTCATAACGGAAGGCAAATGCGGAAACTGCAAAAAGGCATGTCCCGCCGGTGCAGTAGATTTTGATATGAAGGACGAAATAATTGAGCGAAGGGTCGGCGCGATCATAGTTGCCATCGGAAACGATATATTTGATGCAAGTCAGTACGTCGAATACGGCTACGGAAGATATGAGGACGTCGTTACCACGCTTCAGTACGAGAGGATGATGTGCGCATCAGGGCCCTCGCAGGGCCACATCTTGAGGCCATCTAATCACCAGGAGCCAAAGAACGTGGTCTTCCTCTCCTGCGTTGGTTCCAGGGATAACTCCGTTGGAAGACCTTACTGTTCATCCGTTTGCTGCATGATAATGGCCAAGCAGGCCATACTCACAAAGGAGCATATGCCCGACTCCACTTCCTACCTCTTCTACATTGACGTTCGCGCAACAGGAAAGGAGTATGAGGAGTTCATCGACAGGGCGCGCGAGGACTACGGCGCACTATACATAAGGGGTAGGGTCTCAAGGATCTTTAAAAGGGGAGATAAATTAATCGTAAGAGGAGTCAACACCCTGCTAGGTGATCAGGTAGATATAGAAGCGGATCTCGTAGTGCTGTCGGTCGGCCTGACATCATCACCAGGAGCGGCAGAGCTGGCTCAGAAGTTGAATATATCCTATGACAGCTATGGATTTCTTGTTGAGGGCCATCCCAAGTTGAAGCCCGTTGAGACCAATACTGCAGGCATATATTTAGCCGGGACATGCCAGGGCCCAAAGGACATCCCCGCAAGCGTCGCGCAGGGAGGTGCGGCAGCAGCAAAGGCGCTGAGCCTGCTTTCAAAAGACAAGCTTGAATCAAGCCCCCTGGTTGCATTTGTGAACAACAGCAAATGCGTCGGATGCTTTAAGTGTCAGAAGGTCTGCCCGTATAAGGCAATCGAGAAAGTCGTATTAAGGGACGGCCGCGAGGTCGCAAATGTGGTCAGTTCTGTCTGTCAGGGATGCGGGACATGCACCGTGGCATGTCCGACCGGCGCGATAGACCTGAACGGCTTCAGCGATAAACAGTTAATAAATGAGCTGGAAGGGTTGTTCGTTTAAATTATGGTAGATGTATTAGAGGAAACAAATAAAGCTCCGATTGAAGCTGCTGGAAAACCGATCAAGATAGTTGCATTTCTATGTAACTGGTGTTCCTATGCGGGTGCTGATACGGCGGGCGTCGCGCGACTGAAACAGCCTTATGGTTTCAGGGTCATAAGGATACCCTGCTCAGGAAGATTGAACCTTCTCTATCCTCTGCGCGCATTCTTTGACGGCGCGGATGGGGTGCTCGTATCCGGCTGTCACCCTGGAGACTGCCATTACGTGGAGGGTAACTATTATGCAAGAAGAAGGTTGGAGGTACTTAAGAACTTTCTGCCATTTCTCGGCATAGAACCAGACAGGTTTAAGTATACATGGATCTCGGCCACTGAGGGTACTAAATGGCAGGAGACGATCACCCAGTTCACACTGCGGATTCAGGAACTGGGACCTTTATCCATAAAACGGGAAAAAGTTGATGCAGAATAATGAAATAATAAACAAGGCAAAGGAAATCTTAAAGAACAAAATCGGCGATCTTGACCTCATAGTAGGTTATCAAAAAGGTGTAAATCCCCTCTCCAACTCTCCACTGTTCATTAAAAACACAGAGGATATACAAAGATTTGACTATGGATTTTTCAGCTCGCAGAGCCTGCCGCAATACCTCTCCTACTACAAGGGAAAGATAGGCCTGGTCATAAAGGGGTGCGATAGCCGTGCGATCAACCAGTTAATCGTAGAGGAGAGGGTCATGAGAGATGACCTTTTCGTGCTTGCGATGCCATGCGCAGGTACAATAAATGCAAAAAAAGTAGATAAGAACCTAAGCGGCGCATCCATAAAGACTGCAAAAGTTGAGGATTCCACCCTGATCGTCAGCCTTTACGACGATAACATAGATATCAAGATACCGCTTGGCGAAGTGGTATTCGACAAGTGCTTATCATGTTCTTATTATGAACCGGCGATAATGGATGCATCAGTGGGTGAATTCAATAAACCTCCCGTTGCAACAAAAGAGGGCTATTTTGATGTATCTGAATTTAGTTCGAAGTCCAACGATGAACTGCTTGATTTCTGGCGCACGGAGTTCTCAAGATGTATTAGATGTTATGCCTGCAGAAATGCATGCCCCATGTGCTACTGCCAGTTCAACTGCCTGGCAAACACGCGCGATCCCAAGTGGTTAAGCGAGAGGACCACCTTCGAGGAAAACGCAATGTTCCACATGATCAGGGCTACGCACCTCATGGGAAGGTGTACCGGCTGTCAGGAGTGCGAGCGGGTCTGCCCAATGAACATCCCGATCTCGCTTTTGTTCAGGAAGAACAACGAGATCGTCGAAAACTTATTTGGTTACGTTGCTGGAAAGAACGCTGATGAACAGCCACCGCTTCTGACGTTCAAGAAGACTGAGGAAAATATTCCTTAAGCAAGGGGTAAATTTGGGTTACAAAATTTTAAGAAAAGATAACATCGATTCGCTGTTAAGGGAACTGAGATCGAAATACTTAGTTTATCTTCCGTCAGCGCAGAGCGGTTCAACCTGCCTTACCAGCAATGAGCCATCACTTCTTAAAGCAACCAGTGGGAACACCAGGCTATCGGCAAAAGAGATGACGTTCCCGCAGATAGAGCTCTTGCTTGCATACGAATACAAAAAAAATCTGGAGGACCCGTTCAAGCCTACCTCAATTGAGGTCAAAACGGACCTGGAATATGAGAAAAAGCTCATCTTCGGCGCAAGGCCGTGCGATGTGAAAGCAATTATGCTTTTTGATAACGTATACTCAGGAGGAGAATTCAAGGATCCCTACTTCAATAAAAGGAAGGAAAATGCAGTTTTCATAACGATAGGGTGTGCAATTCCGCTAGCGACCTGTTTCTGCACAAGCGTGGGTTGCGGTCCATTTGACGAAACCTGCTCCGATGTAATTATGACCCCTCTGGACGAGGACAATTCTTTCCTCGCCAAATCGCTATCACCTGTGGGCGAAGAGATACTGTCAATGAACCAGTTTTCTACCGCAGATGAAAAACAGATAGCAAGATCAGAAGAGATGGCAAAAAAAGCAGAAGCCGGGATCGAAAGGATCGATCTGAGCGGCATAAAGGAGAAACTTCTCGCAAATTTTGAGGATCCCATATGGGAGGACCTCTCTTCTGCCTGTCTGAATTGCGGTATATGTACATATCTCTGTCCAACATGCCACTGCTTCAATATAACCGATGACAGGTTTGGTCTTGCCGGAGAAAGAATAAGGAGCTGGGATGCCTGCATGTTCCCGCCATTCACGCTTGAGGCAAGCGGACATAACCCGAGAAGCACCAGAGATAAAAGATTCAAGAACAGGTTTAACCACAAATTCAGCTACTATCCGCAGAACTTTAACGAATTCCTCTGCACGGGCTGCGGCAGATGCATAGCAGCCTGTCCGGTTGGAATAGACATTAGAGAGGTCCTGAAAAGGAATATGGAAAGATGAACGATCAACTGCATGAGAATCCATACAAGCCGGAAACAGTGAGAGTGAAAAGGGTGATCAACGAAACACCTAATATCAAATCTTTTGAACTCATCTTCGAGAATCCGGACAGGATGAAGACATTTTTCTATATGCCCGGCCAGGTCGCACAGCTATCGATATATGGGTTTGGAGAATCAACCTTCGGCTTTGCCTCATCCCCCACGCGTAAGGACCACATGTTATTCAGTGTAATGAATATTGGCGAAAATACAGCAGCAATTCACGAATTGCGCGAGGGCGACCGGCTCGGTTTCAGGGGACCGCTCGGCAACTGGTTTCCGGTCAAAGAGATGAAGGGAAAGCACATTTACATAATCGGCGGCGGCATCGGCATGGCTCCCCTGCGCTCACTGCTGGTCTACCTGCTTGACAACAAAAAGGACTACGGCAGCATCCAGCTGCTCTACGGCTGCAAAACGCCGGGGGATATATGCTACCTGGACGACAGAAAAGAGTGGGAGTGCTGCGATGATCTCGATGTCGTGCTGACCATTGACAACGAATATCCTGGCTGGGATAAAAGGGTTGGTTTTGTGCCTGCCGTCCTAAAAGAGATCGCCCCTAATCCGAAGAACTCATTTGCTGTAACCTGCGGACCTCCAATTATGATCAAGTACGTACTCGAAGAGCTGGAAAAACTGGGCTTCAAGCCCGAACAGATAATAACCACCCTTGAGAAAAGGATGAAGTGCGGCATAGGCAAGTGCGGAAGGTGCGGAATAGGAAATAAATACGTATGCGTTGACGGCCCCGTTTTCAGCCTCGCACAGCTCAAAGAGCTGCCAAACGACCTTTAAATTTATATAATCTTCTCAATTATATTGACTACTTTTAAAGTTTCTAATGTCTAAGTTAAGAAGGATATCCGGATTAGAAACCATAAATACACTGAAAAAATTAGGCTTTATTCATATTAGGCAAAAAGGAAGCCATGTAATATTAAAAAGACTATCTCGAATCTATTATCTTTCCATCAGTGGCTCATATTGCTTAAACTGAATTGATGACAAAAGAATTTGTTGTAAGGAATTATCAGGAATCTGATCGTGACAGCGTCAGGGCAATAGCATATGATACTGCATTTATGGGGTAATCTGCCGATCGGTTTTTTGATGGAAGGGAGATCTTAGCTGACTTTCTGACCATATACTTCACCGATTACGAACCTCAGTCATGTTTTGTTGCTGAAATGAACAATAATGTCATTGGCTACCTGTTGGGCGCCAAGAGCGAGAAAAGGCAAAATGCTACCTTTATTAAAATAATTCCCCGATTAATCATTAAATCTTTTCTCAAGGGTGCACCGTTTAGTGTAAACAACATGAAATTTTCTTTTCATATTTTTGTAAGCGCGCTCAGAGGTGAATTTAAATTCCCCGACTGCACAAAGCTATATCCTGCATTGCTGCATATTAATGTTGACAGGAAATATAGAAGCCTTGGAGTTGGTAGGAAATTAATTGAAATGTATATGGATTTTCTGAAAAGAGAAAATATTACTGGAGTTCATCTTGGCACTAAATCTGAAAACTCAGTAAATTTTTTCAAAAAAATGGGATTTGAGGTATTTCATAAGAACAGGCTGTCTTATTTCAGGTACTTTTTAAAGAGGGACATTGAACATTACATTCTGGTAAAAAAATTATAACACTGTTGCGTCCGGGTTTATGTGAACCGAAATCTGAGCCATAAAAGTTTGAAATGAAGCTCACTTAATTGCTGAAGAATTTAAAAAATATTACTTTCAAATACAGGAAAATATTAATTGCAATTCTCATCCTGTGGACCTTATGGTTTTTAGGCCTTGGAGCACTAGGAGGATGGTTCTTACCCAAAGGAAGACTTGACAGGCTCCCGGATCTCGGCCCAAATGACCGAATCATGGTAATTGCACCCCACATTGATGATGATGTGATAAGCTCAGGCGGACTGATCCAACAAGCCGAAAAAATTGGTGCCAAAGTAAAAATTGTTTATATAACCAATGGTGACAACAACATCCGATCAATCATAGAAGAAGACAAAACCCTTAAATTAAATCCAAATGAGTTCATCGCACTTGGTGAGCAAAGAATGAGGGAGGGCGAAAAGGCTACCGAACTATTGGGGTTAACAAAGGAAAACCTGATTTTCCTCGGATTTCCCGATGGCGGATTGTACCTAATGTTAAATAAATACTACGACCCAAATGCTCCTTTTGCATCTAAGGGGACCAAATTTACATTTAATCCGTATTCGGGAACCTATAAAAGCCAGCAATCATATACTGGAAGTAATGTAGTCGCTGACCTTGAGGAGATTTTAAAAAATTTCAACCCGACTATCATAATTGTCCCTCACCCTCGCGATAGAAACCTGGATCATCGCGCTACATACCTGTTTTTAGAAAAAGCTCTATTAGAAATAAAAATGAGACCCAAAGTTTTTACTTATCTAATCCACTATCCTCAGTATCCGCCGCTTAAAAATCTGGCGCTAAATGAATTTTTATATCCACCAGAAAAACTTTTTTCACAAATGGGCTGGCTCAGCTTCAACCTTTCAACCGAGCAAGAAAATATAAAATTAGAAGCGATACAACAGTATGCTTCACAGAAGGAACTCGGCAATATATATGACCTTCTTATTAGCTTTATAAAGCGAAATGAAATCTTCGAAGAAATTGGATAACGCTTTAGAGTTATCTCTGTTTTAAATCCTTACTTTCTTGTAGAAGATCCTTTTTGCAATCTCTGCAGATACAATGTAAAGCGCAACTATTGCCATTATTACAGCAATTAACAAAAAGGGTAACGGCTTAAAACCAAGCACTCCAGCGATTGGAGTATACGGCAGCGCCAGCGTAACTCCAACAATCAGCAAAGTGGAGATTAAAAGATATTTCCCGGGTTTGCTTTTAAAGAAAGGCCTGCGGCTCCTGATCACCAGCACAATCAATGACGCTGAAATGACCGATTCTAAAAACCACCCGGTCCTGAAAACTTCTTTTGAGGCATGCAGGATAAAAATAAGGGCTCCAAATGTCAGGTAGTCAAAGACCGAACTTAAGATGCCAAACGTAATCATGAAGTTACGAATAAACCTGATATTCCATCTGCGTGGTTTTTCTACAGCTTCGCTGTCCACGGAATCTGTTGCAATTGTCATTTCAGGAAAATCAGTAAATAAATTGGTGAGCAAGACCTGTTTGGGTAATAGAGGTAAAAAATTAAGGAATAATGATACACCTGCCATGCTGAACATGTTCCCGAAATTGGCGCTGGTTGCCATAAATACGTACTTTAATGTGTTGGAAAATGTAGTTCTACCCTCTTTTACTCCCTGCACAAGCACACTCAGATCTTTCTCAAGCAGGACAATTTCAGCTGCTTCTTTGGCAACGTCAACCGCACTATCGACAGAAATGCTGACATCGGCAGCATGCAAAGCGGAAGCGTCGTTAATTCCATCTCCCATATAACCCACCACATTACCTGCTTTTCTTAACGTTAAAATGATGCGTTCCTTCTGATTGGGTTCAATCTCCGCAAAGGCATCAATCCCGGATACCTGTTTTAATAGCGCTTCATCGCTCATCTCATGAAGCTCTGAACCGGATAGTATTTGAGGGTCTGATATACCTATCTGTTTTGTAACGAACTTTGCAACCAGCCGGTTATCTCCGGTTATTATCTTCAATGACACCCCAAGATTTTTTAATTTTTTTATCGTTTCGACTATCATCGGTTTTAATGGGTCAAATAAAACCAGAAGCCCTAAAAAAGTCATCCCATCCTCATGTTCTTTAGTAATTCGCGAAACAGAACCCATGTCTTTATACGCAACGCCTAGGACACGGAAGCCGTTGCCGCTCAGCAGCTCGAAATTAAGATTAATTTTTTCTTTCACGGCATTTAGATCGACTATTTCATTATTTACAGTTTCTGCAAAATTGCAGGTATCAAGCACGTTTTGCAGAGCACCCTTTGTCAGCATGAGATTCGCATCGTCATTTGATACTAAAATACTGAGTCTTTTACGAATAAAGTCATAAGGGATTTCATCCAATTTCTGGTATCTGGAAATATCAAATTTGCGACATGAACGTATCGCCTCATCGATTGGGTTTGTAAAACTAGTTTCATAAAAAGCATTGATATATGAATAAAAAATGACCTTTTCGCTCTCAATTCCGTTTATATCAATGGCAGAATGTAGTTGCACCACTCCTTTAGTCAGCGTGCCAGTCTTATCCGAGCATAAAATATTCATGCTTCCAAAATTCTCAATTGAAGAAAGACGTTTAACAATAACTTTCTCCTGCGCCATATGCTTGGCGCCATGAGACAGGTTAATGCTAATAATCACCGGAAGTAGTTGTGGGGTAAGCCCGACAGCCAGCGCTAATGAGAACAAAAAAGAGTCCAGCACTGACCGGACGAGAAATACGTTAATGGCAAAAATTGCAATCACCAGCGTTAACGTTATTTCCATGAGCAAGTAGCCAAAACGCCTGATACCATGCTCAAACTCTGTCTCTGATGGTTTTAACTTCAGTCGTTCTGAGACTTTACCGAATTCGGTATAAGTTCCGGTAAGCACAACAACTGACTTTGCAGTACCGCTCACCACATGAGTTCCCATAAATAGGGTATTTGTCCTCTCATTCAGCGGTGTTTCAGGAGGCAGTATCCCAGCGGATTTTTCCACAGGGTATGTCTCACCGGTCAGTGCGGCCTCATTTACAAAGAGATCTTTCGATTCCAGGATTAAACAATCACCGGGTATATTATCTCCCGCATTAAGAACAACAACATCCCCGGGTACAACATTTTCAACGGGAACCTCCGCCTGTTTGCCATCCCTGAGGATTGATGATTTGATCTGAACAATAGCAAGCAGTTTTCCCACAGCGTTAGCTGCACCTTTTTCCTGCCAGAAACCAAGCAGTCCACTCACCAAAACGATGCCCAAAATAATGAGGGCGTCAGTGACATCACGCAAAAAAGCAGACAATCCTGCAGCAAAAATAAGTATTAAAATAACAGGGCTCTTAAATTGTGAAGCTAACAGCGCCAGCCAGTGCGCTTTCCTTTTTGGCTTAAGCAGATTAGACCCATATCGGTAAAGACGTTCAAGGGCTTCCTTGTCAGTCAATCCTTGAAGTGAGCTATTAAGCTCATCAAGAAGCTCCTTGTAGGAATAACTCCAGAATGCTGGTGATTGCATTTTTATCAAAAATTAAATAAACCATATGAGCCATCATTGCCAGGCCCAGGATTTATCATTATCGGTTTAAGAGATATTATCTCCGAAGCCTTATTAAAATCATTAGTGGTTAAAATAAACCAGGTTCTGTAACCCTTTTCCCTATTATCCAAAGCTGTCTCAACTATCATTCCTTCAGAAATTAACCTGTAGGGTGTTCTATCCAGCAATAACAACGACTCAAATGTCCATAATAATTGATTACCCGCGATCATTGAAAATCTTTCAAGATCTTTCTCTACAAATACCTCTTCATTGCTATCACGAGCCTTGCGCAATTCTTTAACAATGGCAATTATCGGAGTGTTAGTGTTACCATCCCTGATCTCATTTCTGTAATATGTGGTTATCTGGAAAGCCGGGTATGCAATAAAAACAATTGTTATCAGAGCAGCAAAAATAATTGATGCTGATCTTCTGTTAATAATCCATTTATGAATATTAATAAATTCAGCAGCAAAAAGACCCATGATCGCAAAAGAGATGGGAATCATAAAAGAGATATAGTGGATTGTTATACCGCCAGGATATGCCTTGTTAAAATAGGGCATGACAAGCAGCGAAGATAACAACAGCACAAGAGGCATGATCTGGCGTTTCTTTACAATAATGAATACCATCTCGGCAATTAACCATGAAATATAGAGTATCGTAAGGGACAAGGGCAATCCTGTTGGGAATACCTGCCTTGGCATAACACCACTTATCGCTTTGGATAGTTCTCCCAGCTCCGCTAACAGCGAAGTAAAATAAGTGCTAATCGATGGTCTGTTTATAAAAGCGTAGGTCTGTTTTTGAGAAATATATTTCACAGAGGCAAATTTATTAACTAAATTGTAGGCAATCATGTTGGCGTAACCGAGCAAAACAGCAAAAACGGTTAGATAAGGCCATGGTCTCTTTAGTCTTGATCCAATATCGCGTCGAGCCAAATACCAGATTAAAATACCAGGAAATATTACTAAAACAGAGGGGTGAGTCTGCAGGGAAATGCCTAAAAGAAATCCCCCTATTATTAGTAATGGCCCCTTATTGTTTTTAACCGAATAATACATTATGGTGATGGCTAATATTAAGAAAAATGGGGTCATGCTGTTTGACCAGGCTATGTGACTATTTATGATTATATGTGGGAGATTAAGCGATAAAAGCAGCCCCGCAATTAATCCTGAGACACGATTCCCCATGGACTTGCACCAACAGTAGAGCAACGGGACAGTCAATACACCCAGGATAAGAATCAATATACGGGGCATATAAATATTAACCCCAAAAGTCTTCATGAATCCTTCCAAAAGATAATGTAGAACTGGTCCTGTATAAGGCGATACAGGAGAACGCAGATGCACAGTTTGCTCGAGCATCATCTTATATACGGCCTTTACATCTGCAATTTCATCTGCAAAAAGTGGCACTTCCATTAGTTTTGGAATTCGAATTGCCGCTGCAAATAGAATTAAAGAGAATATGATCACAAGATCAGGCCAGTGCGAATTTAGCCAGAGTTTAAATTTCGATGGTCCTTTATCAATTAGATTTTTCTTATTACTCTTTAGATTCGCGGCCCGATACTCTATCAACAACTTCAATCACCCTTAAATTTTGTTATGATCTTTATGCGACCTCTTTGACTATGTCACAGTAATTTGTCACAGTAATTCATAATATCTTGTTGGATCTGTCTTACTTTTAGAAATCTCTTGTATCAAACCTAAATCAATCAGTTTTGATAGGTCCCGCTGGACTGTTCTCCTAACCAGATTGAATTTCTGTCTGATATTCTCTACTGAACATCGCTTTCTATTTAGTAAATAAATCAAAATCTTTTGTTGCCGTTCATTCAAATTGAGTCTTTTGGCTTTCTCAATAATCACTTCCTTTTTAATAGCTTTTTCTCCCTTTGTTTTTACTTCTACTAGTTGATTCTGTAATCCCTCTGTAAAATATTCCAGCCATTCTGGTAAAAGATAAGTGTACATAGAACTCTGGCGGTTCTTCCGTTTCCATCTAAGAAGGGATGGATATCAACAAATTGGTATTGGCTAATTCCTGCCATAAGAACTGGTGAGATATTAGTTTCTCCGTTTAACCAGTTTAACCTGAGCACCGTTTTCAACTGACTTTTTTGCATAGCTAAAGTCAGCGATCGTTTCATCATCAGGATGTGGAGCGATGAGCATGATCCTATCACCTCCCCCTGCCGGTAAAATGTCTTTATCGGAATATGTCATCTCCGATCTATGCTCAGGCTCCAGCGGTAAAGTGGAACTTGTCTGCTCCTTCTGGACATTTTCAGCAAAGTCACTAGCTGGAGAAAAAAATACAATGCCATATGTAATTAGAAAAATCACAATAACGAAAGCCCTGAAGGGTTTGGACGAATTCATATATTAATTACCCAATATTCTCTCTTTATTGGACTAATGTTAAACGAATTTTGTTTTATATAGGGGAAACAAAGAGATTTCTTTATTTCCCCTATACCGCGCCCAATCATAAGGTTAAAATTTAGTTTAGGGACCAGATGGTGTGGTTGTTGTCGTTGTCTCGGTTGTTGTTGGCGTAGTTGCGCCAAGCCTAAATGCAATCAGCACAGGAGGGTTGCCAAGTCCTACGGGAAAGATAATCGTGTCACCTGCAACAGCAGGCCATCCATTTATCCCACCGGGAGCTTGATAATTCCACACCTGATCACCTGTTTTACAATTAAATGCATAGATCTTACCATCAAATGTCGATGTGAAAACAATGTCATTTACGACTGTTGCTGCACCCACGTTTATTGAATCAAGTCTCTGATCCCAGATTATTTTCCCGTTGTTCACATCTATTGCAACCAGTTCACCTGTACCCTTTGTGAAGTCAAACGTAGAGAAATCAAAGGCTGCAGGAGTGTAATCACTGAACAGATTGACTATTGGCACGAATAATGTGCCTTCAGCGTAAGCCATCGGTGTCTCTACCCCACCAAGTGCACCCGGGAGAACTCTTGTCGTCCCCTCCGGAAGTTCAGTCAGGTCATCGTTCTTGTGTTCACCAACAGATGTCTCCCAGAGAATTTCTCCTGACTTGCGGTCAAATGCGAACACCTTGCCCAGCTTACCTGCGCCAATCACTATATCGCGCTTTACCCCATTTATTGTAGCAGTGGCAAGAACTGGTGAGATTTGAAAATCCAGATCAAATAGATCATGGGGACGGACCTGCTTGAACCACAAGAGTTTGCCATCCTGATGGTTTAGCGCCAGGATGGAATCCGTGTACAGATTAGGACCTGGACGGCTGGTACCGTTAGGAAATTCTTCGGTGCCAGGCCATGGAGCAGGATTGCCTACGCCCCAGTACATGGTATTTGTCTTAGTATCGATGGCAGGAGGTTGCCAGCTTCCTCCACCACTATTCACGTCCGGGTTTCCCCAGATGTCTTTTGAATCTACCGTGTCAAAACTCCATTTTATTTTACCAGTTCCCTGATCAAGAGCGTAAATAACGCCGACGCTGCCGCCTTTATAAAAATTCTGGTTGGAAACACCGGGGACAGAAGACACATATATCATGTTGCCATAAGGAGTTGGTTGAATATCGATTCCTACTGATTCTTTATCAGAGATCTTGGTGGACCACAGCTCTTTGCCGTTCATATCCAGGGCTGCTACTTCATAATGCCCTTTTGCGACAAATACCTTCCCCCATGCCACAGCAGGCCCATTCGGACCTATGTTATCGAGGTTATATAATCTATCCCAACGTATTTCACCGCTTTTAAGGTCAAGGGCAAATACATTGCTTTTCAGGTCCTGGAAATAAACCGTATCCCCTAAAATCAACGGATTAGAGGCAGCAGCGCCCCAGCCACTTGATCCCGGTAAATTAAATGACCACGCAATTCCAAGTTTGCTTACATTTCCTGAATTTATTTCTGAATCCGTGGTTGCACGCGTATTGGAATAGTCCCTGTTCATAAGAGGCCAGTCTTTAGCTGATTGTTTTACTTCTGTAGGGATATTATCCACTTTTGTGCATGCACCGGAAATAACCATCAGTGTGATTACAGTTAGAACTAATAAAACTCCAAAAAAACTAAACTTAACTCGTTTCATGTTACCCCTCTTTCACACACCCATCTTATTGATTTACTATTATCTTACCCTTCATTGTCGGATGAACACCACAGATGTAATCATATGTTCCGGCTTTATCAAAGGTAAAACTGAAACTATCCCCATTGTTTAACGTATTAGACTGGAAAGAATCCGATTTAACCGTGTGCGGTGCTGAATCCATGTTCGTCCATGTCACAGTCTCTCCGATTTTTATTTGCATCTCAGATGGGTTGAACGCAAAGTTCTCGATCGCTATCTTGTTTCCGGCCGCAGGAGCCTGAGTCTCGGTAGCTGTTGTAGCAGCAGATTCGCTGTTCTGCTGACCCTGGGTTTCAGATGCTTCTGTTGATACAGTGCTTGCTGTTGAACAACCATATGTTGCAAACAGTATCACCAGTAATGCAAATACTACTGGAAAGATTTTTATTCTGTTAACCATATTACCCTCCAAAGATTATTTTTTATAATTATATTGTTATGAATTAAAAGTTACAATCATCAAAATTCTGATTTTTCTGTAGGAAAATGTATCTACATATTGTCAGTATTTACCTCACATCTATTCACTTAATGCTTTAGAAATACTTCAAAAAAAATAATATTGGACTCATAATAATTTAGTCATCTAACCAGTCTATCAAACAAACACTGCTTGTGTGTAGGAGTGTCTGAGTTAAGTGATCAGACAAGATGGGATTTGCAGGACAATCGTAAAAATCATAAGATTGGGACGACTGCGCTTTGTCGCGGCAGGATTTCTTTTATATACGGCTGGTGCTTTATTAGCAGCAATATCCATAGCGAAACTCGATATGCTCAAATATTTACTGGGGTATTCCATATTATTTACTGCGCAATTATCAGTCTCGTACAGTAATGACTACTTCGATTTCGAGGCAGATAAGCTCAATAAGCCCAGGGTGTTCTCGGGCGGAAGCGGCATTTTACAGGAAAATCCTGGATTAAGAAATTTTTCCAGGTGGTTTTCCGTTTCCTTGATGGTTCTATCCGTCCTTTTATCTTTTATTTTCGTTCGGATTTTTTCTTTCTCTTTAATATTCGTGCTGTTTGTAATGACAGTGAACCTGCTCGGCTGGTTTTACTCAGCACCCCCGGTCAAATTTTCATACAGAGGACTGGGTGAGGTAATAATATTGACAATAATTGGATTTGTCCTGCCAGGTTCAGGCTATTTCATGATAAAAGAATCAATAGACAGGCCATTTTACATTTTTATGGCTATTTTTGAGATATACGGACTTTACTTCATATTAAATGTCCAGATTCCAGATATTGAAGCAGATATTCTTGCTAAGAAGAAAACAGTTGCCTCATATTTAGGGAGCAAATTTAGTTTTGTTTTGACCGGGTTCCTTGCCCTCATCGGGACATCATATCTTTTGGCTATTCCTATTTTCAATGCACTACCATCCACTATAAATTTCAGGTTAATCGGGTTAGTTTCCATGGTGCCACTGATTACGGGATTTATGGGCTGCGTTTTACAAACAAAATTCAGGAGGCAAGTCTTTATTTTTACTAATCTTAATGTGCTATCCCTGGCTGTCCTGCTATCGTTCGTCGATTGCTATTTCCTTTTCTTGCTGCTGGTGAATGGAAAATAAAAACGTATTCGCTGATATTTCGGAATTAACTTTGATAATTTGAAATATTATTCTATTTCGACTTTTTTAGGCAGATTTCTAAGCCTATCTACTTCCTGTTCCAAATTTAAATTTTTTGGGATCTACTAACCTTTCTATTTGATCATGTGTGGCTTCAGTTGCCATTATTTTTTTCTCTTCTTTATGATTTTCTTCTTGAAATATAATTTCATAGTCAAAATTTTCCTTAAAGAGAGAGGGTTCATCAGATATTCCAATCTTAGAATTAATAATTTCTAAATAATCTTTGCTTATCTCATAACCAACGGAGTTTCTATTTAGATCTAAAGCCGCTTTTGAAGTAGTACCGCTTCCCAGAAAAGGATCCAATATGGTATCACCGTAAAAGCTAAACATTTTTATCAGGCGGCGCGGCAGCTCAAATGGAAACATGGCAATATGCCCATCCTGCTTTTCCCCGGTAAAATTCCAGTGCCCGTTAAAGAATTCATTCCATTCCTCTTTCGTGAGTTTGGATTTTTCCTTTACCTCAACAGAAACCTTTGGGTCTATGCCTAATTTCTTAAAAATTAATATAAATTCATAATCAATTTTTATTATCCCCCCTCTTGGGTATGGATAGGAACCCATCACAGTGGCTCCACCTGTAGTTTGGCAAGTAGTAACTTTCTGCCAGATTATCGCTCCCATATAATCAAAACCAATAGATTCACAGTATTTAATAATCTCTGTCCTGATTGGAATAACCTTATATCTGCCATAAAAAATTGCCCTGGCAAATTGATCTCCAATGTTAATGCATAACCTGCAACCAGGATGCAAAACCCTATAACATTCCATCCAAACCTTATTCAGATTATCAATGTAATCCTTATATGAATCATTAAACCCAATCTGGCCCTCCACTCCATAATCCTTTAGCTGCCAATAGGGTGGTGAGGTGACCACCAGGTGAATGGATTTGTCCTCCACCTCATTCATATGTCTGGAGTCTCCGATTATTATCTTATGCCAGGTTCTTTCTTTCATTTACTATTATCATCCCGCTGTATTATGGTCATTGTTGAACCGCCAAAAAATTATGCTGTTACCATTATTGTCACAAAATACCTTAAATTCGTAATCGTCAATATATATTTCTCCGCACAACATTATATAATCTTATAAATTGGCAAAATATTATCAATTTGACTCTTGGGATCATTCTACTTAATTTCCTTTTTAAAAAGTAGAAATTCTTATAATATTTTCACTTGATATGGGATACCTGCTCTATAAACTGGGTATATTTTTAGCCCAGAAGATTAACAGAAGGACGTCTTTTCGCATCGCCAGGTTCATCGCGAGGATCTGGCACATGCTCAACGATAAGAATGGAAGGGCACTGCACCACAACCTGTCAGTGGCGATGAAAAAGCCGCTGTACTCCAAAGAGGTCAAGAATACCGGGTTAAAGGTTTTTGAGAATTTCGCTAAGAACGTGACCGATTTCTTATCTCTCCCCGGCATCACCCGTGAATACCTCATGGAGAAGATATCCGTATCTGGGCTTGAAAAATTTGATGCCGCTTTCAAAAAAAAGCGAGGTCTGATACTGTTGACATCTCATCTCGGCAACTGGGAATTCGGCGGTGTATATGTTGCCCAATGCGGCTATCCGTTATACGCGATCTCTCTTCCCCACTCTCGCAGTAAGATAGACAACATTTTTACGGAATTCAGACACCAAAAAGGTATCAGATCGATACCGGTCGGAGCCGGTACATTGAGAGAAGCATATAGAGTTTTAAAGAACGGAAATATCCTGGCTTTCCTTGGTGACTGGGACTCAACAGGTTCAGGAGAGTATGTAAATTTTTTTGGCAAGAAGGCACACATGCCCAAAGGTCCAATAGCGATGGCACTCATGACCGGGGCAATAATCGCCCCTGCCCTCACCTATCGCGTTGGTGAGGATGAGCACCACATCGATTTTCTTGAGCCGATTGAGGTCGAAACCAACCGTAATAATGCCGATGCTCTGATCATGTACCTCCAGAAAATTTCTGACATCCTTGGAGAATATATAGGTAAACACCTTGAATGCTGGAATGTATTTCACAAGATCTGGGATGAACCGCTCAGATAGCGGCACCAAATCCTATTTTTTTCTTAATTGCTAACTTAATCCGCTTTATCAAGTCAATCAATATAACAGGTGCGATTGCTCCGATTAACACAATCAGCCACATGTTTAGATCAAGTGGCACCGTCTTAAATATCAACTGCAACGCTGGTATGTAAATTATCGCTATCTGCAGGCCAATCGAAAGAAACACAGCGCCAAGTAAAAACAGGTTGTTAAAACTATTCAGGTTAAAGGCCTTATTTTCGCTGTTCTTGGCGTTAAAAGAGTGAAAAAGCTGGACTAAAACAAGCGTCGTGAAAACCATAGTCTCAGTAACCCTGACGCTATCAATTCCAGAAGATCTAAAAAGCACAGCACCGGCAAAATAGACCGCTACTGCTCCTATCGACAGCAAAAGCCCCTGCCATAATACTGTCAAGAGTCCTCTTAGGTTGAGCATTCCCTCGTTTTTTGCCCTGGGTGGCCTTTCCATTATCCCCTTCTCAGGTGTATCAACACCCAGCGCAAGCGCCGGTAACCCATCCGTCACAAGATTCATCCATAGTATCTGTACGGGCAAAAGAGGTAAGAAAAGAGAGGAAACCTCACCTGTGAGCAGAAAGTATATGTAGCTTCCGAAAATTATCGATATGAACATGGTGAGCACCTCGCTGACATTGCATGACAAGAGGAAGAAAATAAATTTCTTCAGGTTATCATATATTATCCTTCCTTCTCTTATTGCCTTCACAATGGTCGCAAAATTATCATCAGCAAGCACCATGTCCGAAGCTTCCTTGGAGACGTCCGTGCCGACAATGCCCATAGCTATCCCGATGTCCGCCTTTTTAAGCGAAGGTGCGTCATTGATCCCATCTCCGGTCATGGCTACAACATGACCTCTCTTTTGAAGCGCCTCAACGATCCTGAGCTTGTCTTCTGGAGAAACGCGAGCGAAAACGCTCGTATCCTCTACAAATGTCATGAGCTCTTCGTCTGATACTTTAGAAAGATCTTCACTTGTCACAACCTTGCTGTCCTCATCTAGCATTCCAAGCATCCTGCCTATCGCCTCAGCAGTCAGTTTGTGGTCTCCTGTTATCATCTTCACACCAATGGATGCGCTATGGCACGCAGAAAGGGCATCGTAGACCTCTTCGCGCGGCGGATCGATCATCCCGATCATTCCCAAAAAAATCAGATCGCTTTCAACTGTTGAAGACGATATCTTATCTGGAAGCGAATCAATTTTCTTATATGCAAAACCAAGTGTCCGCAGCGCATCAATTGCCATCTCATCGTTAACACTTAAAACCTCATCTTTCATCTTTCTATCAAAAAGAATCGTGCTGCCCTCAGAATCATAATATTTTGAGCGACTGATTATGGATTCCGGAGCGCCCTTGGAAAACACAATATATCCACCTTCAGGATTATTATGTACCGTGGTCATCATTTTTCGCGTCGAATCGAAAGATACCTCACCAACCCTGGGCATCTGTGACTCGAACCTGGATTTATGCAGATCAAAATTCCTGGCAAAATCCAGCAGAGCCACTTCGGTAGGGTCACCAATTGCATTATCATCACCTGAATACCGAGCATCGTTGCACAGAATCATCGCAGAAGTCATTATTTTAAATCGCTTATCGGTAATCACATCTGACTTTAATCTACGGCCAGATATATTCTCGCATTTCCGGCCAATGCATAACCTCTCTACCATCATCTTGTTTTTAGTGAGGGTGCCCGTCTTATCTGTGCAGATGATGGTCGAACATCCCAGCGTCTCTACCGCAGACAGGCGCCTTACTACGGCATTTTTCCTCGCCATCCTCTGCACCCCGATGGCAAGCGATGCGGTAACAACGGCCGGTAGTCCTTCCGGAATTGCTGCAACAGCCATGCTCACCCCAGCCAGGAACATAAATGCAAGATCATAACCTTTGAGCCATCCTGCCAGAAAAACCAGAGCTGCTATCCCAAGACAGACGGCAGCTATCATCTTGCCCACCTTTTTGAGTTCAAATTGAAGAGGGGTAGCCTCCCTTTCACTGCTGATCAGCTTTGCGATTCTTCCTATCTCTGAGCTGCTGCCGGTCGCTGTCACCATGACATAACCCTTGCCCGAAACGACAATCGTCCCGCCAAAAACCATGTTGAAGCGATCAGTTATCGGGACATCCTCCCTTATCAACTCCAGGATCTTGTCAACAGGAAAAGATTCCCCGGTCAAGGATGACTCATCCGTCATCAAATTGATCGTCTTGAACAACCTACCATCAGCGGATATCCTGTTGCCCGGTTCAAGATACAAAATGTCCCCAGGAACTATCATATTTGAAGGTATCTCGATCTCCTTCCCATCTCGTATTACCACCGAGGTTGGCGTGCTCATCGCTTTAAGTGATTGCAGCGCCTTTTCAGCGCGGAACTCTTGAATGAAACCCAGAACGGTATTTAAAATTAGAATCACGAATATCACTATCGCATCAATGACTTCTTTAAGGACAAATCCCGATATAACAGTTGCTACAGCCAGGATCCAGACCATGATGTCGTTGAATTGAGACAGGATCATTCTTAATATAACACCCTTCTCCTTCTCCCCTATCTCGTTTTTACCATATAACTCAAGCCTGCTGCTTGCTTCTGATGAAGCAAGACCTGTTTTTCTGTTAGATCCTAACGTCTTCTCTATCTCATCAATTCCTAAAGAATGCCACTTTATTTCTTCCTGCAACTGTCCACCTTTCAGACACGGTCACGGCAGTTTTAGCCAGTATTCGATATTATAAGAAACTTAAACCGTTAAAACAAAGGTTTTATTTTAGTAATAATTCGCATTATTTCTAAAAATAATATTTACATTTTCACCTGTATCTAGTATTGTTAGTAACAACTAATAACAATATTGAAATAAATGTTACATGAATTGTGAAAAATATCTCAAGTTATTGACGACTATTTTTCAGAAAGGATGAAGCAGACAGGTAAAAAATTAAGAATAACAAGGAAGTGAATAATGGAGATCGCCTCTACAACAAGCAAAGGTGCCATTCCCCAAGGCACCAAATTATCAACAGGCGTGCCTGCTGGGCCATTACTAAAAGACATCGACAGGCAATTCTTAGAGTATCTCAAAAAATATCCGGTAAGCGAGATGCTCAACACATGCATTCAGTGTGGTATATGCTCCGGGACCTGCCCGGTGGCACATGAGATGGACTACAAACCACACGAGATAATCCGGATGATCCAATTAGGGCAGAAAAAGCAGATCATGGAGAGCAAAGCAATCTGGATCTGCGTAAATTGCTACCTGTGCACCATCAGGTGCCCACGCAATATCGAAAGAACGGAAATCCTTTCAGTCCTTAGGTCGCTTGCCATAAGCGAAGGGTACAGACTGAGAGACAGGCGAAACTACACATTCTATAAGGCATTCACCGACAGCATAAAAAAACACGGCAGGGTGGCAGAACTTCACATGATAATGGACTGGTTCTTGCACTCATACAACATAAAGCTTGTTACGAAGATTCCTTTTGCACTGCGAATGCTGGTTAAACACAAAATCAAATTCCGTGCGCACAATATCAAGAATCGCAAAATCTTCAACCGCATGTTTGATAAGTCAAGTGAACTCTGGAACACACCATGAAGGTATCCTATTTCCCTGGCTGTTCACTGGAGACATCGGCAACTGATTACAACATTTCAGCCAAAAAGACCTGTGAGGAGATCGATATCGAACTGCACGAACTCGAGGACTGGAGCTGTTGCGGGGCACTCTGTGCAAGGAATATAAACTACAATTTCTCGCTCGCCTTACCGTCTCGAAACCTGTGCATTGCTGAAGATATGGGCTATAAAGAATTGATCGCACCGTGCGCGGCCTGTTATTCAAACTTGCAAAGGATCAACGACATATACAACAGGGACACCAGAAGGAAGATGACGATAGAGCACATCCTTGGACACGTCGGCCTCAAATACAAGGGAGACGTGAAGATAAACAGTCTGCTGCAGTTCATGTGTCAACCTGAGATCACGGAACTGATCAAAAAAAGGGTGACGAATAAGTTGACGGGTTTGAAGGTCGCCACATATTACGGTTGTCTGTTAACCCGACCAAAAAACGACTTCGATGACGCTCAGGACCCGCGGTCGTTCGAAAAATTAATTAAAGTATTGGGCGCCGAGCCCATCTATTTCTCAATGAAGACCAAGTGCTGTGGCGGGGTGTACTCCACGATTAAAACGGAGATAGCATACGAACTGGGCTATCAGATAATGATGTCCGCAAGGGAAGCAGACCTCATAACGGTAGCATGCCCGCTCTGCCAGATGAGCCTGGATGCTTTCCAGACGGGCTTAAACAAGTTCTATAAAACTGATTTCGAGATGCCGATAATTTTCTTCACGCACTTGATCGGTATTGCATTTGGTGTTGATGAAATGAAGTACGGTTTAAACAATCAGTTCATCTCACCGGTCAAGACACTGGAAAGGTGGTTAAGTTGATGAGTAACAATTGCAAAATAGGTGTATATGTTTGCCATTGCGGCTCCAACATCGCTGGAACCGTTGACTGCAGCAGGGTGGTTGAGGCCATATCAGGCGAGGAGTCCGTCGTTATATCCAGGGACTATCAGTACATGTGCTCCGACCCTGGACAGGAACTCATAAGAAAAGACATCAAGGAGCTGGGGGTAAACCGCGTTGTCGTTGCTTCATGCTCCCCGAGGATGCACGAAAAAACGTTCAGAAATGTAATAAAAGAAGAGGGACTTAACCCGTACCTCCTGGAGATGGCGAACATCAGAGAGCAGTGTTCATGGGTCACTGATGATCATGAAAAAGCAACTGAAAAAGCAGCGGCGCTTGTAAGAGCTGCCATCCACAGAGTAGTACTGCAGGAACCGCTTGAGACCAGAGAGGTTATAGTCAACCAGAACACGCTGGTCGTCGGCGGAGGAATCGCTGGTGTTCAATGCTCATTGCAGATAGCTCAAGCTAACAAAAAAGTTTACCTTGTTGAGCGCGAGCCCTCAATCGGTGGACACATGGCAATGCTGGACAAAACTTTTCCCACGCTTGATTGCTCAGCCTGTATCCTGACTCCAAAACTCGTGGACACAGGAGCAGATGAAAACATCGAGCTCCTCACCTATTCGGAGGTGATCGAAGTCTCCGGCTCGGTTGGGAACTTTAAGGTAAAGGTAAAGAAGAAACCAAGGTATATTGACTATACAAACTGCACAAGCTGCGGGGAGTGCGATAAGGAATGCCCTGTAAACGTACCAAACGAATTCGAAAACAAACTCACGACTCGCAAAGCTATATACAGGATGTTCGCGCAGGCAGTACCGAACTCATATGCCATCGATAAAAGAGAGACCCCTCCATGCAAAGCTACTTGCCCGATAGGCCAGCGAGCACAGGGATACATGGCACTCGTCGCTGCTAAGAAATTCCCTGAAGCGTACAGGCTAATCAGGGAGGACAACCCGTTCCCATCAATCTGTGGAAGGGCGTGCACGCATCCCTGCGAGGATGTTTGCAGAAGAAACCTGGTGGATGAACCAATGGCAATTGCCCACATCAAGAGGTTCGTTGCCGACTGGGCATATCAAAATGAAAGACCGAAAATCGAGCCCGCAAGGATGACCAAAAAAGAAAAAATAGCGATCATCGGTTCCGGTCCCGCGGGCTTGAGCGCAGCAGAAAGCCTTATTAAGATGGGTTACCCTGTGACTGTTTTTGAAGCGCAGAACAAACCAGGCGGAATGCTGCAGTATGGGATACCTGAGTACAGGCTGCCCAAAAAAATAGTTGACAGGGAGATTGATGACATAAAAAGTCTTGGTGTTGAAATAAAGACAGAGACGCCCCTGGGTAAAAACAAGACGCTCAAATCATTGTTTAAAAATGGCTACAGCGCAATCCTCATCTCCTCTGGCGCTCATAAAAACGTTGAACTTATGATAGATGGCGAGAACATCAAAAACGTATACCCAGGTACCCTGTTTTTAAAGCAGGTAGCGGACGGCACGATCACCAGCATGGGCGAAAAGGTGGTAGTGGTGGGCGGAGGTAACACCGCAATCGACTCCGCGAGGACTGCGCTTCGCTTAGGCGCAAAGGATGTGTCAATAGCCTACAGGAGAACGGAAAATGAGATGCCCGCAATGCGTCAGGAGATAGCAGAAGCAAAGGCGGAAGGTGTCAAGTTTGAATTCCTGGCATCCCCAACAAGGATCATCGGCAGGGAAAATAAGGTATTTCAGATCGAATTCATAAAAAATAAGCTGGGCGAACCCGACTCAAGCGGCAGGAGAAGGCCCATTCCCATCCCAGGGTCTGAATTCTTGCTCAGATCGGACGTGGTCATCACGGCTATAGGTCAGATTCCGGATCTTGATGAAGTACTCGAAGGAACGGAGATCGAAAAGACGAACTGGGGCACGATCCCCATTGACCCGATTACATGCATGACGAGCATGGATGGCGTTTTTGCAGCAGGTGATGTGGTGCTCGGACCGGCCACGATTGCCGAGGCAATAGCCAGCGGCAAGCAGGCTGCGCTATCGATCAACGCATACTTAAGAAAAACTCCGTATAAGAAGTTCAAGACTTGGAACAAATCACAGATAAGCGATGAAAGGACCAGGGAGATCGAGGAGATGATCTACTACGGCGAGATAAAGGAAAAACCAAGGGTCCAAATTCCGCTCCTAAATGCCAGGTTCAGGGCGACAAACTTCGCGGAGGTAGCACAGCCATATACGGAAGAACAGGCAATTGAAGAAGCGTCCAGGTGTCTCAACTGCGGGGTATGCTGCGAGTGTCACGAATGCGAGAAGTTCTGTGAGCGCAAATCGATAAATTACGATGACAAAGAAAAGATAGTCGAGCTTGAAGTTGGAAATATCATCCTTGCAACCGGTTACAAGAAGTTCGATGCCAGGATCCTCCCGCAGTACGGTTACAAGAGGCTTGAAAATGTCTTTGACTGCATGGAGATAGAGCGAATGAACAACGCTTCTGGTCCAACCAATGGCAAGATCCTGTGCACCGATGGCTCTATGCCCAAGCGCGTTGCGATGCTCCACTGCATTGGCAGCCGCGATGAAAAAACCAACAGGTACTGCTCAAGGGTATGCTGCATGTATTCAATAAAGAATGCTCACCTCATCCAGGAGAAGACAGGGGCAGAAGTATATGAATTTTTCATTGATATCAGAGCTCACGGCAAGGGATATGAGGAGTTCTACGAACGCGTGCAGAAGGAGGGCGTAATCTTCATCCGCGGTAAGGTGGCCGAGATAATAAAAGGGCCAAATAACAAGCTAATAGTCAAAAGTGAAGATACGCTGATGAGAAGACCCATTGAGCTGGAAGTTGATATGGTTGTTCTCAACGTGGGAATGGTAGCCCAGCAAGACTCGGAGGAGGTCGCAAAACTATTCAATATTACGCGCTCCAACGACAGGTTCTTCCTCGAATCTCATCCAAAGCTGGAACCTGTAGCAGCAACAACAGCAGGTATATATCTGGCGGGCGCATGCCAGGGCCCAAAAGATATACCGGAGACGATATCCCAGGCAAAAGCGGCAGCATCAGAAGTGCTGTCGGTGCTGTCGAGAGGTACTGTCACGGTAGAGGCGATCACTGCTACTGTAAACAAGGACCAGTGCTCAGGATGCAAAATATGTATTGATATATGCCCGTACTCGGCGATTGAATTTGACGAAGAAAGCAAGACCATAAACATCAATGATGTGCTTTGTCAGGGCTGTGGATCATGCGTGGCGAGCTGTCCATCAGGCGCTCTGGATGCTAAGCACTTTAGAAACAGACAAATACTTGCTCAGATAGAGGGGTTACTAAGATGAACAACGAAATTTTCGAACCAAAAATTGTGGGCTTTTTGTGTAACTGGTGTGCCTACACAGGAGCTGATCTGGCTGGCACATCCAGGATCAAGTCATCGCCTAATCTAAGGATAATAAGGGTGATGTGCTCAGGAAGAGTGGATCCGACCTTTATCGTTAAGGCCTTCTCCGAAGGAGCAGACGGTGTACTGATCGCTGGCTGCCATCCCGGAGACTGCCATTATATCAGGGGCAACCAGAACACCCTTAAAAGGATCCCCCTGCTAAGAAATCTGCTTGAGCAGTTCGGCGTAGAACCCCAGCGCATGAGGTTGGAGTGGATATCCGCCGGAGAGGGAGACAAATTTGCAGAAGTCGCCAACAGTATGACAGAGGATATAAGAAAACTGGGCCCATTGGGCATGAAGATAGGGAGCTGAAATGAAAGAGAAGCTTAGATTCGCAATTTACTGGGGAGCTGGCTGCGGAGGATGTGAGGTATCCTTTCTGGACATAAATGAAAAGATACTGGACGTCGCGGCCGTGGCGGATATCGTGTTCTTCCCGCTCGGCATGGACTTCAAATATTCCGATGTCAGGGACTATCCTGATGGATGGATCGACGTCTGTCTTTTCAATGGCTCGATACGAAACAGCGAAGCTGAGGAGATGGCGCATCTGCTCCGCAAAAAATCAAAGGTAATGGTCGCGTATGGGAGTTGTGCGCACATGGGAGGAATACCCGGACTTGGAAACCTCGCAAATAAGAACAAAATATTTGAGATCGCATACAAGAAAACCGCATCCACTAACAATCCAACGGACACCTTCCCGCTGCCGAGATGTGAGGTAAACGAAGGTGAGTTGGAGCTGCCGGAGTTCTACGATACAGTCAGGGCGCTTGATCAGGTGATCGATGTGGAATATTACCTGCCGGGCTGTCCACCGACCGTAAAATGGATTAATGCTGCGATAGATGCAATTGTATCCGGCAATCTTCCTCCTAAGGGTAGCGTAATAGGGTTAAAGAAAACGGTATGTGACGAATGTCCACGTGAGAAAAAAGAAAAGGTTATCACCGAATTCAAACGATTCTTTGAGGTGATCCCTGACCCCAATAAATGCCTTCTTGAGCAGGGCATAATCTGCAATGGACCAGCCACGCGTGGAGGCTGTGAGGCAGCCTGCCCGAGCGTGAACATGCCGTGTCGGGGCTGTTTCGGACCAACCGATGAGGTCATCGATCAGGGCATGAAACTCACGAGCGCAATAGCCTCGATAGTCAAGGCGGAAAATGAGGAGGAAGCTGCTGAGAAAATAAACAAAATAGTCGATCCCATGGGCACGTTCTACATGTACGGTCTTCCAAAGTCACTCTTGCAGCGTGCTCGCATGGAAGGCCAGATAAAAGTTGAGGAAGTCAAAGAAATCCTTGAGAAAGAGAAGGTTTAAATGAAAAAGATAACAATAGATCCGATAACCAGGTTGGAGGGACACGGAAAGATAGAGATTTTTCTGGACGACAGCGGTAACGTCGCAAACGCATATTTTCAGGTGCCAGAGCTGAGGGGGTTTGAGACGTTTTGCCTGGGGAGACCTGTTGAGGAGCTGCCGAGAATAACTCCAAAGATCTGCGGTGTCTGTCCCGAAGCGCACCATGTAGCCTCAACAAAAGCAGTTGATGCCGTCTTCCACGTGAAACCTACTCCAACTGCTTACAAAATCAGGGAGTTGCTTTACTGTGCACACTTCATCCACTCCCATACTGCGCACTTCTATGCACTTGCAGCACCCGACTTCGTTCTTGGTCCTGATACAGAGCCCGCAAAAAGAAATATCCTCGGCGTTGCCGAAGCCGTTGGCCTGGAGCTAGCCGGAGCAGTCATCAGGAACAGGGCATACGCACAGGACATACAGGCAATAATCGCTGGCAGGGCGACGCTTCCGGTATGCGGCCTGCCAGGTGGTGTCAGCAAGGCCATTACGGGAGAGGAAAGGGAGCAGATCGAGGAAAAGGCAAAGTCATGCCTTGAGTTCGCGAAAACCACCATAGATGTCTTTGACAAAGTGGTACTTGGTAACAAGAAGTACGTTGACATGATCTTTTCTGACACATTTATGATGAAAACTTACTACATGGGCCTTGTGGACGAAAGAAATATGTTTAACTTCTACGATGGGGATATAAGGGTCGTCGATCCTTTGGGTAACGAATTTGTAAAATTCGAACCCTCCAGGTACTTAGAGCACATGGCTGAACATGTGGAGCCGTGGACATATCTGAAATTTCCATACCTCAAAAATGTTGGTTGGAAGGGTTTCATCGCAGGCCCTGAATCCGGCGTATTCAGGGTGGCACCCCTTGCTCGCCTGAACGTCTGTGACGGCTTTACCACGCCTCTTGCCCAGGCGGAATACGAGCGCTATCTGAAAACACTCGGCGGGAAACCGGTGCACTCAACACTTGCCAACCACTGGGCCAGGGTCATCGAAATGCTCTATGCAGCAGAAAGGCTGCTGGAACTTGCAACCGATCCCGAAATCACCAACCCCAACGTCAGAAACATCCCTACCGAGACGCCGACGGAGGGAATTGGAGTTGTAGAAGCCCCAAGGGGCACCCTGTTCCACCATTACAGGACGGATGAACTCGGTCTGTGCACCCATGTTAACCTTATCGTCGCTACAGGCAACAACAACGGTGCGATCTGCATGTCTGTTGCAAGCGCAGCCAGGGACTACATAAAAGATGGCGTTGTCGATCAGGGGATTCTGAACATATGCGAGATGGCATTCAGGGCTTACGATCCCTGCCTTGCATGCGCAACCCATTCAATAGCTGGCAAAATGCCGATTGAGGTGAACATAAGATCAGCAGAAGGGGCACTTATAAAGACATTAAAGAGCTGATGAGCATGATCATAATCGGCATCGGAAATCCCTTAATGGGCGATGATGCGATTGGCATCCTTACTGTTGAGGAGCTGCGCAAAGTATCAAATGGAACGGACGTAATCTTCGCCACTGCACAATTCAGTGGAATTCCGCTGGCAGAGATGCTAATCGGCCATGAGAGGGCGGTAATAATTGACTCAATAATAAGAGCAGATGCCAGTTATGGAGAACTATACCGCATAAAATACACAAAAGGCTCTAACCACCATCCTGAATCGATGCATACCATAGGGATCGTCGATGCCATGGGCGTCCTTGAAAGGCATGGGGCGAAGATGCCAGATGCCATAAGCATCTACGCAATAAACATAAGACACGAACAAGTGGTCAGCGAAAGGATATCAGACCAGTTAGCCAGAAACGCAGCCGATTATGCGCACCAGATCGCAAATTACGAAGGATTAGTTGAGACTAAGAGAGCACATTAAAAATCAGATACCCCACACCGAAAACCCAGCAGTAAAGGCTGAACCATAGAAATCTGCTTCTTCTAAGAACAGTCATGAGCACTTCAATTGACACAAATCCCACCGCTGCCGAGACAACAAGCCCGATTAACGACTTCGCGATGATATCAACTGAGATCCCGCTCGTGGGTATTTTAAGAAGTTCGTAGGCCGCCGTGCCCGAAATGATGACAAATCCCAGCACAAAGGAAAACCTCGCAGCCATCTCCTTTGAGATGCCCTGCCATATACCAGCAGAAATAGTAGCACCCGACCTCGATATGCCCGGAAAGATCGCAGCAGCCTGTGCAATACCTATCAGAAGTGAACTGTGCCACCTGATATCCATGTTTTTCTTATAAAACCTGGCTGCGCAATCAGCAGAAAACAGAATGAACCCGGTTAATATCAAAAAAGATGCGGCATATACGGGTGTGCTGAAGAAAGGCTCAAAAAAGTCATTGAACAAGAAACCGATGACCGCTGCGGGAACTGTCCCAAGCACAATATATATTATCCATCTCATCAAAGTTTTATCTGGTCTTCTGACATCAAATCGGGGATCGGATCTACTCCTGCTTTTGATAAAATCGACCAGAAAATATATGAGAATCGATACGGCAGTACCAAAATGAACCATTACATCATAGAACAACGGCGCGGACTGCCAGGACAGGATGCCAGGTATTATCACCAGATGTGCTGAACTGCTCACCGGGATGAACTCGGTTAAGCCCTGAATTATTGCGAGTAATACCGCCTGTGCCCACCCCATGCCGTTCACATATCCACTGTATTGCTGATTTTTGATTTCCTGCGCCGATAAGCCCAGAGCACAACTAACACAATGATGGCCAGTACGATGAGCCCGAGGATGAGGTATTCGAATCTGTGATAATAATCAAGCACCACCTCCCAGTTCTCCCCCATCTTAAAACCGATGTACGTGAGCATGAAACACCACGGCACGCATCCTATCGTCGTGTAGAAGAGAAAACGGCCAACGTTCATCCTGGCCACACCTGCAGGAAGTGAAATAAATGTCCTTACCCCCGGCAGCAACCTTGAGATAAAGACGGCCCACTTGCCATATCTTCTAAACCATCTATCTGCTGTATCAAGCTTCTTACGGGTTATCAGTACGTACTTTCCGTATTTTTCTACCAGCGGCCTGCCGCCCTTAGCACCAATATAATATGTCGCTATCGAGCCAGCGACGTTGGCCATGGTGCCAACAGCGGTCACCCACCACAGGTTCATTATGCCTTTTGAGACCATGAAGCCCGCAAAAACCATGGTCACCTCACTTGGGATGGGTATACAGGCGCTCTCAAAAAACATCAGCACGAAAACTGCATAATATCCCCAGCTGCGGACGAACGATTCTATATATTGATACACATCTGAGAGAAATTCTGACATATCTACCCCGAACCCGCGATCGTCAGCTCCTCCAGAAGGACGCTCGGGCAGCCAATTGAGCCACCTGACGGAAACAGCTCAAAATCACTTCCACCTTCAACTATCCCTTTTAGCATGGAAATTAGATCAGAGGATATCGTGATCTCCTTCACGGGTTTCGATATCTCACCGCTTTTAATTAAAAAACCCTTCGCTCCAACCGAAAACTCTCCTGTGATCGGGTTCACCCCTGAATGAAAGCCCATGATCTCGGTGATGTAAATTCCATTATTGGCCCTGGAGAACAGAGCTGCTTGTCCAAGTTTGCCTTTCTCAAATATAAAGTTAGATATCCCAACCTCCGGGATCGACTTAAACGAATGTCTCGCGGCATTTCCAGTTGAGACCGTGTTCATCCTTCTTGCGGTATAAGTGTTGTGGAGATAGGTTTTCAATACACCGGACTCGATGACCGACGTAACATCCTTTTTAACTCCTTCACCATCAAACGGCCTGCTTCCAAATCCATTTGTGATCGTGGCATCATCACTCAACTTGACGTTAATGCTGCCGACCTGCTCCCCGATCCTGTTAGCAAATAGTGAACGGCCTTTTAACACCGAATCCGCATTTACGTTATACGCTATGGCCCCAAGTATCTGTGAAAATACCTCGGAATCGAGTACAACGGGCAACTTCTTCGATTTAATTGGCCTGGCACCAAGCAGTGACACCGCCCTTGAGGCTGCCTTTACCGCCAGTTTGTTAACATCCAGATCGCCAGGCTCACGCCCAATACCGTAAGAATACGACGTTGAGACATCGTCATCCCCCCGTGCAATGCAACTTAGATAAACATAACACTCGGTGAACCTGTAGCTACCTGCGAAACCGAGCGAATTGATAAGATAAATATCGCTGGCGGCGTCAGAATATAATGCCGTATCAACCTCTGAAATACGATTATCATGAGCATAGGTTGCCCTTTCCATGTCGATCGTGAGTTTTACCTTCTCCTTAATAGGTAAATCAACAAGCGCACTTTTATAAATATCGAGCTCACCGTACAAACCGGGCTGTGGAAGGCCGTTGCGGTCATCAGGACTTGTTGACCTTGCATTTAAAACCGCCCTCTCTGCACAGTCCCTCAACGACAGATCGTCATGATCTGTTGTAAAAGCAAAACCAACGGCATTATTAATAAATACTCTTACCGCCACGCCGCAGGCGCTCTGAGAGGTCAGCGATTCAACTTCCGACTTATAGACTCTGATCATAACCCCATCGGATTTCTCTCCGTAAACCTCGGCCTGATCGACCTTCAATTCCCTGCAGATATCCAGAGTCCTCTGGCATATATTACCAGGTTCTTCTCTCAAGACTTCACCTCTGTACCACCCAAAGTCATATCTTTTATCCTGATCGTAGGGCATCCATCATTAACAGGCACATGCTGGCCATCCTTCCCACATATACCTGATAAGAAGTCCATATCGTTACCTATCATATCAACATTAAAAAGCACCTGTGGCCCGTTCCCTACGATCGTTGCTCCCCTGACTGGATATGTCAGGGTGCCGTCCTCTATAAGATAGCCCTCACCTATCCCGAAAACAAAGTCTCCCGTCGCAGGATCGACCTGACCTCCAGCAAGAAAACGGGCATAGACGCCTCTTGAGGTCTCCTTGATGATATTTTCAGGGTTCTCACTTCCAGAGAGTATGTACGTATTCGTCATCCTTGGGATTGGAATGTGCATGTATGACTCCCGCCTGCCGTTTCCGGTCTGGGCAACACCATTTTTACCCGAATAATATTCGTCATACATATTACCAATGAGAATCCCGTCTTCTATCAGGACATTCCTCTTGGCAGGAAATCCCTCATCATCAAACCCGAAAGAGCCCCACTGCTCCTCAAGCGTACCATCATCTATGAGAGTGATGTTATCACCAGCGACCTTCTTGCCTATCTTACCTGCATAAACCGACGAATTCTTCGCAACTAAATCACCTTCAAGGCCGTGGCCGCATGCCTCATGAAACATCGTGCCTCCGTGCCCCTTCTCTATCACAACATCCATCTTACCCGCTGGCGCGGGTATCGAATCAAGCATCCTGACCGCAATCTGTGCGGCCTTCAGCGCTATGTCAGCCGGATTCTTCTCCCTCAATAGCTCAAGACCTTTTAATGCAGCGACAGGCACATAGCCGGTCTGGACTTTATCCCCTCTCTTTGCAATGGCCTGAGCTACGAACCTCGTCCTTATCCTCTCATCAAATGCATAAGTGCCCCTGGAGTTGGCGATGAGCACCCTCTGTATCTCATCTCCATAAACGATGACAACCTGTACGATCTCTGAGGAATATTCCCTTGCTACCCTATCAGAATTAAGCAGGTAATTGATCTTATCCTGCCAATCGATGTCCTCGGGCAAGAACGTCGATGTATTTATCGCACTCCTGACATCTTTTTTTCCCAGGTTCAGCATAGTAACCCTTTGATATCCATTCACTGATGATACAAGCACATTCGCAGCATCGATAATGCTCTCCATCTTAAAATCATTGGAAAAAGAATACAGTGTGTTATCTCCGAATCTGGCCCTTATTCCATAACCGCGGTCAAGCCCACTGGATGCCCGCTCAATCCTGGAGTCCTCGAGCCGCAGGGAATTCGTTTCCTTCTCCTCAACAAAAATCTCAGAAAAATCCGCACCAGCCCTGTGGCATATACTCAAAACTTTCTTAATTACATCCTCTGAAAACACAAACCTCTCCTGTTCATCACTAAGACAGTTCAGAAGATATTAATTTATGCTTGTCCTTAATTCAACTTTTTATGGCAATAAAAAACAAATTGATATAAAATATGCCGAAGCGATGAGGTTCGCTTGTCGCTCACGCAATTGAGCTAATGACCTCTATAGTTTTTAACTGTAGAGGTCTTTTTTATGACATTGAAATTGGAAGGAGAATTTGAAAGTATATTGTCCTAACTGCTTTTATCCAAACGAGAGCGACCAGGAGCTTTGCGAAAAATGCAAAATGTCCCTGAAGTGGGAAGATGCAGCATCAATCAAAGTAATTTCTTCAACCAGTGACCCGTATCTACAAGCTGCTGCTTTAACTTCTCTCTCCAAAATTGGCACATCAAAGACTTTGTCAGTTTTTAGAAAAATTGCACGTTCTGGCTTCCTCCTTCCCAGGCTCAAAGCAATTGAGGGAATAGCAAAAAGAGGTTCAATAGAAGAAATAAAATTACTGAAAGAACTTATAAAAGACAAAAATTTCTCGATCAGAAATAAAGCTAAAGAAGCAATAAAAATCATCGAAAATGAGTATAACATCTATGATAAAGCGCAAAACTCATAAAATCAGATCACCAAGTTACAGTTATTTCGACCTTCTTCAGATATTTTCGAAAGAGGGCTGCCCAATCTGCCTTCTAAGCAATGAGGTTATAAACGATTACTTTGACAACTTGCTTTATGAGAAAGTAAACGACCCATTTTTAAGGACGATAATAAGAAAATCTTTTGGTTACTGCAAACGACACTCGCTGCAAATAGAAAGAGTTGCAGAAAATACCTTTCAGGGATTAGGACTTGCCATAATAATCGAAGACATTTCAAATATCTTACTGAAAAAATATGAAGTGATAGCCAAAGGCATACCCAAAAAGCAAAACTCAAAAAAGCAATACTATAACCAGTGTCCCGCCTGTTCATACCAGTCCACCTTTGAACAAATCTATGCATCAGAGATAGCATATAGAGTTAAGGAGGAAGCATTTTTCAATGAATTCAAAAAAAGTGGTGGCCTGTGCCTTCATCATTTAACCGAGGTTACAAAGCACATTACTGACCCTGATGATTTAAAAAGACTGATTGAGTATCACGTTTCCAGCCTGGGGATGATAATAAGGGACATAAACAGCTTCATAGACAAGCAGGACTATAGAAACAAGGAGAGAATTACAGCCAAGGAAGCCGAAGCAAGAAAAAAAGCCTTAAGGAAAATCATCGGAGAACTATAATCTTAAAGACTGGAGGTCAAATTTGTTAAAAATAACAGACTCCTATTTCGCTATGCACAACTCTATTCATCAAAAACTTACTCACCTAACCAAATATTAGGTATAATTTTTAATCGACTTTAAAACCTAAAATACAAATATCTTGATTAAAATTGATCAGTAAAATAATAGTACTAATGGTTATGATCATAAGATCGCTTAATGTGCCAGTTGCTTTTGGGCTGGGCATGTTCCTGGAAGGCGTTGGAATACCGTTCGCTTCATCACCCATGCTCATCGTTGCAAGCAATGAATCATCGAAAAGCCTCCTTACATATGTTTTATCAATCTTTTTTGGCATGATCGGGGGAACCACGGGCTCGCTTGTCAGTTATGGTATAGGCAGGGGTATAACCGCTCCACTTTTCAACCGGCGGCTGCTAAGGAAAAAGGACGAAGAGAGGGAGATATCACGCGCAAGGAAATTTCTTATAGACCACGGAGATAAATCCATACTGCTCGCCCAGCTCTTTGGAACAACCAGGACTTTCATATCCATACCTGCAGGAGCACTGCGAATGAAGATCTGGCGGTTCACGCTATACTCAGCTATAGGTTCAGCTATCTGGTGCGCCGCTGCTCTCGGGATCTTCACAATTTTCCACACCTACTACAATAAACTCCCATTTGCAGGGCGGTTCCCATCCTGGGCAGTAATGTTAATAGGCATGATACTCGCCATCGGAATTCCAATTCTGATAAAAAAACTGAGGAACAACAGGAAGAACAACGATAAGTCACAAGGAAATACCCTGCGATCAGATAGCGGCAGGGAAAAATGAGGTGACGACCAGGATAATTGTGAGCACGATCATTATTATCGTGCTTGCCCATGCAAGGACATTATAGGTTCTTGAATTCACATACTCTCCCATGAGCTCTTTCTTGTTTATTAACTGCAAAATAAAGATCAGAACAAAGGGCAGCATTACCCCGTTGACCACTTGGGACATGAGCATAAGTTCAAGAAGTGGTATCCGCGGTATTAATATTATCCCAACACCTATAATTATCAGTGTGGTAAATATGCTGAAGAACTGCGGCGCATCCTTAAACTTCTTTCCTACTCCTGCTTCCCATCCCATTCCCTCGCAGATGTAATAAGCCACGGCAAGCGGCAATATTGAAGCAGCAAAAAGCGAGGCATTGGCAAGCCCAACCGCAAACAGGACCTTTGAATACTGCCCTGCCAACGGCGCCAGTGCAAGAGCAGCGTCAGCAGCCGTCTCCACCTTGATATTCTTGGTAAAGAGCTCCGCTGCACAGGTTACAATTATGAAAAATGCAACGATATCGGTGATGATGCAACCGATGACAACATCAAGCCTCGAAGCTTTATATTGCTCAATGGTTATCCCCTTATCCACAACTGCAGATTGCAGGTAAAACTGCATCCAGGGAGTTATTGTGGTGCCGATTACTCCTACTAACATCAGCACATATCCACTTTGAAAGCTGAAGGAAGGAACCAGCGTCCCTTTTGCCACTTCCGACCAGTCTGGTTTTGCCATGAATCCTGAGATGACATACGTGAGATAAATCGTGCAGAGTATTAGAAAGACCCTTTCCACAAACTTATGCGAACCTTTGAACACAAGCCACCAGACGACAACACCTGCGATTGGAACCGAAATATACTTGCTGACCCCAAATATCTCCATGCTTGCCGCCCATCCAGCAAATTCCGCACAGAGGGTGCCCAGGTTCGCGACGAATAATGCTATCATCAGATAGAAAGTCACCTTTATCCCGTAATTCTCGCGAATGAGGTCTGCCAGGCCCTTCCCGGTGACCGCACCCATCCTTGAGCACATCTCCTGGGTTATGATCAAGAAAATCGTTATGGGGATAAGCGTCCAGAGCATCGAATACCCATAGCGCGCACCGGCAAGCGAATAGGTTGTTATCCCGCCGGCATCGTTGTCAACATTGGCAGTAATTATCCCCGGGCCTAAGACCGACAGGAAAAATATGATGTTCCTAAAATTTATTTTTTTTGCTGCGCGCCTTATTACGTTCATTTCTGCTCCATAAACAAGTTCATGTGCTTTAATTTCTAACGAAAATGGAAAGATATATCTTTAAAATATCTAACCCAGGCCAAATTTGTAATGAGCCCGGAAATCCAAACTCATTAATAGAATTTAAGAATAAATTCTTGGAATCCTCTTTTTATAAGCAGTAGGGATGACTATGTCAATAGCGTCATCAACCGTGACAATACCCATAAGCGTATTATTTTCATCAACCACGGGTACAGCCAGCAAGTTATATTTCGCCACGACTTTTGCAACCTCGTAATGCTTTGTCGTAAGTCCAACCTTGACCACATTCTCGTTCATGATCGCGGAGATGCGGACTTCCGGCGAACCGGTCACGAGGTCGACTAGAGAAATAACGCCGCGCAGGCGATTGCTGTCATCAACAACATAAACGTAATAAATGGACTCGGCTTCAGGTTTGTGTTTCCTGATTAGATCCAGCGCCTCGCTTACCGCTAGATTATCGTTTATGGCAAAATACTCGGTAGTCATGATTCCGCCAGCGGTATCCTCGGGATATTGAAGCAGCTGTCGAATCTCACGCGCCTCTTCTTCCTCCATTAAATCCAAAAGCTCTTCGGCTTTTTCTTCAGGTAGATCTGCAATCAAATCAGCAGCTTCATCCGGATCCATCTCCTCGAGGATATCGGAAGCCTTTTCGCTCTCCATATCCGAAATGACGTTTGCCTGATAGCTGTCCTCCATCTCTCCCAGAGCATCGGCGGCAACCTCGCTGTCAAGCGATGACAGGACAGCGGTCCGCTGACCCGGAGCCATCTCATTAACCAAATCGGCAATATCCGCAGGATGTAAAAGTTTTAACTTTTCATGGGCAACTTTGAGCTTTACGTTGTGAACATTGCTCCCGATCAACTCAACATTAGCCCAATCTATGAGATTCGGCTTGATCCTGATGGCGATCCAATCAGCCAAAAAACCAAGGCCGAGCCTGCGAAGAACGGATGTACTGCTGATATCCACAGCGACGACCCTGATACCGGAACCGATGCGGGCGAGCTTTATATCCTGTACCCTTATCAGTTTTTTACCCTCTGTATCCACGATCTGTTTATCGAGAACGTCCTTTATTATCAGCACTTCATCCTCTTTTAACTCAATATGCTCGATTTCATCTTTCTTGCAGGAAAGGAAGACCTCGGACTCCTCAAAGCTGCGAATCTGGTTCCATGAGACCAGCACATCAGGCGCAAACATGCGCTTGACCAAAATTGAGGTGATCCTGGGGTATTTTTTGGAAAATGTCGCTATCAGGTCCTTGATGTATCCTGACAACTCCCCAGCGCTATCCATTACCCTGATGTTTTGAAGTCTGCTCGCAAAGAACATTTGCAATACTCCCTTTGAAGAAAAGAAAGAGACGGTGAAATTTTAATTCGTTATATGGTCTTATGCAACTGGTAATGAAAACTTTTAAGCTATAAACTTCGTGGATAATCAGTTAAAACCAAAGCTCCTTCGGGTCTGATGACTATCGTGTCCTCAACCCGAACTCCCCAGGGACCGGTGTGAAGCCCACAGTTTCCAACTGAAATCACAGTGTTTGCCTGTAAAGGAGGTGATTCTTTCCCGCCTCAATGGCTGAACTCACGCCTGCAGCATTACCTCCAATTATCAGCACTGTGCTCATCTATCCCTCGAATATTTTCTGAGCAGCTCCTCGTAAATCTTTTCCAGCTCAACTGTCAGGTCCTGGATTGAATACTTTTTTGCCTTCTCTAACGCGTTCTGCGAAAGCCGTTCAAGTTCGGCGGGGTTATCCAACAGATACACTATCCTGTCTATCATCAAGTCTTCGTCCCTGTCAACCAGGATTCCACTAGTGTTATCGTCAACCACCTCATTAACACCAATAGCCTTCACCGCAACTATTGGCAGACCTGCGCTAAGAGATTCCGTAAGCACCAGACCCTGGGTTTCACCATATGAGGCGAAAACGAAAATATCCGCTGCTAAGTAATAATCAAAGACCTCTTCATAGGAAACATCATCAACCATGATTGTTCTATCGGTCAGGCCCAGCTCAATTACCAGCCTTGGTATCTCCGCTGTATCCGGTGAGCCCACTATTATAAAATATACATCGTCTTTCTTCTCCACAATTTTTGAAAAAACCCTGACCAGAAAGTCAACCCCCTTTTCCGCAGATGTCCTGCCCACATAAAGCAAGATCTTTTTGTCCATCAACTGCGGATACCTCTTCGGGACTCGCTTCGGGTCAGCTCTCCTTATATAGGAAGAATCTACCCCGCTTGGGATCACCCTAACTGGCTTTTTGACTCCACGCATCTTGATCAAATCAGCAATCGACTGAGTCGGGGCTATGACGAGATCGCATTTATTTGAAAAATTTATGCTCTTGCTAATCGAGTACCAGTCAACGATCGGTTTTGGCAGCGGAACATTATGCGAAAAGTTTTCGTAGATCGAATTATAAGTGAACACAATCGGAATCCCCGACCGCCTCCCTAAATGATATCCGTGGGAACCCAGGGCAAAAGGATGCTGTGAATGAACTATCTCAATCCCGATATTCTTTATCTTCCTATCGACCTGCAGCGAGAACAAGATCGGTATTCTGAAGTTGGGGTGAAGGTGCGTTGATATCGAAGGATAACGGAAAATACATGGATCATCATCAACGTAATCCGGGTAGTCAGGAGCAAAGACATAGACCTCGTGTCCCCTCCTCCTCAACTCGGCCATCGAAAGCGATATCGAGGTCGTGATTCCTGATATGAGCGGCCTGTAATTATTTGTGAAAATGCCAATCTTCATTTAGATAATTATATTAAAGTTGCACTCTAAAAGAACAGGATAGCGCTAAACTTTAATTATATCTCCACAATCATTCCATCGATTGCAAAAGTGATGTTCTTCGACCTGTTTTGCTGCTCTAACCTGAGGTAATCATCGTAATTCCTTCCCCAGACATCCTCGAGATGGCATATTATGGTCATCTTTGACTTCAATTCGTCAATCAACTCCAGTTGTCTATCAAACGGTAAAAGCCTCCAGCGGAGCCAGTGGTCCTTTGGCATAAGCTCACCATTCCCGAAGTTCTCAAAATAACCGCACTCAAAAAAAGAAGCATCAAAGCCAGGCTCGATATCCTCAATCGGAAGCTGCGTCATGTGGTCTGGACAGAATAGTACTCGTTTCCCCGACTCTTCAAAGATATATGCATAGATTGACTGCTCATAAAAATTTATTTCGCCAAACCTTGCTGGCTTCAACTTCACTGGAGTTATATCGATATTGCCTAACCTAAATGCTTCCCCATCCATCAGCCTTACTAAATTGACAAGACCCAGATTCTCATAAAACTTGAAGCACATATCCATGCTGCTAAGATCATTATGAAGATCATCAGTTATATATACATTCGTGGGGAAATACCTCGAGTTTATGATGTCGCGCCCGATCCGCTCTATGATCCTGATTCCATAGGTATGATCTCCATGCCAGTGGGTGAACATGATACCATCGATCTGCATTATCCCCTCGCGATTTATCAGCAGATTGAGATCGTCCGGTGCGTCTATCAAGAGCCTCACATCCTCCAGGAAAACGGACGGTCCACCGCGCGCGTAGGGGACACCCTTCTGCCTGGCTTCTACACAAACCGAACAGATGCAGCATGCTCTTGGGATTGAGAACGTCCCGCCCGAACCAAGTATCCTGATCTTCATCTTTTTATCAAAAGAGTCAGGTCTATCAATCTGAAAACCTCTTCCGCGCTTCTTTCAAGCAACTTTTCAGCTCTTTTCATCGACTCATCCATCGAAATCGGGCCATCTGAAATCGAGAACATTGCAAGAACACCGTTATCATGCAAAGAATTAGCATCTTCTTTCACGCTGCCTGCAAATGCGATCACTGGTATCTCCATCTCCTTTGCTATCCTGGCAACTCCAAAAGGAGTTTTACCGGAAAGTGTCTGGCTATCGATCCTGCCTTCGCCTGTCACCACTATGTCGACTCCCCTCATCTTTTCCCTGAGGCCGACTGTCTCAGCCACTATTTCAACACCCGGTATAAGCCTGGCGCCGAGAAAGGCCACAAGTCCTGCCCCAATTCCACCAGCAGCTCCGGCACCGGGAACCTCTGCGACATCTTTGTCCAGGCCATTTTTGATGACCTGGGAGAAATTGCGCAGCCCATCGTCCAGCTCCCTGACCATCTGTAGGTCTGCCCCCTTCTGTGGTGCATATACATAGGCTGCACCATTCTCACCATACAGCGGGTTGGTTACATCACAGGCTGCCAGTATCTCAGCACTCTTTGCGCGTGAATCCAGCCTGCTCATATCTATCTTTTTAATCCTGGCAAGAATCTGTCCTCCATGCCCCAGCTCCTCACCGTGATCATCCATAAATTTCACTCCAAGCGCTTTTGCCATGCCCGTCCCACCGTCGTTCGTAGCGCTGCCGCCTATCCCAATTATTATCCTCCTGATGTTCTCAGCAAGGGCATCTTTTATCAGCTCACCAACCCCGAAAGTCGTGGCCAGCATGGGATTTCTTTTCTCCACGGGTACCATCCACAGTCCAGCAGCGGATGACATCTCAATTACAGCGATACTTCCAGGTAGAATCCCATATCCAGCTTTTACTCTCTCGCCCATTGGCCCTGTTACTATTACTTCCCTGCGCTCACCGCCAAGCGAGTCCAGCAGTGCTTCAACCATGCCCTCGCCTCCATCCGACATGGGACAGACCTCAACAACGGCATCGGGCATCGCGCGGACTATTCCTTTCTTGATTGCAGATGCGACCTGTTTAGCGCTGAGGCTCCCCTTAAACTTGTCAGGAGCAACAAGGACTTTCAAGACGAGATCACTTTCCTCTTATTCATTCGAGACAAAAAAGGTTTTGTAAGCGGATGCGGTCTGAGCTCGATCGACCTGTACAGACACAACTCATCACAGCAATAGCAGCGAATACACTTATCATAGTCTATATAAATCTTACTATCTTTAGTGTACATCGCCTTTGCAGGACAGCTATTCATGCAGGTGTTGCAACTCTCACAAGTATCATGAATGACCACCGGTTTTGGGCTGGCTATATTCCGAATGAAATACCATAGAAATCTTGGCACCGACTGATTAACTTGACGCGATAGCGGCTTTTTGAAGTCACTTATTAAAACGTCGCTTAAAGACTCTCCAATCACCTCTATCTCATCCATATCACCGATCAGACCACGTTCCCTGGCTGTCTTATTTGTAAAGATTTCCCATGGATCATATCCAACAGCGCTGGAGGCAATAACATCCAGAGCAAGGGAGTCACGGCTTGCAAAAATCAGTCCAAGATGCCTTGGATCACCATTTGAGGGCCCATTACCTTCCATTGCCAAGATAGAATCCATTACGACAAGGTCTGGCTTTATAGCGCTGTACAGATCAATGAGCATATTGGCGAAATTTTCCCTCGTCTCTAGCTTTAGGTGGAAAAGTAATTTATTGTGACCTGGCACACAACCAAATATTATTTTGATCCCACCCGTAAAGTACATTAAATCATGCGTTTTTAATTTGGGCAGGGTAATAATATAATCAGAATCCAGAACAGCTTTTGATATTGGCATTCTTTTCAGGAGCTTTCCGCTGCCAATTTCAATTTCACCATATTTAGTCTCAAAACTTACGAGTTTTGCAGCCTCCTCATCGCATATCTTCTTAATTCCTGATTCCTCCCATATGGCGTTTAGCAGCCTTGGCTGCATGATCCCGGGGCTATCCCCAACAACAGGCTTACCGCCGTGTTCGCGAACAATCCGTATAATTGACCTCACAAATTCGGGATGAGTGGTTATCGCTTTATCTGGAGTGGCCCTGCAAAGCAGATTGGGTTTGATCAAAACTCTATCACCCTGCTTTATCCCCAGGTCGCCTCCCACTGCCAATTCAATAGATCTTCTTATCGCTGAGTCAAGAAGGTTAAACTCGTAACTCTCGCATCGCACAATAGAGACTTTTCTCAAGAGTTACCCTTCACAGCCTTAATGGCAAAATCAACCGCCTGCTTGGGATTATCCGCCACGATGATATCCGCACATCTGCCTGAATAGGAGGTGAGGTTCCAGGTATGCAACCCAATCACAGGCTTGTTATATCGAAGCGCGTATCCGATCTCTGAGAGGGTACCGCTCTCGCCATCTATAGCAATTACGGCGTCCGCAGATAATACAACGATGAGATTTCTTGCAAAACCAATTCCAGTAGGAATGCTGACATCAAGATATGGGCTTGCCCCGGTCCTGTCATCAGTGGGGAGAATCCCGATGCTAAAGCCACCAGCATCCTTTGCTCCCTTCGCAGCCGCGTTCATCACTCCTGTCAGACCACCGCAAATCAGCCAGGCTCCTCGCCTTGCAATTTCACGTCCGACCTGATAAGCATCTTGTTCCACCTCTTTTGGACAAAATGCCCCGCCTATGACAGCTATATATATTTGCACTTCTCCAGCTAATCCTTTAAAAAAAGTTCCATGATCTGAACTGCGTTGGTCGCTGCGCCCTTTCTCAAATTATCGGACACAATCCAAAGATTGATGCCGTTTTCTATCGAGAAATCCTGTCTGATACGTCCGACGTAACTCAAGTCAGTCTCGGTTGCATCAAGATTGGTCGGATATCTATTGTTTACGAAATCATCCATAACCTTCACACCTGGAGCAGATTCGAGGACCTCCGCGATATCCTTCGGAGTGGCATGCCTTTCCAGCTCAAGGTTAACGCTCTCAGAATGCGAAAAATATACCGGAACCCTGACAGTAGTTGCCGTTATGCGCATATCAGGCACGTGCATGATCTTCCTGGTCTCGTTCACCATCTTCATCTCTTCCCTGGTATAGCCGTTCTCAAGAAAGCCATCGATCTGCGGGAGAACGTTAAAGGCAATCTGTCGTGGATAAACCTTTGGGGGATCCAGTGGTTCATTCTTCATAATTTTTTCCACCTGGGAGCGAAGCTCCAGTACGGCTTTCCAGCCCGTTCCTGAAACCGACTGGTAGGTGGATACGACCACTCTTTTAATCCCGAAGGCATCGTGAATCGGCTTAAGCACCACTACCATTTGAATGGTTGAGCAGTTCGGATTTGCAATTATGCCTTTGTGCTTGAAAGCGTCTTCCGGGTTCACTTCTGGTACCACCAGGGGCACGTCGTCGTCCATTCGAAACGCGCTGCTATTATCGATCACGACCGCACCGCTTTTCGCTGCAATGGGTGAAAACTGCCTTGAGACATCACCTCCAGCGGAAAACAGGGCAAAATCTACTCCCTTAAATGAATTCTCATCCAGAAGCTCTATGATTACATCCTGATCGTAAAACCTTTTTATCTTCCCGGCTGAACGGCTTGCTGCCAGCATCATAATTTTCGTTGGTCTTATTTTCTTCTCCTGAAGCACCTGGGCCATCTTCTCACCCACTGCCCCTGTAGCACCAGCAATCGCAAGCGTAAATTCCCTCATATGTTATTTCATCCTCTTGACATATTCATCAGAGCGCATATCCTTTTGCAGCTCAAACTTCTGGTGAATTGATTTAATCGCCTTCTCGACCTCATCCCTGCGGATAACACAGGAGATCTTTATCGGCGAAGTGCTTATCATCTCGATATTAATGTTGCTCTCAGCAAGAGCCGTGAACATTGAAGCCGCAACGCCAGGATTTGTCCGCATGCCGGCACCAACTAGCGACACCTTTGCAATATCCTTATCGAAATCAACTGATGCGGCACCGAGATCATTTTGTACTTTACCCATGACCTCTAAGGTCTGGTTTAAGTCCTCTTTGTCCACCGTGAAAGATATGTCAGAGTGCTCGCCCTTGCTCACATTTTGAATTATCATGTCCACGTTTATATTGGCATCTGCAAGAGCTTGAAAAACCTTAGCAGCAATCCCCGGGACATCAGGAAGCCCATAAATCGTAACTTTTGCCTGGTTCTTATCATAGGTAACACCACTAATAATCGCTTTCTCCATTCTTTCGTCCTCCTCTATAACCCACGTGCCCTGTTCATCGTTAAAAGTTGAACGCACGTGAATTAATACCTTATACATTCTGCCGAACTCAACCGAACGAAGTTGCAGAACTTTAGCCCCGGAAGATGACATCTCCAGCATCTCTTCATAGGAAACCACGTGCAGTTTCCTGGCTTCAGGCACAACATTCGGGTCCGCCGTGAATACTCCATCCACATCGGTAAAAATTTCGCAATACTCCGCTTTCAGGGCTGCAGCCAGAGCAACTGCGGTGGTATCCGAACCGCCACGACCAAGCGTGGTTATTTCACCATCCTCCGTCACACCCTGAAAACCAGCGACAACCACTATCTTGCCATTCGAGAACTCTTTAAGGATCCTGTCCTTTTTGATATCTATTATCTTTGCTTTTGTATAAGCATTATCGGTCAAAATGCCAACCTGGTTACCGGTAAAGGATATGGCGTCATATCCCTGAGCTTGAATGGCCATTGTCAGGAGCGCAATGCTCACCTGCTCCCCAGTTGATGTAAGCATGTCAAGCTCTCTATTATGTGGGTTAGGATTTACCCTGTGCGCCATTTCCAGAAGCGTATTTGTCGTCTTGCCCATAGCAGAGACGACTACGACGACATCCTTACCAGAAGACCTTGTCTTAATTACTTTTCTGGCAACGTTAATTATATTTTCTTCGGCAGTGACAGAAGTGCCACCGAACTTTTGAACAACTATTGACATATTGAGATCCCGCGCAAATTTTAAGAAGCTATCTTAACAATTAAGGAGCTTATGTTCAAGAATTGCCTCTTGATTACAGCTCAGCTAACTTCTGGAGCTGCTCCCATTCCATATCGATCTGAGCCTGTATCTCTTCCAGCAGATGCTCATTTCCAGGCTTGAACAGATGGGCAAACCTTCCCTGTTTCTTAAGCCAGTCCGCAACAGGAGTTTTCTCTCTTGGCTTGTAGGTTACCCTGTATTTTCCGTTTTCGACCTCATAAAGCGGCCAGAAGCAGCTGCTCACAGCCTCCTTTGCAAGTGCGATTGTCTCGCTCTGGTCGCATCTCCAGCCGAGCGTGCATGGAGAGATCACATTTAAGAATGCTGGTCCTTCAACATCAAATGCTTTTCTCGCCTTGTCCATCAAGTCCTTCCAGTGTGATGGGCTTGCCTGGGCAACATAAGGGATGTTATGTGCTGCAAATATCTTTGTAAGATCCTTCCTTCTCTGTGTTTTACCCGGGACAAGTCTTCCAACCGGGCTGGTTGTTGTATCCGCACAGTACGGCGTGGCGCTTGAACGCTGTATGCCAGTATTCATGTAGGCACCGTTGTCATAACAGACATAGACCATATCGTGTCCGCGCTCAAAAGCTCCCGATATCATCTGAAACCCTATGTCGTATGATGCTCCGTCACCACCAACCGCCATAAAGTGGATTTTATCCTTGATCTTTCCCTTTTTAACAAACGCCCTGTAAGCGGTCTCTGCTCCGCTGATGGTTGATGCCGCATTTTCAAATGCATTGTGTATGTAAGGCGTATTCCAGGATGTAAATGGAAAGATGGTGGTGGATACCTCAAGACAGCCTGTTGCAACACCGACTACCACGGGTTCGTCCACTGCAAGTAGTATCTGTCTGAAAATTATGGGCGCACCGCAGCCAGGGCACATCCTGTGTCCACAGGTGAACCTCGCCTCTTTTTTTGTCAATTCCTTTAACGTTGCCATCTATGTCACCTACTCCCTTACGCCTAAATAAGAAACTGCGCTGTACTGTTTTTTGCCATCTGCTATCTCCATCAGCTCATCCAGGTAAGAACGCGCATCCTCAGCCTTAAAATCACGCCCACCAAGGCCATACATCCTGTCTATAATTTTCGGTCGCCTGTCATATTCATACAATGCTGACCTGAGTTCGGTGTAAATTGGACCACCATTACCACCAAATGAATCCGACCTGTCAAGAACGCCTACGACCAGCTTGCTCTTAAGCGCCTCAGCGTAATCGACATTTGGAAATGGCCTGTAAATCCGCGGGCTCATAAGGCCGACTTTATGACCCTCTGCTCTCATCTCATCGATAACATCCCTGATAGTACCTGCGGAGGAGCCCAGTGCAACAATAGCTATCTCAGCATCATCAAGATGGTAGCCTCTATAGAGCTCCTGCTTCCTGCCCGAAAGATCCGAGTACTTCTTCGAGACTTCTACTATCACCTGTCTTGCGTTCTCCATGCCCTCAGCCTGCTGACGTTTGTGCTCGAAGTAGTAATCAAAAAGGTCAAAAGCTCCCATGGTCACCGGCTTGCTTGTGTTCAGCAGGGCATACTGTGGTTTGTATTCACCTGTGAACTTCTTAACCTGGTCGTCGTCAAGTATTTCGAACATCTCTATCCCATGACTGATTATGAAGCCATCCATCATCACCATAACCGGGAGCATCACATCCTTATGCTCGGCAATCCTCACCGCCTGGATCACGTTATCATAGACATCCTGCGATGTTTCCGAAAATATCTGTATCCAACCGCTGTCACGAGCACCCATGCTGTCGCTGTGATCACAGTGAATATTAATCGGGCCGCTCAGCGCCCGGTTAACGTCAACCATGACTATCGGAAGACGCAGACCGGATGCTATGTACAGCACCTCCCACATAAATGCAAGGCCATTCGACGAGGTAGCAGTCATGACCCTGGCTCCTGCAGCTGATGCGCCGACACAGGCGCTCATGGCAGAATGCTCGCTCTCAACTGTTATAAGTTCAGTATCCACCTCTCCATTTGCCACAAATAATGCGAAATCCTGGACAATGGCAGTCTGCGGTGTGATTGGATATGCAGCAACAACGTCCGGATTAATCTGCTTCATCGCAAGTGCAACAGCAGTAGTTCCGGTCTGTGCAAATTTCTTACCCATCTTCTTCTCCAGTCTATTCATTATATTTGGGATCGGTCTCCATGCAGATGGCAGCTCTGGGGCACTCTTTCGCACATATGCCGCAGCCTTTACAATGCTCGTAATCGATCCCGACCATCTTTTCGTCTTTTACTTCTATCGAATTGTCAGGACAAAAGATAAAACACAGCATGCATTGCGAACATTTTTCCTTGTCCCACACAGGGCGCTCGGTTCTCCATTCACCTGTTTTATATTTAGTAGCAGTGCCTCCCTCAGGGATAACACCACCTATCGGTATATCCTTCCAACCATGCTTCTTATTAACATCAAACATGGACATCAATTAACCTCCTGGTAACCGCGTCTTACCGCTTCAAGATTTCCATTAATAATTTTCTCGTTAAATCTCTTTGAGAGCTCCTTCCTTGTCCTTTCCATCACCTTTTCTAAGCTTAAAAAGCCCGTCACTTTTATAAAAGCCGCAAGCATGGGCATATTCGGAAGCGGTCTCCCAATGGTCTCATTGGCAATTCCTGTGGCATCCAACGTATGAACTTCAAACTCATCAGAGACGCCCAACTTCTTTGCTATCTCTTCCGGCGATTTCGTGGTATTAACGATAATCTTGCCGCCCTTCCGCAATCCCTCGGTAATTTCGTTTGAACCCACAAGCGAGGGGTCAAGTATTAAGACAACATTTGGATTGTATATCTGACTGTGAACCCTTATTGGCTTCTCGCTGATACGGGTGAACGACTTTATCAGTGCGCCTCTCCTCTCCGCACCATATTCAGGAAAAGCCTGGATGTAAAACCCTTCATCCATAGCTGATTCCGCCAGGTACTTCGACGCAGTCACCGCACCCTGGCCTGCCCTCGCATGCCATCTTACTTCTACCATTTGCTCCAAACCAATCACCTCTTTGATTAAATTATATCCCAATGAATAATTATTATTAATACAATTTAAGTTTAAAGCTCACGCCGCCCTGACATTGCCTTCCCGAGCGTGATTTCATCAGCATATTCAAGATCACCGCCAACCGGCAGACCGCTTGCAATTCTCGTAACCCTTATACCCAGCGGCTTAATTATCTTTGATATATACATGGCAGTCGTCTCACCTTCAATGTTAGGGTTCGTTGCCACTATTATCTCTTTTATGCTGCCCTTGCCTACCCGGTCCAGCAGCTCCTTTATCCTGATCTCATCCGGTCCTATGTTCTCAATCGGCGAGATGGAGCCGCCAAGCACGTGATAAAATCCTCTATACTCACCCGTTTTTTCGATGGCTACCACGTCAAAAGGCTGTTCCACAATACATATCAATGAATCATCTCGCCTTGCATCCGCACATATTTCACATATTTCAGCATCTGCAGGATTATAGCAAACCCTGCAATGGCCCACCTTCTCCTTGAGGTCAAGTATCGCCTGTGCCAGCTTCGCTGCCTCCTTCTTGCTCATGCTGAGCAGATAGAAAGCAATTCGCTGGGCAGTCTTGGGCCCTATTGTCGGTAGCTTTCTGAACTCCTCTATCAGATCCTCCAGCGGCTTCGCAATAATTCTCATAACACACCGGGAGGTATTCCAAGCCCCGCCCCAAGCACGCTAAGCTTCCTTGATGCTTCCTCTTTTGCCTTTGCCATTGCTTCATTCAACGCAACAACGAGCATATCTGACAATATATCCGCATCATCCGGATTTAGAATATCTTTTGAAATCTCAATTCCCTTAACCTGCTGCTCACCTGTCACGGTCACCTTCACGGCACCCCCACCGGATGTCGCGCTAAACAGTTCATTGGCCAGCTCTTCCTGCGCCTTCTCCATTTGCTGTTGAACCTTCTTTAACTGTCCCATCATCTTCATATAGTTAGTGCCCAATTCATGCCCCTCCTTTACCTAAATCCTTCTCGGCCTTTATCTCAACGGCACCAAACTTCTTCCTGATGTTCCTGCCCACTTCCATATCCCCATTAACTTTACTCCCCGTATTCGAGCCTGACTCGACTTTATCCAGGCTATCCTGTTCATCATCAACAACCCTGCACTCGATAGAATAATTCTTTCCAGTAACCTTACTTAATACCGACTCAACAAAGCTTTTGTTATCGGTTCTGTCCAGATATACCTTCTTGCTCTCCTTATCCCTTGTAAAAGATATTACAATCCTTAAATTTCGAACCTCCTTGATGACACCCTCATTCAAACAGACTGCTGTGTACTTCTTGCTGGACTCCTTCAGCTCTTTCAATACTGCATCCCATTGGCTTGAGATTACGGATAGATCATCCACCTCAGATTCCAATGGCTTTTCCTGTTTGAGCATCTGACCTTCCCCGGACTTTTTCTCTTTCAAAACCTCAACAACTTCCGGTTTTTTTGCCTCGGGCAATCTCTCCTCAGCTATAGGTTCTGCTTTCTCTCCCAAAATATTGCCGCATTCAAGAACTGCTACATCAACCCAGATCCTTGGGTTTTCTTCCCTCTTGATCTCCCAGTAGCACTTACTGAATATTTCAATCATGGAATCCATCTGATTTACGGAAAAATCCCGGGAAATTCCCGCGATCTTCTTGACATTAATCTTCAAATTTAATCTATCTGCTGAAGCAGGCCCAACTGCAGCGACAAGCCTGACTTCATTTAGCGCCTCTATGATTTCCCGGCAAAAAAGCAAGAGATCCTGTCCGCCCTCAAAAAGCCGGTTAACAAAATCGATTGCACCTACAATGTCTTTTTGCGCAAGCAGTCCCAGAAAATCAACTATTACGTCTTCCCTGATTACCCCAAGGATGAACTCGACGTCCTCATTTTTTATTTCTCCACCGCAATAAGCTGCCATCTGGTCGAGTGCGGTTTCAGCATCACGCTGGCTGCCATAAGAGTAAAGCGCTATCTTTTGTAATGCTTCATCACTGGCTTTTATCCCCTCAGCATCACAAATTATCCTCAATTTCTTCACTATATCCTGCTGAGAGAGAGGCCTGAAGTCGAACCGCTGGCATCTCGACTGAAGTGTAAGCGGAATCTGGTGCGGCTCAGTTGTGGCCAATATAAAGATAACATGTTCGGGTGGTTCTTCCAGTGTCTTAAGAAAAGCATTAACAGCCGGCATTGTCAACATATGCGCCTCATCCAGTATATACACCTTAAAACGGTATTTTGATGGAGAGTACCCGACCTTATTTATTATTTCCCTTATGTCATCAATACCCCGATTGGAAGCTGCATCAAGTTCGATTAGGTCAAGTGACGTCCCATGCAGAACTGAGATGCAGCTTTCACACTTTCCACATGGATTCGGGGTTGGGCCCTCGATGCAGTTCAACGCCTTAGCAAAAATTCTTGCCGTACTCGTCTTGCCCGTTCCTCGCGGACCGCAAAAAAGGTATGCATGGGAAACTTCACCTTTTGATATCTCGTTCTTTAAGGTCTGGGTAATATGAGTCTGGCCTATAACGGATTCAAAATCCTGAGGTCTCCATTTACGATATAAAGATAAATGCTTTTCCATAAGAATACGCCATCAAAACAAAACACCCTATTTTATCACAGAAGAAAAGTACAATTAAAAATGATCGTGCACCTTCCTTCGATGCTCACAAATAGGCGAACTGCGCGTAGTTAGCTCCAGCCAGGCTTCCCCATAACACCCAAAGGAGTTCGCTTACCGCTGCTTCCTCCCGGACCTGACGGGGTTCACGACCCTTCGCCGCATGAGACCCGACTCTCAACACCACTTGCCCGCAATCTTGACCCCACCTGTGAACACCTCAGGTTGGAATTCAGCCCTGCTGTAGCGGATTGCAGGTACAGGGCACCGCTATCTCCCCGCTTAGCACGATCAACCTTATTATGATATATCAATAAAATTCATTCAATATTTCAGCAATATTTACACTGGATATATCGTGCTTGAAAAGAGGAGTTTTAGCTATCTGGGGAAGTTCGCTTTCGTACGTTGGCTGTTCAACCTTATAAAATATCCCGGTCGGGATCTTTTCGCCCCACTCCCAGGCCTTCTTATACGCTTCATCCTTATTTGTGAAATCGTGCCCTGCACCCTCCAGCTTATACACCCTGTCCTTGTACCAGGCATAGGTATTAACCTTATTCCAGGTAACGCATGGTTGAAGCACGTCCACAAGGGAAAACCCGACATGCTTTATTGCCTCAACAAATATTTTTGCCAGACCAGGCATATCACCAGCGTAACCTCTTGCAATAAACGTCCCACCGCAGTCAATTGCAAGAGCAATTGGGTTCACCGGTTGCTCAATTACCCCGGTAGGCGTCGATTTCGTCTTAAAACCCCTGGAAGAAGTTGGTGATGTCTGTCCTGTCGTAAGTCCATAGACCTGGTTGTTGTGAACTATATAGGTTATATTAAGGTTTCTTCTAAGCGAATGAATGAAATGCCCTACGCCTATACCATAACCGTCACCATCACCACCAGCAGCAATGACGTTCAGCTCGTGGTTCGCAAGCCTGGCACCCGTCGCGACGGGGAGTGTTCTACCATGTAAGGCATGAAAGCTGTAACAGTTAAAGAAATTCACCCCATTACCAGAACAACCAATGCCAAATACCATGAAGATATTTTTGGGATTTAACTCAAGCTCTGCGTATGCCCTTTTAAGAGCATTCCATATACCAAAATTACCGCACCCAGGACACCAGGTCGGGAATACCCCGGTCTCATATATCTTTTTGTCCATCATCTAGGAAAGCACCTCCCTTACCCATTTTATGATCTCCTCAGGAAAGAACGGCCTTCCATCATACTTGGGCAGAAAATTTTCTATGTTTATCCCGCATTTCTCAGCAATCAATCCTTTAAGATGACCTGTCTTGTTGTTTTCAATACATGCAACCTCTTTGCACCCGGAGATCGCATCCCTTATATCATCTGCATGCAGCGGACAGAGCGTTAACACCTGAAGATATGCAGCATCTATCCCATCTTTTTTCAACTCCAGGATGCTGTCAAGAATCGCACCTCTGGTCGAACCCCAGCCAATTAAAACGATATCAGGCTCCCTGGGACCGTGCCAAAGCGGCTTCGGTGTTATGGAAAGTGCCGTTGAGAATTTCCGAAGCCGCTTGTCCATCATTGCTATCCTTGTGGGCGAATCCTCTATCGAAAAGCCTTTTTCATCATGTTCATCGGAGTTAGCAAAATAGAGTCCTCCTTCATATGAGGGAATGGAGCGCGTAGATATACCAGATTTCGTTATCTCATATCTCTTAAAATCCGCACCCAGGCGCTCATCTGATTCGCTTAAAAGCTCTCCCCTGTTAACCTTCACCCTGCCAGGATCGATATCATCGACCGTTGAGTGGCTCTCGGCAACATGCTTATCTGACATTATGATGACAGGAGTCTGGAGCTTTTCAGCTACGTTAAAGGCAGCAGCCGACAGATAAAAACACTGTGAGACATCACCTGGCGCAAGGATGACTCTCGGGAAATCACCCTGCGATGCACCAATGACAAATCTGAGGTCACCCTGTTCAGTCCAGGTGGGCAATCCCGTGCTCGGGGCTCCGCGCTGTCCCTCAACTATCACCACAGGAGTCTCAGTCATGCCCGCAAGCCCAAGACCCTCAACCATTAGTGAGAAACCGCCACCAGAGGTTGCCACCATAGACCTCACCCCCGCTGTTGCTGCGCCTACCGCCATATTGATAGCTGCTATCTCATCCTCCGTGTGCTTTACAACCATGCCAAACCTGCGGTCATTTGCAGCCATAAAATGAAGTATCGGAGACGAGGGCGTCATCGGATAGGCAGCATAGAATTTGCATCCAGCCCTTATCGCCCCAAGCGCGATCGCTTCATTGCCCGTCATTATCATTTTTTTGGGCTTACCTGAATTCACTATCGCAAACGGTATATCTTCACCCAGAAGCTGTTTCATCGCTTTAAACCCGGCTTCCGCTGCCCTTATATTTGAATCAACTATCTCCTGCGCCTTCCCCGCGAAAGCCTCACTCAGCATGTCCGTTAATCTTTCCAGCGGCAGGCCGTAGATTGGGAGGGAAGCCCCAATTGCTACGGTGTTTCGCATTAATTTATTACCAGCTACATCTATGGCGATCTTCTCGAACGGGATTTTGTTGGATTTTACATTTCTGGAATCATCAGTGCGCAGAGGTTCCTTTACCAGGTCTTCATCATAAATCAGTATGCCACCAGCATTTAACTCTGAAAAGTGCATATCGACGGTATCCTGGTTTAACGCAACCAGGACATCAATATTCTTAAGTGGGGAATTAACCTTATTTACCGATGCCCTGACCTGATAGCTGTTGTGGCCGCCACGAATAAGAGACGGGTATTCGGGATAGTCAAAAACGTTATATCCCGAGCGGCTGAATACTTTTGACATTGTAAGCCCGGTTACCATTATTCCGTATCCAGCCTCACCGCCGATCTTCCAGGTTATCTCATTTGTTCTCATTTAGATCACGGCCAGATTTGCCGACCATCCTCACCGATCAAAGTGATGGCCTCCACAGGACAGCTCTGAACTGCCTCTTTTAAAGTCTCATCATCAGCACCCGATACATCAACCACACTTGACTTGCCCTCAGCGTCAAATTCAAAAACCTTTGGGGCTAAATCAACACAGTTCCCGGTGCCGATGCACTTCTCCTTATCTACTCTCACATCAATTATCTTCAATTTTACCCCTCCCATAATTGTACACATGATCGCGTTCCAGAAAATAGTTCGCCCACGATGAAGTCCCGTAAAGATCCCAGTTCCTGGGAGACAATATCTTCTCCCCTAGCGTATCCTCCTCCTTGTAGGACCTCAGCCTTTGATAAGCCCTGTAGTAGATACACCTCTTCTCATCTGGATAAACCTCGCACCATCCATCGTGACTTCCTCCGCACGCACCATTTAGCTGCTGTTTAGGACAGTCTCCCTGTGGACAGAGATATGCGATATCAAGAAGTGTACAGTCACCGCACTCCTGACACCTGGACGTTACTCTTTTGACCTGATACTCCATTCGGGTTATCGGCTTCTCAATCCACTTACCGTCAATGGTCTTGAAAAACCACTTCATGAGACCATAAAGTCCCTTGCCCTCTACAAACATCATCCTGTGAAGCATCCTGAAAATCATATACGGCATGGACTTTGGTGGTCGTTTTTTCTTTCTATCAAAAATATTATCTGAATTCAATGGACTGTTCTCCCTGGATTGATAAAAATAAAAAGTATTTTTTGGAACGTAATTGAATTCAGCAGCTATTTTTTCCCAATCAAGCATCAGTTCTTTCGAGCGTTCTATCACATAGTCAACCTGCTTAAAGGTCTGACCGGATACTCCAATATGAGCACCGTCGTATTTCAATCCCCTTACGATAGCTAACAACTTAGCAGCCTTTTCTAGATTAAACCAAATGACTTTGTCTTCACTTTTAGCAGCTTCCTCATATTCCATTGCAAGTTCTGGCGTTACAAGACAACCTGGAACTTCATTTTTTGACATCATATCTGCGATTGTTTTATTCAATATAAAAACATTTGCAATTATCGGAACGTTTAATTCACTATCTACAACAAACTTTTTGAGCTCTTCAAATTTTCTGGTATCATATCCCACCTGCGTGATTATGAATTGTGCACCTGCTCTCACTTTCTTTATTAACTTGTAGTATTGTGACATTTGTTCTTCTTCATGAATTTTAAAAGAAGATGCACACCCGCCAACAAAGAAGTTGGTTGGATTTATATTCGCTGAAGAAACATAATCTATGATATCCTTTAACTCCCCCCTATTCATCTCTGTGATCATTTTTATCAATAGAACCGAGTCGATATCAAATACCGGTTTAGGTCTGCCCTCATAACCAGCCTTGGGATAATCTCCAGTCATGGCAAGTATATTCTTTATTCCAAGCCTGTCCAATGCATAGAGCTGGCCCTCTAATTGATTACGGTTCTTGTCCTTACACGTCAAGTGAAGTAGAACATCCATTCCCATAGGCTGAAGATCGTGCCATAATACGACCGGCGTGAGCTCAGGATTTCCACCAGTATTATCAGTAAGACTCATTGCGTGTATTTTCCCACTTTTGGCAGCCTCAGCTGCAAACTCTAATATTGAATCAATTTTTTTGCTCCGCGATCCCCTCCCAATGGCCATTTCCACAGTTATTGCAAATTCATTCTTGTCAAGAACTGCTTCTTTAAAGCTTTTCCTCATATACACCACCCTCTATCAATCAATGAACTCGCAAGTCTTAATTATTTTTTTATTGAAACTAACTGTTTAGATTATCAGCTTTCCCCCTCTAATCGTACTTCCAACAGTAAAAAAGAGATTATATATCTCTAAGCGGCACCAGGTGCTTTTTTAGACCCAGTTCTTCAGGAGTCATTCCCATAGCCAGGCCTATAAGTTGGGTAAAATAAAGGATGGGCAGATCTAGATTCACCTTATACTTCTTCTCAATTTCCCTTTGCCGGGCATCCAGATTAGCGTGACACAGAGGACATGCTACTGCTATGACATTCGCTCCCACATCTTTGGCATTTTGAAGAATATCTCCACATAATTTGATTACCAATTCTGGAACACTAAGTAAAAAGTTCATGCCGCAGCATTCAGTCTTATATGACCAATCTAGAGGTTCTGCACCAAGTTCTCTGATTAATTCCTCCATAAAAGTAGGATACTCATACTGTTCTTCGCCTGTTATTCGGGGAGGACGAGTAATAAGACACCCATAATAAGCTACTGCCCTCAAATGGATAAGTGGTTTTTTAACCTTCACTCTTATGGTTTTTAAAATTTCTTCCTGGGTCAGGAAATTAAGAAAGCTCTTTATCTCTAAAACCTGTTCATATTTCTCCCCAAATATTTCTTCCATCTCTTTTTTATAATTTGGATATAGATAAGCAGCGATCTTAAATCGAGAATAACAAGCTGCACAGGGCAATACTAGGGTATCAAGACCCATTTTTTGATAGGCGATCATATTCTTGAGCGGTAATGCTACAGCCATAACATGGGAATCAGCATGAGCTGCAGAAGCTCCACAACAGGTCCAATCTGCAGCCTCCACAAGCTCTATGCCCAGACTGGCACAGACTTTCTTAGCGGAAATATTGTACTCCTCTGCCGTGGAATTCAGAGTACAGCCAGGATAATAGCCTACTCTCATGTCTTCCTCTTCTCTATTTCCCTGATCCGATCAAACATAGACCTTACTTCTCTCATTTTACCAACTCGCTGAGGAACAAATGGTATCTTGCCTTTCAGGATCATTCTCAATCCTAACCCTAGATCCTGAAATATTTTCCTGGTCATTATTTTTAACCTTATAATCATACCCAGTTCAAAAATGCGTCCATGGGAATTTATGCTGTCCAAAAAGATTTGATTGAACCCGGCAATTGTTGCTGCCTGTTGATCCTTGATCTTCATTTTAGAGGCTTTCATGCGAAGAAAGTCCATGACCGAAGTGATATCTATCCCCTGAGGACATCGTGTAGCACAGGTCCAGCAACTGGTACAGAGCCAGATAGTTTTACTTCTGATAGCAAGATCATCCTTTCCAAGTTGAAGGGCTCGCATAATCTGGTTTATGCTCAGATCCATGGCATATACGGTGGGGCAGCCAGATGTGCATTTGACGCACTGGTAACATTTATATACGTTTTCTCCAATGTCCTTTATGATTTCCTGAGCTAACAATCCTTCTCCCTTCAAAATAAAGGTATTTGGTTTTAATTTAGCGATGGTCTTGGTAACAGCCCCGATCTCTCCACAATATCGGGAACAGAGGTTTCCCACTCAATCGCCATGATATGAATACCAGATACACCTTCGATACTGCGTACCTTATTTATGATATCAAGACATATCTTTATACCTTCCTCTTTGGGATCGCTTGCAGCCTGCAGGCGCTCCACAATCTCATCTGGCACATCCATACCGGGCACCTTGTTCTTCATATACCTGGCAGCACCGGCAGATTTAATAGGTCCAACCCCTGCCATGACGTACACCTTCTTGTGAAGGTCCATATCTCTTACCATCTCCATCCACCTAGCAAACTTTTCAACATTATAAATAAGTTGGGTCTGGATAAAATCAGCACCAGCCATCACTTTCTTGGCAAGCCTCATTACCCTGAATTCAAAAGGATCGGCGAAGGGGTTCTCCGCTGCTCCAATAAAGAAGCGGGGTTCAACAGTCATCTCCTCACCACACATAAATTTCTTCTCATCCCTCATTCTTCTGAGCATATCTATTAGCTGAATCGAATCAAGATCGAAGACACCTCGTGCCTGGGGATGGTTTCCAAAACTCTGATGGTCGCCAGTCAGACAGAGGATGTTCTTTATTCCAAGAGCTGCCGCCCCAAGCAAGTCGCTCTGTATTGCGATCCGGTTTCGGTCCCTGCATGTCATCTGTACTACTGGTTCCAAACCTCTGCGAATAGCTATGACTCCTCCTGCAATGCTTGATGTGCGCACGATTGCGGTCTGATTATCGGTAACGTTGACGGCATCAACAATACCCCTCATGATATCAGCCTTCTTCTCAATCACATCCGGATCGCAGCTTTTTGGAGGACCTATTTCTGCAGTTACAGCAAAATGACCAGAGCTTAAAACCTTTTCTAAATTACTTCCTGATCTCATTCGCGTGCACTCTCCTTAATTACTCTCCTGGGACCACCGCTCCAACTAGTAGACCAATCCTTGGGTTCCATAAGCTTAGCAAGCATATCGTTCTGCCCTAATTTGCACAGGCGATCGTATATCAATTGCCATGCACAGTCTATTTCAGGATCTACCTCACACTTACCACCTTTTGATCCTCCACATGGACCATTTAACATGCTTTTTGAACACCTAGCAACCGGGCATATCCCTCCGGTTAAATGTAATATGCAGTTTCCGCAGCCCTCACAGTTCTCCTTCCATACCCCAGGCTCAACTGGACGACCCATGAACTTTGTGTTCAAGGCTGGGTAAGCCAGCTTTTCAGGAAACCGCTCCGCTATAGTTTGAACACCCACACCACACGCCATGGAGAGAATCAGGTCTGCCTTCTCTACATTATCTCGCATGGCATCAACATACTCATTCTCACACTGGCGAACATTGACTATCTCCTCAACCTCACCCTCAAGACCATCCATCTTCCTTTGCATTCTGAGCTCCGAGGCGAGGAGTGCAACTTCTTTTTCGCCACCAGCTAAACATACTGCCACACATCCATCGCAACCGGCAATAAGGATATTTTTCGCCTTTGATGTAAGTTCTTTGATCTCATCGAAGGGCTTCCGATCTGCAATTATCATCTTGTTACTCCTCCCTTTAGCTTCAGTTGATTTAAAGGACTTGGCCCAAGGGCTCTGATTTTTTCGGTCATCTCCAGTGCTATTTCAGCAAACCGCTGACCTTCAGCTGAAGAGAGATTATACATTTCCAGCCGCTCTCCACCAATTCCTATCTCATCAAGAAGGCTCTTCGCATACTGGACTCGTTTTTTTGCTCTCAAATTTCCAGTCAAAAAGTGACAGTTTCCTTCAAGACAACCTGCTACATAAACTCCGTCAGCTCCAGCTTCAAAAGTCCTCAACATGTATATTTCATCGACTTTTCCGGTGCACGGAAATAAAACTATTTTTACATTGGTAGGATATTGGATTCTTGATGTCCCCGCCAGATCCGCCGCTGCGTAAGCACAATAATAACAACATAAGGCAACGATCTGGGGTTCAAAATTATCCTGTATGTGGTTCATGCAACTCCTGAAAATAACGATTCAACTTTGTGAATAATTTGTTTATCAAGGTAGTGCCTCAATGAAATGGCTCTAGCTGGACACTCCGCACTACAGATTCCACATCCCTGGCATGCTGCTGGGTCAATCTGAGCAACTCCATCGGTATTTATAACTGGAACACAATATGGACAGACACGAACACATGTAAGACATGCTGCACACTTCTCGGAATCCACCTCAGCAATGGCACCACCGACCTCAAGCTGCTTTTTAGAAAGAATTGTAGCAGCTCTTGAGGCTGCTGCTTGAGCCTGAGCTATGGCCTCATGAATATATTTTGGATAATTAGATAGTCCACATAAGAATATCCCCTCAAAAGCCACATCAACAGGTCTTAATTTGACATGAGCCTCAAGAAAGAAGCCATCCTTATCAATGGGAGCTTTCAACAGCCTGGAGAGGTCTTCTGATCCAGCTGCTGGGACCACACCCATTGAAAGCACGACCAGATCCGCGGAGAGATCAAGCATCTCACCAAGAATTGGTTCATATACTCTTATTCTCAGCAAATTTGAACGCTTGCTTTCGTCATCTCCAGCATCCTGTATTTTGCTCTCATCAGAATCTATCCGTTCCCTTTTAATTTCACCTTTCTGCCCATAATGTGTTCCAGCAACAATTACTTCCGGCAGGTGTTCGTCATCATACCTGACAAAGATAACACCTTTATTGCGAGCTTCTGTATAATATTCCTCCATAAATTCATAGGTTCTTATATCTTTATACAGCACAAAGATCCTTGAATCCGGTTTGATCTCTTTTAGCTTAAGGGCATTCTTGACCGCCTCTCCACAACAGATCCTGCTGCAGTAAGGATGCTCCTTGGTTCTAGACCCGACGCACTGAATCATAACTACGTCCTTGATTTCTTTAAAAGCGCCGTTATTTGAAGCAATTCTCTCTTCCAGCTCAAGTTGAGTTACTATTCTCTCATCTTTTCCATAACCATAATCCGGCCCACTGTATTCCTGGCCTCCCACCGCCACAATAATTGCCCCATGCTCAACATCCATCTCTTCTTCTATAGCCCCATCCTGCTTTTTAGATAGGGTTGATCGGAAGTTGCCAACAAAGCCAGAAAATTTCTTTAACACTGTATTAAGATGAAGGTGTATGCGTGGTTGTCCTTCCACCATCCTCACAAGAGAGCTCACAAGATCTCCAGGATCTCTGTTGTCAAATATATAATGAATCCTGTTTGCCATTCCTCCCAACTGCTTTTCTCTTTCAACGAGATGGACATCAAAGCCCTGATCTGCAAAGTTGAGAGCTGCGGTCATCCCGGATATACCTCCACCTAATACCAGGGCGTCATGGTTTAGGGGAATTGGAAATTTGGTGAGGGGTTCAAGTTCGGCTGCTCTTGCTACCGACATTCCAACTATCTCTTTTGCTTTTTCCGTAGCCTTCTCAGGCTCCGCTGCATGAACCCAGGAACATTGATTTCGTATGTTCGCCATTTCAAAAAGATAAGGGTTGAGGCCCGCTCCCTGCATGGTTTCCTGAAAAATAGGTGCATGAGTAAGCGGTGTACAGGCTGAGACAACTATTCGGTTCAGATTATGTTCCTTAATCCTTTCCTGCATCTGATGAATGGTATCCTGAGAGCAGGTGAAGAGGTTTGTTTCCACATAAACCACGCCTGGAAGGTCCCTTGCATACTCTGCAACCTCATTGACATTTACAACTCCCGCAATGTTACTGCCGCAGTGACACACAAATACACCTATTCTGGGCTCCTCTGTGGAAACATCTCTTTCAGGCGGATAAACCTTCTCGACGATAAGGCTTCCCCTCTTCTCAGCTAAAAGACTTGCAGCTAAAGCAGCAGAACCGCTTGCCTGCATAACAGACTCAGGGATATCCTTGGGACCGGTAAAAGCACCGCATACAAATACCCCACTTCTATCTGAAACAAGAGGCTGGAAAAGATCGCCCTGATAGAATCCATATTCGTTCAGTTTAAGACCCAGTTTTTGGCCCAGCGAAAGAGATGAGTTACAGGGTTCAATGCCAACCGATAGCACAACGAGATCATACTCCCTTGCCTTAAGGCCATCCTTTCCATCCTGATATCTGATAAGCAGGTTTCCGCTCTTGGGCATCTCCTTAACTGAGGATGGTCGGCAGTGGATATAGTTTATGCCATATTCCTCAACTGCTCTATTATAGTAATCGTCATAGCCCTTCCCAAATGCGCGCATATCCATTATGTAAATATCTACCTCAATATCAGGTTCATGCTCCCTGGCCAAAATGGCCTCCTTTGTGGCATACATGCAGCATACTGATGAACAATACCCATGATCCTGATCCCTGGATCCCACACACTGAAGAAATGCTATCCTTTGGGGCTTCCGACCATCTGATAGCCTTTCTATGTGCCCTCCAGTTGGTCCGGCCGCACTGAGTAGTCTTTCAAATTGAAGGCTCGTTATCACGTTGGGATAACGCCCAAAACCCAATTCTGGACTGTTACGGGCATCATATACTTCATATCCTGGAGCCAGAATTATCGCACCGACTCTTACCTCCTCAAGGCGGGGCTGATCATCATAATGTATACACTTTGGCGGACAGACTTTGGAGCACTGCCAGCATTCAGAACATATTCCGCAATTAAGACATCTCTTGGCTTCCTCCACAGCCATCTCCATGGTAAATCCTTGCTGCACCTCTTTAAAATTATGAAGCCTCTGCTCTGGGCTAAGAGAGGGCATCTCCATCCGTGCTCTTTTCTTAATTTGGCCCTTTCTTATCTTTTCATTGATCTCATCCTCGCGCATATCAATGATTCTTTTCTCCTCATCAGAAACAACCTTTGCTGGGTCCTCTCCTCTCAAATATGCATCTATTGATAGAGCTGCATGATGACCTGAGGCCACAGCCTCTACAAAGGTAGCCGGACCACTTACTGCATCTCCCCCTGCAAAGATGCCCGCAGCAGTAGTAGCCAAAGTTCGCCCATGTACAGAAATTGTTTCTCTACTGCTTACGCTTATTCCATCTTCTTTCTGTATGAAGCTGAGATCTGGTATTTGTCCTATGGCAAGAATTACTGAGTTGGTCTGAATGACGGATTCCGTATCGGGAATAAAGACGGGGTTGAACCTTCCATCGCTGTCAAAGACCGACTTCACTTTGAGGGTTTCCAGACCCATTACCTTCCCATCATACCCAAGGATACGTTTTGGACCCAGCCTGTGGTTAAAAATTACACCTTCCTCTTCAGCCTCCCTTATCTCTTCATCCGATGAGGGCATCTCTTCTCGCGATTCCAAAGCAACAACTTGAACCTCTCTTGCCCCCATCCTTATGGCTGATCTGGCTGCATCCATCGCCACATTACCGCCTCCAATTACAATTACCTTCTCCCCAGGATCCACCTTTTTGCCTGAGTTCACATTTAATAAGAATTCAATAGCCTTGAAGACGCCTCCGAGCTGATTGCCTTCTACCCTAAGTTCTCGACTCTTCTGTGCCCCAATAGAGAGAAAAATGGTCTTATAGCCCTGTCCCCTCAGATCCTGGATGGTGAAGTCCCTTCCAAGACGGCTATTGAGTTTGAGTTCTATCCCAAGTTTTAAAATATAATCTATCTCCCTTTTTATTATCTCTCTTGGAAGCCTATACTCAGGAATACCAAAGGTAAGCATCCCTCCTGCTTCATTCTGTGCTTCAAACACAGTGACTTGATAACCTAAAAGCGCAAGATCATAAGCTGCAGTTAGTCCAGCTGGGCCTGCACCCACAATCGCTACCTTATCATCATGAGTAATGCTGACTGTTCTATCAGGGCCATTGCCGTTTATCATCTCCCAGTCCGCAAGAAACCTCTTAAGTGAGTTTATGGCCATAGGCTCATCGACAAGACCACGACGACAATTTTTCTCACATGGATGGTTACATATGCGACTACATATGGATGGGAATGGCATCCTTTCTCTGACCAGATCAATTGCCTCCTGAAATTTTCCTTTTGAAATCAGTGCTATATAGCCTTGAATACTAATATGAACAGGGCACGTAAGCTTGCATGGAGCAACATCAAATTTATCCAGGGTATACGCATTAGGATAGGCCTGAGCAAATGGTTTATATATTGCCTTTCTTGTGGTCAGCTCTGCATTGTGTTCACTTGGGACTTCAACCGGACAAACCTTGGAACACTCATCGCAGCTCGTGCATGCACTGATATCAACATAACGGGGTTTGCGCTTTATTGTAACGGTGAAATTTCCTGCTTCCCCTTTTACCTCTTCCACCTCGGCAAGCGTTAGCTTATCAATGTTGAGATGGCGTCCACATTCTACTAGCTTCGGTGAGACAATACAGGTTGCGCAGTCATTGGTGGGAAAGGTCTTGTCCAACTGAGTCATTTTTCCGCCAATAAATGGTGATTTTTCAACCAGATAGACCTTGAAGCCTGAATTAGCAAGGTCTAACGAAGCCTGAATTCCAGATATGCCGCCACCAACAACTAAAACAGCCCCGATTTTTTCATTGCGATCTTCTAAATGGTCTTCCTTCATCTTTTTAGAATTCATGGCCCTCCTGAAATCCTGGTCATTTGCTATTCTTCAAAATTACCTAACCTAAAAATCACCAATTCTTTAACTGTCAGAAAATAAAAACAAAAAAAATCCATACCCCACTCCACAATTTTCACAACGCTTTTTAATGATATTTCGTATTTAATAATAATTATTATTTAAATATTAATCGATATCAACAGAAGACTTCGGCAACCTTTGTCGATTTAAAACGAACTTATTTTATGGGACGCATATTTCATTTGCAATAAGTTTGTAATTATTTTCCCTGAAAAGAATAATAATCATTAAGTGGCGGAGAGGCAGGGATTTGAACCCTGGAGGCAAGTTTTAGCTCGCCTACTCGATTTCGAGTCGAGCGCTTTCAACCGGACTCAGCCACCTCTCCTTTGAGAGTATAATGATTTTATCAGAATTACGAAATCTTCTATGTCCTCTATTATAGTATCAAAAGTCGTCATCCACCTGACCTCTGAGGTCTCCTCGTTCCATACGTAGAAAAAATATTTCTCCTGCAGAATAGGGATACATTTTTGGGGAACAGTTGCAAAAACCGCATTTGCCTCCACCTTCTGAGTGATCTTTATCTGTGGAATTTCGCCCACCTTTTCGGCTAAAAGCCTGGCCATCTCATTTGAGTGCCTGGCATTTTTAAGCCAGAGATCATTGGAGAGAAGCGCAATAAATTGTGCTGAAATAAATCTCATCTTTGATGCTAGCTGCATTCCCTGTTTACGAATATATTTAAAGTCCCGGGATAAGTCTCTTTTAAAAAAGACGACGGCTTCACCCAGCAGCATGCCGTTCTTCGTGCCGCCAAAAGAAAGGACATCCACTCCAGCATCAGTCGTAATATCGCGAAGCCTAACATTCAGACTTGCTGCCGCATTTGAAACTCTTGCTCCATCCATGTGAAGGATCATCCCATGCGCATGAACAAAATCAGCAATCTTGCTTATCTCTTTAAGAGTGTAAACTGTACCGAGTTCTGTTGACTGGGTGATCGAGACCACCTTTGGCTGCGAATGGTGCTCAACACCGATGCCGTGCATTTTCTGTTTAATTTGATCTATAGTTATCTTCCCATTGCCTGTTGGAATTGTAAGCAGCTTGCAGCCGGTATACTTCTCGGGAGCACCGCACTCATCCACATTTATATGCGCTATATCGGCACATATGATCGAATTAAACGACTTTGTTACTGCCTTAAATCCCAGAACATTCGCTGCCGTTCCGTTAAAAACAAAATATACGTCAATATTCTCACCGAAATGTTCCTTAAACCTCTCAACCGCAAGTTCAGTATAATAGTCATCCCCATAAGCAATAGTATGACCTCTATTTGCGGAGATAATTGCATCCAATATCTCTGGATGGATCCCCGAATTATTATCACTGGCAAAACTCTTGGATATCTTCATGTGATAAAATTTTATCGCAATTTCATTCAAATAATGTAAAATAACAAAATTAATCTCAAAACAAGGATAGTAAAATGGCTAAACCAACCAAATATGCAGCTTTGATCTGCACAATCGTATCTATTCTGGCATTAATCGGAGTAATAATTGGAATAGTAACGCTAAAACCACTGTACATAATTCTATTTCTAATACCCGCAGTGGGTTACGAGGTCTATAGAACCGAGGGAGAATCAACAAGGTGGGCATCCTGGGTTTTGCTTTTAGTGCTGGTTCTTGAAATCATCTTGATCGCAGCCAATATCAGATTTGATCTGGCATCTTTCCTGGGCAGAAGCGAAGCATATGTTGCCGGCTACAGGGTTCCGTTAGGAGACATAAAAATCGTAGGACCTATAGTAATGGGTGTTCTTGCAGTGATTCTTTTTGTAAGAACCTATGGGAAGTTTACAAAATGGCTGGCTGTAGTGATCTTCTTAACATGCCTTGCCCTAATATATACAATAAATCCGGTCATCATCAGCCAAATCATTAACCTTGTCATAGAACAAAGCGGCTAATTGGATCTATCTTATTCCCCGCAAGCTTCCATCTCCTCAAGCCATTTCTCCGTGCCAATCTCAACACGACGGCGAAGACTCTCGATATTCTGCTGCTTGTGCAAGTCAGCTTCCGGGTCTTCCGGGTCTTTCATGTCAAGATATGTTTTGCAAGAAAATTCAGAACAAAGTCCGCAATGTTCAAGTTGCTTTTCATCAACACAACATTTCCATAGAGGACAAACATCGAGAGGTATTTCATCAGATTTTGTCCAAAATACTTTGCCCTTTTCTGCACTACATCCTCTGCACACTTCACCCAAATATTTACAACCTCCGCAGTAAATTCCGCAAACCGATGTTAAATCCCCGTTTGCCATTTGTGTTCACCTTCCTGTATAATTTATTAAGGAACATTTTGCTCCACTCACCATTTAATCTAACTTCTGCCTGAGATTTGTCGCATATGTTGTTAAACCTGCACCACAATTACTACAATTCGTTTCATACCAACTAAAATGCATACCACAATCACATGTCCATTTCTTCTGTTGTTCTTTTAGCCACTGCTCAGACCCCTTCTCTTTTAACTCATTTAAATTATCGATGACATCAAGATGATGTATATGACGATCATCATGCTGGAATTCAATGATCTTTCCGCAAGGAAAGGAAGAACATAACCCGCAATGTGCCAATCCCTTTTCTTTAGCACACGATTTAATATCACATACATCACACCCGGGATGGATATATTCTAACTCTCCACGACACCCTCTACAGTTATAGTTATGCGGGTCTTCACCTTGCTTCATTCCTTCTTCTAATAGATATTTGCCTTCGGGGAATGAGGAACGGTAGTGATTACAGGCGCCACAATAAAGTCCACAATATCCGAGCAATCTTAACTCATAATCCATTAATAATTCTCCAATTGGCGGACGCGGATGCAACCAATTCGAACTATTTCTGAAATATACGCCCACATTAAAATATTGCCCGCAAGGCAAATTCCTTTATATCAAAACCTTTCGTTAAAAGCAAAAAAACTACATATCTTAGGAATGTCCTATCAAAAAATAGCTAAAAGCTTAAATACTAGTGAGGCCACTATTGTGAGAGCTTGTAAATATAAAAAAAATTGAATCTCAAGTCTTATTTTTTTACTTAAAATATTACCTTTTCAAATAATTAAAAGAAAATTCTCTAAAATGATAGTTAATTGAACCAACTTATGAATAATTTCTATTTTTATACAAATTTAAAGCAGCTTTATTCTTACTATAGACATCATGTCTAATTGAAGAATATTTATTTTCGGAATTATACCTTGACATACGGTAATTAATCCATTATACTTCTTACATTATAAAGTATGTAATGGGTATAAAATGAATTTTTTTGAGTTTATGATTAAGTTTCCAATAGAAGAAGATGTTATCAAATATTTCATAGGAATAAGGTATCCCGATGGTGTAAAGTGCAATCATTGTGGATCAGACAAGGTCTATCAGAAAAAGAGTAGACCGAAATTTTTTGACTGCAATAATTGTGGTAATACATTTTCAATTTTTAAGGGAACTATATTTGAGAAGACATCAACCGATTTAAGAAAATGGTTTTATGCAATTCATCTTTTCTTAAATGGTAAAAAGAGCATATCTGGATTACAGCTAAAAAGAGAACTCGGGGTTACTTACAAAACGGCCTGGAGAATGCTGCACCAGATAAGAAAAGCTATGACCACAAGAAATAAAGGAATGTATGAGGCAGTAGTAGAAATAGATGAAACATACATCGGTGGCAAGCCAAGAAAAGGCAATAATAGAGATGACGATAGCCCACCAAAAACAAATAAAAGAGGTAGAGGCACAACAAAAACTCCGGTGGTCGGTGTTATTAGCAGAAACGAAAAGCAGGTATTTGCAAAAGTTGCCCTGCCAAACGGACAGGGTAAAAAATTATCGGGCAAACAGTTATTGAATATATTAAATCAGATTTATAAAGACGATAAGACAAACATTGTAATATCAGATGAATTTAGAAGTCATAATGTGTTGAAGAAGGCAAATTATATTCATCTAAAAGTAGATCACAAAAAAGCATTTGCTTATAGCAGTATTCATGTGAATAATATAGAAAGTTTTTGGGCAATAGTTAAAAGAGCAATTATGGGAATTTATTACCATGTTTCGGTTAAATATATGCAGAACTATATAGATGAATTCTGTTTTAGATTCAACTACAGGAATATAAATAGTAGTTTTGATTTATTGCTAAAAAATGCTGTTTTAGTATAATTTCCATAAATATATAAATAGAATAAAGAATACAGATGAATTTAAACCAAAAACTTATCCTATATTTCATAAAAAACATAGGATATCCAAAAATTAATTCAACCTTGATTTTTAAATTATTATTTTTAGCAGATGCTGAATTTTATCAGCTATTTTCAAGAAAAATAACAAACTATGAATATAAGAAGCATAATTATGGACCTTTCTCACGAACCATATATGAAGACATAAAGTATTTAGAATCTTCAAGCCTTATTTCATGTGAAAGAGAAAGAAAGGTAAATATTTTCGGTAATATTTATGAAGAATGCATGTATAAATTGCTGGAAGATATTAATATTGATTTGGATAATAAAGAAAAAACAATAGCAGATACAATGGTGCAATTAGGTAAAAAATACAATCTAAAAGATATAAAAAGTATTGTTTATGCTTTACCTAATGTTAAAAATTCCAAATATGGTGAAATAATATGTTTTGAAAGGTTAAAACCAACTATGACTAATAAGATTAAAAATTTAGATAAGTATACAAAAATAATAAAAAAATTAGGTTTCGACAAACCAACAAAGATTTCAGTTGAACAAAGCAATAAAATCGTAGAGGATTATTTTTCCAGGTATGAATATATGCGTGAAGCAAATAAGGAGTTATTAACTGAATAATATTATTGCCAATAAGTTAAGAGAGGCTGGCATAAGTCACCAGGAGTTCAATTTTGGTGATATTTTTTTATGTGACGATAGTAAATTGATTTTTCCAGATGAAGAGTTATACGGTAGAAAAAAACACGATAATAGGCCGGTAGTAGTTGTCCAAGATAATTATTATAATAACTATCCTCTATTCAAAATAATTACCATTGCTCCTATTTCAACAAAAGATAAATATAAAACTAATCTAGATATTGAACTGAAGGAAAAGATTAATGGAGTATTGTGTAACAGTTATATTAGATTATATTTGATTCAGCCAATATTAAAAATTCATTTATTAAACCATATAAATAAACTTAGTGATGAAAAAATTGATGAATTAAAAGCGGCCCTGATTTTTTTCTGGGGATTGTCCTAAATTATTTTATGGAAAATTAAAAAATAAAGGCCGACATCTTAGTGTATTTAAGACACCGACCTTCCCATATTTTGCACTTTTTGATTGCAGGTTTCAAATCTGAGTTGTATCAAACAACGCAACCGAGAAAATATACTTCTCTTCTTGGTCTTGCATTCTTACTTGGAAAAATATGGAAACCAATAAAATCCCGCGCCCCTTTCGTTAAGAAAAGGTTAGGATTGTTCAGCTTATTCACCTGAAATTAGCTGAGTCCATCGCCCAAGTGCACTGGGGAAATTCAAAAATATTTCGGATCATATAATCTCCTAATATATAGTGGATTTCCCTTCTAAGGGGGATGTGGTTATTATACCACAGTAATACAGTATGTTAAGGGATAATTCCGTTTATTTTTAATAGACATAGCTTTCTATAAATTTAATTATCTTCTTAACATTACCTATTCTTTGAAAATCAGAATGTGCGGCAATTCTCTAACTTACTAAAACTTTCTACATTTCCCGGATTTTATTAGACAAATCATTTATTTTATCTGAATATTTTTTACCGAATATTATCGTATCGGTACCTGGAATACTTAAACCTGATTGCCCCTTATAAATAACCTCTTTTAAGAATATTATTTCAAATGCCCTATGCACCAATGTTGCAACTAACTGGATGGCTATTAAAGTCACACTATCCGATCCATTATTTTGCCGATAAAAGTCAAAGTCAATTATTATTGATTCTCGTAATTTATCTTTACCAATCTCTATTTTGGGACCATACGCTCGAGAATTAATGTGTACTGCAGCCTTACTAAATGCTCCCCAAATTTCTCCAATTAACGGTATGTATTTTTTTGAATAACTGATGGAATCTGTAGATTTATAGTTTTCATTTAAATAATTATTTAAAGCTTTTTCTTCTTTTGAAATATGTATTGCAGTAGCAATAGCCTCGATTGCAATACGTAGTAAAGAGAATGTTTCAATGTATGCTCTTTGTCTTGCAAGATGAAAGGAGGCTATTACAATATTCTCTGCTTTTAGAAGTAGAGAAAGAAAATAGATTTTATTTTCAATTACGAAATCTGCTCCCTTTAGAAGTCCAATAAGTTTTGATACATGTGCTGTGGCAATTTCCGATTCTACTTTTTTGAGTAATTCTTTGTTTTTAGAATCGAAATCTTTTTTTGTATTCTCTACTTTATTATAAATTATATCTTCAGTTGTAACCATTTTAACTTTCTTTTTACTATAACTTCTAACGGGCTATAGTTCACTTGCACTGCCAGTCAAAGCCACTGAATTTTGAATAAATAATAAATAACTGTTTACTTCTTCGAACTCTAAAATCATGCCGCAGCTTCAGCATCCAGCACAACTTCTTTGTTAGTAACTCATATATACAAGACCCAAATTCTGTAATTTAATATCTTTTTCCAAGAACTAAAAAAATGATTTACCACATATAGTACAGTTTTCAGAAGCATCACTAATGACAGGTTCAGAACAATTTGGACAAAATCCAAAAAATTCTGCTATATTGACTTCAAAATCTTCCACCGACTCATTATTAATATTGAAATTGAGGGCAAAATTAATAGGTAATTTCATCGTTGCTTGGGCGAAAATATAATGCTTATTCCAATCATAATCGCAGACTTGCAAATCAAGTTTTTCACTTACCCAATCATAGTCAGATTTAAACACAAAAACGTCGAGGACTACATCTACTTTTGTGAAGGCATCTACATAAACACTGTCTATGTCTAATTCATACACATTTTGAACTTCAATCTCGTCCGGATCCTCAACATAACTGACGGAAGGATCTTCTAGACCTCTTAATTCATAAAACAGTGATTCCATAGATTGTTGAATTGAATTTCCGATGGACTCTCCATTTTCCTTGAACCATTCGTAGATATCGAAGCTTTTGTATTGCCCTTGCATTAGATCTGGCATAGCTTCTTTAATAGAATCTAGTACCGGTTTAACTTGAGCGCCCATGAATTCTGCTAAATTACAGTACAAACTTACGCTATCAGGTGGTAGTCCTTTTTTGCGGAGGTCTTCTTGGAGATGCTCATGTAAATCTCCTTTGTCGTCACCAAAGTCGTGATAATTATCCGAAATTAAGTAGGTTTTAGTCTTTTGGCTTGCAACATTGCGTAGAATAACTTCCCACAGAAGAGCATCTCTGTATCCCTTACCGGACTTTTGAAAAGGTCGGCGTCTTGCCAAATCTCTGGCAATAATATCTTCATGAGGTATATTTGAATGGTCTGGTTGTTCAATTCCTAAAATTCTAAACCGTGAATTCAGGGCGGATTTATAATCCTGAAAAACTCCTTCTATAGTTAAAGAATGGAATAACCTCTTGGAAGGAAGAAGCAATCCATTTAGTCTATTTATCTCCGATAGTTTTTTCGAAACCTCTTCCCTGTACTTATTCAATATTTCATTTAGAATAATTTTAGGGATTACTATCTTGGAGCCACTTAAACTCATGAATTTTTCCAGAAGTTCTATACTCGGACTTTCTAGGTACCAGTCCTGAAAAACCACATTAGTGTCAAACACAATATTCATTAATAGAGGTTTCTGACTTTTATCCATGTGAATCCAAGTTAATTCATAAGATTACGACTAACGCTTGAGCTAAATCCGCCCCGAAAGATCGGCCACTGAAATAAGATTATGTATTTCTTGAATTATTTTGAAAATCTTTTCAACTTCTTTACTGGTCGGCGCGTGAGAAACATCGACATGATCAAGTCTGCGATAATGGCTTTCTTGATTTAAAATTTCAAAAAACCAAACGTACTTCCCATCTTTTTCTTTATAAATCTCTTCTAAAATTAATGAGATTTTCTTCTCATCTTCAGTTGCTCCGTCTTTTTTAAGATTTGAACTTAAACTATTCATTATAGTTCCTAATTCTGGATTTTTTAAACTTCTTGTTTTTTTATCTACGACATTTTTAAACTCTATTTGTTTATTATTACTTGGCTTTTTAAAATTAACAGCAATTTCAAACATTAACTCTTCTAGCCAAATACGGGAATAAAATATTGCAGATCGAATATCTTGTGTTTCGGGTTTCAAAAAATTATCAATTTTTGCTTCAAAATTTGCTGGATTACCCTTTTCACAAAAGCTCACTCCATCTTTACCTGAATACAAAACATATCTGCTTTGCTGCTCTCTTTTGAAAAGATTTGCTATTTTTTCATCAAAAAAACGGTCATGTGTAGTAATAATAAATTGGCATTCCTTTAAATATTCTTTTACTATGTCCCATTTATTATTAAATGCTTTCTTACCGTCTTCATTAGAAATTTCGCCCGTTAAAAGAAAGGCGATATTGTCTCTATGATCCGAATCAATTGCGTTTATTGCGTCATCAAAAATGAGAACAGATACCCCATACTTTGTAGCGCGCGCTAATAACGCTGCAAGCCCCAGCGTTCTTAAGTGTCCTTCACTAAGAAGGTGTAAAGCACTACAAGTTTTGCTTTCATCTTTTTCATAAATAAGACAAAATTTTTCTTGGATGCTTTTTGGGAAATGAATTATTTTTACTTTTTCGCTGTCGTGATCATATAAATTAAGAGCACGATAGTAACCAGTTACAAAGTCATCAATATCTACTCCCTCTTTCAAAATAGAGCTAGATTGAAATTTTTGAAGAGCTTCATAAAAATTAGGATAAATATCCAAAAACTTTTTAAAAGTATCTGAGTTATTAGCTTGATCAAGAATTTTTTGTAACTTATCATCGTTTGTCTTTTTTATTTGCCGTTTAGCGGAAAGAATATTTTTTTGATCTTGAAGTTTTGTAAATTCTTCTCTTAGTTCTTGAATTTTCCTCTCCTTATCCGGTTTTTCTTTCAATGTTTCTTCTTTTTTCTTTTTATAGTCCGATACTGCATTTTCTATATCAGAAAGATTTGAAAAATCAGTATTGAACGCCTCCTCACAGGCTTCAATAAACACTTTTATAACTTGTTCCAATTTTGATTCTAACTCAATGAAATTAAGTATAGGGATATACGGCTTTTCTGATTCCCCAGCAATACTTTTCCAACTATCCTCATTTAGATTTGCTTGAATTTTTTGCCAACCGTCTCGAATTTTTCTAAAGCTTGAACCTCGCAAATCAATTTCCAACTTTTCTTTTTCATTTTTCCAATAAGTTAATTTTTTGAGTTTTTTCAGTTCTTTTTCTGTTTTTTTCCGCGGGTCAATAACCACACCAGCGCGCTTAAAAATTCCTCCACTTTGCTCAAACGGTGTATCACAAAGCGGACATTTATTATCTTCATATTCACTTTGAAAAATTACATTAGCCGCCTGAAAAAGATTTTCAAAATCTAGTTCTTTTGCGTGTTCCGCAATGTCTTTTTCATATTTTTTCCATTGAGCAACTTTAGAAAGAAAAGACTTTATTTTTTCCTGAAAGTTTTGTGCTGAAAATTCTATACTCAAATCTTTTTCTATCGCATCAAGTTCTGCACGAAGCTTTTTCCCAGCCTTTTCAATTTCCTCCTTTTTCCCATCAAAACTTTTATCCCCGATTAATTTGTTTAATTCATTAACGGTTTGCTCTTCTTCCTTTTTAGCGTCTTCTACATACTTCTCTTGTTCTGTTTTTTTATTGCTCCAGTCCAGCCAAATCCGCCAATTTTCCCTTCCCGACCTATTTTTTTCGTTATCTGTTGGTGAAAGATCCTGCCCAAATTCTTTAAAGAAATCAACAACTTCAGAAAAACCAAAGAGTTCTCCCAAAACCTCTTGAAGTTCACTGCTAGGCTGAACTGCTAATTTTGCAAATTTTTCAATTCGATTTTTTTCCAAAAAACAACGATCGAAAACAGGATTTGTAATAGTATTGGTATCGTCTACTAAAGTAAGCTTTGTTTTATCAAATTTTGGATCGTTTCTATCGTCGTTTTGAAAATAACTTCCTGCAGGGTCTATCTTTCTCTTTACGCGCTCTGAAGTATCTCCCGTTAGGGACCACTCCAAAGCTTCGCAAAGACTAGTCTTTCCACCACCATTTGGAGAAAAAAATAAGGTTGCTTTTTCATTAAATTCAATTTTTCGTCCCTTGCCGTCATCATTTGATTGAAAACCTCGAAAATTCACCAAATCAATCTCTTTAAGCTTTATTACGGGAGTTTGAAAACTTTGTGAAACTGATATTTCATATTGAGCTGGTAATTGAGTGACTTTGACTTGCTCTTGAAAACTAGAATCCGTTAAAAACTTTTCAATTTGTTCCAGAATATAAATCTTCCTTTGACTTTTGGTTTTTTTTGAAAGTTCATTAAAACTAATCCATAAAATCTTAAGAAAATTAATATATTCATCACTAATCTCCGCCTTGTTTTTTTCTTGAGCAAGAAAATTCTGGAAAAATTGTCTTAATGTTTCATTCATAGCAATATAAAATTAAGAACTCCACTCATCTGCAAAAAGTTCGGCTTGTTTTAAGATATTTTCAGTTGCCAATCTTTGCTTGTCAGGCGGATAACCATATTGGCGCAAGATTCTTTTCACAATAACGCGAAGTTTTGCCTGCACGCTTTCTTTAATAGTCCAGTCGATTGCCGTATTGGCTTTTACTTTTTGCACTAAGATTCTGGCAAGCTCCCGCAATGTATCATCACCCAGCACTTCTTTTGCACTTCCGTTGATAGCAAGAGCGTCATAAAAAGCGATCTCATCCTCTGTTAGCCCTAAATCTTCACCGCGCTCATCGGCAGCTTTGATTTCCTTGGCAATCTGAATCAGTTCTTCAATCACCTGCGCTGCCATAAGCAGATTGTTTTGATATTTTCTTATTGCGGCATCAAGCATGTCTGATAGCTTCTTGCTCTGAATAAAATTCTTTTTTATTCTGGTTTTTATTTCATCGTCCAAAATTTTCTTGAGCAGTTCCAAGGCAAGATTTTTCCGTTTCATATCTCTTATTTCTTCCAAAAAGTCATCGGAAAGAATTGAGATGTCGGGCTTTTTAATTCCGGCCGCGTCAAAAATATCAATCACGCCATCAACAACTATAGCTTTATCAATAATCTGTCTTATGGCTGTTTCTATTTCGGCATCGCTTTTTCCGCTTCCGGCTGGCTCGAACTTGGTTAGACGCACTTTCACTGCTTGGAAAAACCCAACTTCCTCTTTTATTTCTATTGCTTTAAGACTTGGCACAGAAAGAGCAAAAGTTTTTGAGAGCAAGCCAACCTGTTTTGTAAATCTGTTTTTACCATCTTCCAAGCTCAAGATATGTTCTTGCGCCTCTAAAATGATGGTCATTTTTTCTTTTGTATCTACGGAAAAATACCGCTTATAATCAAAACTATGAAACATCTGCGCAACAATTTCATATTTTTCCATCATGGCCGCGATTGCTTCTGATTGGTCAAACGCAGGTGCGCCTTGCCCACCACTTTCTGTATAAGTAGCTAGTGCCTGTTTTAAGTCCGAAGCAATACCGATGTAGTCCACAATAAGTCCACCGGGTTTGTCTTTATAAACCCTGTTCACGCGAGCAATAGCTTGCATTAAGTTATGCCCCCTCATTGGCTTATCAACATACATCGTATGCAAACACGGCACATCAAAACCTGTCAGCCACATATCCCGCACAATTACCAGTTTCAAAGGATCGTTTGGGTCTTTTAGTCTTTCACCAAGTTCTTTTCTTTCTTGTTTGGTAGTGTTGTGCAGTTGCCAGCTTTCAGGATCGCTGGAGCTGGAAGTCATAATGACTTTTATTGAGCCTTTCTTTTTGTTTTCATTGTGCCAATCTAGACGAAGTTTGATAATTTCATCGTACAACTCAACAGCAATGCGACGGCTCATGGCAACAATCATGCCTTTCCCCTCAAAAGCTTCTTGCCTTGCTTCAAAATGATTGATTATATCTTTCGCCACGACTTCTAATCGGTCTCTATGTCCAACAATCGCCTCTAATTGCGTCCATTTGGACTTTGCTTTCTCTTTAACAGTTGATTCCTCATTTTCAGTTATTTGTTCTACTTCCTCGTCCAATTTTTCTTTTTCTTCCGCTTTCAAATGAACCTTGGCAAGCCGCGATTCATAATAAATACGAACCGTTGCCCCGTCTTCTACCGCCTGTTGAATATCGTAAACATCAATATAATTTCCAAAAACAGCAGGCGTTGAAGCGTCTTCTTTTTCAATCGGCGTTCCGGTAAAGCCAACAAAAGAAGCGTTTGGCAAAGCGTCTCGTAAATACTTGGCAAAGCCGTATTTGGTAAACGCCTCTCCGTTTTTTACCAAAGTTTTCGCGCCAAAGCCATACTGGCTGCGGTGCGCTTCGTCCGCAATAACGACAATATTTTTGCGTTCTGAAAGAAGTTCAAATTTTTCGCTTATATCCTCGGGTGAGAATTTTTGAATAGTGGTAAAGACAATGCCACCGCCTGCTGTTTTCAGCAGTTTTTTCAAATGCGAGCGATTATTAGCCTGTATCGGTTCTTGTCTTAGCAATTGTTTACTGCCGGCGAATGTATCGAATAGCTGGTCATCAAGATCGTTGCGGTCTGTAATAACCACAATAGTCGGATTTTGCATTTTTGGTTCAACAATAACTTTGCCGGCATAAAACACCATTGAGAGAGACTTGCCGCTGCCTTGCGTATGCCAGACAACGCCGGCTTTGCGATCTCCTTGGGGTTGCTGGTCAACAGTTGGCAAACCATAAGAAGTCGGACTTTCACGCATCATCATTGGAGTATCAGCAGTGGCACGAATGGTAGATTCTATAGCTTTATTGACAGCGTGATATTGGTGATAAGCCGCTATTTTTTTAACGGTTTCAACGCTAGTCAATCCAGTTTTTGAATCTTCCTTCTTAGTTTTTTCAAATACGGTAAATTGCTTCACCAAGTCAAGAAGCACATCAGGGCGAAGCATACCTTTTACGAGTGTTTCTATTTGCGGAGTGGTGCTTTTGTCTTCCTTTACTCCGTCAACAGTTTTCCACGCCATAAATCGTGACCAGCCCGTAGTCAACGATCCCATTTTTGCGTCTAGTCCATCGGAAGCAACCAAAATGCCGTTGTAATAAAATAAACTTGAAATTGTTCTTTTGTAGTTTTGCAACTGAGTAAACGCTTTTTTAACAGTGGCGTTTTCATCTGCGGGATTTTTCAGTTCAATCACAACCAAAGGCAAACCATTTACAAAAAGCGTAATATCCGGCCGCTTGGTAACATTGTTTTCAATAACGGTAAATTGATTGCAAACCAAAAGATCATTATTAAAAAGGTTTTCAAAATCAATCAGCCAAACTTTATCACCGATCGTATCGCCGTTTTTTTGATATTCTACGCCCATGCCGTCAGTAAGCATTTGGTGAAATGCTTCGTTGTTTTCAATGAGGTCCTGACTGGGTAGATTTAACACTTCGCGCAAAGCTTGATCTTTTGCGTCTTGCGGAATATTTGGGTTGAGTTTATCAATCGCGGCTTTGAGGCGACCACGCAACACAACATCAGAAAGACTTTCTCTTTCTGCTTCTTGTTCTTCTGGCGAAAGATAAGCATACCCCTGTGAAGCCAGAAGTTCTATTGCAACATTTTCAACCGCGTTTTCTGTAATTTTATTCGTCATAATTGTTATAGATTTTATTAAACATTTCTTCTTTTGTCTCGTTCAGCAAGTTTGAAGTCGACGAAAACAAGTCAACCAGCTCAGAAAAAGGCAAAACTGTATCCAGAAGAAATTTCTGAATATCTTTCGGCGGAATGTGAATTACCTCATTAGAGATAAGTTCCTCAAGTTGAAAGTTTTTTATTCCACTGGGTTGATTTTCATATCTAGCCGTAAGTCCTTCCTTGTATATTAAGTTCCAATATAAGTTGAAAAAGCGTGGATCAATAATTTCAGTATTCACACGAATCCGTTTACAAAAATTTGAGTATAAGACAGGTAATCTATATCGCGAAAGAAATTCTTTTGTTATAAAGACTGAGCGACCAGTTGCTTGATTTTTACTGCCACCAGACATTTCAAAAACTAGATCAAATTCCCTTAATCTTTTTGTTTCTACTTTATCAGATTTGATATAACGCGTTGGAATTTTTGTTAAGTTATAAAGCGGAATATTTGGAAAGTCTGTACCTCGTATCACCTTGCACTCAGTATAGTTCTGTCTTGAATCTTCATAACCCCACTCGCCTCCAGTAATTTCGCTGATGACTTCTTGTACCTCTAAAGTCTGCCATTCTTTGTATTTGAAATCCGCAAAATTAAATTTTGAAAATGTATTTTCAACAAATTTTTTATTAGCAATAGAATTATTTTTTAATAGAATGTCTATTTGCTTGGCATTTAAGCTGATTTTATACAAGGCATTGTTGATTAAATCCTCTATTTTCTTGTCGTTTATTTTTTTATCTTTTTGAATATATCTATTTGGCGCTAAGACATAATTTTTTGCTTTTATGTCAGCCGAAGTAATCGATTTACATAATCCCTTTATATCTTCATATTTACCATCATTACTCGCCCAACAGTGATAGATTGATGATATTTGTGCTAAATCTTCATCACTGAGAGAGCGGTGTGTCGAATCAACCATAAATCCGAAATCTGAAGCATCGATCATCAATACTTCATCCTTTCGATTTCTTTTGTTTTTATATCCCGATTTATTCCTGTTCACAATCCAAAGATGCACGGGCAAAGTCGTGTTATAAAATAACTGTGTAGGTGTATAAATAATACAATCGACCACATCATCATCTATAATTGCTTTTCTTATTTTTGCTTCACTTCCTTTGTTACTAGATGCACCGGGGTGCATAACGAACCCCGATATCCCATCTGGCGCTAAATGATAAATAAAGTGTTGAATCCATGCGTAATTCGCATTACTTGCCGAAGGTACACCGTATTTCCACCTGCCGTCATTCTTTAAAAGCTCGCCGCTCCAATCGCTATCATTAAACGGCGGATTGGCGAGAATAAAATCCGCTTTCAAATCAGGATGAGCGTTCTTCAAAAATGATCCCTCGTTGTTCCATTTTACTTGGCTGCCATCAATCCCTCTAATAGCAAGATTCATCCGGCATAAGCGATAGGTGGTCTGATTGCTTTCCTGTCCGTAAATGGAAATATCATCAAGCCGCCCCTGGTGTTCTTCCACAAATTTTTCACTCAGGACAAACATACCACCACTGCCGCAACACGGATCATATACGCGCCCTTGATACGGTTCAATCATTTCCACCAAAAGTTTTACAATTGATTTCGGTGTGTAGAATTGCCCACCCTTTTTGCCTTCTGCCGAAGCAAACTCGCCAAGAAAATACTCATACACCTTGCCGAGAATATCTTTTGATTTTGTTGCTTCATCACCAAGAGCAATATTGCCTATAAGGTCAATCAGTCCGCCAAGTGCGGATTTATCAAGATTTTGTTTCGCGTAAACTTTTGGTAAAATGCCTTTGAGAGTTGGGTTTTCCTTTTCAATCGCTTCCATTGCTTCGTCCAAGTCTTTGCCGATACTTGGAAGTTTTGCGCGCGAGTGTAGATATGACCAGCGGGCGTTTTTTGGCACCCAAAAAACATTTTTTTGCTTATATTCGTCTTGATCTTCTGGGTCTGCAAACTCATATTCACCTTTGCCTTCTTTGAGCATACTGTGAAGCTCCTCAAAAGAATCGGAAATGTATTTGAGAAATATCAAACCAAGCACAATGTGCTTGTATTCCGCCGCGTCAATATTTTTGCGCAATTTGTCCGCCGCTCTGAAAAGCTGGGCTTCAAACTTTTCCGCTTTTTTAGAATTATTTTTTTCCATAGTTATTTATTTCTTCCTATTAATTTATATTCTTCTTAATATTATAGTTATTGTAAGATTGTATTCTTGGCAAATTATTTTTTCCCCCATTGCGAAGAATAAATTACTAATTTAAATTATTTCATTCCAATTCTTTTGTACATACTCTCCAATACCACCTGGTGAATAGTTAGGATAATTTTGAATAAAATCTTTTTTTGCAGACTGAAATGAGTCATTAGAAATAATTTTTACTCTTTTAGCAAGATATAACAACCCCAGTGTTGGCGATCGGGATTGATCTTGATCACAATGAATTAAAATATTCTTTTTTGAAATCCATTTATCAATAAAATTTAAAATTTTTATAAAAGTTTCTATTCCACTCCAGTTATAAAGATGAGAAGTACCGTCAACCCAATTTAGCGAAATACGATTATTTTTCTCATAATAGATGTAGTTTGGATGATTTTTATTTGGTTTGTTTGTTGTTCTATCCCAACTAAAAAGTTTGTAATGAATTGTTTGTGTCGCATGAATAAAAGCCCATTCTTGCTCATTGGTTTGAGATAAATCGGACAAGGAGCCGATAAATAAATTAGTTTGTGGAAGTTGGATCATAACTCAAATTATTTTTAATAATATTTTTCTCATGACAACAGTTGCTTTTTAAACTCTTCAATGTGAAACAAAACACTTTTAAAAATAAATAAATATAGCTTCATTGTTACTCATCAAAAAAATACCCAATTTTTTTCTTTAAGACTTCTGCAATCTTAACTAATGTTTCTAGGGACGGCATTGATGCTCCTGTCTCATAACGTGAAATATTTTTTTGCTTTGTATTGATTTTTTGTGCAAGCTGGTCCTGGGTTAAATCACGCTCTATTCGTGCTAACTTTATCTTTTTACCAAATTCTTTTTTATCCATTTAGCTTACCTTTTTAAAAAAAAAATAAGGATATTTACTTGACTATTAAATCCCCTTATAGGTATAATATAGTCATTGAATGGTATATAAATATATACCTCAGATTAGTAATATATATCACTTTAGCAATAAAGACAAGTAACTACTTTGAATAGCTTAGCAGTCATAGAAAAAGAAAATTATATAAAAACAGAAAGCCAGTCAATTAGTTTGAGTTATGTTAATAATCTTTGCGTGCAGAAATTATTAGATACTATAGCTAAAATAATTGCAGATGAGTACATTACTAAAGCTAAACAAAATAATGAAATTTTTTTAGACAATGAAGGCAAAAAATGAGAGTAGCAATATATGCAAGATATTCTTCAGAAAATCAAAGTGAAAAAAGTATTGATGACCAAATAAGAGTTTGTAAGAATTATATTGAAAATCATGATATGACTATTGAAGATAAACATATTTATATAGATGAAGCAATATCGGGGTCAATTATAAATAGACCCGGACTTCAAGCACTGGAGAATGCTGCTGAAAATAAAGAATTTGATGCAGTTGCTGTTGATGATCTTTCAAGACTGTCAAGAAGTAACCATCAAATGCTAACACTGGTTTTAAAATTTAATTATTACCAGATAAAAATAATATCTGTTTCTGATGGAATTATAACTGATGATGAGAATTCCAAATTAGATATTCATGTAAGAGGTCTAATAAATGAACTTTATCTTGACGATCTTAAGAAAAAGACAATGAGGGGTCTAGAGGGACAAAAAATAAGAGGCTATAGTGCCGGTGAAAAAGTATATGGTTATTACACAAAACCTTCTGGCGAATTAAAAGTAAATAAAAAGGGCCAACATAAATATGATGGAATGGTACATAAGATAAAGCCCGAGGAAGCAGATATAGTAAAAAGAATATATGAAGAATTTATAAATGGAAAAAGTATATCCAAAATAGTAGAAGATTTGAATAAAGATAAAACTCCGACTAAAAGAGGTTATTCCGGTGGATGGAATACCTCAACTGTAAGTAGAATATTAAAAAATGAAAAATATATTGGTTTGTGGATATGGCGAAAATGGAAAAATGTTAGAGATCCTATGACTGGAAAAAGAAAAAAAGTCCCTAGACCCAAAGAAGATCAGCTAAAAATATTTAAAGATAATTTAATTATAATAGATAAAGAAACTTGGGAAAAAACTCAAAAAAAATGGGATGACATTAAAGGAACATTCCCTATTAGGAAAAAGTCTGAAAATATTAATATAATCCAAAGAAGCTATATTCATGCTAACCCTCCTCACCTGTTTGCTGGACTTATGAAATGCTCTAAGTGCGGTGGGGCTATTGTTCTTATAAGCGGAAAAGGCAGTGGCTATTATGGTTGCTTTAATGCTAAAAGAAAAACATGTACTAATACTTTGCTTGTACCCAGGAAAAGAATAGAGGAAGCTATAATATCTAATCTGAAAGAAAAAATATTAACAGTTAGAAATATCCAATATGTATATAAAAGAATAGAAAAGCTTATATCACAAGGTCTAAATGAATTTCCTGAACTAATAAAAAAGAAAAAATCTCAACATGAAAGGATTCTATTAGAAATACAGAACTACCTTAATTTTATTAAAATTGGTAATTTTTCAAAAGCAGTATCTGAAGCATTAAAAGAAGCTGAGAATAAATGTGATGATATAAAAAAAGAAATAGATTATTTAACATTTCAGAAACAAAACAATTTTATTTCACCACCTAAAGAATGGATTGAACACAGACTAGAGGAATTAAGAGATACATTAAATAAAAATACTGTTTCCTCTTCTCTTGCTCTAAAGGAACTTCTTGGTAGCATTAGCTTAGAACCTATAACAAATAAAAAATCGGATTTTTACTACATTATAAGTAATGGAGAGATCAAATTTAAGCCATATTATATAGCTCATACCAAGTTTCAAACTCTTGCCCTACTTGATGATAAATACAAAGGTTCGAATTGGTATCACTGGCGGAGAGAGGGGGATTCGAACCCCCGAGGCGGTTGCCCGCCCATACGCTTTCCAAGCGTACGCCTTAAGCCGCTCGGCCATCTCTCCAGATTTAAAGCTCTATAATTAAATCAAAAAAACCATACTTTGGGTAGGAATAAAACTTCCAAATTTATTGCAGATGTTACCTATTTTGCTTGAAAAAACCCGATAAAATCTCTGAGCAGTCCTTTTGAAGCACTCCGCCTGACACCGCCACTCTATGATTTATCTTCTTGCTGTCAAGAATACTGAACAGCGACTTTATGGCTCCGGCTTTGGGATCATCAACGCCGAAAACAAGCCGCTCAATCCTTGCTTGATAAATTGCTCCTGCACACATCGCACACGGTTCCACCGTGACATACATTATCGCATTCAAAAGTCTCCACCCACCCATTCTTTGTGCAGCTTTTTTTATCGCTAAAATTTCAGCATGGGCAGTCGGATCCTTCTTCGTCTCACGAAGGTTATGTGCCCTGGCAATTATCTTATCCTTCAAAACAATGACACAACCAACAGGGACCTCTCCAAGTTGAAAGGCTTTTTTAGCTTCCGCAAGGGCAAGCGCCATGAAATCTTCATCGTTTGAAGCGACATTCTTCATAATTTTGACGTTTCAGCCAGGGAACTTATCTTTTCAAGGTGTTCTGGCTTACCAAGAGCAATCACCTTTTCACCAGGCAGTGGTATTAAGCTGTCATCCGGCTCCTTAAAAGTACCGTCTATACACAAAATTCCGAGCACAAGTAGGTTTGGTTTGTAGAGATGCCTGATTTCCTTTATGGTCATTTTTGACAGTTGGCTATTTTCGCGCACCTCTATCTCTGAAAGTCTCGTACTTATCTTCTCACCTTTAGTGACTATATCCAGAAAATCGGTTATGGTCGAGTGCAGCATTAACTCAGCCATGCGCTTCCCGCCAATGCTGGCAGGGTTTATCACCCTACTTGCACCCGCCCTTATGAGTTTCTCCACATTCTCATCCGTGTCAGACCTCGCCACAACGACGATATCTGGATTCATAATCTTTGCAGTAAGTGTTATGTAGAGATTCTCCACATCTGAATCCACAGCAGCTACCAACCCCTTTGCCCGACTAATACCGGCAAGTTCAAGCACATCATTTTGTGAAGCATCGCCGAATATAAAAGGCACGTTTTCTTTCTCACAGCAGGTCTTTACTTCTTCTTTATTATCAATCACCACAAATTTTACCTTCTCACGAATGAACTCCCTGGCAACCTCAGTTCCCACCCTACCAAATCCACAAACAATATAATGATTATTTAAAGAAGAGAGCTTCCTATTCATCCTGGTCCTCCCGATAAGATTTAAAATATATCCAGAAAGTGCATATTCAGTAACATTAACAAGCGTATAAGCAGCGGTACCAGTTCCAATCAAAATTACGAAAATGGTAAATATCTTCCCCGCCCCGGAGAGCTCCTTCACTTCCCTGAATCCAACAGTGGTAATAGTTATAAGTGTCATGTAGAAGGCATCAAGCAGCGGAATGTCTTCAATTAGAATGTAACCGGCAGTACCAGCCAAGAGAACAAACAAGAGGATGCCAACTAGTATTAGTACTCTTCTTGCAAACTGCCCTCTTATCATTTCTACCGAGATTCCCCTCTAATTAGTAAAGTGAAATTAGTTTATTTTCGCAAGTCACTCAAAATTATTTTACCTGTAAATTTTTAAAATTAACAGTAAGCACCGCAACCGACATGTTGACTTCTTGCCATTAAATTCCAGGACGAACGGATGAATTGACATTTGTCATACTATATGATATTTTGCACTACAAAATAATATAAGGGGGTGCAATAAATGCAATCACAGATAACAACAAGGTTGCCCAATGAGCTGATTAATGGGATATCAGCCATCGCAAAAAAGCTTCACCTCAAACGCTCAGATATAGTAAGAATAGCTTTAGAAAAATTCGTTGATGAATTCGGGAGTGAAGAGGAAATAAAGCCCTATGAAAAAATCAAAGAACTCACAGACAGCAATCCAGACAGGATCGCTGAAAAGATCGAACCCTACAGCAAACATAATGCGCTCAAAAAGCTAGACGGCATATCAATCGATGATTCTTTATTTAATGAAACCAAAACTATTGCCGATGAGATTAAAATTCCCCAAAGCCAGCTGCTTACCATGGCGCTGAGAGATTTCCTGAATCAATATGAAAATAAAAAACTTCTTGAGAAAATCAACGAAGCTTATAGTGATGCTCCAGATCCTGAGGAACAGGAACTTTTGGAAAAAATGAGAGACTACCACCGCAAACTATTGGAGGATAAATGGTAATCAATCAAGGGGACATCTTCTGGGCAGAACTCGATAAACCATTAGGGTCTGAACCAGGTTATTTGCGCCCATATGTTATAGTACAAAACAATCTTTTTAATATGAGCCGAATTAATACAGTGGTTGTCTGTGCATTGACCTTCAATTTGAAGCGAGCAGAAGCTCCGGGGAATGTCCTACTCGACAATGGAGCGGCAGACTTACCAAAGCAGAGCGTAGTCAATGTCACTCAAATTACCACAGTGGACAAACGCCATCTAATAAAAAAGATTGGAACACTTTCAAGCAAACGTATACAGGAAATCCTCGACGGCATTTGCCTTCTGATAGAGCCACGCACACCAAAAATATAACACCGATAAAACCTTATGAATTGAGCGAGATTTTAAATAAAAAACTGGCGCGCCCGAGAGGATTCGAACCTCCGACCTCCGGATTCGTAGTCCGTTACTCTATCCAGCTGAGCTACGAGCGCGCGCCAATAATTATATCATCTACGAGCATACCTCTCCTGACTTACACTCAAGAGATTCGAGCTCGATAGTGACATGGGTTATATTAAACTTTTTTCGCAAATTTTCCTCAAGCTCAGATAGCATGGGACGGTAAAGGCTTACGTTCTTATCATTCACAGAGATATGAGCTAATAGGGCGGTCTGGTTATCCCCTATCGCCCAGATGTGAAGGTCATGGACATCAAGGACCTCATTGCTGAAACTTTTAATAAAATCATGAACTGCGCTAAATTTTATCTCCCTTGGTACGCTGTCAAGCAATATATCAAGCGACTCTCTGATCACCCCATAACTTCCCCAGATGAGCAGACCGCCAATCAGAAATGCCAGCACCGAGTCCACCGCGTAATAGCCTGTATACCTTATCACCAGTCCGCCGATGAGAATTGCTGCCCCGGCAAAAAAATCATCAAGCAAATGAAGCATTGCAGATCTGATATTGAGATTTTTGCGGTCCCTTCTTAATATAAGTACTGCTACACCGTTAATTGCTATTGATCCCACCGCTACCCAGATGAGAAGGTGGCTCTCAACATGCTGAGGAGTAATAAACCTTATTACTGCCTCTCTGAAAATGAGAATAGAAAGTCCAATAAGAAACAGCGCATTTACAAATGCCGTGACTATCTGAATCTTTTTATAGCCAAAGGTCTTTCTCTTATCCGGCTTTTTCTCTGCATATCTTACCCCGATAAAAGAAAGAACCAGCGAAGCGGCATCAGAGAAGTCGTGTACGCTGCTGCTTAAAAGCGTCAGGCTATTTGCAATCAGTCCGATTATTAATTCTCCAGCTGCAAATAAAAGGTTCAGCGCAAATGTAAGAAGTATCTTCTTTTTCTGATTCCTGTAATTAAAATGATTGCGTGTCAATTTCTTTATCCCAACATTTAATCTTTTTTTCTTAATTCAATTCGCATCCAGATCGGCAACCCTGCAAGAATAATCATATCCAATTTATAATTACCTGCAAACCTTGTTTGCTCGATAATTTCCGCAACTTCGCCTGACTTATATGTCATCTTCAACTGTTTCTTGAGAAAAAATGGGGTTATTAAACGCAGGAGTAACTGTTCGTTTTTTAGATTTGCTCGCAAAGCTTTCTTAAGTTCTATTCGGTCAAAATCTTTATATGTTTCATAAAGATATGCCGACTGACCTTCCTTCAGAATACGAAAAATCTCCTCCAGGCTCTCCACAGGATATTCCCAGAGATAAAAACTTCCAGTGCAGGTGATGATATCGAAAAAGTCGCTTTCATAGCTGGTGCTGCGAATATTTCCCTGACGAAGATCTGTCTTGATCCCCGTTAAATTTTTCCTGGCTGCTCCTATCATCGAGGCAGAGACATCGAGCCCGAACAATTCAATATCTGAATTCATTTTGTGAATCTCGATCAGCAGCCTTCCCGGTCGAGTCCCTATATCCAATAATCTACCATGGCTGACCCTGGAAACCAGGTCCTGCGCAATCTCCCTGAACTGAGCTTTAATAGCCCTCGATTGCGTCATCCTGTCATACAGACTCGCACCGAAACGAGGAAGATTAATAAAGCTATGCTCGCCTCTGTTTCTCATACTGGATAAATATTATAAAATGTAAAAAGATATTGCGAGGGTTATAAAATTAAACCAAAGGAAATCTGGGATGAGCAGAAAAAACAAAATTGAATCAGTATGCAGTGACCACTCTGAGGAAGTTGCCAGAGAATCATTGCGAAAAATGAAAAATGAGGAAAGCTATCTCTGGGAGTTCGGCAAAAACATACCCCCGGTTCCTGATGATCTCCCAGAGCCTCTCCTTTCTTCTACCGGTGAGTACATTGCCAGAAACAACTACCTCAGAAGAAACTCCAAGGGTGAGGTGATCGAAACACCAAAGGAGATGTTCTGGCGCGTCGCTCATAACATCGCAGCCGCTGATTTGCTCTATGGCTCGGAAGATATAGACAAAACAAGAAAGGAATTTTATGAGATACTGGTCAGCCTTGACTTCATCCCCAACACACCGACCCTTGCCAATGCCGCATGCGAAATCCAGCAGCTTTCGGCATGCTTTGTCCTCCCGGTGGAGGATGATTTGGAAAGCATAGGCCAGACGCTTACGCATGCAATTCTTGTACATAAAACAGGTGGCGGAACCGGCTTCTCTTTTTCCAAGCTCAGACCTCGCGGCTCGATCGTTCGCTCCACAGGCCGCGAATCCTCGGGCGCGCTTTATTTCATGTGGATGTACGCAGATGTAACGGACAGGATACAACAGGGTGGCTACAGAAGAGGAGCAAATATGGGAGTGATGACTGTCAACCATCCTGATATCCTGCGATGGATCACGGTCAAAAGCTCCGAGTACACGGTCAACAGCTTCAACTTATCAGTTGCATTGACCAATGAATTCATGTCCCAGGTTGAAAAAGACGGCAAGTTCGCACCGCAGGGATTAGCTCCGCAAAAAGAAAATATCGATAGGATCATAGCCGAGATACAACAGGCACTGGATGGTCCCGGTGTTTACAGCGATAAAATCGGTGAATTCGAAAAGAAAATAGAAGAGCTGAAAGAACTGCTGGAAGCAAAAGAACCGGGAGAGGGCTATGAACTAATCAACCCCGATACGGGAAAGGTGGAATGCAGACTCAATGCAAGAAAAGTTTTCGAGCTGATCGGAAGGGTCGCATGGGAAAAAGGTGATCCGGGCGTAATTTTTCTTGACCGCATAAATGAGGATAATCCAACCCCCTTGCTTGGAGAGATAGAAGCGACCAACCCCTGCGGGGAACAGCCGCTCTTGCCCTACGAATCTTGCAACTTAGGGGCCATTAACCTGTCCAGGATGGTGATAGAGAAAGAAAACGAGTTTGGGGAGATTGATTACAAAAAAATCAGGACTGTAGTCCACAAAGCTGTACGCTTCCTTGATAACGTCATCGACATGAATATATATCCCCTCACAGAGATTGAACAGATGACAAAGGGGAACCGCAAGATCGGTCTAGGGATAATGGGCTGGGCTGACATGCTGATCCAGCTTGGCACTCCCTACAATTCCCCAAAAGCGCTTAACATCGCAAAAAAACTAATGAGATTCATAAGAGATGAAGCAAGAAAAGCCTCCATGAAATTAGCCGAAGAAAGAGGAGTGTTCCCAAACTTCAAGGGCAGCATCTACGATAAAGAAGGCCCCAGATTCAAGGGAGAAAATCTCAAGCTTAGAAACGCGACACTGACGACCATCGCCCCAACCGGAACCACCAGCATGCTCGCCGATACCAGCAGCGGGATTGAACCGCTATTTGCAATCTTCTACGAAAAACATATCGTAAACGGAGGAAAGACCGTTAACCTCAATTCCTTCTTTGTAAAGATGGCAAAAAAAGACGGTTTCTGGAAAGATGATCTCGTCGAAAAAATCAGAGAAAATAAAGGTTCTTTGAGGGGCATTAAAGAGATACCGGAAAATATTCAGCGTCTATTCCCTGTTGCCTCGGACATCAGCTGCGAGACTCATATTAAGATGCAGTCAGCTTTTCAGAACTCCGGCGTCGATAATGCTGTCTCCAAGACCATAAATATGCCAATGGACGCAACACCGGAAGACGTCATAAAGTCATACCTCCTCGCCTATAAAGAGAGATGTAAGGGTGTGACCATTTACAGGGACAGGAGCAGGAAGAAGCAGATACTGGAGCGCGGTACTAAAGTTGAGGGAAAGGGAACACTCTACTTGAGAAAACTGCCAGTAGTCAGGCGTGGAGGTACTTGGGGCATTGATACCCCGGTAGGAACACTGCACGCTACGATAAACGAAGATGAAGAAGGAAGACCGCTGGAGACCTTCTTTAACGTGGGCAAAGCCGGTGGAGATATACTTGCCATGGCCGAGGCCATAGGAAGGTTGATCTCTCTGGATTTAAGGACCACCAACCCAGACCTGGCGATCCAGAAGCTGAAATTAATAATTGAACAGCTTACAAGAATTGGAGGCAGCGTTTCAATTGGCTTTGGCTCTCATAAAGTCCTTTCCCTGCCGGACGGCATTGCCAAAGCCCTGCAAAACTACCTGGATTCCAAAGAGGGAAAAGGCGAGGTAAAGAAAACCAACAACCCTAACCCCAGTAACAAAGCTACCTACGGTGACATCTGTCCGAAATGCGGCAACGCAACACTGATTCACGAAGAAGGGTGCAATAAATGCATGTGCGGCTACAGCACCTGCTAAGAGTGCCTTTATTTAAATTCTAATGATATTCCCGTTAACAAGATTGTATATCTTACCCTTACCCTATTTTCCTTTTGCTCGCATTAAGCACAGAAATTCCTACAGGTTCCCCTTTCTCATATCTAATTATTACATCATCATCGGTTAGCTCTGAATCATCTGCATGACTGGGCTTTTTGAAATTAATATATAATACATCGGCTTCTTTATCATATGATGTCCAAATTCTTGAATATGGGATTTCTAATAATTCTGGCACAAGATTTAACATCTTTTTTACTTCTATCGCTCCCATATTTTTCGCCTCCTCTCAAACTGTTTTCTTCGCCTAGTAAGGAATGCGGTAATTACAAATCCATCTTCGTTACTCAATTCTTTATATATTACAATAATGCATTTACCTTTTTCTATCTCTCTTACTGCTATACACTCTCCTGCTTTACCCTCATAAATTGTATCCGGCTCTTCTACAGTCTCGAGAACTTCAAAATAATATCCCGCCATCTCAGAGTGTTTTACATTTTCTTTCTTCTGGGTTGTTTAAATTACCAATTCCTTCCAACATTATTCATGGAACTTAATTCTTTATTATCCAAATAGGCATAAAATCTTTTGAACATCCTGCAAATGGCAAGACATATCAATAAACTGAGGTCTTTTATCCGTTGTCTTCAACAGTTTTAGATCAAAAAGAAGTAAGAACTGGTAATGGGTTTATGCTTAATTGCCTATTCCATCCTTCTCGCATATCATCTTCACAAAACTATATGTCCTTTTGCCCTTTTTGGATAACCTGAACAATCCGCTCCTAGTTACTCCTGATAATATCTCAGCCTCCGTCATGTGGTGGTCCCTGAACGAGAGAGCTCCTGCAGGTTTCAAAAGTAATGGCCATGAGCTTGAAATCAAGATTCGACTTTAAAGTATCCATATCGATACAATTCTGAGGTCAAAACTTGTTTTAATTACTAACTGCCTCTTCCTTTTCTTTTACAAGAAACAATCTCAGTGCAACCACAAAAATCCACTGCAGAAATGCCCCTATTGTTATTCTCTCAAACAAGCCCATATATGCAGACTCTGTGGACGCACCAAAAGCTGCCATCCCACCGGAGGCCACCACCACAATAGCCGTAATCAAAGAATATAGTTTGAGGTTAGCAAGCAAGGGAAAATCCTTAAAGCCAAAGCCAATAAATAAAATGGTAAGTATTGTCAATAACGAAATAACACCTGCCAGTATTAAATGGATCATCCCGGGCAATGTCACCTCGGAACCCCTTGGATCCATCGGGAAAAACATCGTCATCGCCAGTCCCAAAACCCCTATGATTAATAGCATAATTGCGCCAATCTGGACATTGTATCTACCCTTGATCTTTAACTGCTTGAATAACCAATAGCCGAAAACAATTATCAGTGAATTGTAGAAAATGAATAAAAGGTCAAGCAGCGTTTTATTTGGCGCACCTGACTCAATTAGTTCACTGATTGCCTGTGAAATCTGGCTATAACCTGGCCTCAACAAACTCCCGATAATAACCGTAATAACATAAAACAAAGGTGCAAGTATTCCGCTGATTGCATATGTTTTTTTCATTTTAATCTCCCAGATATTGCGATTGTTTGCAGCAAATTCCTCCTAATCATGATGGGATACATCCATAATTAGAACAGTCCAAATATTACGTGCCAAACAATATCGGTCCAAAAGTGGATGCCAACTGCTGCCAGGAAACCGTAACGGCGGAAATAGTAAGCGGCGAAAATACCAACAGCACTATTCAACAAGATAACTTCAGCTTGCAGAACGACAGGTACCGTACTGACCGAGTTAAAATTGTAAAGAAGCATGAGGGACGGATAATGGCCGATGGCAAATGCTAAGGCGGATAAAACCGCCACGACCCAGAACACCTGACTTTGCCATTTACCTTTTAAAATTACCTTAGAGATCAACCAAGTCCAGAACGAAATAAAAAACAGACGAAAGACAATCTCTTCACCTATGCCAGCAGAAAAAGAAGCAACCAGGGAAGTGGGAAACGGCGGATGCAAAAAGTGCCCGATAGTGTTAAAGCGACTAAAAACCACATCACCAATAATCAGAAACACGCCTACTGCCGCGCCAACGACTCCCGGGATCAAAAACCTCTGGCGATTGGAAATTCTTTTGTCATAAATATCCGGCCAGCCAACCTTTCGCGACAACATCAGCCCCAAATATCCCAGCCCGCCGTAAAGTACCAGGATAATTCCGGCATTAGCTAAAGCGATGATGCTTTTGGGTGCCGGCAGTTCCTGTTGACTCGGTTGAAGCGCCAAAAAATTTCCCTGGGGCAGGTAAATATTTATAACTGCCAGAACAGCATAAAAAATAACCAGTCCCCAAAAGATTTTCGTCGAAAGCGAGATTTTCATTTATTCGGCATTTCACTCAATAAGTTATAAGCATCTTCTTCAATATTAGCAATTTGCAAAATAAGTCCAGAAATTGAATCCCTATCCTGTTTCATAGCTGCCTTGCACAATTCAATAATAAGCTTCCCAGATTCTTCAAACATTATCGATGACTTAACCCAACTATCAATTTTGTACTTTTCCCCAAGTTCTCTTAGAACCTGTGACTTCCAAAATCTCATTCCATCACTTTTCTCAAAAGTGTCCGGCAAATGCGGCGGCGTAGTTGCATATGTGACGAGATGTTCGAAACATCCTTTATCTTTCCATTCAAAAATCTCTTTTGCTAATTTTCGCATCGCTGGAATTCCAAAAAGTTTTAATGGAGGGTTAAGCATCTTTTCTGCCCTATAATTCAAGCCCTTTTTAGCAATCTCCAACTCAGATGGTAATTCCTGGGGAAGAACGAACGTTCTAATGGTATTCCTTTTACTCATTCCAGGGACATTAACATTCAAAGCTTTCTCGAATTCGCTATAAGAAATCTTCTGAACATTTTTATAACTGCAATCATGAACATAAATCTCCTGCCTATCATCATCATAACCTGTTACAAGAATATAATGAATCGGTACATGCTGATTTTGGTACAATTCCGGATAATAATGAAGGTAATACATATCAAGCGCTCCCGCCATGACAGGCTGGTCTTTATTAATAAACTCTTTTAGCTGGGCAAAGCTATTTTTAAAGCTTTTATTTTCAATAAGAATCTGCTTGAAGCCAATTATTATTTCCAGGTCCTTCATCAAATATTTTGAGTTCGCTCCCCAGTAAACCATGCACGGTGGATTTGCGCTTTTAAACTTGAGATATGCAAATTCCCCCGTACCTCCGAGAATGGAAAGGAGATAATCCGCATATCTTTGCCCTTTCCACTCCAAAACATCTTCAAGCCCGTTTACATAACACGTAGATTCGCATACTCGGTTAGTAAGATTGAGAATTTTTTTCATATTTTATACCAACATCAATTATAAATTACGTCAAAGTCAACAAAAAGAAAAAACATGTCAAGAATATTTTTCTTGACAATCAATTCTTGACGTTTATTATATTTAGACAGTTATCTAACTGTCAAAGTTTAGAGAGAACATTTATGGATAAAAATACTAAAAACTTAACTAAAATTTTCAAAGCGCTTTCCGATGAAAATAGATTAAAAATATTATTATCTATTTATAAAAAAGAGTGTAAATGTATAAAATATGAACTTTCCTGTCGAGACGAGACCTGTATTAAGGATTTATCGAAATCACTGAAGATTACCACTCCGACAATCTCCCATCACATCAAAGAGCTCGTGAACGCAGGTCTCATCACTACAAAAAAAGACGGGAGATGGGTATATTGTGAGATAAATCAGAAAACATTTCAAAAAATCTGTAGTTTTATTAACAACTTCTCAACAATAAAAGATCAAAATTATGAAAAAATCAGTGAAGGGAATAAATAGAATGGACAAGGATAAAACACGAAAAATCGTGCAGGATGCCTATGGCAAGATTGCTAAGGGTCAAGAATGCTGCAGCTGTGGCACCTGTGGACCTGATACAAAAGAATTTGCTAAATCAATCGGTTATTCACAAGAAGAATTGAAAGCTATCCCGGATGATTCTAACCTGGCGCTCGGTTGTGGAAATCCGACAGCATTAGCCAGCCTTAAGGAAGGAGAGGTAGTCCTTGACCTTGGCTCAGGTGCCGGACTTGATTGTTTTCTGGCTGCAACCAAAGTCGGCCCTAATGGTAAAGTCATCGGAGTTGATATGACATCGGAAATGGTTGAGAAAGCAAGAGACAATGCCAAAAAGAACAAAATTACAAATGTCGAATTCAGGCTTGGTGAGATCGAAAATTTACCTGCACCGGATAATTCAGTCGATGTGGTTATAAGCAACTGTGTCATCAACCTGTCTGCCGATAAACCTAAAGTCTTTAAAGAGATACATAGAGTCTTAAAGCCGTGCGGGAGAATAGCCATATCTGATATTGCTCTTCTTAAAGAACTCCCCAAAAGAATTCAGGAGAGCATTGAGGCTTACGTGGGTTGTATCGGAGGGGCAATAACCATTGACGAATATAAAAGAATTGTAGAGGAATCCGGATTAAAGAACATAAGAATTACAGTCAAGGGTTCTTCTGCCTGTATTGAACCTGAGACAAAAGACCCGATGGGCAGAGCCATTTTAGATGGTTTGGGAGAGAATGAATCTCTCGATGAATATGTCGTCAGCGTCTATGTTGAGGGATATAAGTAATAATAACCTAATTCTTCCTTCAGGATTTCGTAAAATCTATCTTTTGCGCTTCGTTCAATCCAGGGTTTATGCCCGCAGTTCTCTAAAAGAATAAATTGAAAGTCCTTAATAGCTCGAGAAAGAGGGTTTTTGACTCCTTCAGAAGGATGCGGATCATAGTCGCCATGAATAGCGATTACCGGACATCGGATTTTTTCTCCGAGTTTTAAAAGTTTTCCGCTGCGTCTCAGCTCATTAGCTTCTTGCCATACGTTTTGATAAATGTGGTAATGACACTCAAGCGGCTCGCTGTCATCTGGTAAAGAGCAATAGGAATCAGCTTTGGAAATCAACTTTTCAAGCCTGGTCATAACTGCATTTTTATCTTCAACTACTGAATCCCTCAAGTTTTCCATCAGGGCTTGAGCTTCTGATTTGTCTTTCTCATCAAGGCGGTTTAACCGAGTTTTCATAATATCTATTGCATACTTCTCTTCGAAGGGACCGCTTCCAACGAGTATAAGTTTTTTCACTAGTGAAGAGTGTTGAGAGGCAAGAATAAAAATCAGCCATGCCCCCCAGGAATGACCTATCAATGTTACGGGAATGTTGCCATGATTTATTAAGATGGTTTTTAGCTCTTTAACCTGCCCATCAAGAGAGGTGGCTGTTTGAAGCGGTTCCAGAACGCCCCCATAAATGCAAAGCTCCCTAGCCACCGGTGCCATTTCCCCGGATGCGCCCGGACCTCCATGGACGACAACTACATTAAAAGGCTTATTGCCATATTTTCTTAAATTATCCATATTCGTAATTATATCTATACTTTTTTATTAAATCCTAAATATTAACTTCGAGTGCTTCTAGCTTCAGAAACTCAATAAGGGCGTTGTTAAATGCCTCCGGTTGGTCAGGGAAGGGTATGTGACGTGCCCGGGAAATGATGTGCAACCGGGTATTGGGCATCAACCGTAGTGCTGCGGCAATTTGGGGCGGCTTTGCGCCCAGCATGCCACTGTTGTAGGTTGTTTGCCCAGCCCATCTTCTTCCTGCGCGCGATTCTTCTTTTTATTCATCTTTGGCATAGAAAATATATACGGGTAACCCGCACAATTTCAATGCTTCGTGTAATCTTATTTCAGATATGCCTTCCCTCTCCAAACGGATGAGCGCCTCAGCGCGTGTGATCTTGCCTGCCCGTATTAGGTTGCTGTACATTACTTGTGCATAAGTAAAGCCCAATTGCTCTTTGAAGGCAGTATTCTTAACTGTCTCAAAGATGCAATCTGCACGCCATGTAGAATTACAACCGGATGGGAGTTTCCACCCAAGGTCATTCAATACTGCACTTATTTTGCTTTCGTCCCAATCGGCAAAATGGTAGTAATCGAATGCTAAAATCTCAGGATAGCGAAGACGCAAATATACCGTATATTGATTAACATAGAGTACTGAAGCCTGGAAAAAAGTCAGGCAATATTTAAGAAGCGCCGGTGAGGAAACTAAGATACCAAAACCTCTAATCATTCGTGTGATATTATCTCGTATCATATTTGCAAATGAATACCTATTTTCTGCATTAATATCAATTGATGCCGGTCCTAATGGGAAATATTCAAAACGGTTACCGCCATAGATTATGGTTTTTACGCATAGCCGTCTTGCCTGTTTAAAAATCTCCCTATTCACAAACTTACAAGACGCACAAGCGAGATTAATCAGGATTGGCATCTGAGTTTTTACATATTCTTTTAGACAGAAGCTGGCAATTTCTTTATGGTTTGAGGGCGTTTCAATCTCTATCAATTTGATCTTGAGCTTTTCCGATATCAAATGGACGCTATCGACAATTTCTTTAGGCGTAAAAGGGGTTCTCCCAAATACTGCAACACATCGTAGTTTGTGAGTTTTTACCAATTCATGTAACATGAACGTGCTATCACGGCCACCACTCCATGCGACGACGCAATCATATTGTGAAGATCTCCCAATCTTCTTTGTTCGATTTATCAAGTATTCAAGTTTTATAGTGTCCGGCTTTTTGACAATATGTCTAAACAATGATGGCGAATTACAAAGATTGCAAATTCCTGATGAATCCAAATGAAATAGGGATGATTCCGGTAATACACAAGTTTTACAAGTTAAGTGATGGAGTCCAGTTGTCTCACTCAATATATTTCATCATGTTTACCAATATCTATTGGTATTATTCTGTCTTCTTCAAGAATAAAATCAATACAAATCCTATATGAAACATTAATTGATACTGAATACAGTTCCGCTAACTTTCCTTCCAATTTATGTAACCGAAGAGAAGGATGAAAAGGATTTACTTCCAAAAGTTTAAGTGTTTTTTCGTATTGAGAAAGAATATCTGGATGTTTCTTAATGAATTTCTTCGCCCTTTTTATATAGCTTTCAGTATATATTATTTTAACCACTAATTATTCTTTTTATATGTTCTTCAACTGATTCTTCAATAAATTTACCATTCTCGATATCTTTTTTTGACTCAATTAGGGCTGTTTCAAGTTCACACTCTCTCAAATAATTATATGAATCAATAGGGAGAACAACATATTTATTTTTTCCTCTGATGGTTATGATAGCTTCACCGCCATCAGAAGTTGCATCATTTAATGCTGTTACGCCTTTAGTCTTAAGTTCATTTGCCGTGATAATTTTACCCATGATAAAACTCCTTATTTAGTACTATTAATAGTACTGATTAAAGTGCTATTTGTCAATTACTTTTATTAATTCAGCTCACCTGGTTAATGCTGCATTTCCTGCAGAAAGATAATCAAGATGATCAATCTCAACACTCTAAAAACTAATAAGCTTCATATACCTGATATGCCAATGATAAAAACTCTGAATTTTTTTCCTCATTTAATCCTCATTCAAGCCTCTTATATTTTTCTAAAATTATGTCTTTTAGCTGTCCTATTCTCGTAAAACCGCTTATATCTTCATCAATCATTCTTAATATTTTTTCTTTCGAATTTTTTATTTTATTAATACTATTTTGAAAAGATTTTTCTTCAATCATTAAATAACTGGCTAATCGGGTGAAGTCAGAAAGTGTAATTTCATTTCGCTTACCATTGATAGTAAGGGCGCTTTCATCCTCATAAGGTAAATATAATTTTGAAGACATGAAGTCATAACAGGGTGATAGAAAATAATTACCGTCAGAAGCTAAAAGAGACCAATTTTTTAAATGCATATCTCCATTTCCTATCAGGAAACAAAAAATTACTCTTTCTAAAAAATCAATCAAGTCCAGATACGGCCTTTTTGAATATTTCAAAATCATGTTCCCTACTTTTTCTAGAGATGATTCATACTTTGAATCAGAGGGCAAACCAAGCAATTGTGCCATATCTTCAACATGTATTTTTTGTCCAGTAGAATCCCTATCAAATCTTCGTATTATGTAACACATTTTTTTATCAGCCATATAAAAAAGCCCATGGGGAGGAACTTCCATTCCAAGTACTTCTGCAGTATTCATACAAAAATTTTCATTTTGAGGTATTTCGGGATATTCTGCAGGTTCAGGTTTTAAAATATGGGTACCTCCTGCTTCAACTATTTCGATAGTATTTCTTTTTTTATTTAATTTAACCGACGCTTTGATTTGCACCCCTGATATAGACATTTTTCCGACATTTTTATTTATTTCAGAAATAAATTCTGTGCTTTTAAATTTAATAAGAGGAAGCTTTTCCGTTCCAAATAATTTTTTCAGGCAGTTGTTATGATATGAAAAATTATTTTCAATTTTTTTTAGGCAACATAGACAATAATTCATAGATTTAATTACTTTCCTCCAAGGGTTCAATACTTACTGCTCCAACAGTATCCTTACCTACATGAAGCAGAATATTAAATTTATCATTCTTATCAATTTTAAGTTTTGCAACTGTCATATCGAGAAGAAAACCTTCCGGTAATAAGTTTTCAAAAAAAGAAAACAAACGTTCTGAAAAGTATTTTTTTTGAGTTAAAGGAATTGTCAAACTGATCGGTTTTGCATCAATATCATTTAAATAAGAAAGATCGTATTCAAACTCATAACCGTCTTCTGTCTTTTTTAGCAAACCTGCTTTTTTATCCATGTAATAAACTAAAGCGCTATTTGTCATCTTTTCCCTTTGCTATCATCATTCGCAATATAATAATCAAATAATTTTTCTACAAAATATATTATCGGTGCATATCAACTGGACCAAGAACTTTGCCGAACAATTTCAAAACTTTATTCAAAGTGTCTGTTCTTAAAGATGTCTTCCCCTGCTCAACATCCCTAATAAATCTAAGACCGACCCCTGCTTTAAGAGCAAGCTCTTTTTGAGTGAGCCCAATTGCTTTTCTTTCCTCTTTTATAAAATCACTGATGATATTTTTTTCTTTTTTCATATTAAAATATATACCTTATAAGGTATAAATAGTCAATAGTTATTTACATTTTATATCTTAATGGGTATATCAAATATATAAATATACCCTTTAGGGTTTAATTTGGAATAGATTACTTATGATTTATACCTTTTAGGGTATAACATATTTATATCTCTGATAGCTATAATAGCTTCGCTGCCATCAGAAGTAGCATCATTACTTCTTCATTGCTTCGTTTTTCAATTCAGCAGGCATTTTTTCAATTGCATACCGAAGCGCAGTACGTGGCATATTGTCTTTATGCTTCAGTACATATTCAAAAACTTCTTTTTGATGCGTTCGGCTGGCTTCTTTAAGCATCCATCCATATCCTTTCTGCACCATATCATCCTGATCGTGCAACAGGATGTCTGCAATCTCCAATATGTCAGGTAAAAACTCTCCTCGTTTAGCAGGAATAATAAGAGATACTGCTGAGGCTCTTTTTAACCAGCGGTTTTTTGATTTAGCCCATTTTTTCAATTCTCCAATGTATTGGGGATATTTCTCTATAAATGCACCGACGGTATGGTTGCACAGAGTATCACACTTAGCCCAATCATCGATGTATTTATCTATCCATTGTTCATAAACCTTAAAATCGCTTTCGGCATAATCTCCATACCAATGCGACCAGTTAGCAGCAATCCATGATTCTTCGCAATAACCGGACATGAACAGTTCCTCGCAAAGGCTGAACACTTCTTCTTTAGCCAGCTCTTTAACTTGAGAAAAGTACTGTTTGGCGATTTTTACAACTGTCGCCGACTTCACTCCATGATATTTAACTTTTTCTTTAAAGAATCTTTGAAAGCTGCTTTTAGTATCACTATCAGCTTGTTTTATCAGGTCAGCTCTTATTTGTTGGACAATATCACTCATATTTTATAAATCTTGAACATTACAGAATTACTTCTTGCCCTCTATAATTCCTCTAGCCCAAGCGGCAGCTCGCTCCAATTCTCCTTCTTTCAGCGGACCTTGAGTACCTTTAATGAAGAAGCCTTCCGGAGGCACTGCCAGAGTGCTGCCCTTTCCTTTCAAACTGCTGGCAATGCGTCCCGCGGCATAACCAAAGATCCCGACAAATTTCGTCGACATCCTTGTATCGAACACGGCTATGTTGATACCCTGAAGAGAAGACTCAGGGATTTTGTTAAGGAAGTCTTGAATCGCCGGCGTCGGCCTGCCTCCTTGGGTTGGAGAGCCGATGATTAAAAGGTCTATCGTTTTTAATTCGGAAAGATTTACTTTACTTACATGAAGTACCTCAACATCACCTGTAATGGCGCTGCCGATAGCATTGGCGATTTTCTCCGTATTTCCATAAACTGAGTCATAGACTATAAAAACCTTCATTGCACACCTCCGCTCTATACTCGATTACCCATTGTACAATTGAATTAGCGAAGCCTCAAGCATACATAGCCTCATTCAATGTAGTAAGTGCCTCTCTATTCGAAAGCTCATCCTTAATACCAAAATAGCTGATGACAAAAGCCGTGATATAGAATGGGGTCAGTGTAATTACCAGGGTCTTCGCAAGATTCACCCACTCTCGAACAGTCAACCAAATCCGAAAAAGGTACACACTTGGCCCAATCATCTTCTTTTTAATTACTACTCAAAGGCTGATTATGGACCAATAAAGCAGTTTGTTAATTGTGGTCAGAGCGGAGCTCTGAACAGGAGCCATAAATTAGCAGACGTTATTTTCAATTATTTTTACGGATTGAGTTATTCCATCCTCTTTGTTTATTTCTTCTGCAAGTTTTATGCTGTTCTTATACAAACTCTGATTATTCAATAATTGTTTCACACTATTTAAGAAATTATCTTTTGTTAATTTATTTACAGGTAAAGGTTTTACAGCAACGCCTTTTTGAAATGCTAGATCTCCCCAGAATTTCTGGTCACCAACTGGATAAAGTATCGGACAAATAAACATAGGTTTACCTGCTCTTAAACATTCTGCCGTAGTTCCAATACCCCCGTGATGTACCACTGCTCTTACTCTTGGAAACAATGCATCGTATGGAACTGAATCAACAAAAAGCATGCTCTTGTCATTTGGATATGCTTTTAAGTCAGTTATTCCCCAACCTTTTATCACTATTATTCTCGTCTTAAATTTTTCAACCAATTCTTTAACAAGTTCGGTTATTTCCACTTTACTTTTAAAAGGCATGCTGCCGAATGTAATTACAATCGGTGGTTCACCCGTTTCAATAAATCTTTTAATATCTTCATCTAATGGATACATGTTTTTAGCATACCAAAATCCTGTAAAATATTGATTTTTTGGGTAATCTTTTGGTTTTGATAAAAAAGCAGGACTTATTCCATAAATAAAAGGCGTCTCAATCAAATTATATTTAATACTCAATCTTTTTTGTAATCTGAATTGTCTAATAGGTTTATTTAACATTTTCATACTTAAGTCGGTCAATTTATAACTCAATTTATTTAAAAATGAAGGAATAGGAAAACCGCTAAATGCAGGATTAGCAAATTCCGTTGTGGGCTGCATTGCAGGAACTACCGCAGCTCTAATCATTTTTTCAGGCATTTGGTCAGCAAAAACATCTGCTAATGTTTTTGGATGATATATTACCTTATCGTTTTCAAGTGAAAGTTGATAAAATTCGTTAAGCGATTGTACAACTAAGGGGTAAATCCATTTGTTTAGATTTCTTTTAATAACAAACGGGTTTGCTTTTAGCAATTTCTTCCCTTCTTCCGATTTTAATATTTCTTGATAATCTACTTCAATGGGCTTGAAAGCGATACCATAACTTTTTACCAAACTCTCGAAATTTTTAGCAGTAGAGAGTGTTATTGAATGTCCCCTAAGAGTAAGTGCTTGACCAAGTACTGCATATGGTTGAACATCACCTCTTGACCCCAAAGTTAACAATGCTATTTTCATATTATTTCTCAAATCGTTATTAAATAATGTCCGCAGGTTCGCGTTCGAAAAAATTCGAACAGATTTCGCCCAAAATTTATAGGGTGGGTGATCTTTCCGGATTAGGCGATTTCAAGTTTGTCGTTCCACTTTAATTGGAACTCCAAGCTTCACTCGGCTTGGCGGCAAATTCTTTTTTAAATTTATTCTTTTCTCCTAACTAACGCTAAACAAAGCAAAATATAAAAAAGTCTATCCGATGCTTCTTTAGAAAAAAATGTCTTTTTTTCTAAGCCATGAGCAAAATTATTTCTTAAATTCATTCCAAGTTTTTCAGTTAACACTAATCTAAAATAGAAAGGCATATCATGACATATATCAGAAAATACTCTTTCTAATATGTCGCCTTATTTATTTAGAAATTCAGCTAATGTTAACTTATCATATCCACTAATACCATTCGGTTTTAAAATTACACCTCCACAAACTCTTATTAACTCTCCAACAGCACTTTCAATCAAAGGAATAAACAAATGTGACGAAACAAGATAATTACTATCCCAGTAGGCACTCATTGCATGTTGTATATATTCTTTGTTTTCATTTTGAAAAAGCGAAGATTAGCGATTTTCTCCGTATTTCCATAAACCGAGTCGTATACTATTAAAACCTTCATTACATTCCTCCGCTCTATACTCGATTACCCATTGTACAATTGAATTAGCGAAGCCTCAAGCATGCGCAGCCTCACTCAATACAGTAAGTATCTCTTTATTTGAAAGCTCATCCTTAATACCAAAATAGCTGATGAGAAAAGCCGTGATATAGAATGGGGCCAGTGTAATTACCAGGGTCTTCGCAATATTCACACACCCTCGAACAGTCAACCGATTACCTCCAAAAGGGGCGCTACCATCTATTGTCATCAATGTCGGTGCGCTTATTTGTAAACCCTGTGTCGATCAGGACATAACCGTCGTCGTTCTTGACAAGGTAGCAATTGACGCCACCTGAATTAATGGTTTTAATCTCCGAAGTCATTTTATCCTCATTTTATTTAATATAGATCTGCACAACATTGCATTTAATGTTTCCGAATTTGCGACGTTCGCGAGCTTAGTGTTACAGCACTTAGCGAGTAAATGTGGGTAAGGCCAACTCCCTGCTTGTCACACATCCTTTATTGGTCGAACCCCGAGGCGCAAATTCGGTGTTATATGATGCCGCACGCACCTTATATTGAAGGCTGCTAGGATGGCGGCCACTCTTAAAACTCTATACTTTTGGCAATTGTCTATAATTTTTTAAAAGTATGCAATCGTATTTTTTGTCAAATTTAAGTCTTTTGCATAAATCAACCCAGAATGCTTCGGTAACAATTGTAGAACAGTAGGGTATAGCTGCTGCTAAACTGGATATGTCGTAACAGTCATTCTCTGCTAAGCTCCTTGACTTTTGCTTCATTGATTCTATGGTTAATTTAGCTTCTATTTCAAAAGAAGGTATTTCCGAAGAAAAAGCTACTCCATCTAGCTGAAGTAAATCATCTTTAGATAATCCATATTCATTCATAACTTGCAGAATAGTTGTTTGGGTATCCATAAATAACCTTCCATAATATATTCTTAATAACAAATCTGGATTATCAGAAGATTTCCTGAAGGATTCGAGCATTTCTGTTTGTTTCTGATTTAACTCTCTATATTTATTCATAAGATAATTTCGTGTCTGTTCATCAACACTTTCAAAATACCTAATCCATGAATCAACATTATCAATGGCTTCAATTATTTGGGGTAGTCTGCTTTTATTAATCAAAGTCAATCGAGCAAAAACTTCATCAGTAATAAAAGCTCTAGGTAGACCACGAATAATCATCGATTCTGGCTTTATCATAGTAAGTTTAAAAAATTTCGCTAAAGCCAGTCGAGCTTCATAAGCAAGACGTGTTCGTTTATTAACGATTAAATAACCAAGACTGAGTAAAGACATTACTCTTGCAAGTTTAGTTCGTCGATTAGGGGTACTATTTTTATAAAACTCGAGAAAAAGGGTATCAACTAAAGGAAAACAAATTTCCCCGGTAACAACTGCTTCAAGCACCCAATCAAGCTCACTTGAGTATTTTTTATGATTTTGACGTAGGTGAAAATCCTTACCAATAGCAATCCAGTCTTTTAAATCAAGATAAATATACTTTCGTTCCACTTAACATCTCCACTAAAACAATTAAATTAGCGACACGATGTAGCGTTAGGTTTTTGCGTGCAGTTTCATATAACGTTCCCAGCACACACAACGTTCGCCGAAGGCGAATGTCCCGAAGGACAAGGGCGTTAGCCTGAAGCGTTTATGCTATGTTATCTGAAGCCGCCTCCTATCGCGCAAGCAAAATTCCTTCCAGACCTTCTTCTGCCCACCCGCGGAAGTGAGCTTTCTGGAGTGAAGTAATTAAAGTATAAGTAAGAAGTATCGCAGATAGATACAATTTGTTAGACGACACATAACGCAAGCGATAGATCAATTTACATTAAAAATAATTAATATTTTTCAATCTATTTCAACTGAAATTACTTATCATCTAAGTGCAACAATGTAAGAAACTATTTTTTCAACGGTTTCACTTGATTTCCCTTGATTATGAGCCTCATCAATAATTTTTTGAATAACTTGTGGATTTTTAACCGCGTATTTTTTCTTTAAACATAACTCATCACAAGATGCCTCTAAAGTACTATTAAATAGTTGTTCACCTATTTCGGTGCACAAAGTCTTATCAAGAGTCTGTTTAAAGCAAGCAAAGTGTTCTGTTACCATATCAGGCCAGTCTTCAATCGGTTGGTTAAAAAGTCTTAATAACCTATGGTTATCTTGTGGTTTTGCTTCTTTTCCTCCACAATCACTATCCCATATAACATATACCGGGATATCCAGTTCTCTGAAAATTGCTGTTGGTCGGTCTAGGCTATTTTTACCCATACAGGGAATAACCGAAATACCCATACTCTCTAAATCTTTCCCAAGTGCTGTGGCTACCCCAAGTATTGCAGCACGATCCTCTTCTCCTTCCACCAAGACAGCAACATCAGCAAAGAATCCTTCGTTCATCCAAGGGGTCATGAGTGTTATAAGACGAGGTTCTAGGGTTTTACCAGTGTATGTACCCACTGGCTTTCCGTCAGCTTTTTCAATGATTTTTGCCACTTTATCATGGGTTGTGTAAATCACTTTTGTCTGCTTTGGTTTGTCGTTTTCTTCCCGGACTTTACGGAGTACTCGGATTTTGCTGACTTGTTTTATGTCCACAAACAGAGGAGAATGCGTGCTGTAGATAATCTGTGTACGTTCTGCTACCCCGCTTATACTTTCCATTGCGAGTTTCGTAAGGATTTTAGATAGATGACGTTGTCTATTAGGGTGTTGATAAAGTTCTGGTTCCTCTATTCCTATAATAAGATTTGGTACCTTAAGCGAGGATTGCTCTTCAAGCGTAACACCCATATTATTTTCTCCTTCATTTCCCTCCTCCTGAATAGATGCTTGTACAACAGCGAGGTATTGAAGCATAGTTAGGATAAAAGCACGTTGTAGACCATGCCCGGTGCGTTCTACTGATGAAGGGTATTCATCTTCCACAAGCTTAATATCAGCTTTCGGCATCGGAATTTCAATAATATCTTCGGGTAACCAATACAACTTAACTTCTGCATCTGGTACATACCTTTTGAGTGTATTACTAAGATCCTGCTCTAGCTTCTGCAGTTCCACTTTCTTTGTTGAGTCAATTATCTGTTCGTATTGTTTTTGAGTCCCTTTCTGTAAATCTATTATTTCCTTCCGTTGTCTAAGAACGCTGCGTACAACTAAATCCATAATCTCCGTTAAAGGAGAGTCTCTCCCTTCTACTGCATCTTCAGATGCATCACGAACAGCTGGGACAGGAATAAATCTTGTAAAACGTTCAAGATGAGCTTCTCCAACTTCCTTAAATCCGAAGAATTGACCTTCATCCCGTTGACGCGAGCATTCGTTAGGATGAGTTCCTTCCCACACCTTCAATTCTCTTTCGGAATCATCCTTATTCGTATACTGAGGCAAATCAGAATACCTTCCTTCACGCAATTTATTATATTCTTCCCTCATGTTAGCTCCACTTGCCAATCGAAAAGAGTCAAACTCGGGGTTTTTAAAGCTAGTTCCATGATATTTTTGGCTTCCTTTACCAGGAGGCCATTTAATCACTTTTTCTACTATTAATTTTCCATCTTCAATATATTTCTGGAAAAGCTCCTTTTCATATTCTGTTAAATCAGTAAAAGTAACCGTAACTAGAATGTCTTGCGAGGATTGCCTATCATAGAAGTCATCTTCAGTAACCCTCGCATTTGGTGTATAGAACATATCTAAAGCACGTAAAAATGATGATTTCCCGGAACCGTTTGGCCCGATGAGTGCAGTCAGTTGTTCGCAAGGTAGTATTTCATCACATATACAACGAAAGTTTTTAACACGGATTGCGTTGATTATCATTATTTATCACCCTAATGTATTTTTATAAACCTGTATTTATTTTTAATGTGACGATGAAAGTACGAACCATGAGAAGATGCGGACATCAATGAATTGTATACAGACTCTGGGACATTAAAATACTGGTAAATATCACTGCTACAAAACTCAATTTCTAAAGTTTGGGATTTTAAATCGTAACCAATCGAGTGTATGTTACTTGAGATAACAGATTGTCGAAACATATTATAATCTCCCTATCCTGGTAAGCTATATCATATTTTTTCTGCTCACCAAAAATAATACACTTAGTAATATATCACAATTGTATTAACACACTATTATTATATATTGAAGTACGTCCTTTAGATTAAGAGGAGAAAAAGTAAAAAAATTAGAACGACTCACTGATTCCAGGAAAGAAGATACATAGAATTAAAGAATCCAAAAGATGATAAAAAAATATCTAACACACGACAATAAGTTCAATAGACAGCTTATCTAAAATATTTTCTAAGAATAAATAAGAGTATAGGAAACGTCACAAGTCATTATGAGATATCAATGTTGCTGATATATACGGTCTGTGCAATTCTCACACTATAAACAAAATATCCGATTTTGTGTAAAAAATTGGTGGCGAGTAATTATCTGACTGGCGGTGTCTGTTTGAAAATATCCGAACCGAACTGACTGGGCTCGGCGGGTGGAATTCCCCCCACACCCCCCCTCCGCCCGCCTCGCCTTGAACCGGAGCGGAAAGGACGATTTCAAGTTTTTCTTTGGCGGCAAATTCTTACGCTTGCCAAATTTAAATTAAACTTCATAAATAAGATCACTTTCCAGAGGGATGTCTGTAATCCACTGCCTAATAATTCTATTGAGTAGGTCAGCTTCTGTCCATGGAAAGGTATGATTTACAGCGCGCACCAAGACACCTTTCGCATGTGGAGTGGCGTTTGCTAAGTCCCTTACCGATTGCCTCATAGCATTTGGTTCTTTTGCCCCCGCAATAACCAATACCGACGTTTTCAAACTTGCTAAGCCAGATGGCAATTTTGAGTCGTATGACATGTCATAAATTTTTTGAAGATCCGTAGCAGTCAGTCGTTGCATGTCTTTGATAAAATTTTGTTGATCAGATGACTCTTTAAATTGAAGCAACTTTGCTTGTAATTCAAGAATTTTTTTGTATTTAATCAGCCAAACGGTCAATTTGTACACCCATGGTTTATGAAGCCACAGCATCATTTTTGTTGGCCTGTATAGCGCGCTTGCTATGACCGCATAATCTACAATGTCAGGCTTGATGTTTAATAGCTCAACTGTTACTTTCGCTCCCAACGAGTGTCCCACGACGATAATTTTATTGCGCCCATTTTTTTCTATGAGTTCAGCTACTTTCTGCGCACAGTCTCTTAAAGAAATAAGAGGTTCATTACTTTTTCCGTGACCAGGCAAGTCAGGTACTAGGCAGTGGTAATCCTTAAAATGTTCTGCTTGTTTTTTCCATATCCAACCGCTCATTCCACCGCCGTGAAGGAAAACTATTGTAGGTCCGTTTTTTGCACCGATTTCCTGTATGTACATATTTTTATCTTAATAACTCCTCAATAGAAACACCGAGGGCTTTCGCAATTTTCGCCATCAAAAGTACGGACGGTTTTTTAATAACCCCGCTTTTGGCCTTACTGAATTCAAAACGGCTTGAAATTTCCCCGAAAAACGGCTGGCGAGTGTTGGCACAAAGCGCCCTTTTCTAACTGGCGGAGAGAGAGGGATTCGAACCCTCGGTACAAGCTTAAAACTCGTACACTCGCTTAGCAGGCGAGCGCCTTCAACCAGCTCGGCCATCTCTCCAGTCGATAAATTAGTATAATAGTTTATCACAGGAAACATCTAATTCACGGACTTAATTCGTGGACTTAATCTTATCAAGCCACTCTGATTCAATTTCGCTTGAGCTTAATCCTGTGCTGACTTCAATTGCGGTTACCAGGTCATCTCCCTTGTCATATCCTTTTAGCATCAACTGCAGTTTGTCAAACCCAAATTCAAGAGCGATGAAATTGACAAAGGACATGTATTCAATAAAGTTTATTTCACCTTCGCTATCTGCAGTCCTTGAACCGTTCCTTTCCAGATCTGCCAATTTTATGAATTTACCGGTTTCAACTGCATCTTTGAGCTCCGGGCTGTTCAGTTTATACGAATCAATCTCCAGACCGGTAATTGACTTATCAGCTAGCCCTTCGTTCAGCCAATTATTCTTCTTAGCTGCGTTCGGGTATAGCTGAAAATAGACTGCATGACCGATTTCATGCAGCAGCCCTATTTCATACGAGTTGCCTGGTTTGAATTCCACCGGTTTATAAACATGTACCACACCGTCAATTGACTGTCCAGCTGCTTGTGAGCCGTCAAATCCAGGCGGCACCACCCCACTGGAGACAGCCTTGAACTCTTCCATCGTCTCAGCAAGGTAAATTTTGATTCTTGTGGCTGGCTTCCCGAAAATTCCCTCAATCCCCGAGTAACCGCTTTCTGCTATAGAAATATAATTATCTACAAAGTCTTCTGGAGTTTCATTATAGTAAAAAATGTAATGGTCCGTTTCCTTCTTCCATGTCATGCCCGATTCGTCAATAGCAACTGCAGGATATGACTCAGGTAACTCTGCTGCCTGTACCGTTTCCTCAACTATTTCAGATGAAGCTGAGGTATCACTTTTGGAGTTAATCTCAGCATCAACAGATTTACTTTCGATTGTTTTATTATTACCAGTTCTTATATTTAAACAGCTACTAAAAACGGTAACTCCAATTAAAAAAATTATTAATGTTACCAAAATCTGCGATCTTTTGTTCATCATGCTCAAATTAACTAGGAGATATTTCTTCGATTTAAATTTTTTTGTTATATTATCTAGAGTGTGTACTGACTTTTTTCTTTTTTAAATAACCAAACTTTTCATTTAACTCGCTCAGTTCTGTATCTCGAGAATTCAAATATTTCTCAGCTAGTTTTAATCTTATGTCTCGCATTAATTTCACAGAATCAATTTTCTTTCCCATATAACACCTCCAATGGACTTCGAATCTCTAAAAGAGGATATCCATGCATGAGATTTACCGCATTAAATTTCCTGATTCGGTCAAGGTTTACTATTTGCCTGAAATTCCAACTCACCAGAACATCAACCCGTTCTATTGTAGCAATTGCTATATGCTGAGCATCAATAAGATGATTCTTACCTACTACACCTTCAGCAATGTAGGTATCTGCAAGAGTTACAGCTTCATCAGTTAGAAAAACATACTCTATTGATTCAGGTGGTAGTTCTGATAAAACCTTTCTAATTTCATCGGGTGCATTTTCAAGTTCCAGTAACGTAAGGTCAGATACCACAGCAATCTTGATACCAGAACGAAATTCGTCGAAGAGCAATCTTGACCATTTTGCGAATTCCTCATCTAAGCAGCCTCCAATTACCGATGTATCAATATATATTCTTGGAATCATATTTCAAATATAACACAAAATCGATGCGTATGTCCTTTGTGATCATTTATGATAGCTTCCTGATCGCACTATAAAGTGCACTGCTGACCCCTTCCTCAAAAGTGGGATGATAATAAGGAAGTTTAAATGCATCATCAACAGTCATCTGATTATGGATAAAAGACGCAATCAGATGCGACAGGTGCTCCCCTGCTGGCGCTGCCATTTCCGCGCCCAATATCTTCCTGCTTTCTTTATCTACATATACATGGATTAACCCAAGGTCCACGTCGTTCACGACTGCCCTGCCCTGGCCTCTATAACTGCCAGTGCCAGCCACAAAACTGCCAGGCGAAAGCTCACCGTATCTCTTGCCAACGCTGCAGACGTTTGGATCAGTAAATACAATAGAGATAGGAATCCTTGGTTCGAAATTGATAAGCTTTCCTCCCGATGCTGCGTTCAAGCCGGCGATAATCCCTTCATCCGCTGCTTCATGAAGCAAAGGTCGCCTGAAGCTTGCATCTCCCGCGATAAAAACATTCTGACCCTCGCATTTAAGCGTATCTTTGTCATAAACCGGCACCTTCCCCTTGCCCAGAGTCAGTCCTGATTTTTCAATGTTCAGGTGATCGAAGTTCAATCGCCTGCCGGAAGCCAGGACAACAAGATCGAATTCCCTATTCAGTTCTTCTCCATTCCCCAAACTTTTTAAGATAACTGACACCTTTTCATTTACCGAATTCAAAATGGCTGTCGTCTTTGTCATGATCTCAAATTCAATGCTCAGAGCAGCTTTAAATGCTTTTTCAATTGCCGGGTCCTGAATCCCCGCGATTACATCAAGCATTTCAACCCCGGTTACCTTAACTCCCATCCTTGCCATCGCCTGGCCCAGCTCAATTCCTATAGATCCCATCCCCACCACCAGAGCTGTCTTCGGTAACTCTTCCAATTCAAAAAACGTATCGGTCGTAATTATCCTGTCATCAACAATATGCCAGCCCGGAGGGACTGTCGATGTTGAACCGCATGCTAAAACAATAACCTTGCACTTATATATGACATCTCCAGCTTTTAATGTCATTGGCTCAATGAACTCGGCATATTTACGAACAACCTTATCGTAAAATCGACTGTATCCCTTGATGGTACTCGCAACCAGCATGTCCCTGATTTCCCTGACGTGCCGCATTGCTTTCCGCGAATCAAAACTGAGATCCCCATCAAACTCAATGCCCGCATGCCCAAAAAGCCTGGATGAGTACATCAGATTAGCAATATGGATGAACGCCTTGGACGGCATGCACCCAATGCGCGCGCAAGTCGTGCCTTCCTTGCCGCCCTCAAATATCAGTGCGTTGTCGGTCTTATCCAGTATCCTCGCCATAGCGCACAAACCAGCGCTACCCGCCCCTATCACTGCCGCATCCAGTTCAACTTGGTTCATAGATAATCCCCCTTAAAATTGATGAAACCTCAGAGTCTAATCTTTTAAATGGTGTTCAATTCTAGTTCTGATCCAATACCAATCTGGGTTTCCATGATTGAAAAATGATTGAAAATTATCTTTAACCCACTCGTAATAATCATCTTCAACAAATTTACAAAAAGTTTCGAGAAGAACTCCCCTGGGAATATCTTTTGGTTTACTTATCCCCAATTCTTTGATTTTTTCATCTAATAAATCTCCTACAACTTTGCGATCAAGCATCTATAACCTCCGTATTGTTTCCTTAACAAGTAATTCTCTAAGAGCTGAATATCTTGAGATTTAACTTTTTTAATTTTGGGTAAGCTATTGTAATAAACTAAAGGTTTTTAGGATAAGGGTAATTCTCTATGGAATTTATGAAGTTATAGATAATTTCAGTTCCCATTAGCCAACTCTCCATAGCAAACTTATTAATCTCTTCTTCGTTTTTAAAACTTGCTTTCTCGTGTGTTATCCTATTTCTTCTTTCACGATAATCATGTAGATTTTCGCAAAGGTATTTAAAGTCATTACCACATAATTTAATGAAATTATCAATTCTTTTTTCAAAAGTACCTTTGTACGCAAGCTTTTTTATTTCTTCTTCATTAATTCCTAAGTGCTTTGCTCTGCCTGCTATCATTACTTTTACAGCATTATCTACTGATTCTACTTGAAGAAGAAAAGCTTTAAGATAATCACCTGACTCGAAAGCTTCGATACTTTTTTCGCTTAGTCTAACCCCTAAATCTTCTTCATTCTCATTACTGTTCATTAAAACCGTTCTTATATAAATATTACTACTGGTACAAATTTCTTCTTTTTTGCTTGATCTCCAATGAGCCAAGCCATATATTTCTATGGTTTCAAAATGCGATAGATTTCTTTTGTTACTTTATCTAATTCTTCAAAAAATTTCGTGTCTTCACAAGAAATGTTACCAATGTTATCTATGTGATCACTACATTTTATATTGTCAGAATAAAGTAAATCAATAAAAATAAATTCAACCACCTCACTATCGACTGGTAAATTTCCATCATCTGCTTGTTTTGTATCACTCCTACATGGCACAATATCAAAACACATGCATCGTCAATTTCCCTCTCTGCAAACATCAATAGTTATGCCACTACCACACATCGGGTTAACTACTAAATCGTTTTTTGTATATCTATGAATGAGATCCCAGACAATAAATGCAGGAGCTACCTAGAATATTTATTATTTACTTTTATCCCAACAATAATAGTTTGACATAATAGTCTTATATAAAGCTTCCTGAAGTTTTTCCCTCTGTTTATCTTTTTTCCTTTTTGCATCCGACATATTAGCTAAACTTACTTGAGCGAACAATAATAACTCTCTTCTTTTGATGACATCTGGCGGATATGGAGTGTTAGTAGGCTTATTGTATTTAATTTCATTGCCGATTTTTTGAAATTCTTGTTCAATTTGGTTCCTATTCATTTCGCTCCTTTTCGAATTTACTAAAGCAACCAGTAGTAGTTTTATTATACTTATTTAGAATGTTATGTACTCTATAGGTAATCCATTTGCTTTCTTTGCCGACTTCCTCAAATTTTGAATAAATTGAAGAGCTGCTGACCGTTTTCTCCAACAGCCACCGACCATTTTCATTTTTCTTTCCAAGGACAAAATTTACAGCGTCATCAATGACCTTATCTTTAAGCCTAAAAAATAGCAGCGTTTCCAGTATTCCAAGAACATCATCATAGTAAGTCAAAGGGAAAGTTAGCAATTCGTATTCCCTTCTTATCGGCTTATCATTCCCCCGGCTCCTTTTATAAACCCTGTGTAATAGGACAAAATCTATCGCCTGCTTAATAAAATCCTCAATTTGTTGGTTTCTATCCTCCTTGGGAATTATTGTCATTGCCTTTAATGCTTGCGTACAGCCAACAAAGCAGGAATGCCTGCCAAAACATCTATCCCTGTTCCCATGATATGGCCACTGCTCAGGAGTCTTGAAGTCGCCTTCATCGAAACGCTGATATTTAAGCAACCACTTAATTGAATCTTGCAATCTTTCATCTTTGTAAAAACCAAGCTTTGAAAGCGACCAAATCATATTAGAAACAAAACAGGGAATGGCAGCGAAATCGAGGCTATATTTATGTTGTAAATAAATACCAAATACTTTGTAGTCCAGGTGATAGTTAGCATTTAGAATAAAATAGCCTAACTTCTTAATCCTTTCATCCTTTCCATCAGCCCCTAATTGAGCTAAAAAGATAGCTTGCCAGATGGTTCCTTTGTACTTAGGTTGATAACCTGTTCTTGCCCTTGCCTCTCCATATTCATCTATCATTTCCTTGCTCAAAAAACTGCCGTCAGGATTTTGGTGCAAAAGCATCCTTTTGACATTATCTTGCTCCATTATGGCTCTTTTTGCTTCAATGACTTCTTTATCATCTTCTGGTTTATCTAAGATATTTACTAGAGTAAAGTAGCGAACAGATGGGTTATCATCTTCGAGCAACCAGCTTAATATTTCTCTCAAGTACAATTCCCCTTTGCCTTACAAATTCCTTTGACCTGCATTATCATCGGTCTTAATTCCTTTTAAGATCTTTCCAGCTCCAAGCAATACTTGAAGTTCCTCTTTTATCTCGATACCAGATGTTCTGAGCAATGCTTCAAAGTCAGAATTAATAAATTTTAAGTAGTATTCTCTCTCATAGAGTTTAACAAAGTGGTAAATTAAAAACCTGCTAACCCTGTTCTTAGGCAAAGCATAATCAACAATCACTATCATTCCTTCTGGCTTTGTGACCCTGACCATTTCTTTTAATACTTTTTCTCTTATATTTAAAGGCATGTCATGTAAGGCAAATGATACACATGAAACATCAAAGCTGTTATCCTCAAATGGTAGATTTGTAGCATCGGCAACTTCGAATTTCACATTTCCATGTTTATTTTTCCTATTGGCTACCTTTAGCATTGCTTCAGATAAGTCAATGCCAATAACATCGTAACCTTTCTTCGCAAATGCAAATGCCTGTTTCCCTGTTCCGGTAGCAACATCCAGTATTTTCGAACCACTTTTTGCATCAGCAAAATTCACTACTTTATTTCTTACTCTTGAAATGGGTATAGTCACAATGTCATAAAAAGGAGCCAGAATATCAAACACCTTTTTTATGAGTGAGTAAAATTCTTTTTCTTCATCCATTATTTGGTAGCTTCAATTACAAAATTTAGCAAGCCCTCGCAGGAGGTGAGTCATTTCCCGATTGGCGGAGGGGGAGGGATTCGAACCCCCGGAGGGAAAACCCTCAACGGTTTTCAAGACCGCCGCATTCAACCGCTCTGCCACCCCTCCTTAAAAGGACCGGATTCAGTTTAACATAGGGGCAGCTTTCTAAACAACAATCGCTATCTTGGCAGAAACGGTATCTTTTCTTTCCCGCCGAGATATGGCTTGAGAACATCGGGGATGATTATCGTGCCGTCCTCCTGCTGGTAATTCTCAAAAATCGCGATCAGGGTTCGGCCGATTGCGCAGGCGGTGCTGTTCATCGTATGTACGAACTTCGTTCTTCCATTCTCTTTATAGCGGATGTTAAGCCGTCTTGCCTGGAAATCGGTATCATTGCTGCAAGAAACAAGCTCACGGTAATTTTGCTGGAAGGGGAACCAGACCTCTAAATCATACTTTTTGGCGTTTGGCGCCCCTATATCTCCGGTGCACATGTTCATCACGCGGTAATGAAAGCCCAGTCCCTGCATTATCTCCTCCATGGTGATGTGCAGTAACTCATACTCTTCCCATGAATCTTCTTCTTTACAGAATATGAACATCTCCACCTTATCAAATTGATGAACCCTGAAAATTCCACCTAAGTCCTTGCCGTACGATCCAGCCTCACGCCTGAAGCACGAGGAGAAACCGGCATACCTTAGCGGAAGAGAAGACGCGCTAAAAATTTCACCCATATGGAGCGAGCAGAGCGGAACTTCGGCGGTCCCAACAAGGTAGAGGCCATCAAATTTGACGGAATAATATTCAGTTTCTTCAGCCGGTAAAAAGCCCGTTCCGTACATGGCTTCTTTCTTGACCAGAACTGGAGGCACCACGGGTACAAACCCTTTTTTAAGCAATATATTAAAAGTATAGTTTACGAGAGCGAACTCCATTAAGACTGCTTCCTTCTTCAGATATGCAAACCTTGCTCCGCTGGTGCGAGCTCCTCTTTCGTTATCAACCAGATCTAACATCTCACCAAGTTCTACATGTGAGCGCGGTCTGAAATCGAATTCTGGTTTCTTACCCCATGTGCTGTGAACAACATTACTGCTGGAATCCGGCCCAACGGGAACGCTTTCATGCGTAAAGTTGGGTAATTTGGACATCTCTTCAAAAAGAAAATCCTCGGTCTCCTTAAGTCGAGGCTCCAGATCCTTCAGTTCCTGTGAGACCTTTTTCATTTCCTCAATCATGACAACTTTTTCCTGATCTTTCAGCTTAGGAATCAACTCGGATACCCTGTTCTTCTCCGCCCTTAAAGAATCAATCCTGGTTATCAGCTCTCTCCTATCTTCGTCAAGCTTAATAATCGCATCCACATCGATCTTGTATCCGCGCTTCTTTACTTCTTCTTTAATCAGGTCAGGACTTTTCTGCAATATCTTTAAATCGATCACAATATTCCCTCTATTTTCGAAAGCGTCCTGACATTTCTGGGATATGAACCGAGAAACTTGACCTTATCTATTTTACATGTCAAGCACTTAATTGCTGATGATATGTCAGGGTCATCAATGTGCCCCTCCATATCGATCAGAAATACATATTGTCCCAGGCCCCTTTTAGATGGCCTCGATTCTATTTTGGTAAGGTTGATATATCTGAAGGCAAACTCCTGCAGCATCTGCAGAAGGCTCCCCGGCCTGTCATGAAATAGAAAACAGGCTATAGATGTCTTATCATGTTTTGATTTTTTGGGTACTTTATTGCTCAATATTGCAAATCTGGTCTCATTGTCTGCGAAATCCTCGATATGCTCCTGCAACACCTCCAGCCCATAGATTTCCGCTGCAGCTCTATTACCAATTGCCGCTACACTTACGCCTGTTTCTGCAACAAGCCGCGCAGCCTCAGCTGTTGAATTTACTGCTTTTATAGTCACGTTTTTTAAATTGCTATAGATATGCTTTCTGCACTGGGCAAGCGCATGGGGATGGGAAAAAACTTCTTTTATTTCCTCAATACTGGAACCGTGATTTACTAAAAGGCAGTTATTAATCTGGTGTGTTACCTCTCCTGCTATCTTTACTTCACTTTCAAAGATAAGCATGTCAAGAGTTGCGTTTACCGAGCCTTCAATTGAGTTCTCGATGGGGATAATGCCAAGATCAACTTCGTTGGCTTCAACAGCCCTAACGGTATCTTCAACACTCAGGAATGAAATAGGGTCAACATCCAGACCATGGGATACAATAAGTAAGGCCTCCTCCGTAAAAGTACCGGCAGGGCCCAAATAACCGATTTTAATCAATATACTCTTTCAGATTATTAAAACTTTTTAATATCGGGAGCAATTCTGACTTCGTCTTTATTTTCTGGCTTGGGCTCAAGATCAGCTTCTTTATCCTTACCCTTTGAAGCCAACTTGCTGGGCTCCTTCGCATCCTCCAGCACTTCCATTGAAGTCTGTCCCAAGAATATTGCCCCCTCATGTACTACCAGGTTTTTAACCTTTATATCACCCTTAAGAAAACATGTTGACTCAAGCTCAAGTGTTCCCATCGTTTCAATTTCTCCCTCAACCTTGCCTGCAACTATTACCTCAACTGAAAAAATTTTCCCTTTTACAACCGCGCTATTGCCAATTATGACCAGCCCGTCACAGTGAATCTCTCCAGAAAATTCACCATCTACCCTGATTGAATTTGAAATGTTTATTTTTCCTTCTACAACGTCACCTTGACCAATAACCGTAGAAATTTTCCCAGCTCTCGCCTTCTTTATTGCATCTCTCTGCTGCTTTAATTCTTTTTTTGATTTCATTTACCAACCCCCCTGATATTAAATAATCATGGTAAATATCCAAACGGATTGATTGGCACATTATCCTGCCTGATTTCATAATGAAGGTGCGGACCTGTGCTCCTCCCGGTACTCCCCATCAAACCAATCGTCTGGCCTTTCATCACATTATCACCGACTTCAACATCAATGTTTTTCAGGTGTCCATAGACTGTTCGTATCCCAAAATCATGATCTATTATAACTAAATTACCATAATATGGTGCATAGCTGGCATAAATTACAACTCCATCTGCTACTGAACTGATTGGAGTCTCCAGATTATTCGCAATGTCAATTCCCGCATGCTTGCCTTTAATATATACCCCTGACGATTTTCCATTGTTAAAATAGGTAGTAATAACTCCCCATGTCGGCCATATAGAGGGAGTATGCGCTAACTTATACTGAAGCTCTTCAATGTCATCCTTTCCCTCAACAAGTGATTCGTTTATGTTTGGGATCTCACCAAGAAGATCGTCCAGCTGGTCAGTTATCTCCTCAGGCCCAGCGGAAACCTGGTTAAGAACATCTTGATTTATCTTCTTTAAGGCTTCGGTTTTATCATCTTCTGGAATTCCGACAACATCGAACTCGCTGATGATGTCTTCCTCCTGACAAATCAACTCTTTTACGTCCGCTTCAAGGTCCTTCATCCTCTCAAAATGTTCCAGAGCAGTCTCAGCCTTAACGCTAAGTTCCTTGATCTCCTCATCCAGGGCAACAATTAGATTTTTCGAGGTCTCAAGCTTTCTTTCAGTTTCTGCTAAATTAATCTTCGTGACTCTATAGTCATAAATCAGAGCGCCGGTAACGGCAGCTACCAATGCTGCGACAATGCCAACTTTATACCATGCAATATATGGAAATCTGAACCTTATTAATCGACCTGTGGAGTTTGGGATTAAATGGATTGTATAATATTTCTTTCTTTTTTTCTTGCTCAAATCGAACCCTGTAAACCTTACTCTTTATCCAATGAAGAGGTAATGGCATTTTCAATGGCCTGTAATTCCTCTTCCGATAACGAAATTTTTGATCCGCCTGAATTCACTGGCTTGGCGTAGACCCTTGAGGTGTCCCGTGTATTTATGGAAGAAAGGACTATGCCCTTCCCTTTTTTATCCAGCAGAGCAATACTGAAGCTGAGCTTGCCCCCTATCCCTTTAAGCGCATCATATCTTATGATTCCTACATCCTGGATTGAGTTCTCGACTTTCTTCGCAACTTCTTCAATCCTCCGGTTATTATCATCGATCTTCTTTTCGTAGCTATTTAAATATCTGATCATTTCCCTTAACAGATCAAGCACATCCTGCTCCTTGCCCTCCGGGAAGAGGATCAGCAGCTTCTTCTCAATGCGAAGCAGCCTGAAGCTGATGAAACCAAGCCATGCTATCATCAAAAAAATTATAAAATACAGAAGATATTGCACAAAACCACCTGCCAAAAAAAATTTACAATGAGAGTTGTTTATTGTCCTTCCACGAGAATCTTAAATTCCGCTGTGTTGTTACCTTCGAATTTTTCTCCAATGACAGGACCAACCTTCAGGGTGAGCAAACACCTGGCACCGGGAAACGTGGGAACATCAGATACAGAGACCGGTATTTTTTCGCCCGGATTGATAACCTTTATGGTTATTATCTTTTGTTTTGGGTTTGGGTCCAGCTCGGATTTCAGTGTAACTACAAACGGGACGTTTGACTCGATCTGATTGCCCTGGTTCTCAACAGTAATCGTCACAGAAACCTTTTCTGTATAACCTAACAGTATATATCCCTCCTGTTCCCCTTTCGGGACAGGAGAGAAAACGACGGTTTTCCCGTCCAGAGCCACTCCGTGTTCAGGCTGTAAAGTCTCCACAGTTTTCAAAGAATTTATGTACTCTACGACGCTTGCGATCTCATAAAGTGGCTGATTATTCAAAAAAGATGATGTCGGGATCTCAATTCCGCTATTCTCTTCATTTGATACTACGAGGTTAAATTCATCAAAAAAATGCTTGAACATGATGTCGCTTAGATAAAAATTCATGAGCGCAGTTGACATCTGCGAGGTGGAGATCTCAATATCCTTGTCCTCAAGCGCATTAAAAAGTGCAAGTTTATAATCCTTGATCGCTTTTGCGCGCAGATCAAGACAAATTTGCAGAAAGGCATGTGCCTTTATCATCTTTTGTGGCGGTGTGTTCAGGGCAACTTCCCTGTTTATCTCATCACCGGCATTAGCCAATTCGTTTAACTTAATTTCCAGCTCATTCCTTGACAGCTCCCTTGTGCGCTCACGTAACTGCATAAACGAAGCAGCTATATTATTAGATTGCTTGATTAATTCAGTCACAAACTCCCCATACAGTGCCGATGTCCCATCCTTTGCTGGTTCAACCTTCTTCTTGGACTCTCTACCGCAGCTTCCCATTATGTACAACACAAGTAGGACAATCAGCACCAATATTACGAGGATTATTGGTATTCTATACAGTCTTCTGCGCTTTCTTCTCCTGGAAATCAGTAATGACATCTGTCCTATCCATGCGACTGGTGGGCGAGGCGGGATTTGAACCCGCAAACCTTTTGGGCACTGGACCCTGAACCCAGCGCGTCTGCCAATTCCGCCACTCGCCCAGTTTGTCAGTCTGGTAATTATATCACTAATATATAATACTATGCGGGAGGGTAACAAATGAACGGTGATCTGTCGCAAAATATGCTACTGGGTAGATATCGGATATCAGGGGCAATCGGCCATGGCGGATTCGGTAAGATCTACAGAGCATACGACTCAAGAATGGGTCGAGAAGTTGCGATTAAGGTCATCGAAGATACTCAGAATCCAGAGTATCTCATAAGGGAATCGAAAATCATCGCAAGGATTTCTCACCCAAATATAGTCACAATATACGACCTGCAGGAAGATCGAAATAATGTATATATGATAATGGAGCTGATTGAAGGCACTTCGCTTCAGGAAATCTACGATTCAGGCGCCATCCTGTCAGTATCCGAAGCAATCTCCATAGCTTATCAAATTTGCAGCGCTCTGGAAGCTGCCCATCGAAGGGGTATCGCACATCTGGACATCAAACCGTCAAATATCCTGATCAGCAGGGATGGAAAAGTAAAGGTGGCCGATTTTGGCATAGCCAGGATACTCGGCGAATCATATGAAGAAGATAAGGGCTACATCCTCGGGACAGAGGAGTACATGGCTCCCGAAGTCCTTGAGGGAGAAGCGATGGATTCACTCAGCGACATATTTGCAGCAGGCATAGTAATATATGAGATGCTCATGGGTAATATACCGGAGTACCAACCTGAAGATAGTAGATACAGAAATCCAAGCGATATAAATAAAAGCATCCCAAAAAAATTAGATGAGCTGATCAACGGTTGTATTACCACTCATCGCTCACAAAGGATTGATGATATCTCATATTTGAAAGATCAGCTGGAGAAATTAATAGACCGCAGCCCCAGCTCAATGGAACTTGAGCTTAAAAATCTTGTGTACAGCACAGTTCAAATATCCAAAAGACCAACCAGGACAGTTAAATTTGTGCCAGGACCAGTTGTAAAAAATCTATCCAAACAGCTATCAAGATTTTACCAGCCAGCATTGCGAATCTTTTATTCGCTGATCGCAATTGCACCAGTAATAATCTCCTGGATATATTTCCGACAGGTCCCGGCGCAAATATTCAGTGCCTCGTTAATAGTCATATTTTTCATGACATACTTCTTCCCAAAATTTGGGGTCTTCATGGGTTCCGCGGCGCCGCTCTATTTTTTATATACTTACAACATTCAGATCGGGATCATGTACTCAATTCTATGGGTTTTTGCCGCAGCGTTACTATTTCTTGATCTGAACGCTGGAGTACTGACAATACTCTTTCCGCTGTTGTGGATGGGCGGGTTGAGCTTCCTGCCCACGATCCTGGCTGCCTACCTCTTCGAGCCCGCACTGGGCTTAACTGTTGCCGTTACAGGTACCCTGATCTCCGCAATATCAATGATATTTTTCAGCTCCGGTGCGCTCCCGAACCTTGTGATCAACTGGCCAAACGTATCATCAGGACAGCAAGATGCAGGGGCCCTCTTGCTGTTGAAGTCAGCGCTTGACTTTGTGAGAGATAACCCGCTCCAGGCAATCCAGCTCGTGATATTTGCACTTCTCCCTGGACTGTTCTCATTTCTTTTTAAGACAAACAAAAAGCTCTTACAGATATTTTCGCTATTCGGGTGTATGGCTTTTATCGGTTTCACATACTTCTGGTTTTTTGATAAATTCATCAAATATCAAATTTCAACAAGCCATGTCATAAAGAATATAATCATATCAACGGTGATCATGACAGCTATCATATTAATCGGAGGCAAAGATTCAAAAAGTGAACATCCTCAAAAGAATTGAAAACAGGCTGGAAAACCTGTTTAACGAAATTTTTGCGAAAACAGAAAAATGTTCCACCAAGCCGATAGAAATGGCACTTGGCATTGCGAAAGAGATGAACAGGAAATCGGTCGATGGAATTAAAAGAACTTACTCGCCTAACGTTTTCACCATCAACCTTAACAGCGAGGATTACGAAAAGATATCAGCTTATAAAAACACGCTGACAGAGGAGCTCATTGAATACATCACTCAATATGCAGCAGAAAACAATCTGCACTTCATTGACAGACCTGAGATCATCTTCAGAACGGATGAAAACATTGTTAAAGGGGAGATGGGCATCAAAGCGGATATGGTTGAACGATCAAATCCAGTTGAACACAGCCTGCGCGACGGCTTACCAGAAGATGAAGCTGGTAAAGGAGAGGGTTGTGTGAGAACAAGCAAAATAAAAATTAAATCAACGCCGATTTTCATCGAAACAACCAAAAATGACACACCAGTGCATCCAATATATCGAAAGACCATCATCGGACGGTCTCGTGACTGCGACATAGTGATCGATGATATAGGAGTCTCAAGACATCACCTGGTGGCCACAACTGAATATGACGGCTCAATCTCAATTGAGGATCTTGGAAGCACAAACGGCACGTATCTGAACAGTGAAAGGATAACCCGCTCAAAACTGCATGACGGCGATGAAGTTGTCATAGGAAAAACTAAATTGCTTTTCAGGACTAACAGCAATCAGGATGAAGCTTCCTGACGTCTTTATCAACCTACTTTCATATGCTTTCATAGGTTCAGTATATCTATTCATGTTCATAATTTTTAAAAACTACATGAAATCCCTAAGAAGTAATCATGAGATATCAGGTATTGACAAACAGGGAAAATCGTTACATTTGACGGTTGACTTAAACTCAACTGACCAGAGGTCGTACAAAGTTAATGTCGCTGATAAAATTTACATAGGGCGCAAACCTGAATGTGACATCGTCCTGGCGAGCGAATTCGTTTCGGCGCATCATGCAGTGATCAGAAACATCAAAAACAAGTATCTTACGATCGAAGACCTGCAAAGCACCAACGGGACGTACATCGATCAAAGATTGATAAATGGCCAGGTCGTCTTAGAAGCAGGAATGAAAATACAAATCGGAAAGCCGATCATAAAAATTGAGAAAATAGAATGAATTACTATGCAGACTCCAATATTGGAAGAAGCAGACAGAATAACGAGGATAACTTCTACGCTGAAAAAAACATCTTCATAGTTGCTGACGGCATGGGTGGACATCTCGGCGGTGAAGTTGCCAGCAGAATGGCCGTGGACATCATAAAAAAATCGATTATAAAGGAATTAAGCAAGAAAAAAGGCATAAATTTAGGAATAGCAGCCCAGGATGCAATAATGCTGGCAAACTCCAGGATCCTCTCCGAGAGCAGGAAGAAAAAAGAATTAAGTGGTATGGGGACAACGGTTACGCTATGCGCAATCAAGGATAAAGACTGCTTGATCGCCAATGCTGGCGACAGCAGAGCATACTACTATTCAAACGGCTCCTTCAGGCAAGTCACGACCGACCATTCGCTTGTTGAAGAGATGGTCAGGGCAGGCCAGATCACAGCAGAGCAGGCAAGATACCATCCATATAAAAACGTCATTACAAACGTTGTTGGATACCAGCAGGATATCTACATAGATACATTCTGGCTGGAGGTTTCACCTGGCGACAAACTGCTTTTATGCACAGATGGGCTTACCTCGGCAGTTGATGATAGGGGTGTCCTGAGATCGATTTCGATGGACGCCACACCAAAGGAAATATGTAGAGATCTGATCGAAAAAGCCAACATGATGGGTGGTCCTGACAATATCACGGTGATAGTGATTGAAATATAACTCAACATGAAAGAAAGATTGACCGAAGGATCATTAACCTTACTCTCCTTTTTTACAACTTCACTGCTTTTTTACGCCGCAGCAGGAGCAGCGGGGAGAATATCGGATATCGAAATAATATTAGCACCCATAATTATTTTTGCAGCTTTCCTGCTAACAGGTCAGATCATAAGATTTTTCATCAGCACTCCAAACCCTTATATCCTTCCACTGGTCCACATGCTGACAATGACCGGACTCTCCATGATATTCAGGCTGACCCCAAAGCTGGCCAGACTGCAGTTTAACTGGATACTCATAGGACTGCTTGCTCTGGTCGTCACATCGCTGGCAGCCAGAAAATACAATGCCTTGATTAATTATAAATATATATTCGGGATGCTTGCATTTATTTTAATCTTCTCGACTGCTTTCTTCGGAATCGAAGTCAATGGCGCAAGGTTGTGGCTTAAAATCGCCGGATTGAGTTTCCAGCCATCCGAACTTGGCAAGATATTCATGGTAATATTCCTGGCAGGCTACCTCTCTGAGCGAAGCGATATATTCTCGCTGGGCACCAGAAAAATATTCGGGATCCGGCTAGCTGGCATGCGCCACATCGGTCCTCTGATGCTAATGTGGGGCCTCTCGGTCATTCTGCTCATCTTTGAGAAGGACCTGGGAGCATCACTGCTATTCTTTGCGATATTCCTCATCATGGTCTATGCGAGTTCCGGAAGGCCAGTTTATATGATCATAGGACTCATCCTGTTTATCCTTGGATCATATATATGTTATTTGGTATTTCCGCATATACAAAACCGAGTAGCCATCTGGCTCGACCCATGGGATTATTATTCAGGTTCAGGCTACCAGGTCGCTCAGGGGTTGATCTCACTCGCCGCAGGAGGGATAACGGGAAGGGGCATCGGGTTGGGAATGCCGACAATCATACCGGTGAGCTTCTCTGACTTCATTTTTGCCGCATTTGGTGAGGAGATAGGTCTATTAGGTTTAACAGGACTACTTGGAATATACCTGACCCTTATTTTCTTCATACTCAGAACGGCGGTGACCTGTAATGATCGGTTCGGAAAACTGCTTTGCTCGGGCATCGGAGCAATAATCTCAACGCAATGCTTCATCATAATTGGTGGGGTTACAAGACTCATACCACTTACGGGAATAACTTTACCCTTCCTGAGCTACGGTGGGAGTTCAATGCTTTCAAACCTGGTAGCAATCGCACTGGTGCTTTTAGTTTCACAAAGGCAGGAGATCAGAGTTGAATAAAAATATAAACAACATTTTCATTGTCATCATCACACTGTTTGCTGCCATCTCGGTAAACCTGATCTATGCTCAACTGATAAATCCACAAAGGATACTGGGGCACCCTGAAAACCTGAGATATATACTGGAAGAAGCGAAGGAACCAAGAGGAGATATCTACTCAAAAGATGGAGCGCTGCTTGCGCAGAGCAGGCGTGAGGGACAATTTTATCTGCGCTATTACCCTTACGGTGTGATATTTGAGCCCATGCTTGGTTTCTTCAATCAAAAATATGGCAAATCTGGCATGGAGCTGGCCCTGGATAATTTCATAAGCCATAAAAAATGGCCTGGACTGATTGGAACGATATCCAGGCTGATATCAATGAATTTATCGGATGAACCTGACACAGTTACATTGACAATCAATTCCGGGCTGCAGGAAAGAGCGTATGAGCTTCTATCCGGGAGACGCGGCGCGGTGGTTGCCCTGAATCCCAAAAGCGGCGAGGTCATTGCGCTCGTGAGCTCGCCATCCTTTGACCCGAACAGGCTTATAGAGGAATGGGACGTTCTTTCGCAGGATGAAAGCTCACCTTTCCTTAACAGGGCGACAATGGGACTTTATCCACCTGGCTCAACTTACAAGATAATAACAGCAGCAGCCGCCCTGGAGAAAGAGATCGGCATAAGTAAAATCATAAACTGTGCTGGGAAAATGGAAATCGCAGGAAATATTGTGACAGAATTTGAAGGCAGATCGCACGGGGAGGTTGATTTAGAGCAGGCATTTATTAAGTCCTGCAATATTTTTTTCGCATCCCTGGCCCTGGATCTGGGCACTGATCTGCTCTCAAACTATTCTACAAAATTAGGATTTGATGAGGAAATCCCTTTTGAGCTCCCAGTACAGGTAAGCCAGCTTGGACTTGCCGATCACAGCGACGATGTCGCGCTCGCATGGACAGGAATCGGCCAGGCAAAAGTTCTCGCCACGCCACTTCAAATGGCACTGGTGGCATGCGCGATTGCAAACGATGGGATAATAATGGAACCATATCTGCTGGAGGACATAAAATCAAGTGACGGAAAAACATTACAGCATGCAAGCCCGAAGATATTATTCAGGTCAGTAGAAAGGCAGACAGCAGGCAAAATTTCAGAAATGATGGAAGACGTCGTTGAAAATGGTACAGGAAAGGCAGCCGGCGTGCCAGGAATAGAAATCGCAGGGAAGACAGGGACTGCTGAGGTCGGCACAGGCGAACGTCCTCATTCATGGTTCATCGGTTTTGCGCCGGCAAAAGACCCGGTGATAGTGCTCTCGATAATCATTGAGAACGGTGGAGCAGGCGGTGTAGAAGCGGCCCATGTGTTCAGAGAAATTGTAAGCGAGTATTTAAAGGAATTTTGAGATATAATGGCTACTCTTATTTTGATAACCTATGCTCGGAAAAATAGTTCTGGATCGCTATAAAATAGTCGAAAAAATTGGCAGCGGCGGCATGGCGGATGTCTACCTTGCAGATGACATGCTGCTTGGAAGGAAGGTCGCCATAAAGACGCTGCATGCGCAGTTCGCCGCTGATCCCACGTTCATCACGAGGTTCAAGCGAGAGGCCAGAGCTGCGGCAAATCTGCATCATCCAAATATTGTCAATGTTTACGACTGGGGAAACGATGGGAACTGCTATTTTTTGGTCCTGGAATATATAAAGGGAAGGACACTAAAGGAGATCATACTGCAGGAGAGCCCACTCCCATATGAAAAGATAATAAAATATTCAATGCAGATATGTGATGCACTCGACACTGCGCACAAAAATGACCTCATACACCGTGATATAAAACCACAGAACATAATCGTATCGGATGATGACATACCCAAAATAACGGACTTTGGCATTGCGAAATCTCTCACGGCGACTTTAACGCAGGGCAGTGCCGTTTTTGGAACCGCTAACTACATCTCACCTGAGCAGGCAGAGGCAAAGAGCATAAGCCTGACCAGTGATATTTACTCGCTTGGCATTGTCGTCTATGAAATGGCGTCCGGAGAACTACCCTTCAGAGGCGACAACCCGATATCAGTCGCGATGAAACATATATACGAAGAGCCAATGCATCCCTCATATTATAGAGAGGACATACCATACGGATTGGAGCAGGTAATACTCAAGGCCATCAGCAAAGATCCGCTGGACAGATATCAGACTGCCATGGAACTTAAGGAAGCATTAGCTGACTGTCTTGAGGTCAAACCACCAAAAGTCCTGGTGAGCAAGAAGAAAAATGGGGGAGCAAGACGGGATGAAAGGACTAGAGAGCTCGGAACAAGAAATAGGCCAGCCCGCTTCAGGCTGCTTGGCTCTCTTCTTGTGATCATAGTACTGTTGACTGCGGGCGGCATCCTGACCTTTTTACTGTGGCCAAAAGAACCACCGATTGAAATCGTAGCAGTGCCCGACATCAGGAACATCGATATCTCAAGTGCGCAGAAAAAACTTGAGGAGACTGGACTTCGCATTTCAGTCGTTGAGCAGAAATACAATGATGAAGTTGAACCGGGCGGCATCATAAGCCAGAATCCTGAAGAAGGTTCCAAAGTTGAAAAAGACTCGACCGTCGAAGTGATAATAAGCAAAGGCATTGAGACTACGACGATGCCAGATTTAAAAGGTTTAACCGTTGATGAGGCAAGAAACATCCTGCAACAGTCCAGCATAGGTATCGGTAAAATTGATTCCGAGTACTCAATTGAGGTGGAAAAAGACCATATAATTAAACAATCAATTAAAAATGGGGATATCGTATCAAAAGGTATTTCGGTTGATCTCACGATCAGCAAAGGACCAGAGATGATAACAGTGCCATCTGTAGTTGGTATGCCCTATGAGGATGCAAAAAATGTGATCATTGCAGCAAAGCTGATACCCATAAGAGAGGATCGATTTAACCCGGGTGCAGAGGTCGGAGTAGTTATTTCTCAAGAGCCAGAGGCCAGCTCAAGCACACAAAAAGACAGTGAGATAATCCTGGTTGTGACCGTTAATACCGAGACATCCATAGTCCCGGATACTATTGGGATGAGGGCGGATGATGCCAGGGTGGCAGTGGAAGGAAGCGGGTTCACAGCAGTGCTCATCAAAATAGTCTCTACGAAAGATCAGAAAGACATGGTATTAAAACAGGAGCCCATTGCTGGCACCTCGCTCGCTCGGGGATCCTCTGTTAGGATATATATTGGCGACGGCTCAATATAAATAATAGTAAAATATCATTTAGCAAATAATAAAAGGTTTACATATGGCAGAAAAAGAAAACAAAATCGAAAGCATCAGGATACCGGAAGAGATTCCGTTAATCGCACTAAAAAACACTGTAATTTTCCCATTTCTTTCCATTCCGCTCTTAATCGGCAGGGGCAAATCACTCATAGCCCTTGATGAAGCGCTACGAAAAGAAGACATAGTAATGCTTGTGACACAGAAGGACGCCTCAAAGGAAGACATCGCGAGCAGCGACCTTTACGAGCACGGCACGGCATCAATAATAAAGCAGATGTTCAGACTGCCGGACGGAAGCGTGAAATGTGTCGTCGAAGGGATCATGCGGGGCAAGATCGCCAGCTTCACCCAGACAGATCCGTTCTTCATGATCAGATTTGAAAAGATGGACGACATCATCGACGTAACCCCTGAAGAGTTTGAAAAATTCAAGATAACGTTGAGAGTTCAGATAGAAAACTTCCTCCAACTGGGCATCCCATTCCCAACAGACCTCGCCGGGACGCTCACTGCACAGGAAGATCCAGGCAGGCTTGTCGATTTGCTGGCCTCATACCTCCTGCCAGACACTCACCAGAGACAGACCATACTTAAAGAACCGTCCGTATCGAAGCGGATGGAAAAACTCTCAAACTTTTTTGCTGAAGAGCTTCGCCGTTTAAAGCTACAGACCCAGATAATGTCCAAAGTCCAGGAGGAGATGGGCAAAACTCAGAGAGAATATTTCCTGCGCCAGCAGTTAAAAGCAATCCAGGAAGAACTTGGAGAGATGGATGAGACACAGGCCGAGATCCACGAACTGAAAAAACGTGTTGAGGAAAAAAATATGCCAAAGGAGGTCAACGAGCGCGCATTAAAAGAGATCGATAGATTATCAAAGATGCCGACTACGTCTCCTGAGCACTCCTGGATCAGAACATATCTCGAATGGCTGCTCGACGTACCATGGAGCGAGAGGACCGAAGACAAAATTGACATCGAGGAGGCTAAGAAGATTCTTGACAGCGACCACTACAATCTCGAAAAGGTCAAAGAGCACATACTGGATTTTCTTGCCGTAACAAAACTGAAAGGGCGAGTAAAAGGTCCCATACTCTGCTTTATAGGCCCCCCTGGCGTCGGCAAGACATCGCTGGGACAATCCATTGCAAGAGCGCTGGGCAGGAAATTCTACAGGATGTCCCTGGGTGGGATACGCGACGAAGCCGAAATCCGCGGCCACAGGAGGACATATGTAGGTGCATTACCCGGCAGGATAATTCAGGGGGTGACACAGGTTAAGACGATTAATCCTGTCTTCATGCTAGATGAAATTGACAAGGTCGGCGCCGATTTTAGAGGAGACCCATCCGCCGCTTTACTTGAGGTGCTAGATCCTGAACAAAACTTTGCATTTCAGGACAACTATCTGAATGTGCCGTACGATCTTTCAAATGTGATGTTCATAACGACGGCGAACGTTGCCGACACAATACTTCCCACCCTGCGCGACAGGATGGAGATACTGAACATACCTGGGTACGGACCTGAGGAGAAATTAAATATAGCCAAGAAGTTCCTCGTAAAAAAACAGATAAAAGAACAGGGCCTTGGAAAATTCAAGATAAAGTTCACTGACAAAGCACTGCTGAAGATCACAAATGAATATACAAGCGAGTCGGGAGTCAGAAACCTGGAGCGAGAGATATCATCCATCTGTAGAAAGATCGCCAGAGAGGTGGTCCAGAACGGTGAGAGCGCTAAGGTCATCTCCATAAAACCTGCCGATATTGAAAAGTACCTTGGGGTACCAAAAATTTTACCCAGCCAGATTGAGGACAAGGATAGGATCGGCATTGCCACGGGCATCGCTGTCACCCCTGTGGGCGGCGACATAATGTTCGTCGAATGCATTCTCTATCCTGGCGAAGGTAAGCTGACGCTTACAGGGCAGCTTGGAGAGGTCATGCAGGAGTCGGCAAAGGCGGCTATGAGCTTCGTGGAGGCAAAAGCCGAGAACTTCAACCTGGAGCCGGGCTTCTTCAACAAACATGACATTCATATTCATGTTCCGGAAGGAGCCATTCCCAAGGATGGCCCTTCGGCTGGCATAGCAATTATCATTGCACTGATCTCTGCAGCAACTAAACAGCCAGTCAGAAGGGATGTCGCAATGACCGGTGAAATAACACTGCGCGGGAGGATCCTGCCCATTGGCGGCGTTAAGGCAAAGCTGTTGGCGGCGCACCGTGCCGGCATAAAAAAGTTAATTCTTCCCAGTAAGAACGAGAAGGACCTCATAGAGATCCCGGATGAGATAAAGAAGGCTCTTGAAATCGAGCTCGTTGAAGATATCGAAGAGGTCTGCAAATTTACGCTTGTGACGACAAAGGAGAGACAAAAAAGGGTGCCTGTACCCTGATTAAATAATGGACACTGCTTATTTGATTATTACTCTGGTGGCCATGATAATACTGCTGCTGCTTGGATCCGCCATGTCAGCCTCAGAAACCGCACTGACTTCTGCAAATAAACTCCGCCTCCAGTACCTTTCAGAAAAAGGAAACAGGAGAGCGAAGACAGCCAGTGATGTGTCGTCAGATACTGATAGATTACTGAGCGCGCTATTGATCGGGCTCAACATAGTGGTGATCGTATCAACCTCCCTTGTCACTGCGTTTTTTATAAAGTTATTTGGGAACAAAGGCATCCTAATCTCGGCAATCGTCTGGACAGTCATCACCCTGATATTTGGAGACATTATTCCAAAAACAATAGCTGCAAAAATACCGGTAAGGTCATCACTGCGCCTGGCGACATTTGTTAAGATATTGATCATCCTGCTCACCCCCTTTACCTGGATATTCAAAAAGATCAGCAACGTCACAATCTATCCGATTGTTAAAAAGTTAAAGGAGGATGAGCCGAGCGTAACCGAAGAGGACATCAAGTCGCTGGCTTCCCTCGGTGAGAGGGAGGGGATAATCGAAGAGATGGAAAAGGAGATAATTCATAACGTGCTGGAATTCACGGATAGCGTTGTCCATGAAGTTATGGTGCCAAGAGTTGACATGATCGGAGTTGACAAAAACGCAGCCACAGCCGACGTCATAAACACAATAAAAGAGTCAGGGCATTCACGAATTCCGGTATTTGAGGACGATATCGATAACATAATCGGCGTCATATATGCAAAAGACATCTTGATATACGCAAAAGAGGGAAAGGAATTAAAGATCACCGAAATAATGCGCCCGGTACACTTCGTCCCTGAGACAAAAAAGATAGTCGAGCTCCTTGCAGAGATGCAGAAGTTAAAGGTCCACATCGCTGTAGCACTCGACGAGTACGGTGGGACATCCGGGCTGGTCACAGTAGAAGACCTGCTTGAGGAAATTGTGGGCGAAATACAGGACGAATACGATCAGGAACTTCCCAAAATAGTGAAGATTGATGAAAATAATTTTCTGATCGGAGGCGGAGCTAGTATTGAGGAAGTGATCGAAGAGACCGGCCTGCCTGTCTCACAAGGTGAGTTCGATACGATGGGCGGCTTTATATTCTCATACATCGGCCGCGTTCCAAAGCAGGGCGAAGAGATCAAGATTAACGATTATAAAATCACGGTCACAAGCGTTATTAGCAAGCGCATTGCTCAGGTCAAGCTGACGAAACCCAGCGTGACTTCAGATGATCTTTAGGTAAACCTTACGGTTTCTTGGGCCATCAAACTCACAAAAATAGATACTCTGCCAAGTTCCCATGACAGGTTGTCCACCATCTATTATTATCGTAATCGAGCAACCGACCATGCTGGATTTTATGTGCGCATCAGAATTTCCTTCTGAGTGATAATAATTCTCAGATGACGGAACCAGAGCAGAGGTTTTTGATAAGATATCCCTTACCACGCTCGGGTCTGCGCCTTCGTTTATGGTTACGGCAGCGGTCGTATGCGGAACAAACACAACACAAATACCGTCCTTCACACCGGAATCCTTGATCACCGATGACACTTCATCGGTAATGTCAATGAACTGGTTTCGTGATGAGCTCCTGACTGAAATCTGTTTTAACATTTTCCTCCTTTATTGTTCACAAAATTTTTGCAACTTCACAAAGCTTACTGTAGATTGTAATAATTCAAATAATATTCTAACTTATTAAAAATGGGATAATAAGCGCATCATCAATTCTTATTCAATGGGAAGTCATCAAAAATGGCGACGTTGGTGATAGACAACTTTGACTCGTTTACCTATAACCTCGTCTGGTATCTGCAGGTTTTAGGCGAGGATGTAATGGTATTCAGGAACAACGTAAAAATGGAGGATCTGACCTCGTGCAGGTTTAATAGGATACTAATCTCACCTGGTCCTGGAAGGCCGGAGAACAGCGGCGTCTCAATTGATGTCATAAATACTTTCGCTGGAAAGCTCCCGATTCTCGGGGTGTGTCTTGGGCATCAGTGTATTATCGCAACCTATGGAGGCAAGATAGTCCGTGACAGGAAGCCTTTTCACGGCAAGGTATCAAAGATCATTCACGATAACAGAGGAATCCTCATCGGCGTAAGAAATCCATTTCTTGCGATGCGGTATCATTCTCTTATCGCAGAACCGACAGACCTGCCAAACTGTCTTGAGATAACAGCGTACACCGAGGATAGGATAATAATGGGTATTCAACATAAGAACTTAAAAATATTCGGACTTCAATTCCACCCGGAATCCTTTCTCACCGAGGATGGGTTCAGGATTATGGAAAACTTCTTAAAAACAAAGTGAAGCAGTTGCAGGGTCTGCTCCACCAGTTGAAGAACTCCATCAAGAAGCCCCAGCTTTACGTGGAAGAGGTTAAGGTCACCACAGAGCCATGGGATATCTACCAGCACACTTTTTCGGGCAGGAACAGCTTTCTCCTTGACAGCAGTCTTATCAACAGACGCCTTGGGGTAAAATCGCTGATGGGACGCGAACCCTTTTTCAGGTTCAGGGTTAACCCTAAAGAAAGAGAACGAACATATATTCAGCCTGAAAGTTGGGGGTGGGTATTTAACCTGTTAAGAGAGCTATTGGAAATAGTAAGGATCCAGGAACCGGCTGGACACGATGTTATCCCTGGCGCCGCGGTAGGATACCTCTCATACGACCTGGGCAGGCTCATAGAAAAATTGCCATATACGGCAAGAGATGATGGAATTCACCCCTACATTGACCTCAATCTCTACGACATGATATTAGAAATAGACCACCTGAGCGGCAGGGCATTCCTCTCCGCCGTTGATTTCGGTATTTTTGATGTCAAAAGTAGGTTTAAGGAGACGATCTCAAACATCAAAAAGATAAGTAAAGTTTGTCCTCAATGCGAAAATACCGGATACGTGAGAGCGCAACGCAAGAGGAGCCCGATTCTCCCGCATAATTTCATCGAAAATTACTCAAACTTCACGCAGGATGAATACCTGAAGGCTGTTAAAAAAGCCATCGACTACATCTACGCTGGAGACATATATCAGGTAAACCTCTCGCAAAGATTTCAGATGCTTCTCAATATCAAGAGTACGGTACTATACGAACGACTCAGAGAGATAAACCCGGCACCATTCGCCGCGTTCATTGATTTCGGCGATATTAAACTGCTTTCCTCTTCGCCCGAAAGATTTTTAAAAGTGGTGGGTAGAAACGTTGAAACAAGGCCGATAAAGGGCACTCGCCCCAGGGGCAAAGACGCTGAAAGCGACACAAGATTAAAAAATGAACTCAAAGCAAGTGAGAAGGATAATGCTGAACTTGCGATGATCGTTGACCTGGAGCGAAATGACCTCGGGAAGGTGTGCGTCCCGGGTAGTGTAAAGGTAAAAGAGCACGCCGTGATTGAGGAGTACGCGACTGTCCATCACCTTGTCTCCACAGTAGAGGGTTTGCTGCGCCAGGATGTTGACCTTGTCGACCTCATAAAAGCATCATTCCCCGGAGGCTCGATTACTGGAGCGCCAAAAATTAGAGCAATGGAAATAATCGAAGAGCTCGAGCCAACAAAAAGGGGGCTCTATACCGGATCAATCGGATATATAGGGTTTAACGGAAACATGGACCTGAATATCGCCATACGCACAATAATCCAGCGCAGGAAAATGTTATCATATCAGGTAGGCGGGGGGATCGTCGCCGACTCCGTTCCGGAAGAAGAATATCAGGAGACGCTGGATAAGGGCATCGCACTGGCAAGGGCCATCGTTTCAGTTTAAAATAAAAACCAACAAGATGATAAATTTTGAAATAATGAAAGAGGCATATGGATTCAAAGAAAAACGACAATGAACTTATCTATTACCTCAACGGTAAGTTCCTGCCTGAAAGCGAGCTTCTAATTTCACCTCTCGACAGGGGCTTTCTGCTCGGGGACGGAGTTTTTGAAACCGTAAAGGCGATAAACTCCATGCTGTTCAGGCTCCCACAGCACTATGAAAGAATGGTATCCACCGCAAGGTTTCTTGAAATTGGAAAGTTACCAGCTTTGGACAAAGTCTTGAGCATCGCTGTTGAGCTGTTAAAAAGGAATAATTTGAAAGACGCCTACATCAGAATCACTTCTTCAAGCGGTAAAGAAGAAGGCTCATCGCCGACGTTCTTCGTCACGGCGAGACCCCTCAAGCCATACCCGAAGATCTTATACAGTAATGGAGCCAGCATAATAATCTCCAAGTATCGCAAATGTGAGATGACGCCTGCAGCAAAGATCAAGACAACCTCATATGAAGAAAACCTCATATTACGGCGAGAAGCCAGGCACTCTGACTGTCTGGAATCTGCGGTATGCAATCACGAAAACTTCATATGCGAGGGTTCGTTCTCCAATATATTTGCAATAATAGATGGAAGAGTTGTCACTCCAGATAGAGGCCTTCCAATCCTCGCCGGTGTGACGCGGCAGGCAGTACTTGAAACATGCAGGGAAAATAACATAGATGTGGTCGAGGACCGGTTCTTTTTGGACGACTTCCTGTCAGCGGAAGAGGTTTTTCTCTCCAGCACCCTCCTCGACATCATGCCAGTAACAAAGGCTCTCACCTATATAGAACCCGATAAAGTTAGAGACCCAGCCATGGCAGTCAAAAAGACACACCTTAAAACAAATGTCATCGGCACAGGTAAACCAGGCCCCATCACAGCAAAGTTAATGAAGCTCTTTAGACAAAAGATTGACCTCGAGTGCAGATCCAAATAGTACAAGCAACCCAGGATTATATGTCAGATCGCTTTTGTATTAATACCTCGAATCGATGGATGACCAGTTAATGTTCTTCATGAAGACATCTATGTAGTCAGCCCTCTTCAGTCCATAATCGATCATGTAAGCATGTTCGAAAACATCCATCACAAGCAGCGGTACACATCCGCTCGGATGAGCAACATCATGCTCGTTGATCCAGAAATTCATCAGTCTGCCGTTTGTCATATCCTTATACAGGATAACCCATCCGATACCACGCATTGTGCCCGTCGCCCTGAAGTCCTTCTCCCATATTTCGTAGCTGCCAAAGTTTCTGGCTATCTCACCGGACAGCGCCATAAATTTGCTTATATCGCCGTCGCCGCCCATGTTCTCAAAATAGAGTTCATGGAGTCGCATGCCGTTAAATTCCCATCCAAGTCTTCTTTTCAATTCTGCGTACTCAGGCGTGCCTGTATTTGATTCCTTGAGCATCTTATCAAGTGATTCCAGCAACTTGTTCGTATTGGCGACATAACCCTGATAAAGCGTGAAATGATTCCGAAGAAGTGTTTCGCTCAGACCTTCGACCCCTATTAGGCTGCTGTAGTCCTTTGCTTCATAACTCATTTTGCCCTCCATTAATAATAATTATTATTGATGACAATAGACTTTATGAAAATAGTCTCTGTTCGTTATTAGTCCACTTTTCAATCAGATAAGGTTTCAACCTTTCAAACACGTTCGCGCCACCATAGACAAGAGCATCACTCATCTCATCTGATATTGTCCTGGTGTCAAGCACGAATGAAGCTGTGCGCGCACAGTACAGGGGGTTTAACGAATCAAGTATCTCTCCTCTCATGTCCTTTGGGGAAAAATTGAAGTACGCGGAATAATCATAGATGACCTTTGCCCAGAAATCCGCTGGAAAATTAAAACGAAGCTGACTTTTCATGATCTTTCGAAGCATGCGGTAGCCATCGGAGCCCAGGATCACCTTCCAGGCATCTCCAAATTTTGTGAAACCATCCTCGAACTTCGCTGTAAGGTTCTTCACGTTTATCTTAAGGTCCTCGATCTCCTGTATGGGGACATCACCAGAAACCGGGGCAGAGATGCTCTTACCCGCGACTTTCCATTTCATTTCATACTTGCGCATCATCCCAAACATTGTGCCGACAACCTGCTTGAACATGAGACTCAAGTCGGCCCCCGGGTCCTTAACATCGTGGATCTTGACCCCAAGCGGCGCCTGAATTATGTTAAAACCTTCGCAAATTGCCGTAGTAGTCATCCAGATATCAACTCCAAACCTGCAGACATCCGGGTACCATTCATAGGCGTGCGTGAATATAAAGTTTTTCAAAAGCCCTGTTGACATCGCAAAATCGCCGCCTATCGGCTGCCTTAGTCGAAATCCATAAAGCGCAGAAGTGAGCGGGTAGACCAGAGCGTTGGTTATCGTCCCATCATATTTATCACGCAGATAATAAGGGGTGACGTACCCGTAGTTATGCTTGTAGATCGGTTCACCCAGCAGCTTAATCCACTGCGGCTTTATGCTGCGCGAGTCCGCGTCGGTGATTATGCAGAATCGAGAGTTGAGCATATCAGCAGCAACAAAAATTGCACGCAGTGCACTCCCCTTCCCCTTGATGCCCTCATAGGGAATTGAGATTGCCCTGATGCCTTCGGGAAGCCTGGCGTTCTTCACAGCCTCAATAGTCCCATCAGTTGAGCCGCCATCAGAATTTATTATCAGGCTTTTCAACTCCGGAAAGTACTCTTTAAGCCCAGCTCCACATGTTTCCACCACCTTGCAAATTGTGGCTGCATTATTAAAACTGGGAATCCCCACAACGACATCCCAGACGGGCTCACACTGAGAATCCTCCAAACACCTGGCTACGGTCTCATCCTCAAAGTATTGCATTGCACTAAATCACCAAAAAATACTTTTGTTATAATTATATATAAATCACAAATCTACCCAAATCACAATATGAACGAGAAGATCGCCATAGTATCCATGCGGCTCAAGTACCCCGATGGTGTGTCAATCGAAGCCGAGAAATGGGCTCAAGCATTCAGGATCCTGGGGTATAGAATTTATTACATTGCGGGTGAGTTCAACGAATTAGATCCAAACTGCATCAGGATCCCGGAAATGAGCTTCGACCACCCGGAGGTCGAAAGCATCCAGCAAAAAATCTTTGCAAAAGATGGCCATGAAGAGATAGGGCAACTGCTTGTGGCAATAAAGAATTTAACAAAAAGAATTAAGGCAAAACTCCTTCACGAGATCAAAAAACATGAAATATCGTATCTAAGCATAGAAAATGCACTTTCAATCCCAATGAACGTGCCCCTGGGACTCGCATTATTTGAAATATTAAGAGAGGAAGGCTTCATTGCGATAGCAAGACATCATGACCTCTACTGGGAAAGGGATAAATTCTTAGACTCCCCGATGGAAGATATGTTGTCAACAGTCTTTCCCCCGAGGCTGAAAACCCTCAAACACATCGTAATTAATAGCATCGCCCAGAAATCACTGAAAAGCAGAACCGGCATCGAGGCAATGCTGATACCAAACTCCTTTGACTTTAACAAAATCAGGACAGCAGATTCCTTTAATTCAACCCTCCGAAAAGACATTGGGATCAGCAGCACCACAAGAATATTTTTGCAGCCCACGCGCATAATTCAAAGGAAAAAGATAGAGCGCTCAATTGACCTCATAAGCATGCTGTCAAAACACGGCATCAAGGATGCGGTACTTCTGACCACCGCGGGCGGCGAGGGGTCAGAAGCCGACTACCTTGAATTCATAAAAAGATATTCTGTGGAAAAGAATGTCAGGAGCATTTTTGCAGACAACATTTTTCGAATAACGCGCACTACCGCTGGATTTAAAAAGTTCTATGATGCCCACGACGCATATGTTCACTGTGACTTCGTCACGCTGCCAAGCGACACTGAGGGGTTTGGAAATCCGGTAATCGAAGCATGTGCTTATAAGAAACCGCTTTTTGTTAATCGATACCCGGTACTGGAGGATATGCTGCGCCATGGCTTCAACTTCGTCCTGATAGAGAGGTCGGTGACAGAAGATGCGGTTAAAAAGACGGTCGAGCTTTTAGAAGATGAGGGGCTCAGGGAGAAAATAGCTCGGCGAAACTACGAAATAGCCAGAGAGAACTACTCGTTTGAATCGCTGTTAGAAAAGTTGAAGTCAGTGCTATAATATTCACGGAGCCTGAGTAAAAGGCTCTAATTTGTATTTAAAGGTGATATTCATGTTTTATTTCTGGAACATTACTTTTCTGATGCTGATACCAGCGTTGATTTTTTCGATATATGCACAGATAAAAGTTCGTACTTCGTTCAACAAATATTCGCAGATCGCCAACTCACGCGGGATGACGGGTGCACAGGCAGCCCAGCAGATCCTATCAGCGAACGGAGTAAACAACGTGAAGCTTGATGTTGCAGCGGGCACACTTACAGACCATTACGATCCAAGAAGCAGGACCTTAAGGCTGTCCAGGGATATATTTTTTGGAAAATCAATCTCTGCTCTTGGAATCGCAGCGCACGAATCAGGTCATGCGATGCAGCATGCAAATAAATATGGCCCACTTATGCTCAGAAATGCTTTTTACCCGATAGCAAATATAGGGTCAGTGCTTGCATTCCCCCTGTTTATAATGGGCTTTTTATTCAGCTTCAGGCCGTTAATAGACATCGGGATCATAGCCTTCACCGCAGCAGTAATATTCACACTTATAACGCTGCCGGTGGAATTCAATGCGAGCAAAAGAGCAGTGCAGGCGCTTGAAACATACAGACTCCTCGGTTCAAATGAGCTGCCCATGGCCAAATCTGTCCTCAATGCTGCAGCGATGACATACGTCGCAGCAACAGCCATGGCACTGCTTCAACTCTTACGACTGCTCATCATCAGGAACAGAAGCTAAGCGTAAGCGGATCTATTTAATCCGCTTTTCCAAAAGACTGAAGCTAGTTCTTGTCATCTATAAATATTTCGATTTCTCCCTGGCTTTCAACCCTGAAAGAAGCGTCTCCAAGTGCGCCTCCTATTTTTGAACTGGCTCCATCCAGGATCGGAAAGCTGACCTCATTTAATCTTGCTGAAAGAAGAAGCAGACTAAGCCAGTCAACCGGTTCTGCTTCGGAGACCGTCCCAACCTGTGGAGATTGAATGGAGGCTACTATCCTGGAGTCAGCTTCAAAAATAATGTATATGCGCTCTCCTTCTTTTTTGCCCATTATCGTCACATCAAAATCAGGTGCTTCTTCAATAAAATAAAAAATACCCTCGATCTTTGGCTCCACTTTTACATCCAAATATTTGCCGGTTCCTATACCGGTGATATTTCCGCTCGAATCCACATTAAAGTTAAAATCAAACTGAACCTCCATATGCACGACATCGGTTGGATGCTCAAGCTCACCTGTTAAATTTAGCTTCCCCCTCCATTTATCAATGGGGCGCAGGGTTAAATTTATTGTGTTGATCTGCTTTGACGGAACGAGCGATCTATTGAAGGAATATGCGCTAATCCAGCTCTCAATATCAATGTAACGACCATCATCTGCCCTGGCGAAAATCATGTACTCGCCGTCTCTCAAGTAAGTTGCGTAAAAACCGTCTCCACCGGAAACCTCCTGCTGCTCATCTCCCGTGGTATTATTCAAAAAGGAGATATTGACATCCTCTACGGGCTCTCCACTCCTTGACCTGACATAGCCTTCCACATAGGCTTTTTCAAAAGAACCCGTGCTCCAGACTACATACGCCTTCCAGTAAACCGTCATTCTTCCGTTATCTTTCAAATTTTCCTGCGATGGCACTACTGCTTCATCAATTTTAAACCTGCCGGCTTTGAGATCGTAAGCACAACCAAAATTCAGGTAACCTGCATCCACGCCAATAAAGTTCACGCCATCGAGTGAATACGCAAACCCGCTCTCATAGCCAATAAATTTCGCAGGTGAATCTTCGAGCATCTCATATCGCATCTTATAAATGGAGCTATCCGGAACTATTCCAAGTTTCTTTACAAGCGCAACGGAAGATAGATATTTCTGTGACGTGCTGAACGTTAACTTTTGCAAATCAAGCTTTGAGCCGGTATCGATCCATACATCTTTTTCGGGCATATATATGAACAGGCCTATATCATTAATAACCCCAGAGTTCGAGCATCTCTCTGCGTTGAATTCAAGATCATAGTCAAAATCCAGAACCCTTCCAAACGGTTGAAACCGATACTTGTCAAAGAATAAATCAATATCCTCATTGCGGCTTCTCAGCTCAGGAACTATAGAAATTTCATACGGTTTTAGCTCACTAAACCTGACGGTCACCACCCCGTCATCGCTCGTGATGTAATTGAGGCTAATGTTTCCCTTTAATATTTCAAGTGCACGGCAACCACTGGTAAGAATAATGAGCACAATCAGGAAAGCTGTGCAAACAAAATTAAATGTTTTGAACTTAAATATCCCAGATCCCTTCAACTACATATGTCGGCCTGGCACCGACATTTATGTTCTCCCTCCCTGTCACACCGGTTAAAACCAGAACTGAGTCCATATTGTTTTTATTTGCCATCAATATATCCGTGTCTATCCTGTCCCCAACCACCAGCGTCCTCTTCAACAATTCTTCGAAAGATATATCTGACCTCTTTTTACTTAGGTACTGCAATGCAAAGTTAAGCAGATATGGTTCGGGCTTACCCACAACAACTGCATGTTCGCTCGTGGAAGCCTCCAGAAACGCGACAAGAGAGCCGGCGCCCGGTACTATTTCACTTTTACCTGGAAAGGTTTTATCTTTATTTGTAGCAATAAAATCGGCACCTCTTCTTATTGCAATGGTTGCCTCTTTAAAATGGTCATATGTTACCTTCCTATAAAGGCCTACTATCACTATATCAGCGTTATGTCCATCTTTAAGCCCAAGTATTTCAAAACCCTCCGATTTCAGATAATCCTTCAGAAACCGCGTACCCAGGACGAAGACTTTTTTACCGCCTTCAGGATACTTCTCACCAAGATAATGTGCCGCTGCAAGAGACGAGGAAATTATCTGCTCCGCTTTAATAGGAATATTCATTGTTTTCAGCCGGTTTATATACTGCCTTATCGAAAGCGTGGAATTATTCGTCAGGAACACATAATGCTTCCCGTGATTGCTCAAATACTGTATAAGCTCACATGCCCCCCGAATTGGTTTATCATCCAGATACAGGACGCCATCCATATCGAAAATGAAACAATCATATATATCCCGAAGCCTTCTATCGCTCAAAGCCTGTGCTCCTCATCCAGGACGAGTTCCACCGCTTCCCTCTCCTCACTCTTCCTGAAGAATAGGAAATATGAGATGGAAGCTAAAAAATAAAGTGCAGCGCACATATAGTATGGAATCAGATAGCTAATCCTGGCCATTATGAAACCCGCAGCGATATTGCTGACAGCCCAGGTTCCGTTCCAGGCAAGGCCGGAGAAGCCGGAAAACAGGCTTTTCTCATCAGGCGCAACGCTTTCCATTGAAAAGTTCGACATCGCTGGAGTGCTGAGGTTCATCAGCACACTTCTTGCAAGCACAAAAAATGCAGCCAATGGAAGTAAACTCGAAAGCGTTATCCCGATCAAGAACGGCAGTGAAAAGAGTTGTGTGAAGACAACGGTATTTATCTTGCCGAACCTTCTGGTTAAAAGAGGAACCCCAAAAGAAGCCAATCCGGTCAACACTGATGTCAGGCTGAAAATCAACCCAATGACAGATGTAGAAGCATTTACCTGATTTTCCAGATACACATTTATGAAAGGTACTATCAACCCTGCCCCAAACCCGATTAAGACATTTGGAATTAACAGCTTTGCAAATAAGCGCTTGTTCTTGATTTTAGAGATCCGGAACCTGTCAATTAATTTATGACAGTAAGGATTTCCTCTTCTCTTCTCCTCGATGAAGAAAAATGGTATCACGCTCGCCACAACAAACAAAATGGATATGTACAATGAATACCTGTAATTCAGGTAATCATCAGGGTTGAAATTCATGATTTTTGCGATTACACCTGGCATGTACCCACCCAGAAGACCGCCGAAGAAACCTGTGAGCATCATCGCAGCAAATGATACGCTAAAAAGATGAGTCCGCTCACTTCTTGTCGAATTTTCCATCATAAACGGATTATCCGCGACCATCAATAGCGACGCACATCCACCATAAATGAATGTGAACACTATTATGGCAGTAATTGGGTAAAAAGAGGCTTGAAAGATGACCGCCAGCACTGTAATCACCGAGGCAATAATCATAGGCCTCTTGAAACCGAACCTGTCGATGATATAGCCGGAAGGGATTGCGAGCATTGCTACTGAGGCACCTATGCTCATCTGATATACCCCGATCATGTCCTCGCTGTAGCCCATTCGCAAGAGATAAAGGTTGAACAGTACAGAAAACACGCTCATACCGACACCCATCAAAAAAATATTCAAAAGCAGAATCCTTGCATTCTTGCTGAATAGCGCAATTGTTTTGATGTAATCATCGCTCACGTGTTTGATTTTAGAATTAAGCGATAGAGTTTTTTTCATAAACAGTTGACTATTATAAATAACCTTTATCGAAAAAAGTGTAAAATGATGTCTATACCGTAGAAGGAGTTATGGTGAGCAGAGACCTCATAATCGATATGCATGACATTGTAAAAATCTATAAAACTGGCAGGATCGAACTTAAGGCTCTTCACGGGATCGATCTCCAGGTGGAAGAAGGGGAATTCATAGCAATAATGGGCCCATCAGGTTCGGGAAAGTCAACCCTGATGAATATAATTGGATGCCTGGACATCCCCACAAGCGGATCATATAAACTTGAAGGCACGGAAATATCAACCCTTTCTGAAAATCAGCTGGCAATAATCCGAAATAGGAGATTGGGTTTCGTCTTTCAAATCTACAACCTCCTGCCCCGCGCAAGCGCACTGCAAAACGTCGAATTACCACTTATATATTCTGGAAGAATCAACAGCACCAAAAGGACCAGGCGAGCGCTTGAGGTGCTTGATTTGGTAAACCTTCGAAACTGGGCTTCACACAAACCGTCAGAGCTCTCGGGAGGCCAGAGCCAGCGAATCGCGATAGCGCGTGCTCTTGTAAATGATCCGGCCATAATCCTGGCTGATGAGCCAACTGGAAACCTGGACTACAAGTCCGGACTTGAGATAATGGAGATATTTCAAAAACTGAATGATGATGGAAAAACAATAGTCCTTGTCACCCATGAAGAATACATAGCTGACCATGCCAGGAGAAAAGTCAGACTTTTTGATGGGAAAATAGCAAAAGAAGAAACGATATCTAATAGGGTATTTGCGAAAGAAGAACTAGAAGCGCTCGCTTGAATCACGAACAGACAGTAAAGGAACTACTCAAAAATGCCGGAACTCAATTTGACCCCAAACTTGTGGATACATTTATTGAGATAATGTCATCAGGATAGCCCAAAAGGTTAGAACGAATTCTAATTCATATTGGTGGTGATATAATCATCTAATTAACGGCGCAATTTCGATTTTGGGGGTGAAAGATGATGCATAATAACTTCCTGAAACAGTTCTGTATCTTACTTTGCGCACTTGTTCTCCCGCTTTCTGCAAGCTCATGCTCTCTAAAAGAAGCAGAGGCAACTTTGACATCGGAAAGATCCCAGCAGACGGAGTCAGTAGAAGAATCAGCAGCTACTGAAACCACTTCCCAGACTACATCTGAGAAAGAGTCCGTTGAGGAAACAACACCCCAGGAATCAATTTCACTTGAAATAAGAGAGGTCTCATTTATCACAGAAGATAATATAAAAATTGCAGGCAGGATATTTGGGAAATCAGAATCCGCGGTCATACTCTCACATATGTACCCGACCGACCAGACTTCCTGGGATGCCTTCTCAAACAGGTTAATGAAAAACGGTTACGGGGCCATGACTTTTGATTTCAGGGGATATGGAAAGTCAGAAGGGAAGAAGGATATAGACAGGATATATATAGACCTCACAGCAGCACTTGATTTCATAAGAGACGATGGCGCAAAAAGCATCGTGTTAATCGGAGCAAGCATGGGTGGCACAGTAAGCCTTTTTGTTGCATCTCAAAACAAAGTTGATGGAGTGATAACTATCTCCGCACCTGTTGAGTTCAGAGGTTTGAAGGCCGGTAATCTAAAAAATATCGACTGCGCCAAACTATTCATCGCTGGAGAAAAAGACGGCAGCGCCGCGCAGTCGGCAAAATATCTCTATGAAAATTCCGCCGACCCCAGGGAGTTAGTCATCTATCCAACCGACGGACATGGTACATACATCTTTGACGGACCTTACGGCGAAGAATTGAGCAGCAAAATTTTTGACTTTCTACATGCCAATGCAGTGGGAGAATAATTCACCATCCACCCATATCATCTTCGCGTCAGCCATTCTTGCTATAATTATTCTGGTAACATCTGTTTTAAGCGGATGTTCTAACGAAAAACGTGAGGTAAATGAAAAAGCCAATTTCGAGATCCAGAGAATGAAGATGGTGGAAGAACAGATAGAAACACGGGGTATAAAAAACAGGTCAGTCCTTGAGGCTATGAAAAGAGTCCCGCGGCATGAGTTTGTGCCAAATGAATATATCGACCAGGCATATGATGATCATCCCCTGCCCATCGGGGAGGGACAGACAATATCCCAACCTTATATTGTAGCCCTGATGACGGAGCTGGCGATGATCGGACCCGAAAGCAAAGTGCTTGAGATCGGGACAGGTTCAGGTTATCAGGCAGCAATACTCGCACAAATCGTCAAAAAAGTGTACAGCGTAGAGATAATAAAGAGTCTTGGCGAACAAGCCGGAAAGAGGCTTAAAGAGCTTGGTTACAAGAACATAGAGGTCAAAATAGCAGATGGTTATTTCGGCTGGGAAGAGAACGCGCCCTATGATGCAATAATCATAACCGCCGCACCTGACCACATACCGCAGCCGCTGATAAATCAGCTAAAAGATGGTGGAGTGGTTGTAATTCCGGTGGGACCCCCAGGAGCATATCAGACGCTCTGGCAGATCATAAAAAATGGCGATCAGCTTATCTCTAATAACATGGGTGGGGTCAGCTTCGTTCCGCTGACAGGCGGGCATTGAGCCTGCTGTAGATATAAATAAAAATTCCTGCAAAAAGATAAAAAAGCGCACCGATATACATGGCGAACCTGAACCCCATTGACATTGAAACCGCTGCAGCTAATATCGATCCACACACAGAAGCAAAGCCGTTTGCAGCCCAGGCCATTGGCACCGCGTCATGATCATATTCAGTCGCGCGCTTAATTCCCAGGGGAAAGAATAGACCGAGCAAAAAGCCCAGCGGGAAAAGCATGATTACCCCTATTATGCCCCTTACGATAAGATTCAGGGCAAGGATTCTGTATATGGCAGCCGGCCAGATATTTCCATAAATAAATATGGAAACAAGAATTGCAAGTGATGAGATCTCCAGGGACATCCGTCTCTTAACTTTTGCGCTGAAATAGCTTCCAATAGCTGTGAAAGCAAGCAGCGAAAAGATCGAAACAGGAAAGGAAAACGATGGACTCCCCAGAAGAAGGGCATTCTTCTGTATCATCGGGATCTCGATGAAGATAAAACCAAATCCGATCGCAGCAAAATAGAGATAGTAGCACCACCTGTACCTCGCCCTATCGCTACCCTTCCCAGGCTGCCAGAACCTTCTAAGGATGAATGTCGGCAATAGCATCAGCAGTATCGAGAGAAGAGCCGAAATGGCTATCAATGCGATGATTATCAGAAATCCAGCTCCACCAAAAGGTTGCATCGTCCTTCCAAGATTCTTAAGGATATCGCTTAGTTGCCTGAGCTTAAAATAGTTGTAATAGTAAGGCCTGTCATCTGTTGGAGGTTTAATATCAAAATAACTATTTGCATAGAAGGTTGTCTTATCCTTTTGTTCGACATACTCCTTGAAGGCAAGAAAGTCCCAAGATTTTTCAAGTACATTAAATTTGTTGGATTGCTCTTCGGTTATCCCTCTCATAAATGAGATATCAAAACTGTTTCTTTCGCAAAAATCCCTGACGATCTCGAAATCTTCATCAGTAAAGTCGCCCTTCTTTAATATGAGCAGCTCTGTTGACCAGCTTCTGATCGCAATGACCTCATCAGGAGTCACTCCATATGGCGTGCTCAAAAGAGCGAACGTTTTAAGAGCATCTGTAGGTGGAACCTGATGCCATCGCTCAACTGCCAGTATCCCACCGGGCAGCAGGGCATCATAAAACGCCTGTATGCTTTCTTTTGTTAACAGGTAATTTTCAGTGAATGAATAGCTGCCGGATGTGACAGCGCGAAACCCCTCCGATAACGGCAGCAATATCAGATCAAATTTCTTCCTGTTCTCACTTACAAAGCTCCGAGGGCTTCTGCCTATCAGCGAATACTGGGTGGCGGGATAAACCTCTCTCAGCCTGTAGTTCATGACTGCTGCAACCCTTTTGATAAAAACGGGGTCTTCCTCAAGAATGACAGCCTCCTTACAGCCGTAATAACCTGGTTTAACCATTTCATTGCCGCCGCGCGGGAAAATAATCAGAACCCTGTCAGGCTGAAGCAGTTCATAAGGAAGTGAGGATGGCAGGCTCTCGAAATATCTTAGTTGCGATTTACCCATAGCCCTTATCAGCGGGCTTAAGTTGTCACCATCAAAGAAAACAGCATCCTGCGGTGGAAGCTTCCCCTCATATCTAAATGACAAACCTGGAGCCGAACGAATCGAGCTGCTGCTGATAACATCCACGCGGAAAATATCCCCCCAGAAAAAATCCACGGTGCTGGAGTCGGGATATTTTCGCACCTGTGTGAGACTTTTGTACTGATTCGGTATTACCATGACTTCCTGCGGGGTAAAGACCATTAACAACACAAAAAACACTAACAGCACCCCGGAGGCTCCAAAACGCAGGACGTTACTAAGGTTCATTCTTCGCCTTGTTGAATCTATAAGGTCGCTTGCTCGATACATTGTTGAGGCCACAACCGCAAGTGCCGCTGTTAAAAAGACCGTCCTCTCCGCCCCGATCCGCGCTATGAGGAGCAACGGAAGAATTGCCCCGACTGCAGAGCCGGACATATTATAAAAATATATCCTGCCGGTCCACGCTGGTTTTTTAAACATGGCATATCCAACGCATAGACCAACAAGGAAAAAGGGCACTGCCAGCACGACGTAGTACAATAGCAAAATGAATACCTGTTTCATGTTCCAGAAGAATGCGAAGGAATCAAACTGCACATAGTTCAGAACTAAATAACCCAACAGCATTGAAACCGAGCTTGACAGCGAAATAGCCCAGCTATTTATCTTAAACCTGTTTCTTTTACTCCCGAACCTGAAGACAATCTCGATGAATAGTCCTGAGAGGCCAAAACCTAAAAGAGCTATGCTGATGAAAAGAAACCCAAAATGGTGCCACTGGATGAAGGAAAAAACCCTCATTAGCGTCACTTCAAAAAGTAACGCTGAAAGCGAAAGAAGAAAAATGCTGTAAAGTCTCAGACGGTCTTTAATTTCTCCTCAAGCCTCTGCTTAATTTTCTTAACTTCCTTGACTACTCCCCCACCGCGGTCGAACGGAGAAACACCTTCAAGGTCCGAATTTATTACATCAGGATTGTATGAAATAAACCCAATAACTTCTATATCGTCAAGATTTGACTTAATAAACTCCTCATCCTGCCTTGAGTTTATCTTATTGCCCACAACGAAGACATTTTTTATGTCTATATCGGATGCTAACTTCTTTATGTTATGCGCCGTTTGAATGCTCCTCTGTCCGGGCTCTACCACCACAATAAATGCGTCCATGCCGTATGCTGTGCCTCTCCCAAGATGCTCTATTCCAGCCTCCATATCGACGATCACAACTTCATCGCGTTCGACCAACATGTGAGTTAGTAAACTCTTTAGCAGCACATTTTCCGGACAATAACATCCGGTGCCACCTTTTTTCACGGCTCCCATCATCAACAGCTTAATGCCATTCTTCTCAACGCTGTAATTATCCGGTATGTCATCAACTGTGGGATTTATCTTGAACATCGCGCCCATCGCCCCCGCCCTGGTTCCCGTCCGCTCCTCGATTAATTCCTTCATCTGGCTGATGGGCGTAATTGCGGAGACATCTTCAGCCCCAAAGCCAATGGAAGAGGCCAGGTTTGCATCAGGATCTGCATCCACTGCCAGCACCTTCCTGCCCTCCTCTGCGTAAATGCGCGAAAGCACACTTGCAAGCGTCGTCTTGCCCACTCCACCCTTGCCTGAAATCGCAATCTTCATCGTGCCTCCCTATTTGGCAGCCATACGATTTTTAATCTATAATAGCATAACGTCTTTAATCTTAATCTGTATTGAAAGATCGACATGCGCGAAATAGTGCCTTTTTTTATTATTTTGGTGGTAATCATCATACTGATTTTCATATTTTCCAGTTACCTCGATCTTCCCGAAAAGATAATAGGCAAACTGGATCAAAAATTCACTGCTGCCGACTACTTTGAGGAGGGCCTGTCAAAAAAAAGCGCAGAGCCCGCTGGTCCCTCTGAATACTCCTTAAAAGCAACTGTGGTGGATATAATCAGCGGAGATACCCTGAAGCTCGATAACGAGGAGATCGTCAAGCTGATCGGAGTGGCAGCACCCCTGCCGGATGAACCGTTTTATCAAGAGGCGCTTGATAAATGCTCTGAACTTGCTTTAAACAAAGAGATATACGTCGAAACTGACAAGCTGGAGCGTGATGAGGAGGGCGGGCTGCTCGGTTACGTCTGGGTTGAAAACATGATGATAAATGCGGAACTGATCAAAACGGGCTTTGTGAGATTTGAGCTCGGGCCGCCGAATATAAAATACATGGCATTCCTGTCCAAAGCCCAGGAAGATGCACGCACTGCGAGGGCTGGAATCTGGAGCATTGAAGTAGCGGAGGAGACAACTCAGGCGACTCAGGAGACGGAAGCACCAGAGACCACAAGTGAGACAACCGCTGCCACGGAAACGCAGGTGACAGAAACAGCGATTGCAGAAGATTTCAGCGTCAAAAAAATCATTTTCGTCTCAGATATGGACGGCGATTCAGACATCTACAGCATGAACCTGGACGGCAGTGAACTGGTTAATCTAACCAACAATACTGTCGAGGATCTTTATCCTGCGGCGTCGCCCGATGGAAGCAAGATAGCCTACACATCAGCCGAAAGCGGAAACTGGGACATATGGATCATGAACGCAGACGGAAGTCAGAAGGACAGATTGACATCACATGGACGAAATGACGCGTATCCAACCTGGTCTCATGATATGCAGTACCTGTTTTTTGAGTCCGACCGCGACGGTGATTGGGAAATATACAGAATAAAAACGGACGGCTCAGAAGAAAAAAGGATCACGCATAATCCTAAAATTAACGATTGGCACCCATGCGCTCACCCGTCAGAGCAGATCGTTGTATATGAATCCGGTGCAAGTGATATCTACAAAATGGATTTTAGTGGAGGGAGCGTCATAAAGGTCAGCCCGGAGAAAGGCTGGAAGAGAATGCCGGATATCTCCTTCGATGGAAACTTAATAGTATATGTAAGTTATATCGGTGGTCACGGAGACAACAACAGAGCCATCTCGATTATGAACTTTGACGGCAGCGGAACCAGGCTCCTGTACGACAGGGAGGGCTATAAGGATGCACACCCCGCATTTTCACCGGATGGGAAACTGATAGTATTTGAGAGCGGAAAAAGCGACAGCGACGACATCATCCTCATGAATGCTGATGGGAGCAACCCCGTCAAGCTCACTGATACCCCGAACTTCAAGGATTGGGATGCTGATTTCCTCTATCAAAAATAAACAGATCCACAAGTTTGCCTTCATCATCCCATAGATACGCCGTTTCGTAATCGTTATTCCATATGGGGTCATCGCATCCTAAATAATAATTTGAATTGTCATTTACACCTGATCCAGTTCTGACCATAACCTCGCCGTTCGCAGGTAAAATTAGAGACAGTACGAACTCATGACCCGCCTGATCCCTGAGCAAGAACCTGGTGAGATCAAAGGCGAAGTCATTTTCGTTGCTTATGATGAGATATTCATCATTCAAATTTTCTTCATCATACTCCCTTGCATCAAAATGCTGGCCTGCTATCTTAACTCCAGTCACCGCTGAGGATGCCCATAATCCTTTACCGTTTTTGATTGCATCTCGCTCCAGGGAAAGAAAGAGCTCGGCAAACCTTAAATTTGGTGGAAGCGTAAAGACATTTGCAAACCCATCCTCGATCATTCTTGCATTCACCATCTCACCGCCGACATACGCGTACCTGAGCAGCCTGCCATAGTCATCGCGGTCCTGAACATCTGCATCCAGTTCAACAAGCCTACCCTCTATCAGCGCTTTCAATGCATTTTTTGACTCAAGGTAAAACGGACGCCCTCTTTCCGGAGCATTAATGCCTATCAACCTGACAATACTTCCTGAGGATGTCACAAAAGTATCACCGTCTACTACTCTTTCTGCCCTCACAGAATCACGAGCTGAAAAATCAATTTGCTGACTTTTTACTTCAACATAGGGGTTCCGACAGCCATAAATTGTGAATAGACAAGCAAATATCAGAAGGTATCTTGCGTATATATTTAAAAAACTAATCTTAAATTCAGGAGCTACGCTCTTCTCACCTGTTAACCTTTATGCTATCCGTTGCTACCATCTGGTCGTCCTCATCATATGCAATTGCAGATATCAGATGCTCACCGGCCTTTACCTTCCATCTATAGAAAAACGGTACCTCCCTATCGGCCTTTCTCAAATCATCATTGACATAAAATGCGACAGCAGCGACATCAGCACTGACATCAACAGTAACCTTCACCTTCTCACCTATTATGAAACCCTGATCAGGGTTCGTTATCTTCACAAAACTTATCTGCTCAACTGGCTGCTGCGTTTCCTCAGGCACCTCCGTGGTCTCGCCAGCTACTTCCTCTCCGCCTTCGACCTCACCTGACATCAGGTTTATGTTCATCAGATCAGCGTCCGCTCCAGCAATTTCGATCCCCACCGCACTATCCGGAGGGACCTTTCCCTGTACTGCTGCAAGTCCAGAAACCCATATGTCATCAATGCCATAAACCTTTGCGCCCCACGTCCGCAGGTAGTACACACCCGGTGGCAAAAGTCCAATGTTGAAGTCACCGCCTGCAGTAGTTTTTGAGCCTGAGACCCAGGTCCCATCCTTTAGATACACATCCACAAGTACGTTCTCCAGTCCACGATCCCCGTAAACTATCCTGCCCTTTATAAAAAACCCCCTGGACAGGACAAGGTTCACCTCATCCTTATTTTTGCTGGAAGCAGAAATGCTGATACTATCAGGTTCCTGGTGAAACGACTTATTATCGTAGAATATATCAACATATCCGTTATCATTGTCAGTCCAGATATAATAATCACCTTCCCTATCTATCTTTATTCTGTAAAACCCCTTTTCATCACTGATCGTGGAATAAATCGCTTTCTCGACATCTATGTTCTGAGCAAAAACCTTTATTCCCCCAAGTGGAGTCCCATCTGTCTGCTCGACAATACCGGAGAACGAGTAAGGAGCTGAAAAGAAGTAGATCTTTATGATGAAGAATATGGCGCTGAACAATATAAGCGCCGCTACCGCGACAGCTGCAAAAATCGATATCATCTTCCCGCGAGAGGTCGTAGCTGATTCAGACTTCATTGTTTTTAATCCAAATTTCAGTCATAAAAACAAAAGGCCCAAATGACCTTTCACCATTGAGATCACTCTCTTTAGGTTACTTAACCTTTCGGACCTTTGTCCACGAGCTTTTCTTAGGGTCTTCCCTTTCGTAAAGCTTTATTGAAATATCCTTTCGGAAGTTCCTTCTGCTTCACGATCAGGGGTTGCCTCCTGTCTCGTGGATTTATAATTTACCACACTTTCCCTGATTGTCAACAAAATTTTTTTAGCATTCCAAATTTTCTTCAAAATAATTAATCTGTGTATCTGACGGTCAACCTGCAGTTAGAAGGCAGCCATCCCACTCCATCCCATGCATTATTAGCAGCCCACAGCATTTCACTGTCCCAGTGCAGCCTGAACTGAATCCTCGGATTTGAGGCACTGACAAGCGTCTGCAACCTACCTGATAATGCACCGCTGCTGTGAGAAATATTGCCGACTGATGCAGCAGGATAACTGGCCAGGGGGCTGCTTGAAAGTCCATAATCTGCACCGACAAGCGGACCAACACCATAACTAATTGTACCAAGAGCCAGTGTCCCCAGATTTGAATGATCCCCCCAGGTGGTTATTGGCGCCAGATTAAGCGTAACATCTTCAATATGTTTGTTTGCAATGCTTGAAATATCAAAACTGATATATCCACGACATGCACGATTGTTGTCATCGTTACCCGCATAAGCAGTACCAAACCCATTACCCGCGGTATCAATATAACCGGTTTCATTCGGTACAACATTAAAGGTGACCTCGTGAACAGGGGCGGTAACTGTAATTGGCTTTTCGGCAGTATCTGTACCTCCTTTTCCATCCTCAACAGTGATCTGTATTGCGTATACACCTGCTGCCCCGGGAGCAGTATAAGTAAACCGGTAGCTATTTGGATTCGGATTTGATTCTGCGCCAATACCGCCACTGGGTACTGTTGAGTCAAAATCAAGAGGATCACCATCTGGATCCGTTGCTGTTACTGTAATTTCCACACTAGCGCCTGTAGCTATGCTGACAGCTCCACCATCAAATCCCGCCGCGGTAACGCCGGTAATCTCCGGTGGGTGATTTGGCTCCTCGCATTCATAAGTCACATGTCTCGTGGCAGTATCAGAGCCAGCTGAGTTGGCCACTGTAACCTTAAGATCAAAATCCTCTCCGGGTTCGAGGTTCACCTGCGCCACATCATTGCCAAAAGAATGGTTGCTGTCATCATGGTTCCAGCTTATTGAGGGTTTAGGCGACCCGGTCACTATTGCCTTGAACCTCTGTACACAAAAACCATCCTCGATCACGGGCCCATAAATCCTGTCAATATCAACAGTGGGAGCGGTTGCAGTAGTGCCTCCACCAGTCGTCTCTTCTGTGGACTGCTCTGTTGTTCCCTGCTGAGTTGCCTCCTCCGTGGTTTCCTCGGGAGTTGCCTCCTCCGTGGTTTCCTCTGCTACCAGCGATGTATTAATAATTATATTCAGGTCATTTTCCGATCCTGGCAGCAGGTCAACCTTCTCTGAGCCGTTAAACTCATCTCCGCCGATATCAACTATGGCTTCGAACATCCTATCTTCTCCGGATGGGACCTTTAGCTTTATCTCCCTGCTATCGACATCAATACTTTTCTCAAATTCCTTGAAACCTTCCCCTGAGACCTTTAGCAATATCTCATCAACATCATCAACCCTGTTTCCTGCCTCGTCCTGCACATCAATAGTCACGCTCACAATAGCCTCAACGGGACCTCTGAAAAGCAGAAACCTTACTGCTAAAAAGCCGGCAATCGCAAAAACCAGCAGCACAATTACCACAATCAGGACGATAATCAGAGCTCTGTTTGAACCAGCTTGTTTTTTCTCCATTACTCACCTCCTTCAATAGTTTTTGCAACAAAGATAATTATAAAAATGGTTATTCGTAAGTTACCTCAAGCTTCCAGCCCGAACTTCTGAACTGATCTGACTGGAGATCAGAATTTGTGGTATTTGAAAACCTGACAACCAGCTGAAATGAACCAGCATGTAAATTTATGACATCCTGCAAAAGACTTTTAAGTGCATCATTGCTTATCGAAGTAGGCGGTGCCCCAGAGAAAGAAGCAATCTGCAAAAAAGATACATCCAGATCGGATGTATCAAGCGGGTCATAATTGCAACGCCCAACAATCATGTTGCCGAGGCCGGTAAATGGAGACCCCAGCAGGTCATAGGAATAGATGAGCTTCGCCGATATCACCGTTTTCCCCTCAAGCTCTGATATATCAAACATCACAAACCCGTGCTGATATATCCCGGAGTCCAGATCCCCGGCATTCACAGCACCGGTGACGTTAACCGTGCCAGCACTGTCCACAAACCCACTCTTAGTGCCAATGTAGTTAAACGTCTTCGTCTGCTGAACTGTCTCCCCTGATTCGTAGTCCTCCTCATCAATAGTAGTTTCATCTTGCTGACACTCGTTAGCAAGATCAGCGCTTGCCTCCGCAGTTCCCTCAGTATTTGCGACAACGACCTTTAGTGTGAACGTTTCTCCTGCTCCCAGGTTCACCTGAGCTATATCCTTACCCCAGGCACCCTTTGAATCATCATGGTTAAACTGTATTGACGGCTCTGGTATCCCTGTGACAACAGCCTTATATCTATATATACACAGATCGCCAATCTGTTCTGGCCCAAACATCTTTTCAAGCCTCACAGTGGGCGCCACTGCAGGTTCTTCCTCCTGCGTGGATCCGGTGGTAATTTCGGTCTCCATTGTGCTGGTTTCATCAACAGCTGTCTCCTCACCTGAAGTTTCCTGTGTCGTTTCGGCAACATAATCATTGACCTCAACTTTCACCACTACCTCGATGCTTTCTTTTGGCATGATATCCACGGTGAATACACCGCGATAGGATTTACCATTAACAACAACAGTTGCCGTAAAGAGCCGATCCTTGCCTGATGGGATCTTCAGCTTAATTGATCTCGCGTCGATATCAAGGCCTCGCTCAAAAGTCTTGACATCGGGAGCTGATACCTCGAGCACAATGCTGTCAACCTGCGAAATCAGGCCTGATGGACTGGTAACATCAACCCTTACAGTTACCTCCACCTGATTTCCACTCTTTGAACTGGCACAAGCAGAAAACAAGATGACCACAACTGCCAGCAAAAACAATACCATAAAAAATGATCTATTAAGAAGTGAAATCTTATTTTGCCCCATCATTTTCTCCAATAAGAAAACAGTTCAATTATTATTTTGATTAAACAATAGTGATATATCAATAGCAATTTTTCTGCAGGACGTCACTGATGAAAACATCTACGAGATATGGGTCAAACTGAGTGTTCGCATTCTTCTTGAGTTCTTCAATTGCCTCTTGATTTGAGAGAGCTTTCCTGTAGGGCCTATCATTGGTCATGGCATCATACGCATCAAGTATAAAACCCATACGCGATATTAACGGGATATCTTCCCCTTTTAATCTTCCCGGATAGCCAGTGCCATCCCACCTCTCATGTGAATGCAGTATGAAATCAGCTATATTTGCTATCTCAGGGGTAGCCTTGGCTATCCTGTATCCCGCCTCAGTATGTTTTTCTATGACCTGAAACTCCCCCATCGAAAGCGGACCCCTTTTATTTAAGATGTAGTCAGGAACCATGATCTTACCTATATCATGGAGCTCAGTAGTGAGAACAAGTTTAACTTTATCCTCGTTTGATAGATTCATTGCACCCCCAAACTTGTCAGCTAGATCCTTTAGTCTGCGCATATGTTCCTCTGTGGGATGATCCTTTTCATACATGGTAGCCTTGATTACATTTAAAATTGACTTCCTTACATCCTCTCTTTTGGGAATCTTTTCCCTGAAAAGATACTCATCTGCTTCCTTAAAGGTCTGCTCAATCGTCTTAAGGTTAGAATTCTTCAATGCAATACCAACAGAGATATTTATTGGATTCTGGTGCTTGCTCAGCTTTTTATTATGCAGTTCAATATTGCTCCTCAGTCTCTCTGAAATACCTTCAAGTTCAATAAACTCAACATCCCTCACCAGCACAGCAAACTCATCCCCGCCAATGCGTGCAACAATGTCCGACGGCCTGAAGATCTTTAGCAACATCCTTGATAAATCAATTAAAAGCTTATCCCCATGCTGATGACCAAAAACATCGTTTACATATTTTAATCCATCCATATCGAGCACAAGCACACCGACATTTATATTCCTTTCTTTGGACAGTACTTTCATCTGCTCTTCGAAAAAAGCTCTGTTGTACATATCTGTTAATGGGTCGTGTGATGAGAGATGCTTCAAACTTTCCTCAGCTTTTTTACTCTCGGTTATGTCGATCACAGAAAAAAGTAATTTTGAGTATGATGCTTCATAGCCTGGGGCAACTACCCATTTAAAATAAATATTAATCTTTTCTTCATTTAAGGCAAAAGCCGTCAACTCTCCTTCAAAACCAGTTCTATTTTCAGCAATCAAGACGAGCCACTCCTTAAAAGAACTAAAAGCATCTTTGGTAAATAATTTATCCAAATATTTCTCGAACAGACCCTTACTCTCAGTATTAAACAATTTAATCGAGGCTTTGTTTACATCCTTAATCTTAATCAGCTTAATGCATTTGGAGACTTCTTCTGGATATTCATCAAAAAACAGTTTGAAATCTTTCACCCCTGAGTGCCGCAACTCCTCTATAGATCTTTTTACCTCCGAAAAATCTTCTTCCTATAACGAAATTGGTGACTCCTCAAAAATCATGCGATATCTTCCCTCTTCTTCCCGCAACCTCTCCTGTGAATGTTCCAATGCCGCAAGCATGTTGTTTACAGAATCAGCCATTTTTGATAGTTCATCATCACCACTCATAGATACTCTCGCAGAGATGTCCTCTTTTATACCGATATTGGTTATGTCCCTGCTCAATCTTGATATCCTGGAAAAAACCAGTTTGTCTGTGATGAAGAGACTAACACTTCCAAAGATAACTCCAAACAAACCGACAAATAGTACATAACTTCGCGTGGTACTCTGACCCTGCCTGAATATATCCCTGGATACCTCCGCTTTCATTATCAGAGTCGGGTAGCCGTAGATGTCATCTAAAAGCGCATAACCAGCGATGGAGTTCTCGCTCAATATCTCAACAGATATGGGTTTTACATCTGATATTTTGGATTGCGCCGATTTAAAGTCTTGCGGCATCTTTATATCACCATACCTGCAAACCTCAACAGGCAACTGTGCGATTCCCGAAAGATTCTCGACTACCTCGTAATCAAAATAGCACCCAAAAATGAGGGTTCCTCTAGCGGGGCCTTCTCTATCGCTTGTAAGGATTGGACTGGCGACAATAAGCATTGGATTTTCGGGCAGGCTCATTATCCCTGCATTACTGCTTTCAGTATCTATGTGGTTTAAAAGTGGACAATCTGAGGTCAGCTGATTCTTCAGGTTTTGCGAAATGGGGACCTCTACACCGCGCTCAAGATCATAACCCTTCTCAAAAACGATCTCTCCTTTTTCATTAATAAACAACATCAAGTTGATCTCAAGACCAGAAAAGGTTGAATCAGTAAGATTTGAGCTTATATAGTCCTCATTACAATTCTGAATAAAATAGTAAGTATCATCCCATTGAGCCCAGTCGTTAACCAATATACCCAAACCGGACAAATAGTATTCCAGCGCTCCAACCGTTCTTCTAACGCTCATCTCTGCATTCTGTTCATCCAGTTCTTTGAATTTTTCAAGGATCAAATAATTTGAATGAACATATGAAGCTGTGATTACAGCTACTAGCATTACAGCGATAATGATCTGCATCCTTCTGCGAAGGCTCATTCCACTCCCCCTATCCATGCAACTATTTATTCTTATCCAGGCCGTATTCGTTAGAAATCTGTCTCAGAGCAGCATCCGCTTCAAGTGCAAGCTGATCTGCCCTATCGTAATTGAGCTGGACCTGTTTTGCTGCCTCCTTATCCATGTAGCCTGCCCTGTAAGATTTCAGCTTCATCAACTCAGCTTCCCTTAAGCAGGTATATCTTTCCATTATAATTTCATGCCATTTATTGAACGGTTCGGGAACTTTCAATCCCTCTGTTTCTCGAACCCACCCATCTATTAAAGTAATCTTTTCCTCCGCTATCTCTGCGCACTTGCTCCACTTCTGCTTCTCAAAATACTTGCTCTCATCAACACTTAACTCAGCAAACCTGGTACCATACTTTGCGTTTAGCGCGGTGATATCGTAAATGAATTGCATCATATCGTGGCTCATCAGCTTCTGCTGGCACCCGAAGAAAAGAGGAACCGCCGCACACAAAAGAATAAACAATCCTGAAAGTAATACCTTAACTTTGAAAAATTTTCTCATAAACTTATCCAAATATCTTACCTCGATGGTAATTATCGGATTGTTACAAATTAATCTTAAGGCAAAATATCTAAATTTTATTTTTGGTGGGGATTTGCGATAATTCTAATTAAATAGAGCCTAAAAATTTCCATAAGTGTCCCTGTATTTCGGAAATTTAAAGGCTCTATTCGGCTTTGATTCTAGATGTTTTGTGATGCAGTGTGTAAATCTCTCGGAAATAAACTCCTTTTACAGCTTCAATCAGGCCTGATCAAGCTGACACCATTAAGTATCAGGGAAATTCCAACAATAATCATGAACGCACCGCTCGCTATCACTATGGTGGTGACACCATATGCCAAAGCAGCAATCTCCAGCGCGTTCTCCAAATTTATGCCTTGAGCATAAACCAGCTGTTCTGGTTTGGTTGGATCAAAACGCTGCCCTCCCAATAAATCACTATAACTGGGCGCAATGCTCTTAAGGTGTTCCGTAATTGTGTTGGCTGCATTTTCTGCCTCCTCCAAGCTATCGACAACGTCACCATTTACTACTAATTCTTCCGGTATACCCAGAGTAATTTTTTCGGCAGCAAGCCTCTGAGTTACTTTCGATTTTGTCATAAATCCCTGCACGATAAACACCGATCCAAGCACAAGGCTCACGACGCCCAGGATTACCACGACAGTTGCTGATATTCTTTTTAAATTGTATCTTGCCATTTCTTCTCCTCTTATACTTTTAAGAATTGATTTTAAAAATCTAACATATTATGTTACAATTACTATTAATATAATAGTATTAGTATTAAAAACTAACGTATTTTCATTGTCAAGCAAAACTCTTGACTTTCTATTTAAATACAATAAGAGACTTATAATTAAAACCGACAAAAATTGAAAGATTGAAAAAATGAAACTATCCACAAGAGGCAGATATGGAGTAAGACTGATGCTAGAATTAGCAATCCATTATAAGGACGGGCCTATCCTGCTAAAAGACATAAGTAAGAACCAGGAAGTTTCACTGAAATATCTGGGCCAGCTTATAATGCCTCTAAAAATCGCAAGTCTTGTAAAGTCTACTCGCGGTGCGCGTGGAGGATATTGCCTATCCAGGTCTCCAGAAAAGATTAAACTTGGCGAAATAGTAAACGCCCTGGAGGGGAAGCTTTGCATAGTAGAGTGCATAGACAGCCCGGAAATATGCGACAGGTCTGGTAAGTGTGCAGCGCGTGATGTCTGGAACGAGCTAAATCACAGGATGATAGACATCCTGAACTCTTACACACTGCAAGATATGGTTATTGCACAAACTCAAAAAGAAAATTCGTAGAATTCTGTCTCATCCGATCATAGTTCTATATGAAGAGAGAAAATTTCAAATCTGTCCTTATCTGCTTTACATATAGGGCATTTCTCCGGCGGTTCCTCGCGTGCACAAAGATATCCGCACACCTTGCAGCGCCATATATTTATCCTGGGCTTTCCTTCGGCTAAAGTATCTTCCTGCAAATTAACCTCTCTTTTCCGCCTTAAATCGCGTCTTTCTGGAATTGAAGACGGCTTTCTATTGCTATTTATTAATTCACTACTCACATAAAGCCCGCAATAGCAGTTACCATGCTGATTTAAATCGAGATCACGGTAATCACAGGGGCATATTATATCGAGATCATCCCGTCTATTACCCGCAGCAAGCCTGCACGGACATGACATGTAGCCATATCTCTGTTCATTTCCGTATAAGCCGTTAACCAGCCCCAGCGTGAAGTCTTTATCCGGATTGAGGTTATACCCACCGGCCTTTGCCTCTCTATCAAGCCTTTCATACAGCGAAATGACCTCTTCGCTAAAATTATTGCTCATAGGTCAAGCGCCCTCTTTATCTCTTCTTCTCTAAACCCTTGAATTATCTCACCATTTATATAAATCGTGGGGAAAGCCTCTTCAGAAGCTAACTTATGCATCTCTTTTAAGGCTGCCTCTCGCTCATCGCCAAGAAGCTGGTCCACATATGCATATTCATATTCTACCTGGTTCTCATCCAGAAGGTTCCTCGTCTTTCGGCACCAGATACAGGTGCTGAGCGCAAAAAGCCTTACATCACCCTTTTTGTATCTTCCTTCTACTTTCAGCATTTATCTCCTCCGAATCTATTTGTGCTATTTAGAGAACCTGTAACCAATGTTCCTGACCGTCTGAATCAAATCTCCCGTGGTATCCTCCAACTTCGAACGCAGCCGCCTGACATGCACATCGACTGTCCTGGTGCCACCGTAATAGTCGTATCCCCAGACCTGACTGAGCAGCGATTGCCGCGTAAATGCCTTGCCCCTGTTATCAAGCAAAAATTTCAATAGTTCAAACTCTTTGTAAGTTAAATCCAGGAGCTCACCCCCCAAGAAAGCCTGGTAGCTCTCCGTATCAATCTTTATCTCCTTCACATCAGGTGAGATGACTTTTAATTCCCGGGGCTTTATGACGCTGAGAATCTTCTCGACCCTGAGCCTCAATTCATTTTGATTTATCGGCTCGAACATGAAGTCCCCAAATATCTCAACGACCTCAACTGATGCCTGGTCCACTTCAAAAACTGCAATCGACTTCTTCAGCTGTTGTGGATCAAAATTGGCTGAAATCTTTTCGATGAGCAACAGCAGGTCGTCATGGGAGACGCCTCTTAAATCAAATACGAGTACATCACCCTCTATGTGACCCGTGTCTCTCCTTGCAAGCTTCAGGTCTTCCCACGCAAACTTCAAGGAGACCGACTTCAGCGAGTCGTTTATATCCTTTTTTATCTTATCAATTGAAAATACTGATAACCCTTTTACGCTCATCGCTACTTGAATATTTGTTACAATTATTGCAGAATACAATTTCTTTGTCATCATTTTAATCAGGTCTAAAATTAGTATCATTAACAATTATCATTAACGGAGGGCAAGATGAACCATAAAAAGATCGCTATATTGATTGAGAATGGGTTTGAGGATTCAGAACTCATATACCCGTACTACAGGATGATCGAAATAGGGGCACAGGTTACTGTGATAGGCACAGGAGAAAATGTTTATCATGGAAAATACGGCTATCCAATCACAGCAAAAGCCACCATTGGCGACATATCACCTGCAAACTTCGATGCAGTCATAATCCCGGGAGGAAGTGCACCTGATAAGATGAGGATATTTGATAAGATGGTGGAATTCGTTGCAATGGCAAATGAGATGGGTAAGATAATCGCTGGGATCTGTCACGGCCCCCAGCTCATGATATCCGCGAAGATACTATCAGGTAAGCGAGTAACATGCTATAAAGCAATTCGTGACGATGTAATTAACGCTGGAGCTATATATGAGGACAGCGAGGTAGTAGTAGATAAAAATATTATTACCTCCCGTAAGCCGGACGACCTGCCAGCATTTTGCAGGGAGATCATAAAGGCGCTTGGGCTCTGATAGATTCACCAATTTTGCCCTGTCTGTGAAACAAATTTGTAATTTCGGCTTATTTGGTTCTGATATAATATTTTAAAATAAGTCTGCATTTAGCAGCTCGAAAAGGAGAACAATATTGGCCTGCGATAACTATGAAGCAAATCAGAAATCCTGCACCTGTACTTATGACCCTTGTGAGCGCAAGGGCTATTGCTGTAAATGTATTGCTTATCATAGAAGCCATGGTGAACTGCCCGGCTGCCTGTTTCCTCCAGCCGGAGAAAGGACATACAACAGGTCAATCGAAGAATTTTTGAGATGGCAGAGGAAATGATATTTGATTTTTAAATTTAAATAGATTAATTTTATCCTGACAATCAGAGGCAGGCGCATTGAGACGGGGGAACAATTTCCTTTTTGCATCGATCTTTCTCATAGCTGTTATCCAACTGGCTACCCTGTTCTTTTTATACAATTCCGATGCGGTTGCACAACATATCTCAGAAGCCAACGCCCCACCCACAACAACTACGGAAACCACCGAGATGCCTATTGTAGGGGAATCCGGTGCTGAAACGATAATCACAGAGGAGACGACCCCACAGGAGACGACAGCAATAAACACCGCATTAAGCGAAATACAGACCAAGATCCTTGCGGATGCCAAAAAGCAGGTTGAGGAAAAAGTTATAAATAAGAGCGGGTATTACGAGGGCGGTTACCCGCCTGACGGCGAAGGAACTGCAGCAGATGTTATTGCAAGAGCTCTCAAAAAATCAGACATTGATCTGCGCGAATTAATATATGAGGATATGGTAGCTGCTAAGGGGAAATACCCCTGGGAACTTTACGAGATCAAAGATATAGATAAAAATATAGATTTTAGAAGAACGCCGATGCAGGAGACCCTTTTTATGAGAAATGGTCTTGTGCTAACTAACGAGTTTAATAAGGATGATCCCGAGAACGCGGCACAGTGGCAACCAGGTGATTTTGTCTACTTCAGCACCGAGGGTGATGATTGGGCGGAAACCTGTGGGATAATATCCGACACATTAAGCAACGATAGCATACCACTAGTCATCCACAACACTGCAGATCCAGGATACGTGGTGGAGGATGATTTCCTTCTCACCTACAAAATCGTAGGGCATTTTCGATATCCAAAACCCTAAGTGGCTTAAAAATACTTTAGATTAATTAACATGGTTGTTAACAATCAGTTATATAAATAGTGTACATAATGTATACTATTGACATCATAATATCAACATAATATACTAAATCGCATAAATAAGGAGAAGAGGAAAATGGTCGAAAGGATAGGTGCACGAGAGGCACGCAGTCGATTCTCTGATATATTAGGAAATGTTCATTACGGTAGGCAGGTGGTGATTGTAGAGCGCTCCGGCAAACCTCTGGTCGCTATTATCCCAGTTGAAATGTATGAACGCCTAATCGCCGAACAGGAAGCCCGTTTCCAGGTGATTGATCGCATTCGCAGTCACCTGCCGGAAGTCTCGCAGGAGGAAGTGCAGCAAGATGTCGCTGAAGCGATAGCCAGTATAAGGTCTGCTGATGCTAAAAGTGGTGCTTGACACCAACGTTTTT
>Ga0315284_10000039_pt1 | contig 182184 bp, 138 predicted proteins | sample YL17G09_16_MG_FD_203696 | JGI IMG/M metagenome (GOLD analysis project Ga0315284, IMG submission 203696) | Sediment microbial communities from Yellowstone Lake, YNP, Wyoming, USA - YL17G09_16 | ecosystem: Environmental > Aquatic > Freshwater > Lake > Sediment | place: USA: Wyoming | collected... | reverse complement strand
GCAGTCTTCTTGACCATTCCACTGGGCATGGGTATTCAGCACGTTCTCGTATCTACAATCCCGGTTCTTGAAGACAGCCCTCTAGATCGCTCTTTCATGATCAGCGTGAATCTGCTAGTCGTATTAGCTGTTGTCTATCTGGCCCTGGTGCTTGTCGAGAACGCACGAGGACGCATCTCCGTTGATGTTTTGTCGGTCGCGATCATGTCAGTATGGATTGTGCCGATGATCCTCAAGGGCAACTATACCGACTGGACGGCGGCCTGGTGGAGCGCAGAGATGTTCCTGCTTCTCGCTCTATTGTTCGGACCGGCTGTCCTAGGGTTCATGTATGTCAAAGAGCTTGTCAGAGCGGAGTCATCTCAACGGAGGGCAACATTGTTCGCCGACCTGCTTGTTCACGACATATCCAACTTCCATCAAGCGATACTCGTATGCCTCAATCTCTTGGAGATGGAGGATCTGCCAACTGGGCTCATAGACCAAACCCTGCACGATGCGAGCTCGGAAATCATGCGGGCTGATCATCTGATAAGGAATGTTAGGCGGCTGGGCATGGTGGACAAAGTCACCGAAGAATCCCTAGTTCCAGTCGACGTGGTCCAGTTGGTTCAAGAAGCGTTTCAGACTGCAGCAAGAAGCACTGCGGCAGACGGTTTCAGCTTCAACATCAACAAGAGAATCGGGGAGTGCTTTGTGGTCGCAAACACTCTGCTCGGAGATGTGTTTCTGAACCTCTTCCATAACTCAGTGGAGTACGCAACAGATGACAAGGCCATTGAGATAGCTATTAGCCCGCTAGTAAAGGACGGTCGCGATTATTGGGAGATTCGGGTGGCCGACCACAGTCCTGGAATCGAGCCTGACCGTAGGGCCAAGCTCTTCGAGAGATACATGGATGGTGCTCACGGCACGGGTCTCGGACTGTGGGTGGTCAAGGCCCTTGTGGACGCCTTCAGGGGCACTGTGTCCGTTGAAGACCGGGTCAAAGGAAACTATACGAAGGGTATTGTATTCGTTGTTACTCTTGCTGCAGCCAAACGAGCTTCGTCAGACTCCTCAAGCAATCCTTGAACGACAAAACGCGCTCCATTTGATAACCCTTATCCGGCTGCCCTTTCTGAAGACCAGGTTGCACACGGGGTCTATCTACGTTGAACTACCATTTGGTCCTCACAAGGCAATGCAACCTCGACTGCGTCTACTGTCGTGGAGGAGAGAAGCATGGGCCTTCCGCAGAGGTCATTTATTCCTTGGATGACCTTGCCGCGTTTCTAGATCGGGACCCTGACGTCGAGCTGATGTTCTATGGAGGTGAACCAACCCTACGAGTACCTCTGATGATACGGATCATGGACCGGTTCCCTCATGCTCGATTCATGCTTCAGACAAACGCCCTTCTCCTCAATAGGATTCCCAGAGAGTACATCAAGCGGTTTCACTCAATACTGGTTTCGATAGACGGCCCAAGACAGACAACCGACACCTATAGGTCGCGCGGAGTGTACGACCGTGTTGTGGCCAATGTCCGCTGGCTAAGAGAAGTCCACTTCCCGGGAGATATCGTGGCCCGCATGGCGGTTTCACAGCAGAGTGACATCTACCGAGACGTACGCCATCTTCTTGACATGGAGAATCCGAAGTTCGACCATGTTCATTGGCAAATGAATGTGGTATGGGATGCAGAAGGCAACTGGACGGACTTCGATGGCTGGGTCAAAGACTCATACAACCCTGGCATAACCAGACTTGTGAACGATTGGGTGCGGGCGATGGAGGATGAAACCGTCGAGGGAATCGTACCCTTTCTGCCAATAACGCACACTCTTCTGACCGGAAGGCCCTCGCGGCTCAGGTGTGGATCGGGGATTGACACATTCGTGATTCATGTTGATGGCTCAATTGGTGTCTGCCCGATATCACCCGACTGGCCATTCTCGATAGTCGGTGACATACGGACAACGGAGCCGAGGCTGCTTGTGGACGTCATGAGCGTGGATGAACCGTGTCCATCATGCACGGACTTCGCCGTCTGCGGCGGGAGATGTCTGTTTGCAAACAAAGAGAGGCTCTGGGGGGAAGAAGGCTTTCAGAAGGTCTGTGGCACTGTCAAACACTTGATCGGCCGCCTCCGTGCAACGTTACCACGCATAAGAGAACTGATCGAAAGTGGGGTCATATCCGTCGAAGACTTCAACTACCCCCAGTTCAACAACGGCTGTGAAATCATCCCTTAGAGATCTTCCTCTTCCTCTGATTCGGGGGCTTCGCAGAGATCCTTCTGCATGAAAATGGTCTCTTGACCTGCGTGTCGGACTCGCTTCATCTGCTTGTAGCCAATGCCTTCGTAGAACTTCGTCTGTGTGTCTGTCGCACCTGACACCTCAAGCTGGACACACTTTGCTCCCATATGTGTCAACAGGTTCTCGCCGTACTCAACCAGAAACGTGCCTATGCGGCGGTTCCTGAACTTCTCACGAACAGCAACTCGGCTTATCGTCCCCACCTGACCCTGGAGCTGAACTCTCATCGTGCCCACGATAGCATCGCCAATCAGAGCAACATACACATTCCCCATCTGAATGTATCGTGATATCTTGTCCAAGCCCTCTTGAAGCACAGCGGGGTTTCCTCCCAGCTGCTTCTTCACGCCCCCGTAAGCTTCTTGCACAATGGACCTTACGATTGTGGTTTCGCCGAGATCTGCACGACGAATCGAAATTTCAGCATAGTTGTATACCACACAGACCACCGCTCACGCGACGTTAACAAATAGATAGCCCAATCAGACATAAAGTATTTGGACATGGAACAGCCAAAGGACCTTTGCAAGCCTTAGAGTTGGGCTGGAACAGAAGAAGGCCGAGGGCAGAGGCGGCCTGAGGAGTGTTACAGCATATCAGGACAGAAGTGCCGATGAAGACGAGTGACATCTTGATACGGAGGAAGGACCGTACAGACAACGATTGGATATCCAATCTCCTCACGAGCGAATGGACATCTGTGCAGATAGTCACACATGGGAAGAGCTACGACGCTACTAGACTCCCCGCGTTCTTGGCAATCGTCAATGGCAGCAGAGCTGGTTTCGTTACTTATTGCGTGCAGCAGAGAGAGTGCCAGATAGTGAGCCTGAATAGTCTGGTCGAAAAGATAGGCATTGGCAAAGCCCTTCTCGCTGCGGTGGAACGTGAGGCTTCCTCCTTGGGGTGCAAGAGGCTATGGCTAATAACAACAAATGACAACACTGACGCGTTGCGTTTCTACCAGAAGAGGGGCTTCAGGATCGCAGCCCTGCACCTGGGGGCTATTCGGAAGTCGAGAAGACTCAAACCCGAGATACCTATGAAAGGATTCGCCGATATCCCGATCCTCGACGAGATCGAACTGGAAAAGCTCTTGGGAAGCCAACAATCGCGAAACCCTCAGTAGAGCTTTGCGAGTAGCAGTTTACTTTAATACACTCTGTGCGCTGATTGGGAGTAGTCTGGAGGACACAGCATGCCACGCAAGAAGAAGGAGGAAATATCCGAGTCTCAGAAGCTCACCCCGAGAGACAAGAAGGAGATTCAAGAGGGTGCCTGCGTAAACTGTGGAGTGGCAACCTTCCTCTTCGTTGTTGCCGTGATGACTGCGATGCTTCTCTGAACAGGATAGCATGTTTGACGGCCACTGTTTTTCCGGCGCGATGTACAGGCGTCACAGTTGGCTTCAGACATCTACTCCCCGAGTTTCAGGTCGTCTGCGATGTTGCATGTCAGGCTTCTCTGAGTGACCAGGTACGCCGACATTAGAGAGAACAGAAAGGCCACAGCGATTGTTCCTGCAAGAAGCTGGACTGGGAGTACTATGGTCATCGGAAGCCCCTTCCATGAAACGGAGGCTACTCCGCCGAGATAGCTTAGCGGCACATTCAGCATAAGCACCGTAACAACAAGCCCAATGATACAGCCGACGGCAAGTCCCATTGCCATGCCAACCAGAGTATCTATGAGCATAGAGATCTCAATCGCTTTCTGATTTGTACCGAGCGCTCCGAGAAGGGAGAAGTGTCTTCGCATGTTCCTTGCCTTTGCTGTCACAACAAGACAAGTCCCCGCAGCCAGATACAGGAAAGAGAACAGTAGGTTAAGCGCATATGTCCCATTCACCGACTGGCCAGTCCGTGACCGCAGTACTTCTTGTACATCCTTGTAGGGGACTGAATGCGCCTAATGCTGTCAGGACTGATCGAGTAGATGTCCTGCATGACGGCAGCACAGTCTGCCCCCGGCTGTAGCCGAACATAAACCCTGCTGAGCCTTTGTGGAGTTCAGGCACGAATGTATGTAGCTAAGGCTAATGACTACGAAGTCGTTAGCACCTGATTCGCCAGGGTAGTAGGTCTGCGCTTGTTCAGCCCCTTCTGAGCCTCTTCACTGCGCCTGTCCGGCGTTGGTCAGTCGTCTGTGTCCTGTTGCATCAGGGACCTGTGAGTCTGTTATCACGGGAACCTTGCTAGATCCGAGTCCGAATACGGCTTCGCCTTCACGCCCTGCACTGTCTGATAGTTGTTTTGGTTCACGAGGCCTGTGAGGAGCGCCGCATGGAAACCCCCGCCCCAAACCTCGCATTGGGGGCTGTCGTCCGTGCGGCGGTCAAGGCGTGCCCTACTTCTTTTTCTCTTCGTCCTCTTCTTCCTCGCCAAGCCGCTTGCCAGGCTTGAACCTCTTTGAGCTGTCAACGGAAAGTCTGCTCGGCGGAGGAGTAGACAGGTCATGTCCTGCCTTGCCCTTCTTTATGCCCTCTGCTCTCTCGCTCGGCCACGCCTCACCGGGCGCTGGCACGCGTTCAGCTATATCTTTGTCCAGCTTTCCTGGCTCCACAGTCACTCCAGATTCCTTGACTTTCTCGACTATCCTCTCCACCCTTTGCCTTCTCAGGTAGAACAGTGACGAGAAGATCGCTCCTAGCGGGAATGCAGTGAGCTTTGCGATGTCCTTGAAGAGGTAGGTCCCTGCAGCATTCGATACCCAATCGTTGTTGAACCATTGTCCAATGATAGAGCCGGGTGTAGCCGAGATGACAATTATGCTGTCAACGAAGAAGAAACCGCTCGCCAAGAAGAATGCCAGAAGTGGACCCAAGTCCCGGAGTCTGGCACGTGACTCCTCGACCGACTCAGTGACCGTTCTCCCGATTCCGCTCATTGCGTAGGCAAGGAAGAATAGTGAAATCCCAATGTCTGCAGCGTTCATTTGCGGCGGGCCCTCCCTCCGCATCACATTGACTAGGAAATATCCCGCGTAGAGAGAGATGAAAACGGTCAGTAGTGCCACATTCAACGCTGCACCTCTGGCGGCATAGCGGAAGAATGTGAGCAACGACACCAGGGCAAACAGCCCCATCATGAGGTAGGCCACAATCAGGCCCTGATAGTTATTGGCCAAGTTGGTCAGGGCGTTCGGAAAGATACCAACGATAGTAGTGCCAATCCCCATGAAGTCATTGGGAATCAACCATAGAGCCGCTAGAGCTTCGCCCGCGATCAGTCCGATACCAATCAGCAGGATGATGAAGCTGCCAAGCCCAATGGCCACGCCACCCTTTTTAGGCTCAGCAATCGTTGCCATCCTCAGACTCGTCCTGGCAGAGAGATACGCTTGAAATGCTATCCAGCCCAGCCAACCAAAGACCGCGAAGAAGTACAGTGCCGTACGTCCGAGGCCTATCGATATGAACACAGCAATAGCAAAGGATACAGCCATCCAGGAGAGACCCTTCATTTCAGTTATACGACCTCGACCTCTGCTCGTCACCCATAGTCTGTCGAGCTTCAGAAGTGCAAGCAGAGTTCCCACTCCGAAGTAGATGGCACCAGTTGCACCTACGTAGACGAAGAAGTTCACGAGTGGTTCCTCAAGTGGAGTACCGACAGAATTAGTGATTATGTATGAAAGAAAAAGCGCTAGGAATGTCGTAGCCACAAACACTGTTAGGTATGCGACATATCTTCGGGTTTTGAAGAAGACTTTCAGACCATCGAACAAGGGTATTGGCATTTAGGCAGCCTCCATTGGTTTCAACACAACACATCAGGTAAAAACCTTTTAGTGTCGGTTTGGCTGGGTTAAAATCCTTCCGTGTGAAAAGAACAGATGATGCATCCGTTCTATCGAAGGATTCTCGAGGAGCACTATGGATCCATGTCACAAGCGACTATCTCGTTTGTGGCAGGATTCTATAAGACGCTTCCGCCGCCGGAGGAATTGACGAACGAGTACGTCAAGGACAGGCTGAAAGGCCACGCGGCGCAGACCCAATGGTGCTATCTCTCTTTTCTCAAACCGATTGAGGCTCAGCTCTCACGGCCAATCATCCAGGGACTGAAACCTCCAAAGCCCGCTGAGATTGCAGTCAGTCGCGCGGATTTGTACACGAAGGAAGAGCTCGCGTCGATACTATCAGCCTGCACGGAAACAAGGGACAGGGCAATGATGGCAGTGTTGTACGAGAGCGGCTTTCGTTTGATCGAAGTCACCAGGATGAATGTGGAGAATGTGCAGCCCGAGAAGGCTCTATGGTGGCTGACCGTGCTGGGTAAGAGAAACAAGGAGAGGACGGTCCCACTGATCCATTCTGTATCCAGTCTGGAGGACTGGATCAATGTGCATCCACTGAAGCGCGGCGCGCTGTTCACGACACTGAATGCCCCATTCAGTCGATTGACAGGGGCAGGTCTTGAGCAGAGAGTCGGTCTCATAATCAAGAGGGCCGGAGTGCGTAGGAGGTTCAGGCCGGTCCATCTGTTCCGTCACACCAGGCTAACAGAGCTCGCATCCATGGGAATGAGCGAGAGCGAGCTCTGCCTGTTCGCCGGCTGGGAGCTGGGCAGTCCAATGACAAAGACCTACATCCACTTGTCGGGTAGGGATTTGAAGCGAGGATTCAGCAGGATTATGGGCATCAAGGAGGAGGAGCCAGAAACGAAGCTCAATCTATAGAGTGTCAAGTGTCCCAGGTGTGGAGCGTCTAACTCTCCTGCTTCACTGTTCTGTTCTCAGTGTTCGCTTGTCCTTGACCAAGACTTTGCCCTTCGATTGGTGCCTGGTATCGGCGCTTCAGGGCCTGAAAGTCTTCGAGACTTAGTGCGGGAAGTACTTCGCGAAGAACTTGACGGATTAGATCGCGAAGAGTAGTGCTCATGCTTTCACCTCCAGTAGTGGTTTCCAAAGCGTATTCACGGTCTGACGAACGCTTTCTTGACAGTGCCCGGTCACACGGGCAATCTCCAGTTGTGTGATGCGAAGATGGGCCTCCTTTGCCGCTATATACACCGCAGCCGCCACGAGGAGAGTGAGGTGGCGACCTGTAGTGGTCGGTCTCAGGTTCAAGATCTCTAGCACACGTTGTGTTATCTGGGCCTGAAGAGAAGGCTCGAGTCCCAGACGTGTGACGTAGTTCGTGACAAAAGAGCGCGGATCCCGCATCACCGGGCCCCATCGTTGGATTATCGCGAACCGTGCCTCAGTCAGCAAGGGTCCGAGAATGGGAGAATCGAACTCTAGAACAGAAACGATATCCCGTATGGTGAATGGGAGGCTGTGTTCAATGATGGCACGATGGATTGAAGCGACAACAAATGCGGTAGTGGGTCCTTTGCGCGAGCGATCCAAGGATGAGTATATGGTGCATGCACGGTCTACAGTCTGCGAAGGGACCTGTAGCCGATTGCAGACCCGGGAGATCTCTTCGATATGATGAATCAGAGTGTTCTCTGTTCCGTTCAATGCCCAAGAATAGCGCGGACGTCGGGTGCTTGGTGAAGGGATTGGATAGCGTGGCCGCTTCAGAGGACGGGTTTCGACAGCCGTGTCCCTGGACTCATAGTCTCGCTCACTGACCACGCCGCAGGCAGGGCAGACGATGAAACCATTAGCGGATACACATGCGGTTCCACATTCAATGCAAGTTGAGAATGACTCGTGCTGGGTGATAGTTGTCATTAGTGCTGCTCCTCCGGGCATTTCAGACGTACGACAGAGAGCCATGCTGCAGACGGATGCTCCATGATGACGTCCGCACATCTGCAGAGGCGGCGGACAAGAGTGCGGACCGTGACACTGGTGTCGCCCAGGTTCTCAAGCAGCAACCGGTCGCCTTCGTTGAGAGCCAATTTGTTCTTCTTCAGAAACTCCTCAGATTTGAGAGCGAAGCGGATGCACGACCTGACGACCTCGCTCCTGTTCTGTCCGGCTTCGTGGCAAACCGACTCGAGCAGGACATTGAGCGAGCGCTCAATCTTGATGCTGTGAAGGACCATGTGCTCAGTTCCCTTCAGATGTGCCACCTCCTGATCTGCTCCAAGGGCACACCGTTCTTTAGCAGCCACCAGAAGCTGAGACTCATCACTGCAGGACGACGGCGAGCATAGGCAGTCCGTACGAGGTCCCATTGCATCCAGAGATAGTGAGGTACTCTAGAGTAGGTCTTCGGGCGGAGCTCAACGATCAGGCACTTCCGAAATACCTGGGAGTAGTCGCACGAGAGCGAGTCCATCGACCGGATCTCAGTCGACGACACCTTGGCCACACCCATCCTCCCACCAGCATGCACTCCAAGAACAGTCTTGCACTCAGCCAGGAACCTCACGCCGTTCAGAAGGAAGCTGAGGTCTGGACAACCATGTGGCGTCGTGCTGAGCTTGACGTCTTGTGCACCCATGGCGGCAACTTGTGCGGCGATCCTGCTTTCGGCCTGGTGACCTATCTCGTGATTCTGGATGTGAGTCATGAAACAATCTCCTCCAAGCAGCCGGCGTTCTCCAATCTAGAAACGAGGTCGTCCGACATGAAACTCGAGTCCCAATCACCAACGAGAATCAGACGCTTCTCCTCCAGCCGCCGCTGAGGACCTTTGAAGAATCGGAGCGGGACTCCGGGAGCATAGGTTCCTGCAGGCAATCCAGGTTCAGCGAGACCGAGATACTGCCACTCGTGGTGCCCCTCATGCTCATGGCCACGTCTGTAGGTGACTCTGTAACCGTAGGGGCCGTACTTACCAACGAGTTTCACGACCACGACGCCCTCGCGGACCAGTCCTTCCTCGTCGAAGATCCGAGCACGGGCATCGACGGACTTACCAACGACTGTCATTCACTCCGCACCTCCATTGATGCGCCGATGGATCCGAGCCAGCACATGTTCTTTCAGACGTGTGATGTCGTCCTTGTTGTCACTCCCAAGGTTGCGCCGAATGAAGCTCTCAACAGTGGCCCGAAGGCCCTGCTTGGCATTGTTCTCAACGATCTCTGCGGTGAGGAGCGGCGCAAGAGCCTCGTTCAACTGTTGATAGCCAGAACCTCCGCTGTGGCCAAAGATGGCATTGGCTGTTGGGCCCTTGGTGACGAAGCGGTCCTGAGCGACCAGGAAAGCAAGAACCTGCATGGATCGGGCCGGAAACCCGTCGACCTGCGAGGTCATGGACTGCAGAGCACGTTGCTCCCACTCTGTCTTCAGCGCTTCAAGCGGAGCAAGCGTGACAGGTCCGCTGACCGGCATCGCAGCCATGACACGGTTTGTCACTTCCTCGACCAGTGAGTCGATGTCAAGTTCGCCCCCACCTGTAGACCGAGAGCCGACGAACTCCAAGAATGCAGAGCGGAACCGGGTGACTCTCTGCATCTCGTCCTCGAAACCCTTCAGTCGCTGCTGAAGTCGACCAATCTCAAGGTCCTTCTCCCCGAGCTCCGACTTGAACTGGGTCTCAAGTAGCCTGATCTTCTCCTGCACCTTCTCCCGTTCTATCGTGTCGACTACAGCGGGGGCTCCCTTCCCGACCATCTTTTTGCTGATGAAATCGAGGGTCTCAAAACGCTCCTGGAGTCGGTCCATCTGCTCCTTCAGTGACTCGTTGCGAGTCTGCAGTGTCTTGTTCTCAGCCGCAAGAGCCTGCTCTCGCTCCTGTTTGCTCTCGGTGTTCGCGATGGCAGCTCTAATCCTCTCTGCGATATCGCCGATCTGGATCTCGACGGTCTTGGAGAACGATGTGCTGGCGTCAGGAGTTGCACCGGCATCGACAGTTTCCCTCTTTGCAACTTGTACAACGCGGGCGGAGCCCTCCAGTGAGACCACGAACTGCCCACTGCTGAGTGCGCGGACCTGTCTGAAGTCCACGGTGTCACTCACGAACTCCTTGATGGCGTCCCAGTCCTGCTTGATCTCCACTTTGCCAAACAGCCGAAGGTTGGCCTGCGATATCGGGGTCTTGCTGATTAACGCAGGACGCTGTGTCGAGAGGCCCAGATGGATGCCGAACTTACGGCCGCCTGTAGAGAGCTCCTCGACGAGCTCGGTGCGTGAGACCGAGTCACTGGACATCCGTTGAGGCGCAAAGTAGTGGGCCTCATCCATGCCGAGAAATATCGGCCTTCGGATGTCGGACCATTCCGCGTAAAAGTGACGAATGAACTCCTCCGCAAACTGGTTGAAGCGGGACTTGGACTTGGCAAAGAACTTGGAGAGGTCCAGAACCATGCTCGAGCCCTGCTTCAACAAGTCGACGTAGATCGGGATTGCACGAGAGTCGATAGGGACACCATAGCGTTCTGATGCGACGACTATCCCGCCATGCGTCGCGAATGACTTGTCAGCAAGCACATGACCTTCGCCGTGAGGATCCAGGAAGACGAACTGTAATCCGTTCCTATAGCACTGCTCGAACGTCTTGACGAGAGTATAGCTCTTTCCACTCCCGCGCATTCCGCAGACAAATAACACGAGCCCCTGTGTCTTGTAGGGTGACTTGTCGAAGTCTATCTGTAGATCATTCGCGAGATCAAGCTTCATCGTTTTCGCCTCCGGTCTCAGAATCAAGTATCGACTGCAATAATGGACTCCGTCTGCGTTCGCCCTTTGCGCAGCCGCGCTGTCCAAACAACTCTCGTGGTCGGCCTCCACGATGACACCAGTACTCTATGCGTCGTCCAGGACGGGAACTCTTTGGAGTCATGCGAAGGTGTTTCCGCCTGAGGGTGCAGTCTATGCACCTGACGAAGTCCGGGTCTGGGATCCTGCTCATGCTCATGCCTCGACCTCCTGAAGATCCCAGTACCAGACGCGACTACTCGTGCCGCTCCATCTCTTTGCTCCAATGGACGCGAGGACCTTACCTACAGCGGTCCGACTCATTCCAAACTCGTTTGCCAATCGCTTCACGCTCCAGAAGGCCATCTGGTCAGTGGGTTTCAGCTCCGACCTCTTCTTGGATGGACAACCAGACTTGCGGTAGTCCTGTACAAGACGACAGAAGTAACCATGCAGACCGTGAACAGATCTCAGACTGTGAGCACAGCCCCAGCAACCATCTCTTGCAGGTCGTGTCACTTCGGCTCGCGCTCCTGAGGATCCCAGTACCACACACGACTACCGCCTTTCCTGCCACTCCATCTCTTAGCGCCTATGTCCTCGAGCGTCCGTGTCACAGAGTTTCGGCTTATCTGAAACTCCTTGGCCAGTTTCTTCACATTCCAAAACGCCATCCTGGGCTCTGTCATCCATTGACCACCTCACCGTGTTCTTTGAGGAACTTGGTCGACCAGCGTTGGGCACCCTCGCGAGTGGAGCTCGTGTGACAGATCACTCCGGTCTTGTTGGACCGGACTCTCCACATGGAAACAGGGGGCTGTTCGTCCACGAGCTCGAACTCGTAGCACTTGACGATGGCGTCAACCGTTATCGTGTTGTGATGCATGTCAAGGAAACCGAGAATGTAGTCTATGCGAGTATAACCGCCTTCGGCCATCGCATCGCTGTCAGTGATGTTGCCGAGCCGTTCTTCCCATCTGCGGAGTACCTTGATCCTGCAGTGTGAAGGGCCGAAGAGCTTCGCCCTGATTTGATGAATGGAGCCGACCTTTGCTCGCCAGGTCTTGCTGACACGCCGGGTCTGGGTCTTCTTGCGCCGCTGAATCTTGACGATGTGCTCTGGCCTCATGAGAAACATTAGGCAGCCCTCACCTCCACGCCGTTCCCTGGTCCCAGGGATTGATTGGGAATGATTCTCTCTCATGGTCAGAGCAGATCATCAGACATGGCACGACCTGCACGGGCTCGCTCGTAACAGAGAGGACGCTGCCGGCCAGGTGCAGGCGTGAGACGGACTTACCAACGACTACAGACTTTCCACGTGGAAACTCTCTGCCGCGCCTGAATCGTGCTGCGGGGAGGACGAACACAAGTAGGATGCCCAGCAGACCCGCTCCAAGGACAACTTCGACTGCGCTCATCTGGGTCCCTCCGGACTTACCAACGAGTGAACCTTCGTGCTGTTGTTCTTGTGCAGCAGTCGGTACTTCATCACCGCGTCGCGTCCCTGCAGGCCGATAATCACCCAGTGGATCTCCAGCGTCGTGCAGTGATACACATCGACCAGGTCGCTGCAGGGCTGAGGTCCAGGGTACCATGTGTACAGCATGTACGGGTACCCCTCGAGCCGCGGGATCCTTGGCCTGTCGTACCACCATGCGTGACCGAGAGTCTTCGGTTTCTCTTCCGTTAACTGAGTGAACTCCAGGAGGCCAATGCACCTGCGGGGGTCATCTGCCGTGAGCTCTATCGCAGCACTCCGCCAGATTCTGACATGATGCTCGTATATCGTGAAGACCTGTGGCGGGTTCATATATTCGGGAATGTCGAATGCAGCCGACACAAGGGGGTCTTGGGGTGGTTCTGGCGAAAATGTTAGCCGGCTAACATTCTCAGCTTCGGTCACACGATTCGGTGTCTTGGAGACATCATCTTGACTAGACGTACGAGTCGTAGCCACTCTTAGACCCCTCCTTGGATTGCTGCGGTTGCTGGCTCAAGAATCGCGCGAGAATGTCCTCGAGCAACTGTATTCGTTTGGCCAGAGATTCGATAGTCGTCTGCTCGGTCTTCTGGTGCTCGTCCAGCTGCTCCTTCAGCGGCAAGACATTGGCGACAGTGCCGGCCATTGTGGCCCAGAAGTTTCCCAACCAGCGCAGATTGGCTCGCTTCTCCATCTCCTTCCTGCTTCTGAAGTGACTCCGGACGACCTTGATTTGTGCTTCTGACAGAGGAGTCTTGACGGTCATGAAAAAACCACTCCACATCATCCTCCTTCGAGAGCTTCAGAGGAGCCTCTAATGTCGCCATAGTCTGTGGCCATGCACGATCGACACTCGACCAGAAGAGCCGCCGGTTGTCATCATCCAGGCCAGCATCGACGAGCCACTTATCGAGATAGACACGAGAGTCCGGCTTCTTCGGCCAGAGTGACACATGGCCTTTGTGTGTGAAAGTGATCGTGAACTGTTCGCATGAATGGGTCGTCTGATAGCTCCGACTGCCCCGTCCGGCACTCCTATCACAGTGGGCCCTGAGCTTGCCTGCGATATACAGGTCGATGTAGGTCCTGACCACAGCATTCTCGATCCATGCTGCGTGTCGGTCGATCCCCTCATCCATAGGATGTTTCTTGAGACCGACCCCCATCTCGAGCTCGCTCTCTTCCGGCACTGGAGAAACCTTCTCTGGGTCACTCTGACCCGTCGAGGTAGCTACTTGAGGTACCATAGGCAAAGAATGTGAACCGATTTCCTCAGAAATTGGAACTCTCTTTCCTTCAGCATCGTAGATTCTCTGAGCAGCAGCCCGACGATTGGATGCCATGATATATCGTCGCCCGACATGGGTCACTAAGGCACCCTTAGATAGCCGTCGTAGGGCAGTCTTGACAGCATCATACGATAGATGAAGAATCTTGGCCACAGTCCAAACCGGGAACCCGGCTGGATTATCATTGTGAAGAAAGAAGGCCAAGACGCTCCTTGCGACTTCGCCGCGCACCCGGATCATAGTGGGTCGGTCGGTCACTCCCTCAGAGTGAACCGATTTCTTCTCTGCCATCTACTTGCCCTCCTCAATATTCACAGGCGGGTGTCGTGTCCGTGCTGGCTTCTCTTTCATCTTGCAGACATCACATTCGTCTGCAGTGGGGCACATGTGGTCCTGGCAGGCGTGACAATCGGTAGGATAGATGCGTTTGAGGTCCCGCATCAACTGCGCCTCCTCATCGATTGGGGGAATCCCCCGCAAAACAGGTTCCAAGGAAACCCGGCAAGACTGTCGAATGCGGATTCGCAGCTTGCCACCTTTAGGCATCTGCACCTCTACCCATCTGGACTTCATTGGCCAGTCCCCTCCATTGGGATTGCTCCGCTTTGGATTAGATATTCTCGCAGCCACACCCCGACTGGCTTCGACCCTGTCTTCTTGACCAAGGTCTGATACTGGCTCCACGTGAGCTGCGTCTGGACTTTGACAAAGTGACTTTCGCGGTTCATTGATCAGCCCTCCTAGGAGAGGGCGGGTTTCGGCTCAGGTATCAATCACAACGATAGAGATTTGCTCGGAAGGAGGAGTCGAGTAGTGCGAAAGAATGGACCTGATTGCCGCCCGCCCTCCGAGTGTCCTATTGCGTCCCTCCGGCGGAGTCCTCGACCTCCTCGTCCGATTCTTCATCGGAGTCCTTATCGAGCGGTCTGACGTACACCCCCCAGAGCTTGGGGTCTCCGAAACCACCACGGGACTCGACTCTGCTGAGGCCCTCGCTCATGTCCTCGCCTACCGTGTAGGCATCGTCGGCCCGGTTGTCGGCCTCTTCTTCGTTCTCATAGATTCCGGCGAGAGTCCAGGTCCCGTCCTTGTCCTTCAGCTCCTGCGGAAACTCAGCACGGACCTCTTCAATAGAACGCGCCGGCCTCTTGTTGAGGATCCTGTCCTTGAGACCGTCGAGCTCAGCCTGTACCTTCGCATTGAGCTCGGCTATCGTCATTGCCGGTCTTAGAGCGAACCATCGGTCGTCACAGACGAGCACTTGGAGACGGAGGGTCTCGCTATTCTCTAGCACACTGAGGACATCACATCCGTTGGCTGCCTGGCACTGTGCACACTTGCCTCCCAAGCGTCCACGTGCAATGTACTGGTCGATCCCACAGAGATCGTGGTCCTCTGTATCGTTGTCTGTATAAAACCCGGTCGTGAAGCCGTTTACCTTCATGAGAGAGTCGGGTGTCTTGCCGTCACAGACGGAGCATCTATGCAGGAGATAGCTTGGGCGGCCCATGAAACCAGGCTGAACAGGACACTTGTTTTCGGCGTCTGGCTTCAGATCCATGAGGCAATTGTCTGTTTTCGTGTAGTAGAGTGTGCAGTTCATACAGGGCGTGATTGGAGGCTGTTCCCTGTCCTCGCGGAACTGCGAGGGACTCTTGGGCTTCACCGCGCCTGTCGTTTCCGCCAGCTCCTCTTTGGGCTTGCTGACCTTGATACCTGCAGTCCTCATAGCCTCCTGCATGGTGCGCTTGGTGACAGTCTGTGCCCCGATTTTCTTGCTCAGCTGGGTGCGAAGTGTGTCGGACTTGTCCGCATCGACTGTCGACTCGACCTTGCCCTGTTCCTTCATCTTCTCGAGCTCAGCAGCGATCTTCTTTGCCTGCTTCTTCCGCTCGAGGACTTGGGTGACCATGCTTCCGAGCTGGCCGGCACTGACACCGTCTTGGTCGTACTTCATGACGCCCTCAAATCTCTCGTAGTTCGCGTCAGTGCGCTTTGCCATGTCCACCTGAATGAGCAGCCAGTCGCTCAGCCGCTCCTGCTCATCTGGCCACTCCTTGAGCCTGGCGACCTGTTCAGCATGTTTTGTCGTGATCATGCGGTCCTCAAGTGCGGTCCTCGCTTTCTGCGGGACATCCTCGAAGGCATGAATGATTTGAGAAATCCTAGTCCTTTGGAGTCCAATGATACCAGCCAATTCATCCGCAGTGAAACCCTGCTGCTCGTGCAGCATGACGATCGAGTAGTCACGGTCAGCATCGTCGAAGTTCTCGCGTCGACGATTCTTCTCGAACGCGATGAATGCCGCCTCCTTGTCCGTGCAGTCGATCACCAGACAGATGGGATAGTCAAGGACTGCAGACTTGGGAGTCCCACCAGCTTTCTCATCGGCGAGGATCCAGGCCTCGAGTCTGCCGAAGCCATCCACGTTCAGCCTACGTGCGCCCGGTTCAGACTTCTCACGTATGATCGGGGGCTCGAGCATCCCCACCTTCCCGACGCTGTCAGCGAGCTCCGGAATCTTGTACTGGCTGCGGAATCTCCGTCGCTGATATCGACGTGCATCTGGACCTGATAGGAGCTCACGTGGATCGAGTGGTATAAGACGACCTGCATGAAGGATCTCGGTCATGCGTCTAGCTGTGATGTTGACTTGGGCTATGGGCTCGGGCATGCCATGTTTCATCTTGGCTATCTCGGCCTCGATGCGTTTGAATTGGACATGGACAGTCTGCTTTGTGGCGTTGATGCTCTTCTGCGCGCCGCAGGCAGCAAGTGACTCCCAGCCCTTCACCCCGCGCTTGTGGCAGATGAATGCTGTGAAGTACTTGGGCAATACCAGATCAGACCTTGCCTTCTGCAAGAACTCCGCCCACATGTCATCAGATGCGTCAATGGATGGCGCTTCCAAAGCTGTGTCTGATTGCGGTTCTTCAGTTTCTGTGCCGCCCTGGAGACCGCGGCCGATGTCTTCCATCTGGTCAAGGTCGACCTTCTTCGGCATCTAGGCCATCCCCTCGTTCTCGGCCGTCTCGGGTATCACGGCCTCAGAGTTCACCATCACGTCTAGGATAGCACTCTTGTGCTTGATGAGCAGCGCCGCAAAGGCGTCCTGGCTCAGCTCATCGAGTCGCATGCGTTTCTCATAGTCGCGTTGCATGTCCCTGAACGCGAGAAACGTCTCATGCTCCATGTACCAGCGTTTCTGTGCCATCTCGCTCACCTCGTGAGCAGGTAACATAGAATTGTAACGAGGTAGGGCAGCACGCATACTGCAGAGAGGACTATCGCCTCGAACCTGCGTCGGTGCTTCCGCTCTATGTCATAAGACTCCGCATCTTCACGTTCCCATCTCTCCATGGTCACCCCGATTCTGTCCAGGACCGCCTCGACCCTGTTAAGACGGGACCCAATCTCTTTCAAGTCCGGTTGTGTATCGGTATCCATGACAAATCACCATCCGGTATCTCGGATATATAATGCGGTACGTTGTACATCCTAATAAGGATACCGTGTTCTGTATCTGAGATGTGAGAAGAAACGAATTATAACAACCGCATTCGCGATACAGGAAGGTGATTCGGTTGCCACTTGATCAGATTGAGATTCCAGGTGCTCTACGCTTGCTACTTGCATTATCAGAACGGAATCGCTACATTACTGAGGTGCTCCGAAAGCGATCGAATCCTGAGGGGTTCATTAGTCAGACATCTTTGGATGAATGTAGAGACAAGATGGGCAAACGTGGGCTCGGACTCATCGAGGAGCACATGGACGAGGGCCCAAGACCCAAGACGCACTTGGTCATCACTGAGAAGGGGCGGAAGGTGGCCGAGCTTGTCAAGAGAATCCAGACTGTCTTGAAAGACTGAGGCAGAAGTCATATATCCTAACTAGGATACTTCTGGGCTGATATCAATGCGTCTGAAGGGACGGAAGGCGGGCATAGACAAAGAGAAGACGAAGTCAAACCCATGGCGCTGGCTCGCTGTGGTCGCATTGGTCATTCTGGTCGTGTCGTTCCTCATATACGGTGGGAACCTGGCGGCCATGTTTGGCTCAGTGTGGTTCTATATTGGTTTCGCGGTATCAGTCTTGGCTCTGTGCATCTGCTTAATTCAGGAGGTTCGAAATGCTGGAACTTGATCTTACCAGACAAGAAACTAGTGTATTTCCCAAGTCAGAATCTGGTCCTTCGCCTTCTCGTCAGAAAGGTCGCCCAGAAGATCAGGGAAATCCAGAGGATTCTGCAGGAATAGGCTGAATAGAACTCGGCTAGGAGAATGAGAGAGAGCTGGGTGCGCTGATTGAGGGCACTCCGAGTCGATTGATCGTGCCTACGGAAACGCGGTTAGAGATTGAAGACGCTGGCGTTTCCCGTTACTTCGGCGGCTAGTATCCGCATGATGCGGTTCTCCTCGTTGATCACATCCATGTTCTTCTCTGTCATGGGTATCTGGTACTGCCGCTCTTCGAAGTCGGGATTCGAGTGAACAATCGCGCATCTAAGTCCATAGATTCGATTCGCCAGGTCCGAGAAGAACTTCTTCTCATCATCTAGACTGACTGGAGGAATAACATGACCACCGTCAAGTCTTGTTTCAACCGACAAATGAGATATGATTTCAGAAGGCCATGTCTTGACGAGAGTAAACGGAACAAGGTTCTTGAGAACCAAGAACAGCTTGTCCTGTTCTGGAATCGTCTTAGGTATTCTCTTCCCGAGAATCCTGATGATGCTTTCAGTGTAGAGCTCTTTCTTGCTGAGGAAGTCGGGCTTGATGACGATCTTTCTAATCTCTTCGCTGAGGTCACGGAATGTTGCTCTCTCGAAGAAGTGCTCAAGGACGTGGTAATATGAAAGATAGCTGAACGTTGGAATATCGCTGCGAACTGCAACTGAGAAATGCTCCATCAATACTGGGTCAATCGGACGGAATATTGATTCTGTGAGCTTTCCACCATAGCTAGATGCTGAGGACAGGTATGCCGTTTGGAAATCCCAACGTCCCGGTTGCATCCAGGGGGCCACCATCAGTGCTCCACAATGGTAGTAGTAATCGAAACAGATGTTCGTGAGTAGAGAGTTCCAATTGAGAACAACGGTCTTTGCGCAGTCTGTGCTTCCGTCGGCGGGCTCAATGACGACCATTCGACAAGGTTCGAGCCGAAGTAGATGCGGAAACATGGTCTTGGCGTCGAAAGGAAACCTGATGACCCCAGCAGACTTGTCCACAGCATCGTATGCTAGAGACTCTGCTAGGAGTGCGCCCCAGATTGCCTCGACTTTGGCCTCCGGAGCATGCCTAAGACTCTCGAAATAGCCGTCCCATTTCCTGCGCGCAGCAGCATCCGGAATTCGGATTTCACCGACCATTTCTCCTTTCTTCATTCGTGCGAGGTAGTCTTCTCTCATGTCGGTATTTCGAACGGATAGGCGGTCACCATACGATGGCACTTCTCTCGTGACTAACACTCTGAGCGTACACTCATGATAGTGTAAGATGTAGTCTGCATCGGTTGCATTTTGCTGCCACTCTGGTATTGTAAGAAACGCGTACAGCTGCGGGCCGAGGCCGACTACTCCCTCGACATTCAGTAGGGTTACCTTCTTGAAACCATCAGTGTTGCGCCCCAAGAACCGGACTGCCTCGACGCTGGAATATAGTCTAGAATAGGTCCCGACTGCGGATGGGACTGTGACAGACACTCCGTTCCCGCTTAGAGATATCTCCACATGGGGGAACTCCTCTCTCAATTCCCTTTCTGCCTTTTCTAGTTCCTCTGGCGACGAATGTTCCATACCTACCACTTCTGCTCCGATTAGTGGACTCTGAGCTTGGCTGTTCAATCGTCAATTCTAAGAAGTCGAATCAGTGATGAGCACATAATCGCCTAAGAAGTATTCGCCCCTGGTCGCAAGAGGAACTGAAACGAGTTTCCGAAGAGGCCCTGACAAGGGAACAAGCGAGCTATTCAGATATTCATGCGACAGCAACATGACAGTCTGTTGAGCACGAAGTCGTGGGACGCCGTTCTTGAGAGCGGTTTCCATCTGAAGCTTAGTCGAGAGGAGATCTTGACTCTCCTCGAGTGCTATCGCGCAATCACTTTCTACAACTATGATCTCGGGAAAGACAACAAGAGCAAGCACAAGAGAGCGAGAGTGTGGAAACGTATGTACAGAGCCCTTCAGACCGTGCCTGATAGGCGATTCTACCCTGTCGATTGCTCAGAGGTTCTGAGGAGCTGGGAAGGCAAACACGAGGAGAAAGCGGCATCGTGAATCAGTAATCTGCACTTGTGTTTCGCTCCCGAATGAGGACAGAGTCGCGACCAAGCCGACTTGTTAGAAACGGCCTCATTCTACAGAGGCTCAATATCACCAAATGCCTCGTCGTATTCCTTTGGGTCCCAGTTGAAGTTCCTGGCGCCAAGTAAGATGTCTGATGGAGCCTCACTGATGAAGAAGGCATACTTCGGGTTTCGAGGACTCCCGTCGCTGTTTCGCATGTTTGTCGCAACTTGAGCCAGCCACCCCTCGTGCATTCCCCGTGTCATCAACTGCCTATCGAAATGGAACAGGAATGAGTTCAGTATACCAAAGCCTGTCTTGCGCTGACGTGGTGGGACACCCCGTGCAATGCGGTCCCTCACGAACTCAGACTCACCTCCTCCTGTCCGCATGTGCCACTTCCGGAACTTGTCGTCCTTGTCCCGCTCGTACCTACAGACGAACACAATCAGTCCAATCCCATCGTACTGGCCAATCAGTGTGTCCCAGCGGGCACAGTCAGTAAGCATGAATGACTCGACGTCCTCTCCCGTGGCTCTGAGATCCCACAGATACCTGCCCCTCGCTAGGTAATGTTTCTGTTCCGCCATAGACTCAAAGCCCACGAGTTTTCCTTCTTGTATCGCTTTCTGAATGATGAACTTGATGTAGTATCCGGGCCATTCCACCTCTTTCCATGGCGGAAAGCCCGCATCCCTCATCTCAAGTATGGCTTCCTTTCCATCCTTCCACCCACCGCCTCTCGGCGTGTATCCTCCTATCTTCAGCAGGATCTCATCGTTGATGAGTCGTGCCTCTTCATCGAGTGTTCTCTGCAACCTCATGCATCCTCCTACGATCGTACTCTACTGCAGCATGAGGGTACCGAACTCGAAGCTCCTTGATGTGTGCTTCCCTGTCAAACTTGCGAAAAGATTCACCAAACATCACCAGCGAGAGTTCACTCTCAATGGTGGAACGAAGCTCACTGTTGATCTCAAAACCGAGAAAGTGCCGCCACAACTGTTTTGCCGCAGCAGCCGTGGTGCCGTTGCCCATGAATGGATCGAAAACGAGGTCACCAGGTCTAGATGAGAATTTGATCAGGCGTCTGACCAATCGCAGAGGCAACTTCGTGCCATTCTTCTTGACTCCCGGACGGTACTCCCGTTTGATGGGCCAAACATCGTCTGGGTAGTGCTTCACCTTGTTGAAGTAATACGTTTCAGGATTCTTCACCACGAACAGAATGTTGTAATGACTCGTGACGAACTTCCTCTTTGTGAACAGCCCGAAGTTGTACTTCCAGACTATGTGATTGATGGGTGTCAATTCCAGTTGTCTGCATGAACGAATCACCTCGTCGAGGTTGTTCCACCCACTGAAGATATAGGCCGAGGCATGCGGATTAAGCAATCTAGACGCCTCCTTGAGCCATGCGTACGTGAAGATCCCGTAATCCTCGCGGACCTCCTCGTAGCCATGCACTACGTTGTTCGCATCCCGGTTGTATGCACTCCCTAGACCATCGAAGTCGATGCCAAAGGGCGGGTCCGCGATCATCAAGTCCACGCATGCATCAGGCAACCGCTCCATTCCTTTCACGCACTCTTCATAGAGAACAGTGTCAATGGGGACGTCCCCTACTGCCCCAGATCGTTGGCGATAGAGATACTCTGCGGCCTGCTGTGTCCATGTGTCCGGATTGTGGTAGAACTCGGCCAGATGGGCCACGTATTTGTTCTTGCGCTTCGCCATTACAATCCCACACGTCTTGTGTCAAAGGAAGCTTAAGCTTTTCGCTTGGTACCCCGTGACAGCGAGGGGGCTCCTTCCTAATGAGTTTTATCAGCTTGCCCGAGGACATGGTTGGCCATCACGGAGAAGGCCAAGAGAGTGGCAGAATTGGTCAATAAGATAGTAGCACTCCTAGAGAGCTGAGGAAGAAGTCATATATCCTAGGTGGGACGCAATCCTTGCGGCAGGGAGTAGAGACCACTCAGTGCGATTACAGTCTGAGAGGGTTGGTGCTACAGGCATTGAATCCGAAAGACAAGGTCTTCTGGAGGTGTCGATACTGCAGGAAACGGAACCGGATCCTCAGAGAGCAGATCTAGGCGACCTATGATGACACCGGACATGATGGTCTGCCAGTGATGAGCCTACGATGTATCTACTGCGGAAAGGACAGCCTGGTGGACATTGAAGGTATGTTCGAGTCGGGAGGCGGCTTCAGACTCAAGTCGTTGAGGCCCGATGAGCACATCACTCCCGGACAGACAATAAGCAGCTCTACGCAGGGCGACACCAACACGGCAATCGAGATCGCAAAACAACCCCATGTTGCTGTCTGGGACGACCTTGAACCAAATACCACTTTGATGCTCTTTCAGGTGTATTATGAACGCTCTGCCAACAGGGTTTCTGTGCTGAGTCGCTGTCGAGGGGCGGCAAGCCATTTCTCAGACATGATAAGGTATGCAGTCCACTGGTCTGCAGACCCGCGGTGCAGGAAGTTCATACTGGAAACGTACGACCAGACCGCTCACATTCCCGGAAAGCTGATCATCTGGAAACCGGGAAGCCCAAGCTCCATATATGTCCCGAACCGCATAGATAGGAACGGCATAACCCTGTCCGCCCATGGGCTTGAGTTCTGGGATGACCTCTGCGATGTCCACACTGTGTATCTGGTGCATGTCTTCGCATCAGCCGAAACTGGTGAGCGAGAGGTCTTTGTGAGGGCAAGAGGCCTGACAAGAGCACTCGGACACGACGAGGTGCTTCAATCACTGTGGAAGAGCGGAAACTTTGAACCCAGAACTGGATAAGCTGATGCCGGAGGACGTCTCGTGAAACGCTGGAGTACAGCGGTGAACATCCACAATCGCGCGATTGGCTCGTGATTACGGAGAAGGGGAGAAGGGTCCGAGCTGATCGGGAGGATGCAGGCGGTCCTCGAGGAGTGAAACGAAAGCGATATATCCCAAGTAGGACACTGTCGTTCATAGGAGCTTGCATCAAGAGTCCAGGTGCATGCTTCTGGGCATCGCATTAGTTGTGAGGGGTGATGATTGAACGGGAAGCATCCTCTGAAGGGGAATACTCAGTTTGTAAAGACGTTACTTCAAGGACGCGGCGTCTTCATTAAGGCGATTAAAGAGGGCATGTCCAGTGAAGAAGAATACTCCTATCACTTCGTCTGGGACACGCGGGCGCAGTTGAAGATGTATGGTAAGATCACGGAAAAACCCGAGTGGAGGGACGAGAGACCATTGGAAGAGCAGACCAAGGTGCCTGATGTCATAAGCGCGCTCGAAGAGCACTTCAAGGAGTACGATGTCGACATAGAACCAGTCACGAAGCTGTACCCTGTGACAAAGGGTAAAGACGATTACTGGCGAATAGATACGATTGTCCGCTTCTATCCGAAATTCGAGCAACCCGAGCCCGAGGAACAGTGACCCGGTTTGTTCGAACAAAACCCACATCAGATACTCGGGAGTATCAGACCGAGATTGAGAACCAGAATGAAGCTGATTATTGGCAGGACCACGAGCAAGGACTTGACTCACAATGACGGAGAAGGGCAGGAAGGTCGCCGAACTCATCAGGAGGGTCGGAGCCATACTGGAAGAGTAAGCCGGAAACCACTTATCCTAGATGTGATTTTCGAACTGATAGCAGGAGCAGGTGGGGCTAGGTTCGAACCGCCGGGAATGTTCCCATGAAGCACTATTCGAAGGTGATTCTGTTGCCAACCGATGTTGACGAAAAGCAGTTCCTGACTACGGTGGTGAGAGAGCTCTGGGCAGATCTACGTTCATACAACTCGAATATATGGCAGATAATGGCGTTCACACTCGTTGCTATGGCCATCTTCGTCAACGCCCTGTCAGACGGGCAAAGCGCGAATCCGGACTTCGTATTGACGTTTGCAGGATGTCAGGTCGTCCTCTTTCTCAGTGTGTTCCTGTTCTTGGTCCAACGTGCCCTCTGGGAAATCTCGGTCGAGGCGAAACAGCGGCTGCGCGCGCTCGAACTACTAGAAGGAGAGATACAGGGTCCACGGGTCTCATACGTTCTGACTGCAGCCATGATGGAGAGTTCCGGGAAATTCGACTTGAAGAGAGTCAGGATTGCTGGTGGTCTGCCGTGGTTTCCCGTTGAACACGTTCGAATGGTTGTCTTGCTGGGATGGGCACTCACCACTCTGGCGGTGCTTACCTTCGCGGTAATAGGTGGATTGTTTGGAGTACCCGGAGCTATTCCCCTCGGCAGCCTACTGATAGCTGCTGTGGGCGTGGGCTTGGTCGTCATCCATCTATTGCCACGACGCAAGTCGGTGATCTCAGACGTGGTCTGGCATCAGCCTCGAAATCATGATCATGGCAACGGACGGTTCCGGGGGACACGCTGAGGTGGCTGAGGCATGAGATGGGTCCAACGGGTGAGCGATAGGAACACTGGAATCATGTCGAGGAGTTTGTTGGCAATCCCAAAGCCGATTTCGAATCGGCTCACGGGTGTAGCCAGAACAGACTCGCGATACGAGGATTGAATATGGATGGTTATGCCTCATCGGCCCGACGGAACCTTCTCTCCGTCTCAGATTGTGGTGGCTCAGGTCTAGGGGGATATGTCCCATCGTGCAGTCCTTTCTTAAGATCGTCCAGAAGCTCTCTTGGTATGGCAACGCCGTGTTTGCCTGCGAACTGCTCTGCATCAAGCGTTTCAAGGTCGCGTTTCGTTTCGGCACTCATCATGGATAACACCTTGACAGTCCTGAGAATCAGGACCTGTCCCCCATGAGTGACCAGTACGTTGTCTATCCCTTGACTTGTCTTCCATCCTTCACCAGTACCTAGCCAGATTAGTACATTGCCATTACTCAGTCTGTACTTGAACAGCGTCACATGTGGACCTCCATTGAGTATCACTTTGTCATTGGAGCTGTTCGACTTAAGGAAAGCGATTGGTGACGACACTGAACCGTGGAGGATCAACGTACACTCCAGATCAACACTTGAAACTGAGCCTCTTCGTCCATCTCCTTCTCAAGGGCCAACTTCAACGTACGCAGGAAATCATCAAGCTGCTCCCCTCTGGCAATCGCCTTCATCGCGAGCTCATGCAATGCAATCAGGGTGCTGATCCGGGCGAGCCTCGCTGCGTGCTTGAGCATGTGTATTTCCATCTTCTCGGTCCCACCATTTCGCCATTTGGAGTGTGGTCTAGCATGAAGTCACATGCAGCACTTGAGGATTTGAGGCCCACCAACTGTACCTTGTCATTGGGGTCGATATGCCGAGTTCGCTCTGGCGAACCCTCACTTGTGTTTGAGTCGCCGCATCGCGTCGACATATCTGCACGTACCAGTAATCCTGAAGAAACAGTAACCCGGTTCGCATTCTGTCTTGTTCGACTTCTCACAGAGGCGTCTGAAGAGCTCGGCCTCAATTTTGTCAACACTGTCGCCCGCCCTGAGGCGCCTTCGATAGTCCTCAAGTTCTTCGTCTGTCAGACGGGTCAAAGGAGTCCCTCCAGACGCGGTCTGAGAAAGTCGGCCACTATGTTCCAGATGTTGTCATGGACCTCGCCGATGCTACGTGAGGCATCCACGATGCTCACGGTCGGTAAGAGGCTCTCCAGAGACTTGAAGATGGCACGGACCTCTTTCAGATAGTTGGGGTCCTCAAAGTGGTTGGGGCGACCGTTCTCTCTCTTCTTCACACGTCTGAGACCAATGGTAGGAGATATGTCAAGCACGAGGATCAGGTCCGGAGCCGGGGCAAAGCTGTTTAGGTCGAATATCTCGCTGACCGAAATCTTGAGTGCGCCTTGGTAGGCCACGTTCGAGAGATAGTATCGGTCCATCACGATGATGGCCCCTCTCTTGAGCGCCGGCTCTATCCTGTTGGTGACGTCCCACCTGCGGTCATTGATGAAGTACTCCAGCTCGACGCGTGGAGCCGCCGTGCGTCCGTTGTGAGCCAGATCTCTGATCTTCTGTCCCCACTCGCTGTCGGTAGGTTCGTGGAGCATCGCAGTGTCAAGACCTCTCTGGGACAGACGTTTTGTGAGCAACTCGGCCTGTGTGGTCTTTCCAGCACCGTCTATCCCCTCAATAGCCAACAGGACTCCTCTTCCGGCCAATGCATCGGTTCTCCTCTCTTGTTTCTCCAATGAGGGGTGTATCACTGTGAAACGACGTACCATGCTATTTAGCAACCCCTAAATAAATGGTTGCAGCCGCAAATTGACCCGTTATATGCCTGCTGATGTGGTGGTCGCGTCACGCGTTGACACGTATCCTGATACCGACGATACCTAAGCGTATGCTTGAGCATAAGTAGTCAATCTTCTCAGTCCCCCATCTTGCTATCTGGAGTATAGTCTAACATGAAATCACATGCAATACCTGAGGATATGAGCACCATGCGAAACAGCTTGTTCAACTACTCAGCAGTGCATTGAAAAGCCATTTATCGGGTTGATTCTTATGGCATTCCCAAGAACACGGTTGGCTCAGAGCATTGTTCTGTTGTGAGGGAGTGTGTTCACTATCGTAACAGTTCCACCATATCTTGATCCTGTTTCGTCGGAGAACGCCCGTCAGGTCTTCAACGGGATGGCAGTCATCTATGGTTTCTTCTTTATCCTACTTTCCGCGATTGTCGCGATGGCAGGCCAGTATCGTGACTTCGTACATGATTTGAATGTTGACCCGCTCCAGAAATTCTTGGGCCTGGCCACCTTCTATTTACTAGTCATGTTCGCGGGATTCGGAACGGCCGGATTCGGTGCAGGGCTCAGCGATGCCGCTCGGAAGATGGCAGTGTCAGATACTTTCACCGAGTCGCTAATGATTGTCACCTTGACACTGCCGCTGATCTACTCGGCATCTATCGGATTCTTGGTCGGGATGCCATGGTTCGTGGTGACCCCTGAGAGTATCATTGTCGAACTGTATGCATTGGAGCGGAGTGGCGTCGACTGGAGGAAGAAAAGGAGCCACAAACGAACATAGGAATCGGTGCACACCGACTCAGCTAATCCTATGGGGGATTCAGAATGAAAAGCCTGTATCTGTGGGTCATCGTGACTGTGGCAGTAGGTCTTCTGGCTACGGTCGCTATGTTGGGGGGATTCCAGGTGCCAGAGCTCACTGTCGAGATCGTTGGGTCACTGACAGGTGTCTTTCTCGCACTAGGATGTGCGGAGATCATCCGGCTTGAGATTGATGCGAGAAAGGGATCTCGCCTCAAGAGGAATCTGATAGAGGAACTGCTGGTCGTCCGTCAACAACTAGAGAGCGGTGCGGTAGGCTATGCCTTTGAGTGTCCGATTTGGACACTCGCGAAGAACACGGGAATGCTTCAGTTGCTTGATCATGATGATATGTTACTGATTCTCAAGGGCTATGCGGGGATAGATGCTCTGAATCAGGACACAAGGCTATTGGACATGATGGTCGCATCGGAGGGCCTTGAGAAGAAGCAGCAGATCATCCAACATCGGGCCTATATGTCCGGCGTTGTACTCAGGATATTCGGCGAGATTCTCCCTCGGTTTGAGAAAAAGGCTTAGTGAAGAATGAAACGTCAGACGCATCGATGCTCGCTGCTGACCGTCTACATGGCCATTTGGCAATCAGGATCTGAGCCCCACGCGGAGAAACTCGCCAATTGCGAACGACTCGAATTGTGTCTTCATTCGATACTGAAGTCGTGTCTACTTGGATCAAACGACACCGCGATATCTCTGTCGGGTAACCAGATCTCTGAGAAGTGTTTCCCGCATAGGAAGCTGTAGTTCCGTTGAAGACCTACCTGTTGATTCCTATTGGTCCTGATACGATCCAGGAATGTTTCTACGCTTGTCTTCAGTCTGCCTCTCTCAGCCTTGTCCTCTATTTCTACCATCTGAGTGAGAAGGTGCTGGACTTCCTCTCTGAGTGTCTTGTTCTTGTCGGCAAGGAGGTTCCATCTTTTCTTGAACTGCTCAGTCAGTTGTGTGTAGTCTATCTTACTCAACTTCTCGCCCCTCCATGAGACTGATTCTCCTGTTTTAAGTGCCCGGCCTCTCATTCTTGACTGCATATCTCATGCATGACTTAAGCGCCACACAAGACATCAACCTAGAGCGGAGCCTTACAGTGTTGACAGGCTGGTCCTTATGTGCACTTGTGAGCCAGCATTAGACGACCACAGGACAATCAGGACTGGTGTCGATGATTGCAGGAAGCGCAGACAGGCACATATCGTGTTCGGATGAGTGTTGAACCAGCAGTGATTCTCAGTCGACCGAAGACATTCAAGGGCGATTGGTATGAGTTTCTATTCGAGAACATGGAACATGCCAAGATGAAAGTGGCTAAGGGCCTAAGAATAACTGCAACACTGTCATCCATGCCTGACATTGAAACTGCAGGGTCGCGTGCCAGGGGGCTTGTGGACAGGTTCCTTTCACTGCTCTCCTACCTGACTGTGACAAGTCTTCCCGAAATCCTGATCCACAAGGTCTACGATGTGACACCAGGCAGGACCCGTGGCCGTTTCCTACAGAAATACTACGGAGTTCAGCTTGATACTATGTCGGTCAGGCCCATCAATGACAGCGACCTCGTGGAGGCCACGAAGCGTCTAAGCGGACTGTCTGAGGATGATAACAACAGCCTGTTCCGGGCAATGCACTGGTACCGATTAGCACTTCAGTCTGGAGACGTGCTTGAGAGGTTCGCATTGCTGTGGATTGGACTGGAGTCGATCAATTGCCTCCTTCGTGGTCATTACGGACTTGAAATAGAGTATTCTCACTGTCAGGAGTGTGGTCACAGAGGTGTGCCCACCCTTAACGGCGTGAGGAAACTGTGGAGCGATGCCAAGACAGAAGTGAGTTGGAAACGGGTCCTAGGTCAGAGAGCAGGGACGCTACATGGTTTCGATGCCCTGAAGGACATTGTGCCGGAAGCAAAGTTCATGGTTCCGCTTCTTGAGAGGGTACTACGAGAGGGACTGGACATGCTACTTGGAGTCACCTCTCGGACTGATACTAGCCCACTTGACCTAGGAGCTGCACGCCCTGCATACTACTCCTCCGAAGCGATTGTTGAAGGCCCTGACTTGCAGTATCTTGATAGCACGATTATACCGCAGTTTGAGATAGACCTCAAGACGTTAGACCCCATGCCCGATCGCCAGGGCCAGAAGTTCAACGCGACTCCAATCATCGACAAGAGATTCTGCTTTGTCGATGTCAAACACAAGTATCACCCTTCGCCGCAGACCGGCTGGAGGGTCGAGGTCGAAACATTCGGTGAGCATCAGGGACCTCCCAAGTGAGCATCTTCTCATTCCCACCGTGATGCCATTCCTACTGTGGTCTAGCATGGAGTCACGTGCAGTACTTGAGGATTTGAGGCCCACGCGAGGGGCTCAATCGTGCTAGAGCGGAGCCTTACAGTGTTGACAGTGAGTGATACCTTGTTCAGTCTTGGCACCACAGAAGGGACAGATGACAAGGACCTTGGCGTATGTGTCTAGTCTAGGATAGGTGCTTGGTTCAGTGGGAGTGACTGGTTGTGTTGAGTGTATACTTCTGATGAGGACATAGCAACCAGCACCGAGGGCCATGACTACAGTCAGGACTATAGCAAGACCGACTAGGGGAGATACGCCAGATGTGGTCTGCTTGGGTGCCACATAAACAGTGATCTGGTCGACAAGAGTCAGAACGCCGACAGCGCCAGAGCATTCTACAAATAATGAGTGATATCCTGTTTCAGATAGAGAAGTATGCCAACTTTCGGTGTATATCTCGTAATTGACCCCGTCAAAAAGCCGAAATCCCCATGTGAGATATTCAGACTCGTAGAGTTCGAACATTCTGTAGTCTAACAGGTCAGGGTTTGTCAGTCTGGCATCTATGGTGAATTCTTCATCTACTTCAACAGTGAAGTCGGATTGAAGGATCTCCAATGACGCCTGAGCCGACACAGATGTTACAGGCAATAGGACTACCATTGCCATTAGGGCCAGTAGGGCCAGCCTTGTTGTTCTCGTGTGTTGTTCCTCCTATCAGACATGGTTTTGTTTCATATCGATTGATTTGTTTAGAAGCCTTGTGTGGTTTAATCCACGACTGGAGTCAATGCCATCTACCACCGAGTTTCCACGTGGAAATGCAATTGGCGGACGCCATCTTTTCCTATTGGCCGGACTTGAACCACGCAGGGCGTCCGATGATCGTGACCTCGACCTGTTGGCCACGCAGCATGTAGAGGTCGTCGCTGAAAAAGTTGAATATCAGCCGACCCGCGCTCCCGTCCCTGATCCCGAACAGCCGCGCTCTGATGTTCGCAGGTCCGAAGCTCTGTCCATCTTTGGTCCGGACCCTGACCTCGACCTCTCCGACCAGCGTTTGAAGCTGGTAGAAGATCCACACCTGGGTCGGGACGTGTATCGCCTCTCGAGAGTCGCCGTGGTCACTCACTGTTGCGAGAAAGGTTGCTGGGAGCATGGTGAACAGTAGACGGGATTTGGCTTAACCTTTGTGTGACACGTGTCACCCACTGGACAATGAGCACATCAATCACCAACGAGCCATCGAGCAAGATTGCAGGGCCATGGCTACAGGCACTCTCTAGAGAGAGGAGAAGCCCGGGTAGAATTAATGTGAGGTCCTCTCCATGGAGGACCGTCTATTCCCACCTTGAAGGACTCATGACAAGGTACCGTAGTCTGGCGGTTTCTACATGTGGGCTTCGTGTCACTGATTCATCATGCCGGCGAGGGGTATCGCAATCAGGAACTCCAGCGAGGTCGTTTCAATCACTGAGACCGCCCTGTAGGCCTCCTGCACGAAGTGGTAGAAGGCGTTCTGGTTTCCAGCCAGTATCGACTCAAGCGAGCCCTTGAGAACAGTCATCACGTCTGCAATCAGCCTTCTTGCATCCATGATCTTCGTCTTCATTCGCCCGTCTGAAACCATGGTCAGTGACGGAATCTTCTCAAAGGTGTTCATGATTGCTCCAATCGCATGTGCTATTCCATCAAAAGCGTGGTTCTCTTTGAAGTCAGCCAGTATCGAGAACAGCGACGCGAGGATTCTCAGATGCGTTAGCACAACTGCATTTATGGTCTCATCGTGACGCGAGTCACGTATGACTCTGTCTAGGAACTTCGTGGCATCTGCACACTCTAGCATCTGTTACCCCTCGCGATTCTTATCCCTTGATACGTGGTTTCGTCCACTGAGTTGGCTTCCTGATATCTGAGCTGCGTCAGTGCCATCTCGACCTGATCAAACACCCGAAGGAACAACGCTACTCCCTCCGCGTACCCTGATGCGTAGCCCGGACGTGACAGAACTGCACGATACTCTCGTGCAATCTCAGCAATCCGGCTTCGATTATCAAGAATGATTCTGGCGATGTTTGGGCACGGATTGCTCAAGAAACGCGTCATGAGAATGTACGCCGATCTGGAATCCATTCTTCTGCGAATCGGAGCACCTCCTGCAGTGAACACCCTCCTCTTTGTGGTTTGCATTCCTATCCTCCTTCTTCTTTGTTGTCTGTTGAGCGTGTCATCTCGTCATGAAAACGGGTCATCAATAAACGTTTCCACCCGAGCCAAGACCCTTAGGACTGTTTGGCGATTGCCCAGAGAGTGATTCGACCATCTGTGACGCTCTCGACGATCCCATGGAACTCCATCAACTGCAAGTGCTTCTTTGCCGTCTGATGGTGTATCCTTGTTCTCCGGCTCACCTGTGATGTGGACATTGTCGTGTTCTCTCCAGCCTTGAGGGCCTCTGCGATTCTTCTCTCTATCTCAACCCAATCGGACATATTCACAGCCGTGAATATTATTACACACTTGTGAATTTAAGCTCTGCTCTGTGATATCTGACTTGGTATTACTGACCGAGTTTCATCCCTATGGGACTTCTTGAGGCTTGGGGCTTAAATCAGAGAAGGACGTCAATCGGAAAGCTTAGCCGGCTAAACTTCGAGCAGCTTGCCACAGAACGCCCCTGACTGACAAATGGAGCGGGTTCTCGATAAAAGTTGCAGCGCTGCGACTCGTGTGATACGTGTCACCCACTGGGCAAGGACTCAAGGCCTATGCTTCTTCGGGAGCCTCTTTCCAGCGTCGTCCCAGAGTGTTCCACATCTGTAGCCTTCGACGCTGCGCAATCGCCTGGACTTGGCCATGGCACTACCTCCTGAGAAGCATCGCTGCAGCAAGACAGGACCCTATGAGACCGACGATCATCCAGTCACCAAGCGGTGACACAAGCCGGTCCACCAGGATGAATGCCGCTATGCTTGCCACCAGTACAAGTCCTGCACGCAGTCCCTTCCTTGCCTCTGTCTTGTCCTCTGTGTCGACTCTCACTCTCATTCAATCACCTCGTACGTCTTCTCGAATATCGTCTTCTCGATTGGGTAGACCTCTCCATTCACTCCCCTGATCACGTAGTGCTTCCCTGGCTCGCACGGCTTGAAGCCCTCGAGCGTCTCCACACCGTCCTCGTTCGGTCGCACTTCTCTGAACTCGACCACGACGGGCCGCTTCCTGCACTTCCTCCACTTCATACCTGCCATGTCAATTCACCTGCACCAACCGACTAGAGTCCCCCTCTCCCAGCACCAGCACGGACCTCATGACAGGGCCCAGGACCCCGGGGGGCCGCTCACAGCACCTCATGCGTCGTCACTCCCCCGGTCGGTCTCCACACCCACCGATCCTGTCCGCACGTGCACGGTCGAGAGAACCTCTCCTCCTCCTCCAGACCCAGTCTCAACAACTGAGGATGACTCTAGCCGGTCCGCGGACGGACGGCCTAGCTGGGCCTCGAGCAGCTTGGGGATATCGGGGGGCCACTCGTAGTAACAGTCCTTCCTGACTCTGACAGAGCCCTTCGTCTGCTCAGGGTCGACCAGCACTGAGAAGAAACGTCCTTCAAACAGCCCCTCCATTACCATGTGTGCGTCCTTGCCCTCTTCTAGAAGCCTCTTTGTCAGTCGCATCTCAGGGCTGTCCTTAACCTTGATTGACTCCTCTTCGTTCGCCACCTTCCAGGAGCAGACTCGTATAGAGCCATCAGACAACTGGATGATCCTGTCCGGTTGTCCGTCCTTTGCGGTCTTCTCCGCTGGTGGATCCATTCGGAGGACATTGCTTGAGTCTTGATAGATCTTGGCCATGACCCTCTCGAACTCATGACCCATGAGCCGCTTCATTGCGCCCTCGATCTTCTGGAAGGTCTCGGTCACTGTGCTCTTCTTCAGACCCAGGGAGTTGGCCACGTGACGATGACTCTTGAACTCCTCATCATGGTCCAGGTAACCTGCATAGGATTCCCAATACTTCTTCATGACGAGGTCGGGATATCGCTCCTTCGCGATTGTGAACCAGTAGTGAGGGTCTGTCTTGAAGTCCACTGGTTTCACTGGAGCTGGTGCCAGTGCATCCTCCTTCACTTGGTCCACAGCCTCAGAACCAGAGCGCATCTTTACCCACAGATGACGTACTGCATCCATGGTCTTCTTCATGTGCAACGAGTCGAGGTCGTGATACGTGCGCCTGATGTGATCCTGCATGGCCCCGGCATTGGGAAAGCCCAGCCTGTCGTCGCTGTACTGCAGGAAGTACTTGAGCACACGTGGAGCAATCACGTCGACCAGGGCGTCCTGTTCGGCCTGATGTTCCACAGTCTGAATCTCAGCCTGAACAAGCTCCTCGGCCTTTCGTTGACGTGACATCTTCTGAATCTCAGCCTGGACACTGGCCAGAGTCTCATCCATGAAGAATAACGCGGGCAGGCGGAGTTCCACACTGTACAGCTTCTCAAGTTCTAGGCGGGACATGCGAAACATGTCGTCCGGGTAGTTGGTCTTGAGATGCTCGAGCAGCTTCGCCTCGCAGAAGGCGACGATGTCCGGGTCCACCTCTGGAGGGATCCCGCCATGCCTCTTGACCATCAGTTTCCAGGTGCTCTCTTCAGACTGGTGTTTGGCTATGATGTAGGGGTCAATGGGCCATTCCTCGTCGCTGAGATACACGAGTCCCATGGGCAGTCCGAACCGTGGTCCGATCAGTACCAGGATGTTCACATTGTGCAGGATCCGGTTCTGGACTCTGAGCACCTCTTCATAGCCTAACGCCTCGAACGCAAAGTGGTACTTGTGAGTGTGCTCGACCGGGGAACAGAACAGGATGTTGTTCTTGTCGAAACGGAGTGATGTCTGTTCCAGCCCCTCGAGCATTGCAGACGCCGTCGAGGAGCCCTTGCCGATGTTCTTCTTGCGGTGCTCATCCTGGATTATGTCGTCCCAGGGACGGAAGACCCCCTTCCAGGCCTTTGCGGCGGTCTGGATCGGACTCCACGTGTAGTGCGTTTCGATGGTCCTCCCAAGGATATGGTACTTGAGAGCGCGGCTCATGCTCGCGATCCTCATCGCGCTGTAGCTCTTCCCCTCGCCAGTGTCACCTTCGAATGGACATATGAAATGCGTCGCCTTGGCGACTGTATGCACAACCTCGGCCAGGAGGACCTTGGTGAAGTCGACTGTTCGTGCCTGCGCATAGAGGACAGTAGGGTTCGGGTCTGCGAACCATCCTCTGTCATTCAGGCTCAGCTCCAGCTCTGCGATCGGTCTCACGTCGTTTCCTCCGCATCTCTCGCCTCTTGTCCTTGAACTGGCTCTTCACCTTCAGGTGGTTCTTGTCCTTCAGGTGGAGGAGGGGGCGCGGGGAGCTTCCTAATCTCAGCCAGTGTCGCATCCAGTTGACGTATCAGAGTAGGCGGAACAAGTGCGATGTTTGGTCGGCCCTCGCGCGACCCAGAGAGTCCGCTGCGGATTAGGTCTGGCCATGGCACAGCCACCGCGAGGACCTTCAGGACCTCTTGGCGTAGGTCGGCGAGAGAGTTCATCATGGCCACGTGTACACGGATCTTGTCATTCCACGTGTCGCGTTCTTCTGTGGTAGTGGCCTTGAGAGCGAACCTGTAGCACCTCTCTATGTTTCCGCGTTCACGTGAAACTCGTCTGGATATCTTATGCTCTAGGTTCGCAGAGTACAGCCCAATCCTTCTGCGGGTTTCAGCCTTATCATCACCCGCCAGGCTCATGTACATCCGCAATGCCTCATCCTCAGGCATGAGGCGCTTCAATATACCCAGGAAGAGCGCCAAGACATCACGTTCGGCCTCGCCGCGGATCTCTTTGCGTTCGGACTCTGTCGCAGGCGTGGGACATTCCTCCTATGGCAGCAAAAGAAGCCCGATGTAGCGCAGGTAGATGATTGTGGATACAATCCCTACTACAAGCCCTAGCACGAATCCTAGGCCGACTTGCCATCGCTCAGCCTTCTTACCAACGGCAGCCGTCTGTGGAGCAGGAGTCGGTTCGATGAGCGTCCCGAACTCGAGGTCTTGCGCCGTCTTTTCGGTCTCAGCTATGGCCTTGTCCTCCTCGCGGCCCTCCTCAAGCTGCCTGATGCGTCCATAGGCCTTTGCGAGCTTCTCTCCGAGCCAGGAGTGATCGATGATCGAATGCACAGCCTTGACGAACAGCCCGATGAGTGCTGGAGGTGCTGTGATTCGCATTCCCTGCCTCATCTGTTCCTCCGTCGAGTCGCACCGGGTCACAATGAAGATTGGCACCTCAGTCGTGGCTGCGAATAGACCCTCGGGTAACGTCACCTCGACCCCATGTTTTGTTGAGCCATTGACAATGAGTTCCTGCAGGGTTTCGTCGAGCCGGATCGCCTCCAGGTCCGTGCCGCTCACATCTTGTACAGTATAGTCGAATCGGAGGGTGACTGTGCTGTCGCGCTTGACTGCCTCTCCGAATGGCACCGGGAACACAACCACGCATCGGCGTTTGATGTCGCCGTTCCGTGGATACACTGTGTAGATGTGAGGCTCGTATCGTGCAATGTCGTCCTTCTCACCAGCCAACCTGAGAACACCCAGAGTGTAGAACCTCTTCACAACATCCAATTGCCCGAAGAGGGCCTTGGCAGTGTCATCGCCGGCATGAGCCTCCTTTTCGAGGCCCTCGAGGACTGGGCGGATCTCGTCGGTCACTTCGCCCTTCTTCAGCTTCTCAATTGCAGCAGGGGCGTTGTCACGCCATGTGATGAATGCCGAGATCACAGTCGCGACATCGGTCTCCTTCCCCTTCTTCTCAAGCAGCATACGGATCTGGGCAAGCACGGCATTGACCTCCGCATCAAACAGTGCCTGCAGCTCTGCATCGTCCTTGCCTGCACTGAAGTATTTCCTCAGCACAAACACCGACTTCAGGGCCTCACGGGTCTCGGTTTCACGACTGCTCGATAGAGTCTCCAGCTCGTCGAGTTTCTGCTTGAGCTCAGTGGTCAGGTACTCCTTCCCGATCTTGGCCATGAGAACACGCTCGTCCACGCCAGACCTTATCACATGCTCCGCCGCCTCGAGTGACCGGATCAACTCCCGCGGCAGAACAGTAATCCTATCACTGAGACGACAACGCTCAAGGACGACCTCACCCTCTCGTCCGTCGAGTGTCTGATAGAAGATCCGCAGGTTCAATGTGCCTGAATAGGTCTTCACCTCAGCCAGCACGCGGAGGTATTTCCAGACCTGGCTACTGCCAGGGATGAGAACAAGCACTGCAGCAATCAGAGTGAAGAGTGCCGGAGCTATGAAGTAGACGCCCAGGCCGGCGTAAGGTCCAATCATTATGAAGACTAGAAGCAGGTTGTCGATCCTGTCAGCCTTCTTGCGTTTCCTGGGCGCATTAGCCTTGTCCCAATCATCACTCTCATAGACCAGGTAGTCATCGGCAGCGTGCTTTCCCCTGGCCATGCGCCACCAATGCATCACCTTGGTCTTCACACCTTTTCTGTGCCTGTAGAGCATGAAGACTAGGACGAGCACAAAGACCGCAATGGCTGCGATCTCAAGTATCGGTATCACGAATGTGAGAATAGGGTCGAGCTGCATTCAATATCACTCCAAAAACACTGTCGGCTGCGTCTTCGCGTTTGCCTCATTCCCGCCGGGAGCCTTCAACCGTCTGTCATTCAACAATGCACGAATCACAGTCGCTAGAATAATGGCGAGAATGAGGATAATTACTCCTCCAACGAGGAGCTTGAGGATGAGCGCCCAGATGTTCTCGGTAGTGGTCTTTGTCGGCTCGGGAGCTGGAGGAAGGTCGCCATAGATCTGCCTCGCGACATCCTCGATGATCTCCGCCTGTTCCTCGATCGTGTCGACCTCTGTCAACAGCGTAATCGTCTGCGCGTAGAGGGTACTGTTCGTGTTCAGGACATAGGTCAGGATGGACACGGTCTGGTTGTACAGCGTCATGTTCGCGTTCTGGATCTTAGCGAGAACACTGACGGACTGTGAATAGAGGGTCGTGTTCACATTCTGAAGGGCGGCTAAGAGGTCGACTGTCTGCGAATAGAGGGTCGTGTTCGTGTTTGTGATGTTCAGCAGGAGCTGCACGAGCTGCGTGTTGATCGTGCTGTTCACATTCGACAGGTCTATGCTGATGGTGAGCACTTGGTTCTGGGTACTCACAAGGGTCACATTGATGCTACTCGTCATTGAAAGGAGGGTTTCTGAATAGGACACAAGATCCGTGATAGTTGAGCCAGTGACCACTATCGCGGTCGACGATGTGAGAGTGGTACTTCCTGAAACAGTTGTTCCGTTCCTGTAGTCCACAAGCCAAGTGTATGTATTCTGATACAGTCTGAAGTTCACGATCTCAAGAGGCGCTATTACTTCACGGTAGGTGATCCCAGAACGTGTGAGATTGAAGAACACGTAATCGTGGTGCCACGACTGAACCTTTAGACTATGAATGTTCACGATCACAACAAGCTCTTCTGTGCCATCTGCAAAGGTCGTGGTGTTCAGGGTTGCACCAAAACGGTCCTTGACGCTGATCTGCCATGCCTGGTCTGTGTAAGCGGTGAACGTGTCTGTGTACTGACGCGACCCATTCCGATATATCTCGAACGTCTCAAATGAAACAAAGTCGCCGTAACTATCAAAGATGCGAATGTAGGCCGTCAACTCATCAGCAGACACGATATAGGTGAAGTTGTACCACCAGACATAGTCTCCAACACTGTATTCCCTGTCGTATTCTGTTCCGGTTGAAGTGATACAGACAGTGACATTGTGGGCTCCGATGATGTCAGACCTTGCTATCTGGTGCATCCCCTCAAAGGGGGAATGATAGATGTTGTCAGAGAACAGAGTACCACTGTCGATGGCATCGTCCCAGATCGTGATTGATGAGTTCATCTTATTTGTTTGGAACTGTATCCAGAAGTGGCTGTCCGTCGGCACTATTGTAAAACTCACAACCTGTAGCGAGTGCAGGATATCAACCTCAAGAGTGATGCTCCAAATCGACCAGTCATAGGAAACGCCAGCGACGGTGATTTCAGCGTGGATGTCTATCTCCACGTAGTACCATGAAGGGTTGAAGGGACCGATTGCTAAATCAGCATGGGTCGAAGAGTAGACGAGAGCCCAATCATCGGCTGACGAGTTGGTGTAGGACTGTACTAGACTCTGTGGAGAGTCGGAAACGCCGCTGGAGTTGAAGGACCAATAGTAGGTGCTTGGATTCCAGAGCAACCACACCTGGTCTACGCTGTATTGCGCCCAGAAGTAGGCAACACTGCTTATCTCTATGTCATCCCAGACACAGGAGACTGAATCGTTCTGGAAGACTGTGATCCCATAGGTGGGATCCGTTATGCTGTTTGGGAACCAAGTGCGGTTTTCGACCGAAGTGAGAGTGATCACACCAATGGCATGGTTGTGATTGACTGTCCCCCCGAAAGCTCCGCTGTTAGACATGTATGTGGCGGTGCATGTCACACTGACAGAATATCCTTTGACCGTCCAAGTCTTTGTGATTGAGTAATCTATGTTGACCCTTTCGTAGGTGATCGTGACGGACTTGGAATCGGTATCCAAGGACGTGATGCCGTACTGATTCTCGGACACCGAAGACACGATGTATTTCCAGGTGCTGACCGTAGGCTTTGTGACTGTCAACTCCCACCACGAGTTTGCAGCATCCCATGACATTGCAGATCCATTCAGTGAGACCGAATCACCAGAGCCAAGATAAGTATCATCAAACTCGGCCCACGCTGTTGCTCGGACCTCAACGTTCCCACCAGCGTTCACACGGCCGTCCGCATCGCTTGAGATTGTGGTCTTCACAGTCACTTTGTCTGTCGTGTAATATGGTGTATAGTCGTGGGTCGCCGCAACTATGCTTGTCCCACCTGATCCAGCACCCTGTTCTACGACAGTGTGCGTATATTGAAGGTGGTCCAGATACATCGTGTTGACTGTCACCGACTGATTCCAGATTCCAGTCGCTTCCGTGTATCCGGTTATCTGGCTGTACTCATTGTCCCCGCCCACGCCACTTGTGACCCATATGTCCGTCTTGGAAGCTAGCGGATGTCTGGTTGAAAACCCATGATAGGACACTGTACCAACTGTTCTGACAGTCCCGCCCAGATTCCCACGGCTGGCGTCTGCCACTGCGTCTCCGAACGATATGCCTGCCATCTCAAGACTAGAAATGAAGTCATAGTTTACGTCGTACGTGTCCTGGTCCGATGCGATGTCCGCATCAACTGTGAACACCTGTAAGTCGTCATTATCCTCTTCCGGCATCCCATCTGAAGCAGAAATGTAGAAGTCTGTGGCGATCTTGAAGTAGGCTGTGATTGTTGTGCCACTTCTGGTGGCACTAGACGATCCAGTGTTCAGAGTGAACCTGTCAGCGCCGATGGCATTTTCACTGAATGTGTTTGTGTCTTCCGTGTATCTTGCTGACCATCTATACACACCGATACTGCTCAGGCAGGTGAGCTCCACGTACGATATGTGGGCGTATCCGTCTGCATCAGATGTGGACACAGTGTACGTGTAGTCCTTGAGCTGGGAATAGATGTTGTCGGTGTCATCTGGGTCAGCGGAGCAGGCGGTGTTCACTGGCACGGCATTGGTGAGTTTGATGTAACACTTGGCGACCTTCCAGATATCCGCATCCAAATCAGTCGCTCTCAGTTCGTCAGCAATCTTGATGTAATAGGAAGCGCCTGTTAATGTGGCGTGGATGTCCACGGAGAAGTCAGTGTTTTTCGAGTCAGCGATCAGTGTTGTCGGGTTCGTGCTCGTGCCACCGTAAATATCGACGGTCTCCGCTGTCGATGTTACATCGAAGTCGAAGTAGAGCACCTCGCTGGCATAGGTAGCATAGTCAACTGTGGCAAATGCGAATATTGCCTCAAAGCGATAGTAGGTTGGGGCGTAATTGACATAGATGCTCCACTTGTAGTTCCCGTGCGAGAAGTCGGTGGGATTTGTCGGCGTGGCATAACTATTGGTTGTGTCAATGTGACCAATAGCAGTTGTGTCATAATAGTTGAACTTGAATGTTGAACTTGGGACCAGCATCAGCACGTACTCGGTGCTGGCCGCTAATGTTGGCGGAGTTGACCAAGTCGCGGTGTACCAGTCTGCTAGAGTGTCATAGGCAGCAGGGTTAGACACGCCATTCGTGATTATCGTCATCGCTATGTGTCCAACAATAACCACCTTGGCGTTGCCTGCAGCTAGGCCGTTGCCATAGAAGTGTGCATCAGTGACCACGCCACCACCAGCGCCAGTCGTGAACACTGAGCCGACCAGATAGTTGGCTGATTCAGTGTAATAGCTCGCGCCCTCGGTGGACTGACCAATGGTTGCTGTGCCTGAATACGAACCCTCAGTCATGTTTGTACAGGCAGCGTCAAGGTTGCCCATGCCTGCGGGTGGGTCTGTGACTGAAGTACCGTAGATTATCGAGTACCGGCTGTCAATGTAATCGTCACCAGCAGACGAAGTCGTGAACTGAAGGTTCTCTATTGGAGTGTAGACCCTCTCCGTGTACGGTGTGACATGGAAGTTGGCAGCAATACCAAAGCAGATGGTCAGGAGTAGTACCATGAGCGCCAATACTGTTTTAGACCTCATCTTGCCATCCTCCAAACGCATATGGTAGAAACACTCAATGAAACCGTCAGAGAGAATATGATTACAGTCATGAGAGCGCCAAGAGACGACGTGAAGAGCCCCAGTCCATTGAGTACATGATAGAACGGTTCGGTGAGGCCGTAGGAGAGATGCAAATAGGGCATGAAACAGAGTCGGATGTCGAGGAACACGACTGGCATGAGGACAAGAAATGCTAGGAGACCACCTGCTAGGGAGATGCCAACCGTGTTTCCGTAGTACGCGTCGAAAGAAGAGGGTGTGTCAAGTACAGGCACCACTGCAATGCACTCGGGTCGAAACGCCAGAGTCCACTTGATGCCGAGGTATGAGTAGGCAAGAATGTGGCCGCACTCATGAGCAACGATTCCTCCAAAGAACAGAATCACAACGATGACCAGCCGGCGGATACTTGGAGGACTGTCGTCTTCAGACTCGGAGTTAGCAGCGGTCTGCTTCTGCTTTGGTCTGAGGATCATGCAATGCTCTCCTGCCGAAACTGGCGTGCGCTGACTACTTGCCCTTCCTTCTCACATTGAGTGCAAAGCGGGCTCTCTGACCGGTCTTGGTCGTCCGCCCCGTGCGCTTGTTAGTGTCGTGCGACAGATCTGTGAGCACGGATTTCTTGATGGACCCAGACTTTGTGAAACCCTTCTTCCCATATCGCTCCTGGGCTTCATGCCTGAGTGCGCCCTCGTGTTCGCGATGGATCGCTCTCTGGATCCACATCTTCACTCGGCTCAACGTCGTCCGCCTCCTCTCGAGGCGGCCTCAACATAGACTGTACGACCTCTCCCGCGTAGATACATGACCACGATCACTACTGCGACGAGTGCCAAGACGAAGATCGTGGTCGGAAATCCCATGCTGTAGAAGAACTGTCGCACGCCCTCCCAGAGCTCATCCCACCAGGTGAGCGCTGGTTTGTACTTCGTGTTGTTCTCGTCAGGCGGGTGCAGCGGTCCTTGGTGCCCGAGATGCATGGCCCAGATCAGTGTCGACAGGACGTCGATCCGGAGCTTGTACGTCACAAAGACATTCCTGACGGCTACGTCGGACCAGTGACCGAGAGCATCAGTATCGTAGTCAGCGCCTGCAGCCAGACGTGCTCCGACCTCGATGTCCGCGCTGGTTGGGACCCCCTTCAGGCCTATCGTGTCTGTGAAGGAGACTGGGGCGAAGGCATCTGCTGACGTGTACATGTTCAACGCCGAGCCGATGCTGTTCAGGTTCTGGATCGTGTGGCCATAGTTCTCACTCGCACCCTCACTGATGAGACCGTAGTCAAGACCCACGACACTTGCGCTCATGATGCCGTTCCAGCCGCCGACGACTGACCAGTTCCCATCGACACCAGCTGGCGTCCACGGGGTCGAGGCGACATTGATGAGCACAACCACGTTCTCGGCAAGGTACTCGAACGAGTAGCCGTAGTCAATGTAACCAGTCGGCGGCTTGTAGTAGCTGCCCGCGTCTGTCTTGATCGTGATGTCCATGCCTATGGTCCATTGATAGTAGCACTGGACACGTACCTCGCTCGCGTTGTTCACGAGAGTGATGTTGTACTTGTCAAGGTACGTGGGCTCCTCCGTCGGGATCCAGGTAGCCATGTTCTTTGTGATGTAGTACGGGTAGGAGGTCTCGACCGTTATGCCGGGCCTGTCAAACGCCGCCGGATAGACGTTTTGTGCGACCACGAAGTCCCCGTCGACGTCCATGCTGAACGAGTGCGTGCCGAACCGGTTGAAGGTCGTGTTTCCGAGTGTCGTGGTGCTTATGCAGCCCGTGAACTCCCAGCCTCCAGCGAACGGCGAATTCACGAAGGGACTGTTGCTGAACGCTGAAACCAGCATGGTGCCGAACAGGAGCACTGTGACACCATAGCAGATCGCGAGATACTTCAGTTTCCGAGATGCCTTCGTGAGCTCTCGGGTCTCATGCCTTTCGCATGTCTTACTCTTCATAGTTTGTGGACCTCCGTTTGAGAATGAGAATCACTAAACCCATGGTCAGTGCAAAAGCCAGGACCAGATAGACCGGGTTGGCAATGAGCCAGTTCATCACGATGCCAGCCATGGCGGACTCGTTGAGCGTGAGATGAGCGATGATGCACACCGACAGGTCCTTCTTCCACAGGAACAATCCGCCAAGCACGTTGCCTCCTGCAAACAATGCTAGGATCTGTGGCCACTGGTTGTGGACTGCTGCGTGCAGCACTGCAAAGAGGGCAGCCTGGACCTCCAGTGAAACGAACTTTGCCGCTCCGTCACTCAGACCGTACTGATCTGTGAGGAACGATATCATGTAGACCATGCCACCCCTGTAGAACATCTCCTCCCCTACAGATGCGACCGCGAGGGCGATGGCAGTCATGACCATGAGGTCTCCAAAGAGTCCGGTCGCATAGTCGCTGCTGTCCAGTGCAGAGAATGGGGCCAGCCTGTCCACGGACGCAAATACACCAAACGCCAGCATGGACACGATGCCCTCTACAAGTCGGATCACGAACCCGAAGAACAGACCCCACCCAAGGACGTCCGTGACAGTCTGATACGTGGCTATGTCCTTGATGCCCGCCTGGCGGCACATTATCCAGCCGCTGACGTAGATCGCAAACATCAGGGTCACGAGCCACTGGACAGCCTGCTCAGCGGTCTGAGCAGCGAGAAAGAGCAGAACGAACAGTGCGCCCATGAAGAACTTTAAGATGATTCCTATGAGGCCGACGTAGTAACCCCGGACCTCGCCCTCATCCTCGATGCTATAGCTCTGCTCCACATCGACCTCTTGAGAGCTGTGGCGTTTCAGTCTCAATGAGGGCACCTACCATGTCGTCCCGAACCCGAATGCGGAACTGTAGACGATGTTCTTTGTGCCCGTCAATGGGTTCGCAGTACGTGTGAGCACTCCGCCGATGTCGTCTGTCACGGATGCAGATGCTGAGACCGTGAATTGCAGGAACCACCCGCCGTCGAGGACGTCCGCGAACTTGCAGATGTTAGTACCCAGGATGAGCGAAAACACCTTGCTCGAATTGCTGATCGTGCTACTGAAGCTGGTCGTGTACTTGACGATCCAGGTGTCGTAGGTGTTGAGTTGGTCGACCTTCACGCTCCCGGTCATTCCGAAGGTGTTCCACTTGACATTCTTCCCCGTGCTCGTCCAGTTCATGACGATACGGATCTCATCGACATCCACGCCCTCAACGAGGAATGGTGAGTTCTCAATGAATGGCACGTTCACGAGAGTACCATTGTTGTATGCACCGACCGTCATCTTGACCGTGCTGTTTGCACCAGACTTGAAAGACAGGGTCTGGTCGCTCGACGTCAGGGCGGGAACGGTGCTGATGATGACAAACAGAACTGTGATAGAGAGCACGCTAAGTGCTCCAGCAATCATGAGTCTTCTTTGCATGTCGAGACCTCCAAGAAGAAAAAAGACGGGCTGAGTCCTCCGGCTCAGCTCACTATGACATGGGCGTTGACGATCTGGTAGACCGTGATGGTCTCGCTGGTGTTCGGATCAGCGACCCTGCTCTTCGCCTGTTCCACGTACGACAAGTTACTGCCATCGACCAGGAATACGCAGATATCGAACGTGCCCGTGGATGGGAAGTTCAGCTCGAAGTTCCAGACCTGCAGGACACTCGCAGTGCCAAAGCATATGAGCTCATCGAGCTCGAACAGGAACATGCGGGTCGTGGAGTTCTCAAGGGTCCGCCTCTCGGCAGGATTGTCTGAGGTGAACGATGAGCAGTAGACGTTCGTGCTGTCTATCTCCACCCAGAGCAGGGGTCTCAGTGGGATATCGTCGCGTGGGTCGGTGTACTGCCTGAAGAGGGTCGAGTAGTCCTCCTGGTTCTCGAGGCGCAGTGTGAATGTCGCGACCACTCCGTCGCTGGCCGTGTAGTTGGTTGTGCCGGCTGAGCCAGTGCCACCGCTTATCGTCGCAGTGTTTGTGGTGCTGCCGATCAGCATCGCGACGAACGAGTCACTGGTGACGTAGACCAGTACCTCACCGAGGCTGTAGGTCTCCTGGTCGTAGTTAGCCGCAGCAGGGATGTTGAATGTGCCGATGAACAGCCGACAGCCAGTAATAGACATGTAGAAGTCGAATGTCCCACCTTCGGCCGGTCCTCGATTCGAGGTGAACGAGCCATCAGAAGTCGTGGCGATGTACGACACTTTACCATCTCCCGTCATGCCTCTAATCGTCTGGCCGTCGACCGCGGTGTCATTCGCGTACACTGCGACACCAGTCACCTTCACACCCTGGCCGACGATTACTGTCTGGCCGGTGCCAGGGTCATATATGAGACCGCTGTTCTCCAACAGCGGGATTCCAATGAAAACGACAACAAGCAGGGCGCTGATTGCCAGTGCGGCATAAGCGGGCTTGTTGTTGCTCTTCTCCACGATTACAGTTCGTGTCTTGCTTCTTGGGTTACCCAATTTCAAAAACGCTCCGTTTTCTCTACACAAGCCTCTCACAGCTTGACTGACCGCAACGCGATCAGGAGCCCCAACATTCCCCATTAGCGTCGGAACTTCATGCGAGAGGTTCCTCCTGTCCCCCGAAACAGGAGAAAAGTGAGGACTCCGGGGAGAGTCCTCGAGCGGGATCAGCGCACGAGAGCCCTGACGAGCTCTCACTGGCAATGAGTTGTTTTGTGGGATATATAACGCACGCGCATTTCTTATAACCCACGTGTGGCCAGTTGAGAGTTTAGTCCCTCCGACCCCATACTAAAAACCTTTTAGGCGGGCAGCAACTGTCCAGATGATTTTCATCCTACGCGGCGTCCAAGAGGTGCTTTGGGTCAGCCGTGCCAACCACCATTGGTTCATTTGAGCACATACCTGTTTGGCTTTGTGTTCATACCTCATCGAACTCAGTTGCTTGTAGAGTCAATCTACGTGGGTTAGCCAACAGACTGAGCTCGTGCCTGTGCTGGGTCGGATGAGCTTTCCCTGCCGCCCATGCCTTCAGTCCTTTGTCCAGCTTTACTCTAAGCTCATCTCTGTACTTGATGGCGACGGCAAAACACTGCATGACCCTGCAGAACCATTCGTTCTCAGCGAGAACTGCATCGTTGATTGAAACAGTGAAGTCGCCCCCTATATCGCCGAACTTGCTATCGACTTTCGCAACGGGAGTATCGTAGGTCAGCAGACGCACAGTGAAGTCGTCTCCCGCGGAAACGCGCTCTCCTTCAATCCTGAACACCTCGAAGTTCCCTTGAGGGCCAATGATGTAGAACGAGTAGATCTCAGTGGCAAGGGCACCACGCTTCCCTTGGCGAATGTAAGTGACTACATCGCTTTCCTTTGTCAGAACAGAGAACACCAGTAGAGGAGCCTCAGACGTGAATCCGAGAGCGTACTCCTCAGCAATCATCTCCTCGAGTGACCCCAGCCAGTTCCCATTGTTGGAGAACAGCTTGATGATCAACCGTCGAGACAGTTCGTCCTTCTCATCGCGCCATAGTGCATTGCGGATTGTTATGAACCCGATCTTCTCTTTGGGCGTGAGGTCCTTAGTCCCTTTCTTGAGCTTCGACTCCTCAATCTTCCCTACGATCTCTGAGTCCTGGGTGAACTGGCGACTCTTCAGACGCCACTGCTCGTCCTGCCTGAAACCCACCTTGTCACCATGCATTCCAGTGGCATAGAGATCCTGTGATAGCAGCCTATACACGATGTTACCACCGCGTTTCAGTTCCTTACCTGACATTGTGAAGCCTCGCTTTGCGCTGCCGACGTACTGAGCAGTTCCTCTTTATCATTCTATTGCAGGCAGACAGAAAACCAGCCCTAGACATTGGTGGCAATCTGGCATTCCTAATGTGCCATGCAACATAAGGACGTTCATTTCTATGCTGGCTGATACCTACGTGTCGCTCGGAGGAATTCGAGTGACGCAAGCAGCACTGACTCTTCAAGGTTAGGAAGGAGGAGCCTATCGGGTCAGTGTGGGGAGCTGCTACTGATCGAGTAGCGGCTTCCCAGAAGGTCTTGCATGGTCCAAAGGCCAAAGTCTGCCGCTCGTCGTGGAACGAGTGTGTAAGCACCAACTCACACGGACATTAATCATGTGCCCGACCTATTACCAAGTCATATGCAACAGGGATCCGAGCCTCACTTCAGAAGACACGCGTTCTGCTGTGGAAGATTTCTCATAGATCCAAAACGGCGACCGACTCGAAGTTCGAAACAACGAGCATCTTGTCCACACGGACTCTCATCACTGCACAGTCACTGGAATTGATGAACTCTTTTAAGCCCGGGTGCTTTCTTAGAAGAATGCTCGCACAATGGCGTTTTTCCTCGCCCACTGTTTCGTCAGCAGTACCTACGACTGCTACAGTAGTTGCTCTTCTGACGTCTTCGCGCACATTCTTCCGGGTGTCAACCAGTAGTGACACTCGCGGGTTCGACGCCATGTTACGATACTTCGTTCTGTTACGCATTGTGGAGAAGACGAGACCCTTCAGGTCGTCAGTCACTGCGTAGCTCACCAAGCAACAATATGGGTCGTCATCCTTCGAGGTGGCCAGAACAGCAAAGAGCTGAGAACTCAGCACACGTCGGACCTTGCGCCGAAGTTGGTTTTCCTCCATATGGCCCACCGCCACTGCCGCTCAGGATGCTCTTGTGTATGACGCCACAGTGAATGAATCTTGCTGTCGACTCGCGAAGATGGCTGGACCGCCCCAGTGACACGCTAGTGGTCCAACCGCAGAAGGACACATTTATCGGGCCGCCATGTCGTTTAGATTCTAGTTGGGCACTGTATCCCGAGTTTCTAGAAGCAGCAGGGAGGACACTGACATCGTGTCCGAATCACCATCTACTGAAGTGCAGAAAGCATCGAGGGTGTTCAAGCAGGCAGCTGGACGCTTGCTAGCACGCAATGGTTGGCCTTTCATGTTCGTCACTGGGGCAGTTATCACCCTCCTGTCTGTTGTCCACATCTTGGCCGTGACAGCTGTCTGGAGTGTGTTCGGTTTTGCCTTTGACGATGCATGGATACACCTGCAGTACGCTCGCATGATATTCGACGGTCACCCCTGGGAGTATGCTCAGGGCATTCCCAGCACCGGAAGCTCAGCACCCCTTTGGTCTGTCGTCCTGGCGCCCATCTTTGTTCTTGGTTATGCTCGAGACACGGTTATAGCTTCGGTACTACTGATCAGTGTGTTCTTGTATGCTGTTGACACTTCCTTGGTCGGGTATCTAGTCAGGGAACACACAGGCCGATGGCAGATCGGAGTATTGGGACAAGCCGTCTTCGTTCTCGTGCCGCGAAACGCAGGCCTGATGCTCTCAGGAATGGAGACTCCACTAGCAATGATGATGCTCCTTCTGACGCTCATACTGCTGCCGAGGAAGGACACCAAATACGATTTGCTCCTGGGCCTAGTCGCGGGTTTCTCTTACCTGTGTCGTCCGGAATTCGTGCTGATAGCTGCAGTTTGCTTGCCTCTTCGTGCTGTCTGGCTGCTTGCCAAGGACAGGCTGGCCATGAGAAGATCGGTATCAATAGGAGGGATGTTTGCGATTGCGGCTCTTGTCGTAGCCCCATGGGTCCTCCATTGCCTCAACACTACAGGACTGCCGCTGCCTGACTCTTACTACTCCAAGCTGAGATGGGGGGTTACGCAAATCGACATCAGCTACTGGGACTTCTTCTGGTACAAGGTATGGTTCCCGACTGAACCCTACTTGGCGCTGGGCTTCGTTGGCGGCATGGTGCTCCTCCTCAAGCGTCGACCTTTCGAATTGGCAATGAGTACCTCTCTTTTCATCCTTTACAGACTGACAATGCCAGGCATGTCATTGCTGTTTGCTGCGAGATACTTGGTGCCGCTCTTCGACCTTCTTGCCATCTCATTTGTCGCTGGCGGATTCATGGGGCTTGAGAAACTACTGAAGAAAGTGAAGCTCCCCGGGTTCACTGCGACAGACAGGGCTTTCGTGGCCGGAATGGTCGTTCTACTGCTCTTCACTCCATCGCTGAGCTCGTACATACTTCATGTGGACATCCATGCCAATCAGATAATGAACATCAATGAGATGCAGGTCACGCTGTCAGAATGGGTAAGAGATAATGTGCCTGAGGACGCAGTGATTGCCACATATGACGTAGGCGCACTCGGCTACTTCAGCAGATGCACAGTCATCGATGTCTATGGGCTAGTCACTCCTGAAGTACTGCATAACCGCACGACCGTGCCGGAGCAGGCCCAGTTCCTCAAGGACATCCATTGTGACTACATAATGTTCTACGAAGAGTGGTTCGTGTACTTGTGGGACGAGATCTCTCATATCGGAGGCAGTGTCCACAAGGTTGTTTCGGCTCACATAGAACCGAATGTCGTATGCGGGACCAGTAACATGGCCGTCTACACTGTGACCTGGAGTTAGCTCGGTACTGGCCGATGGATTGAGCTATTCATCGGTCCAAGTATGGCCTCACATTCGGACACACTTGTCCACTAAGCCGAAATCCACCCCCGGCGCTCTCTTCCGTCCGGCGACTCATCGATACAACTGCCCAGACGCAGAGCAGGATCATGTTCAGTAGATGTGCCCAGACTTGGCTAAGCGACTACTTCCTGCTCTTGCAGTACAGAGCAAGCACGGCTATGATTGCTGCAGCACCCACTGTTCCGACTGCAACCCACGTCCAAGGAAATGCTGACTCTGGCATTACCGCACCTACTTGGTTCGAGCCAAGAGCCCCATAGTCTGAACTGTCAACTCTTACTGTGAAGAAGTACGTTGCGCCGGGTTGGAGATTCGAAACACTGCACGAAGTAGTGTCCTGGTTGCCAACTGTCGCCACGACCTGTCCCAGTTCTCCCAGAGATGTCGACTGTAGCACTTCGTACCTGTTGAAGTCAAGACCGTCATAGCGGCTCCACTGAAGGTTGACAGACGATGCCGACGCAATCGTTGGCACACTCAGGACTACCCCTTGCCTTGTGAAGTTCAGACTTCCCCCGGCTGCGGCAACGGAGAAGACATCCGATTTGCCTTCCTCAGTCTGCCCATTCAACGACTGAGTTACAATCTGCCCGTCCACGACTCTGTTGATCTCCAGCGTGTAGTTACCTTGACCTGTTCCGGTCACATTCAGAGTATACGGCAGACCAGGAGCATAGGGCATGAACACAATATCCTGGTCTCCATCCTCCACATAGATGGCAGGGAACTCAGCCCTTAGTTGACCGTCGGGTCCGGGGCCAACCTTCCTTCCGAGTGGGTCTGTGATTATCAGGTCTACGGGGCAGAAAGCGAGGAACTGAAGGGCATTCGGCAGCAAAGCCGCCAATGTCGTAAGTATGCTATTGTACTCGCATGACGCAGGGTACACACACATCCGCCTCCATGCATCTGCCTTCTCAGGAGAGAGGTGAGTGCCAGAGAAAGTCCCGTCACTACCCAATAGGATCCAGTCCTCGTGCCAGAAACAGCTCGAGTTGAAATGAATACGGTTGTCATAGATGTATATCGTCTTCGTTCCATTCGAGTTGGTCTCATAGTCATAAGCGACCACGAAATGGCTCTTCCCGGGATCTGAGTTCTCCCAGACAGCGGCCGTCATGAGTATTACTACGGGCTGATACTGTGGAGCCCCTTTCATCATGAGTTGCGTTAGCTTCTGGAACTCGAGCGCGTTGTTTGTTCCTCCCGACTGTAGAGAAAGACCTAGGTAGAGCTTGACCCAGTTCAGCAAGTGATTTGGATTGAAGAATGCTGCGGACCCCTTCCAAAGCACGTACTCCTTGATTGCGGACTCTGTGACGTCGCCGTGAGTCTGCTCGGCAATCGTAGAGTTAGGGTCAGGTGAGGGCAGATCGTAAGCGTAGTGTTTGCCGAGAGGGATCTTCGACGAGTCCATGAAGTAGTCTCTTGAAGCCATGGACATGCCATTGCAGAAGCCCATGAAGTCTATGCCTATCCAATCCACTATCAGAGAATCAAAAACCCGAAACAGCATGATGTCCAGAATGCTGACACGACAGGCTGCTTCTATGTCTCCATATAGAAGCTGGAAGATGTAGTTCCTAAGGTTCGCCTCAACTTCCTCCTCTGTCATCACTTCGGGTCCGAAGGCGTATTCGCTATTGGTGAAGTCGAAACAGTCCCTATACTCCCAGTTAGGATGCATGGAGGAATATATGGATGGAGGCTCATCAATTGATGCCAGAACGCTTGCCATGTTTGAAGTAGACTCGTCAAGATTCAGGGGCCACTTGTCCATCATACGAGTTAGGCGAGGACTCAATACAGAAGCATCAGTCTGCGCAACTTCCATGGGTGCTATTGGAGAAAGCATAGCAAGGGAAAGGACCCAAATTAAGACTGCTAATGCTAGGGAACGTGTCGTTGTATTCTTCATTTCTCTAACCTCCTATCCAATACACATCTGGTTTGTGTCTTCACGGATTTTGTGCTAATGTCTACGTTTCCGGAGGAAAGCGAGTTGCCTGCTTTGGTTGGCGAAGCGTCAGTGCAGCATATCGGGTTTCCGCTGCATCTGCTCGCGGCATCAGACCATTCAGATTCACTTGCTGCCAGAGCCATGGCAGGATTCTGTGTTGAAGTAGCGTTCTGTACCCACTCGAATCCATAGACATTGCCCTTGGAGGCAGACACCAATATCTCGAGACGCCCGTTACCATTGCTGTCGCCTATGGCCAGATCTGTGATGTTCTCCGCCAATGAGGAGCTGTTCCATACATATGTGTAGTACTTCAGACTCATGTCACCTCCGGTGTACGTCCAGTTCTGCTCCAGCACCATCACCCTCTTGCCACTACCAGCGATTATTTCCATCCAGCTGTCGCCATCAGTGTTTGCGATAAGCATTGAAGTCACAGCACTTGGCGTGGAGTAGCGTCTCCACATGATGTAGCTGTTCTCGCCATTCGCCTCCCAGATGTCTATTCCTGAAGCAAGAGTGTTTGTTTGTTCATAGCCAACGAAGAGCTCGGGCCACCCATCTTGGTCGTTGTCGGAAACAGCCACGGAGTATACTCCGTAGAATCCGTAGTTGCCTACGGACGTTTCATACTCATAGCCGTTGTCGACATGGCGATCATCGTCTTTCATGTTCTCGTAGACAATCACCCAGCCTTCCCTGTCTTTTGGCAGCCCACATACATCGTACCACTCACTGGCACCCCCAATGATGATCTCTCTGAAGCCGTCCCAATCAGTGTCGGCAGTGAGAACGTCGTATATCTTGCCCGTTAGAGCGACCATGTCGCTGTACACGAGCGAGTACTGATTATCGCCAAACCACTCGTAGATGAATAGCCAGCCCTCTGAGGTAACGATGATATCGGGCCAATCATCTCCATCGAGGTTCTTGTCGACGGCAACGGTCGATACTACAGGGTAGTCGACACCCATCATGGCCGGGATGGTATCGCCGCTGCCCCACACTAGACGATAGACGTCGTTAACCACATTCTCGAAAACGAAGACACTGTAGCCAGAAACGGCGACAATCTCCTTCTTGTTGTCATTGTCAGTGTCTTCGATTGTGATATCTCTGACATCATCCCATACCGTGTGGTAGCTGAGATACTCCAGGACACCATGTGTCAGATCGGTTGACTTCCATGCCCTGCGATAAGTGTTGTTCGCGCACCACTCGAAAGTGTAGATGTTGTTGTCAAACGACCCGACCACAACATCTCCTTTGCCGTCGTCATCGGTGTCATCATACGCTATGGAGCAAGTCCAGTCATCCAATACAACATGGTTGTCCCACGAGTCGTACGCACTGTAACCATAGAAGTAGTCAGATTCCGACCTCTGGTCTATCTCTATCATGTGGACAAGAGGATACGTTGCTAGCACGTAGCTGTTATGCTTCAGTGAACCGTAGTAGCAGTCGATGGTTGAGTTCTGCATGGCCATGAGGTCAAGCACGCCATCGGCATTCATGTCGTACACATAAGGCTCACAGTAACCACGGTCCTCAGTCAATGCCGATCCTCGAAAGTCTGGGTCATAGAAAGGCCTGCGCTTGACCCACTCTGGCTTAGTCAGGTATCCAGTATTCTCCCAGTATGTCAGCCTGCTGGTTGCGGGTTTGAGCCCATCGTGGGTGTAGTTCTCGTATGCATGCGCAATCGTGAGGTCCCAGTCACCATCATGGTCAAAATCACAGAAAGCCACTCTACCCACAACCTCTGTGGGCCTCATGGTTTTGTTGATGGCGTCATAGAACTCGTCGTCCTCAGTCCAAGTGAAGGACGACCCTGTTCCTGAACGCTTGAAGAAGTACAGGGAATCGCAACCCAGCGTGAGGTCTAGGTCTCCGTCACCGTCCATGTCCTTGAAAGACGGATAGGCGAGAGTAGCCTCGGACTGAATGACTGTGTTCGGCGTGGTGAACACAGAGGATACCTCGGTGAAGTAGTCAGCCGCAGTCCTCTCAAAGTACCTCAAGTACCAGAGATGGATTACGCCCTCGATGTCAGTTTCAAACTCACTGATGACGAGGTCCAAGTCCCCGTCCGAGTCAAGGTCGGCTAGATACGGCACGGAGAATCCGTAGATGGTGTTCCCGCCTAGGGATGTGTGATCTTTGAAGTAGTCTGTGTGGTACACGTAATTCGGATTTGAGTTGGTGCCAATGTTTGATAAGTAGACCAAGGCAGAGAATGTCCCGACATTCATCGAGAGCATCATGTCAAGGTCGCCATCGTCATCTATGTCACCCATAGTGTAACCCTCTATCCTCGAGAAGGTACCCAATCCCAAGGTCCCAAGGTATGAACCGGTGACAAGACTTTCAGTGTAATGCCAAGTTGGCATTCTGCCGCGGCGATCCAGTTCGACTATGTCACGAATGCTGACGTTCAGGTCAAAACGGGGTGACTCTTCTGTGCTCTGCCATATCGCAGCACCGTCCGATGTGTACGCCGAGATTGCCCCGTCTACTGTCCCCATGATGATATACTCAGTGGTGTCACCTTCGTCAGTGTGATCAATGTGGCCTGTGGTCACAACCAGGGCGTTGTCAATAGGTCTAGCTAGAGTCCCATATGCGGAGTCGATGTTGTATGAGGCACCGTTCTTGACACCTATCTTCAGGTATCTGTAATTCTCCCATCCATTATGCCGCAGTACCTGATCGACATTGATGCCTACCAAGCGCACAAGGCCGTAGGACATGATGAAGATGTAGCTCTTGGTGATACTCGTGGCGGATATGTCAACGAACGTCTGCTGGTCCTGTGATATGGCAAACTCTAGGTCCTCTAGTTCAGGATCATCGTCTGGGAAGTACAGCCAGAGATCTGCTCTAGAGGAGGCGGATCCGCCGAGTTCCTCATACTGCCCGAAGTCCACAATTGCCTCTGCGACAGAGTTGAGCACGAAATCCGTGTAAGTCCTTACAACGACACCTGCCCATGTGTCCACAATCAGGAGATTCCCTGCATGGTCAAACGTAATCGCCATCGGCATCTGCAGATCCACAGATGTCGTATAGCTCGATACTGTCGTCGGCAGGTCGCCAAGCTCCATGCCATCCATCGTATACTTGATCACTGCCAAATAAGTGCCCATGCTTGCGGTCAGATACAGATTCCCATACCCATCATGCTCAATTCTCAGTGGGTCAGAAAACTTGCCTGTCCAGTAGTCTAGGGACGTACCCTCGCTGTCGAACAGCTGGATTCTGTTGTTGCCCCTCTCGGTAACGAATATGGTGCCTTGCTCATTAACGGCAATACCGTACGGGTTATCCACTTGACCGGGCTGGTCACCATGTGAACCAATAGTCCTGATGAAATCGCCCTCCGAGGTGAACAACGATATGCGGTCATTCCCCACCTCCGTAACGTACAAGGTACCACTTGGACCGATATCTATGTCAATAGGATCGAGCAGCTCTCCATCACCCGAACCCTTGACACCCCAAGCCCTCAGGAAGTTGCCCTCGCTGTCGAACCGCTGGACGCGGTTGTTGTTTCGGTCGACAACGTAGACGCTGTTCCCATTGCCCACTGCAATCCCCGACGTGAAGTTGAACTGGCCTTCCCCTGCACCCAGCTCTCCCCATGACATGATGAAGCTGCCGTCACCGGCCAGTTTCTGGATTCGATTGTTGCTGGAATCGGATACGTAGATACACCCTCGATCGTCGACAGCCGCGTCACTCGGAAAGTAGAACTGGCCGGCCTTTGTGCCTATGCTACCGATTGTCTTGTCCAGAGAGTACTGCTGAATAGCGAAGCCTTCTACACGGCTGTTCATGGAGTCAACAACATAGACTGCTCCGTTGGGAGCAACTTCCAATCCACGTGGACCTGTCAGCTCGCCGAAACCAGTACCAGTGGAGCCAAAACTGGTTATCAGGCGGCCTGAGGCCGTGAACTTCTCAATGTGATCATACCCTGTATCGCTGACGTATACGTTGCCTTCGAGGTCACATGCAATCCCGTCAGGGTAACCAAAGTCACCTGCGTCTTCGCCTAACTTGCCCCACTGGAGTATGAAGTCGCCCTCCGAAGTGAACATCTGGATTCTGTTGTTGTACGTGTCGGCTACATAGACACCCAGTTCGCTAACTGCAATTGCCAGTGGGTAGTAGAACTGACCGGGACCAGAACCGTTGGTGCCCCAGGAATTGAGGACCCCACCGCTTTCTGTGTCCAGCACCTGTATTCGACTGTTTAACAAGTCACAGACATACAGGCGCCCAGAGGAGTCCGCGGCGACACCCATGGGATACTGGAACTGACCAATGCCGGTTCCTTCCTCTCCCCAAGAAGCCAGCCATGCTCCATCCGGGTTCAGCTTTACAATTCTGTGATTCCACGTATCAGAAACGTAGACATAGGACTGCGCGTCAACACATATGCCCTGGGGCCACTTGAACTGCCCTACGCCGCTTCCAAGCTCTCCCCAAGCGTCGACAAACTGACCAGCCCCAGTCAGCTTCTGCACACGGCTGTTCGAAGTGTCAAGTACGTACGCATTCGAGTCAACATCGAAAGCAATGTCATCTGGCAGATAGAATTGACCTGCGAGGGAGCCGTTTGAACCCCATGTTGTGAGGTAACTGTAAATCTCAGGCAGCTGGAAAGTGGTGCAGTTCAAATCGCGAGGACCGCCGAGGCAGGAATTGCCGCCAATCGCTATAGTCTTCCAAGGGTACGGTCGTGGGTCGAGCTCGTAGACTCCTTGTTCTTCCCATCCATAGACCTTCTTGTCCACGTATGGATCTGCCTCATAGCCTGTCCACACACCAGTTGTGTATACAGTGCCCTCCTCCCAGCTCTCCAGTTGTCGATTGATTCTCAATACATCGTAACTGGCACTGGTAGAATTGTACTCGAAGACATAGACTCCGTCGCCGTATGCTGATGCGACAATCTCGCCGTATTGGTCTTCATCCAGATTGTTGCTGACCGCCATAGAAATCACAGGTTTGGACATCGCGTCGCCACTGTCCCACTTCTTCTGGTATGTGTGTTTGAAGCATGGGATCTCTTCAAACACGTAGACCCGGCAGTCATAACTTGCCGCAAGAATGTCGGTCCGACCATCGCAATCAGTGTCGCCGACAGCGACATCGTATACCCGTCCTCCAATCTGGTTTCCGCTGTCCCACACATGCACGAAACTCATCCAGTGACTTGGGCAGTACGGGAAGTTGGAATGGTCAACGTAGTCGAACACATGGACGCGGTTGTCCCAACAACCAGCTACGATCTCACCTTGATTGTCATGATCGACGTCATCGACCTTGACAGACCAGACTTGGCGACGTATGGCAAGTTGGCTGTCCCAGACAAGCTCAAAGACGTTGTTCGCGTTGTCTAGGTAGACAAAGCCTTCCTCGAAACCCCTCGCCTCGAATACATATATCCTGCCGTCTGCACTGGCCGCGTAGACCTCAAGCAAACCATTGTTATCAGCGTCCGCAATGGCGACGTCCTGCACGTCATTCCGGATTATGTCATTGCCAGCGTCCCACACATGGATGTAGTCTTTTGACGCGTTATCCCATCTGTAGACATGCACCTCCCTGTCAGAGAGGTATCCGCCAGCAACTGCAATGAGGTTCTTGTTCGGAGAGGTGGCTACTGCATGTGACGAACCCTGTATGTTGTTGGGCTCCCAGATGAGCTGGTAGTCATTCGTGAGGTTGAACTCACCGTCCAGCATGAGATTCGGTGAGTCCCTCTGTTGGTCTGGAGAAACGCTCTCATCAGGCAGTAATGTGGGGAGGAAACCCGGGGGCGATGTTGGAACGACAATCAAAGCCATCACCAAGATGATGGAAGCCGCTATCAGGGTCCGTTTCGCATTACTCATGCCTTACTACCCTCCTTTGTTGTCTTTGCTGTGCGTTTCTTTTTCCTCTTCTCACTTGCAGCAGGCTCTTGCTCCTTGGGCTCTTCCCGCGATGACTCGACCGCAACCTCAGTCTTGGCAGCAGCCGGGGTCTTGGTTTCATGGTCCGGAGCCTTCCCTGAAGCCTTCCCAGCTCTCCAGAATCTCAGGCCGCGTTGCCTAATGAGCAAGACGAGTGTTTCACCACCAATGCCTGCGGCCAGTCCAATGACAGCCCCAACTGCAATGAGATACCACGTAGGACCGCTTTGAACAATCGGCACAAGGGGATTCAGTCCAAGTGATACCTCTTCGCCGTCTGATAGACCGTCCTGGTCTGAATCAGCTGCTGTGGGGTCAGTGCCATACGTGTGTACTTCGACGCCATCTGAGAGACCATCTCCATCACTGTCCGGATTATTGAACCCACCAGGTTCTCCTATCCACGTGCCGTTCTCAATCGGAAGCGGTCCCATGTTCGTTCTGTAAATGTAGAACTCTTCTCCATCCTTCAGACCGTCACCATCGGCATCGAACTCCATTCCATCCAGCACCCCATTCCCATTTGAATCTGGGTTGAGCTGACCAGTGTGGTAAATCAGCTCAATGCCATCGGGCAACAGGTCGTCATCTGTGTCGCTGTCCGTTGCAGATGTCGGATACATCGGCCACTGACTTGGCACGTAGTCCCATCCAGACATCTCAGCAGCCAACGCAAACTCGGTCGTGTTTGTTGACTCCATGTTGTCAGGAATGTCGTCATAGTCTGTGTCGTTGTTGGTCGGGTTTGTATGGGTGACATATACCTCGACGGAGTCGCTCATTGTATCTCCATCAGTGTCGGGCTTTGTGGGATCACACAGATAGATCATCTCAGCAGTGTCATTGAGCCCGTCACCGTCACTGTCGAACTTCGCAGGACATGAGCCATAGCGGAGGCTTACCACTAAGCCCCAATATGGGTAGGTATTCAGCGACACGTTCTCGATGACCATCTCTTCACCATCGTGAAGACCGTCACCGTCGGTGTCGTCCGACAGAGGATTGAGTGGCACGGGGTCCAAGACAGCAGAACCCAGACCCAGATAGAGCTCCTCTCCATCAGTCAGACCATCGTTGTCTGAATCTGAACATGTAGGATCTGTGCCGAATGCCACCTCGGCTCCGTCACCCCAAGCGAGACTCATCTCGCCAAACTCATTTGTCAACACGATGGAATCGTCATCGGTGTCCCAGTCGACCGGGTTTGTATGATATATCAGCAGTTCATCACCGTCCCCGAGCCCGTCGGCATCTGTGTCATACAGCATGGGGTCTGTCATAGACACAAGTACCTCATAGCCGTCGAGTAGCACATCGTAGTCTGAGTCCGCATTGACAGGGTCCGTGAGATAGAACAGGACCTCCTCACCGTCATCCAAGCCATCTGCGTCCGAGTCCCGAACAAGTGGATTCGAATAGAACTCGAACAGTTCCTCCGAGTCAGTGAGGTCATCCATGTCAGTGTCGTTGAGGAAGGGACTGGTCCCGTACTTGTAGTACTCCTCTCCATCCATCACACCGTCAGAGTCAGTGTCAGGGTCCCTTGCGTTGGTCGCTAGCATAACTTCCTCGTAGTCTGGCAGCATGTCGTTGTCTGTATCAGCTCTGTTTGGATCGGTCCCTGTTCCATATGGACCAATCTTTTCGCGACCGTCAATGAGACCGTCATGGTCGGTATCGCCGTTTGTGGGGTCAGTTGGTGGGCTTAGAGCGAGTTCGTAACCATCCGTATTGAGGAGGTAGCCCCAAGAGTCGTTGTCTGTATCAGGGTTCACGGGGTTCGTTTTCACAAACTGCACCACAGGATACCCTTCGCTGTCAATGAATGTGACATACTGACCTAACACCTCAACACCGTCTATCATGTTGCTCAGGAATGACGTGCTAGACTGGAATTGCTGGGTAGCATCGTCCCACTGCCACAGAACGGAATCATCATCCGTGTCAGCGTCAAGAGGACTGGTATATTTGTTCTTCACCCAGTAGTATTCTGCCAGCAGTGTATCATTTGCATACTCGACCCCGTTCTCAGCTTCCTGTCCGTCTAACAACCCGTCATTGTCCGTATCAGGGTTCAGAGGGTCTGTTCGGTCGTCATAGTACGTGTTCCCGATTCTGACAGAGTTGACAGCGCCGTAAGTGTCATGAGTTTCTGAAACGTCGTATTCCCGGTTGATCTCGTAGTAGTCGCTCAAACCGTCTGCGTCAGTGTCTACTATCAGCGGGTTGGTCTTGTACACCAACACTTCCTGACCGTCCGTGATGTTATCTCTGTCCGTGTCATTGAGCAACGGGTTTGTCAAGTATGTCTTCACTTCTAGACCATCCTTGAGTCCGTCCACATCTGTGTCAGCGACGTTCGGTGCTGTGTTGAGCTCGAGTTCCAGCTTGTCATTGAGCCCATCAGAGTCTGTGTCAGCCGAGCTGGTGCTCAGGTAGGTGGTGCCCATCACCGTGTTCATTCGGCTCTCAAAAGCGTCAGGAAGACCATCCTGATCCGTGTCAGTCAAGTCCGCAGAACTCGTCAAGTAATCGCTGCTACCCCAAGATGTTGAAAGCGACCAAGTGTCAGTCCATGGGCCAAATTCCACACCAGTTCCGCAGATGACTATGTCAACGCCCAGGTAGAGTGAGCAATAGAGCGTTAGATACACCGACAGGGTAGTCGCCGCAACGGAACTGGTTGTGAAGGGTGAGCCATCATCAGCCAGTAGAGTGGAGGAGTTGCTGGACCCTCCCGATGTCTGTTGGAACCTGAGTCCCACCTGGAACGTTCCTCTGAATATGACAACAAGTATCCGGACATAGATGCTGGCACCAACGACAATGTCAAGAACAAGATTCGACCGTGCAGGGACTCCTTGGCCAACATACTGCTTGCTCATCTCGAATGTGACAGAAACCGTCAGAGTGAGAGAGGCGCTCAGGAGCTCCGAGAGTGTGTCCATGATAGTGTCTATCACTCCACTGACTCCGGGTACTGAAAGTAATGCTGAAACCGTTATTGTAAATGAAGCATCGACATCGAACTTGAGTGACCACGACCGGACCTCGATAAATGACCTTTCCGTGTTCGATGCGTCGATAGGCGGAAAGGCCAGCTGCATGCTGGCGGCTCCGAAGAAGTTGAACTCCAAGGGGCTCATAATGGTCTGAAGCCAAGCGCTCTTGCTAGGCAGGAACGCACAGACCGCCAGCTCCATGTCAAGTACAGGTATAACGTCTATGAACTTTCTGACCTCTGTGAAGGCCGCTGTCACGTTCGTCATACTCGTCAGGTTCAGGCTTCCGAAGATTGCGTTGTTCATGAAGGTCTCAAAGGCTGTTTCGTCGGCTTCGAAGGTGGGTAGCAACTTGATTCGTATCACCGCCCCGAAGCTAGCGAAGTCTGAACCAAGGTTGATTGGTGTTCCCAAGCGAAGAAGGAAAACTGGTGTGAGTCCGATGAGATCTGTTTGCACGGGAGTCTCAACAACCTGCTCAACCCAAGAAGTCAGCCAGTCGTCCGCTTCTGTAAATGCGTCAGCTATCAAGTCGTCACCTAGGGCCCACAGCTCAAACATCTGCCGTTGGAGCAGCGATGGCAAGGCAGAGGCGAAGTCATAGCCCGTAATGTTGAATCCCTCGTCGCTAAACCAGTCAACAACGTCGTCTTGGGCGTCCTTCACAATTCCTTCGACGTAATCATTGATCTCCTCAGCAGCCTCGACGTTCAATTGAAGCTCCTCGAATCCATTAGCCGTAAGGAGTGTCAAGACAAGGTCAAGCAGCCAGCCGATAGGACCTCCGACGCCGCTCTCAGGGCAGACCTCTCTCAGGGGTATATACTCACTGGCGCTGTCTTGCGCGGACATCTTCATGATGGGCCTCAACTCGACCCCGGCAGCATCCAGCTGGGGTTCCTCCACGACCCATGATTGTGTGAGTCTTGGGTTTGTGATTGGCTGAGGGACTCGTTCGCCAGTGTAGGTCTTCGGAAAAAGAGCCTTGGAGATGATCTCGTTAATGTTCTCACGGAAGTCCTTGAGAACCAGTGTTCTGAGCTGCTCGCCTCTGGTGCTGTCCACAGTACTATCGCTCTGAATCAGTATCTCTGCAGTCGTCCATAGGGAGTACACAGCTGTGAGTTTCAGGTCTATCATGTCGGTCTTGTCAATGTGCAGTCTCTCTGAATCAGGAACATACTGAAGGAGGCTCTTCGCATTGCCTATGCCAAATACATGGTGCATCTGATTGTGCGTCGCCGTGAGAACAGCAACATCTTTCCATGAAACGACCTCTCTCTGTATCATGATACCACTCAGGCTGCTCTGGAAGATGTACACTGCAACCCCGGGGTCGCTTCTTTCCAGTGAATAGCCCAGAGAGAGGATCGACTGCACACCAGATTGGACAACAGGAATTCCACACCGCTGGATGCAACCACTGACGATTGCTACAGTCGACATGATGTCATTGGCCGACGAGTCGAAGTACACAGTAACTTGTGTTTCGGGGCCGTCATTGACTCGAGATTTTGCCACAGCGGGGGTTTCAGATGCTGCAGCTGTGACTACGGTCGCCGAACTGAGCATGAGCATTGACAACATGGCAATCACGAGTATCCGATGCAGTGTGGCATTCACTGACAATCCACATTCACCTCCATGAAAAGACGAGCCAGCGGTTGGCACAAGTGCAAGCAACAATGGGCCGTTCCGGGATGAAGACTCTCGCATAGGTTTCGGAAAACGAGGTCCTAGCGTGCATTGTCTTCTCCTTAGGCGCGAACGGGCAGTGGCCTCGGGTTTCCCACAGAGAACAATCCGACTTATATCTCTCTCTGGTTTCCGACTACTACTGACAGAATCTAGCTCGGTTCGATCCTAGTATCTGAAAGGTCTAGCGGAAAGCTCCAGTTAGATGCAGGCATGCAATGGGGTGCTTGGCACGAAGGGTATAACGTATGACCTGAAGGTGTGGAAGGTCATTCTGAAAAAGGCAGGTCTGGCGGGCAAGTATTCGATGATTAAGTATCGAGAGGATTGGCCTGTGCCGGAGATTAGACACGCTAGACAAATCAAAGTAAAGACACGCATCGCAGGCATTTGCACATCCGACATTCATCAGATTAATGTGAATCTGCCCTATTCGGCGAGTATCCTCGCAAGAAAAGAAAACCCATTCCCAATGGGGCACGAGCTTGTGGGAGAGGTAGTGGAAGTCGGGGACCAGGCGGGCGATTTCAGCATCGGCGACAGAGTTGTGCACTCTCCGCTCGCGGCCTGTGAGTCATATGGCTTTGCGCCCTGCCCAAGCTGCAAGAATGGCAACTATGAAACCTGCTATGCCCTTGTCGGGTTAGGCGACGGAACAGACCTTGAGGATCGATATGGTGGCAGGGGAGGCTTCGGCGGGTTCAGTGGAGGGGGCTTCAGCGAGTACTTCGTTGGATTCGCGAAGCAATTCACGAAAGTGCCCTCATCGCTCCCTGACGAGATAGGGGTTTTGTCGGAGCCCTTTGCAGTTGGCCTGCATGCGGTCGCCAGAAACCGTCCCGGCGATAAGGACAAAATCCTAGTGATTGGAGGAGGAATCATTGGGCTCATGATTGTGGCCTCTCTGCGCGCACTCGGTTCCAAGTGCAGAATCATCACGATAGCGAAGTATGGCTTCCAAGCCGAGGCCGCAAAGAAGCTGGGCTCAGATGATGTAATCACCGAAAGGTCACACGATCGCCTCTATGAAAGAGTGACTGAGATGACAGATGGTGCCCTGTTCAGACCCACGATAGGCAAGCGCATCCTCTATGGTGACTCTGGCCCGGATGTCGTCTTCGACGCGGTGGGTACTGACTCAACGTTAGATGATGCTTTGCACCTCGTGAGAAGCAATGGCAGGGTTGTCATCGTGGGGATGGGCTTCGGAAAGACCAAGGCAACTGACTGGGCCCTGCAGCTGTACAAACAGCTCTCGATTACTGGGTCAGTGATGCATGGCGTCGAGCAGATCGAAGGAAAGAGAACTGACACCATGGAACTCGCACTTACAGCGATGGAAGACGCACCAGATGTATTCAGAAGCCTACTCACACACAAGTTCAGAATAGAAGACTACAAAGCCGCATTCAAGTGCAGCGAGCAAAAGGCAAGGGGCAACGCAATCAAGGTCGCATTCGACTTTCGATAGTTACACTGCAAGAACACCCAATTCAGTCACATGGTCTGAATCAAGCCTGTTTCTGGATCAAATGTGGCCTTGAGTTTCCGATGCTTGATCAAAGCCTCAACAATCATGACTGTTGACGAATCAGCCAGGCTCGTGAGTTCTGAGAGCCGTTCAATTGTGATGAATGCATACGATGAAGCAATCTGTAGCACTCGATCAGCTTCTTTGGTCTTCAAGAACCAAGGAATCTCGGAGCGCCCAACTCTTCTCCAGACAAGGCAGACGATTGCTCCCACTGCGCTTGCTGTGATTATGCTCAGTGCGGAATCTCCCACGTTACCGGCCTGCATCGTGATAGCCAAAGCTCCTCTTTCACATCGACAGGCATCGGTGCACGGCTTCTTCTATGACTGTTTCCCAAGGTCAAGAGCTAGGCATGCGATGAGTAAACCGTCCATTTGTTCGAACTCAGGTCTCCCCCCTTCCCACCTGCTCGTTCTGCGTCCCTCACAACGCACGCACGGTCTGGCGGTCATTCCCGGCTTGACCCGTCATGAGAGAGCCAGTCGTGCATCCGCGTCTTCGGCTTTTGGAGAGCTTGTGCAAGTGTGTCAATCTCTTCAGACATCCCAAGAATCGACCGCTTTTGTCCCTCAATCCAGTTCGTGATTCCTGAGATGAGTGTGCTCTGATTCACGATATACCTCCTAGGCCGCGGGAGAGTCTTGACTGCAATGAACCCGAATTGACTGAGCCGCCTCAGCAAGTCATAGAGCTGCGTCTTCTTCAGACCCAAACGTTTCCCGAGCACAGACCTGATCTCTGACGCGGTTGGCGGCCGCCCCCTGGATCTTCTGAGTTCAGATGCCACTGACAGGATTGCAATCTCTGTAGGGGACAGAGCCTGATTCACAAGATCACGGACTGAGAGAACGCGCTCGTCCTTCTCCTTGAATGAGAAGTCAGGCTCTGTCGTTCAGACTACCCCCGTGCAGAAGAAGACCCGACTGGCCAGCATCACATTCGACGCGGACTCCTTTGCACAACCGTCTATGTTCGTTCAAACAGTCATAAGCATTTTTTGCGGTTGGCTGAAGGCCCAATGACAAAAACCGGAGCTTGTCCGGAACAACCATCGGACAGCCCGTTCCATGTTTGGGGTATCCCATGGGGAAGCCTTTAGATATGGGATAAGCAGAGGACCATTAGGTTCGCGCTGAGCTCGTAACTCGGGGCAAGAAGGGATTCATGTGTCCGCATCAGACTTGCCCTTCACGGTCTCTGTTGGGCTACTAGACTCGAAGCCCATCCTGAGGATTACGCCACGTAAGGCAGGAGCGAATACAGGTGAGAAAGCCTACGAGCTCTCTTATGATAGGAAAACCTTCACTATCGTGCCGCTGACTACTGCAGGAGAGAATCCCGCAAGCGACCAAGAAGAAGCGCTGTCGGTCACGGACACCGGCTCTGAGACCCTCTTCCAGATTCTTAGAGCAGAGTCCGCTATGCTCCAAGTTTCGGTTCACCCCATAGGAACCGGACGTGTGGTCGATCTTGTCGTGAGTCTGGCTGATTGCCTGCACGGGAAACCCCTCACTCAGGTTCAATTCCAGCAGGCCCAGACCGACCTCGAACACACCACTGTTATCAATCTCTCTCCGATTGGCTGCAGCTATGAAGATGCGTTGTCCGAGGTTATGAGTACATTGAGAACATCTGTTGTCTTAGACAAACAAACCTCGTGGTCCAAGACATCATGGCTCTCGGGGGCAATACTCGACAAGAGGGTACTCATCGTGCTTGATGCTGTGGGAATGAAGACTAGAAACAGGCTGTCGCTAGACGCGTGGAGCGATATGTCGCATATCGCTGATTTCATACTCGGAGCCATCGCCAAGACAGAACTCGGCAGAACAAGCCCAGAAATGGATGAATTCGATGTTTCATGGCAGCTGCTGACAGACACGTCGAGTCCTCCCGGTCTACTCATCACGGTAACCACGAACGCGGCACTTGACACACCGGACCCACTGTATCTCACCGTTGACTTCCACGAAGTCCTGTCAGAGGAACTAGAAGCCGGTATGCCAAGGGGTATGCAACGATTGACAATCCCAATTGATATTGCAGATGTCACTAGCTCCTGGCACGGAACACTCGATGAAACCTTTCTGAAGGTGTTCATATCAGATGCTTACTGGAAAGACCTCGAGAAGTCGCGCACACGAGTTTTCACCTGGCGCGACGCAATAAGGCAACAAGTGGAAACGCGTCTGGGTTCAAATAGGCGGTTCTCAGGCTTTGAGGACCTAGGTCAGTCTCTTCACCTTGCGCCATCGACCAGCCATGACACGGCAAGGAGGATCTTCACGGAGTTCTGCCTTGAGCGCTCCATTCATGGATGTGCAAATGAGCGATTGTCGGATCACTGTGCCAGAGCTAGCCTGCTGTCAGGTCTCGTCATATGCTTCGAACCCCCAAGAGGGCTCTCAGGGTACTTGGATATGGTAGTGGGTGGCAATACGGATCCTGCAGGAATGGGAAGCGCAAGGACTTGGAGAGATCATCTTTCACAGATTGTGAATTCTGCTGAAGACTTCACTCCCAAACCGGTAAAGCTCTCAGCGACGAAGAAGGCAAGAAGGCCGGGAAGACCACCGCTCCAGGTGGTTCCAATGACACGTCTTCCGGAGCTGTTCGACCAGTTCGTGCGCCAACCCGAGAGAGTTGTGTGCACTCACTGTAGGTTCTCGCCAACCCATGTCGCTGGGAAGCCTACCTCCGTCTTATGACACCTGCAATTGCATCGAGAGAGGCTTTCAGCCGGCCATGCTCGACTAAGGCTTGCACGACGGCAGTCGTTTCCTCTGGAGACACACTAGCGAGTTGGGATAGGCGCTCAATGGTAATGGAGTCGTGCGACTGAGCCAACATCCGTATCCGCTCTGCTTGCTCAGTCTGAAGGATGGCGGGCATCTTGCTGAGCTTCCATCGCGACCATCCTACATACACAACGGCAGCAACAGCACCACAACCCATGATGGCCGCTATCAGAAACACCGGGTCAACTGGCGGGATTAGGAGGTCTGCCAGTGCCAGCCTCGAAGCATTCTGCCATGGATTCACCATAGGAAAGAACCAGCTGTCCACTCCCATTCCCGAAGGGAGAAGAATGAAGGCCACTCCCAGAGTGGACCCTGGGCCAGCCAGCAGCTCGTCCAGCGGCAATCTGAATTCATATTGCACGTGAGAGCCCACCTCATTGGCTACACATAAGGCGCCGCTTGGGAGGGGTAAAATCCTGAACGACCTGACTCCTGCAGATTCGGATTCATTAAGGAACTGAAGCTCAGTGTAGCCGTCCCATGCCTTTGGCGAACCCCCGTGATAGTACAGAGACAGCATTGGCGTCCGATTTGATCCGTGGTAGTGACCATCACATACACCATCTACTATCACCGTGGCGCGCGAATCGTGTCCTGATGCTACTGGTGAGTCAACTGCAAGATACAGGAACTCTTGGTCATACGTCAAGTATGTAATGATGTCAAGTCGCTCTCCTGTGTACCTAATCATCGACAGACTAAACCGGGCTTCTGAGCTCCATTCCCGTATGAGACCATCAACTGCCGGAGGAGTCTTGCACATCTGTACGTATAATCTGGGTTTGGCTCCCTGCGTCAGAAACACGAAGCGGGCTGAGGCAGTCACGCCCAATGCATAGCCGTCCCGACAACTCAGATTGAGCACATGTGTACCTGCTGAAAGCGGGAGCTTCATCTCAAAAGAAACAGGAACCTCTACAGCCGGGTCATCGTCCCAGCGGTACTGCATGAACCCGTCCGACCCCACCACAACTACGTCGACTAAATCTCCTCCCAGATTGGTCGTTCCATTCCCGGGGCTGTTGAGAGCTATGAAGGGCGGGTTCTCAGTGGACATGGATGCGTGAGGAGAAATACTGATTCTGTCTAAACATAGCCAACCCTCTGTTGTCATATTCCTGAATTCCGTTATCGCGATCTTGAAGTGCAGAGAGGTATCAGGTATCGGGGCGGCAATGGCGCCTAACCTTATGCCGTCTACGTATGCCACAACTGCGGTGTTGTTCCAGACGACTCTGTAATCGTGATACTCGGAGGGATTCAAACCGGCGAGCAAGACTCGCTGAGGGGAGGAACTGCCGTTCACAACATCAAGCAGACCTGTGGAAAGTGCAATCTGGAAGTAGACCGAATCGCCCAAGAAATGGTAGTTCCAACCCTCTGCCGTTTTATTTGTCCAGCCTATGAAGATCACGGCTTCCTTCTCAAGACTTCGAAGCCTGAGGTTGACGACATGTCCGACCGGGAACACCTCCTTTGAGGAGAGGGCTCTGTACGAGTGACGCTCGGCTGACATGTTGAATTGCTCCCCTCCAACCCAGCTCACACTGCCATTCCCGAATGTTTCCAAATCCCATAACAACGGGTCATAGCCTGTGAATGACGAATTGAATTCGTCGTAGAGCACAGGCGGTTCATCGGCGAATGCGCTGGCGCACCCTGTAAGGCTAGACCTTGACATAAGGGGCCAGGTCCAATCATCAGTGGAACTGAGGAACCCGTCCATAGGGAGGCAGGGTGAGCACTGTCCAAGCGATAAGACGATAATCAGCATGACTGTATATTTCAAATAACCCATTGTATCCCCTCGTTAGGACAATGTCAGAGGCTCTCCTCCTTTTCTGTTTTTCCAGCCCACCGCAATCGGCGAATTATCATGTCACCCGAAACCTCGATACGCCCATTCATGAAACCGAGTCTGTTCAGCTCCTGCAACGTCTTCCTCGCCGATGGCAGGTCAAGACCTGCCAGTGCTCCCAAGCGCTCGATTGACAACACGGGATGAGACTCAAGGAGGACCAGAACGCGCTCCTGCCTCTCGCTCATGGGAGGAACCCCCCCGTGGGTACCTGATGTATAGCGGCTCCGCATCAATGTGTGAACACCCAGAATCCAAACACCTGCTAGTCCGAGTGCGGTCGCCGCCCATAATAGGACGGGCACCTCTGCATTAAGTGGACTCGGATGAACTAGCGGCAGATGAGGAGGGCTTGTCGACGAGTACCATGCAGGGAAGCACCAATCTTGGCCACCCTCAGACAGCTTCAGGCCAAACCCCAACGCACTTGATGAGTTAGCGCCTATTGCCGCAAGAGGAATCAGAAACTCAGCACTCACTACCCCGTCTTTCACATCTGAGTCATATGTCAGTCCCGGCAAAAGAGACCTAGAGAAGACCACTCCCGACGGAGTAGTCAGTGATTCCTTCTCAAAGCGGGTATCAGCAGCAGGTGCTCCCACACACACTGCAAAATCCCGAGGAGGACTCACGGACAATGTCTTCCAGAACCCGTCGCCCTCACCATCAACAAGCAGTGCGATCCGTGTGTTCCACCTATCAGGCAGATGCGATCCAAGTCCGACGTACAGTGCTTCCGAAGTCGAACCCACGTAAAGCGATATCGTAACCTCGTCACGCGCCTCGTTTCGGAACAGTGCCTTGAACTCCCTTGTCCAACCCTTCTCAACGCCTTCGACCACTCCGTCTATTATGAAGCTAGCTTCAGTGACTGGAATGCCGAGGCCCGTTATCTGCTCTTCCACTTCAATCCGAAGGCTTCTCGTTCGCCAAACACCCCCTTCAGTCCTTGAAGAGAGTGTCAAATCATGGATCCCTGGAACACTGGGAACAGGAATGTCCCACGGCGAGGTGATGCTAGAGTTCGCATCATCGTCCCATGAGCATACAAGGGCACCATCAGAGCCGTCAACCTGAAGGTCAACTAGATCAGTGGTGTACACAGTAGACTTGTTGCCGGGCCAGAGCAGTACTATCTGGGGGTCGTCAGCCATTGGCTCCCTTACTCGGGAGAACAACCGCACGTCCTCAAGACGCAGCTGGTCACTTTGAACCCGGTTGTGATGACCTGATGTAGTGATGACAAAGGGAAGTGGACATGATGGTATGCTGCATGAAACAAAGGCACAGAGCAAGTCATCTACCTCCAAGCGAACAAGTGACTCGGACCAACAGAGGCGGAAATGGTGCCACAGAGTCACGTCAATGGAGGGGATGTGCGCCGCTACTCGCGTCCCGTTGAAGCAACTGACCAAGTATAGCTCGTTGTCCCAGTAGTCAATGAAAACGCCATTGTCAGATAGGCGGAGATTGGTTACCCACTCACTGCCCGGCTCCCACAACCTGTCAGACCAGCCAATGCCAAAATAGCAGAGGCCGCCGGAAAACGTGACGTTGAAGTCGGCTATCACTTCGGGACCTGTCATGACCTTAGTCTTCAGGATTGAATACTGCCACATTGATGTGTGCAGCACGAAACGCTCTGCGTCCTCCCAAGCCAGGCTGGGGTTGCCAAAGGTCGAGAAGTCCCAGAGAGCGCTGTTGAACCCGATCGGCAATGTGTTGAAATAATCGCCCGTTATGAGTGGGCCCAACTCATCTTCAATCTTTGAGGGGTATGAAACTGCTTCACTTGAGGCGCCGGAAGCATCCGATGCGGACGGATGACTAGTCGCCCCTCCTACTGTCGGTCCTGAGAATCCTGGCGCTACCAATGCGAGCAGGATTGCGACCAAGGCAACTGTACGGCACACGAAACAGATACCCTCCTTGGGCGGCCGCGGCACAGAAACTCCAGAATAAGATGCGGACCCAGCACAAAAGCCTTCCCACTGATTGAAGAGCGCCTCTAACTCGAGGCTGCCGAGTCCCTCTTCGCCAATCCTCAGCTCAAGCTCAAGTCTTTCCTGCCTTTGTCCGATCAGAACGTCGATGCCCTGCTATTCCCGGACGGGTCATTCTCTCAGGTGATAGCGCCTCATCGAGCTCCTCCGCGGTCATGAGACCCTCTTCTAACACCAATTCACGAACCGACCCACCTGTTTCCAACGCCTTCTTCGCGATACGGCTCGACGCACTATAGCCAATGATAGGCACGAGAGCCGTGACCAACCCCACACTATCGTACACTATGTCAAGACCAGACTTGTTTGGCTTGATGCCCTTAACGCACTTCTCAGTGAAGATGGGAATCGCGTTGCGCAGCAACTTGAGCGCTTGGAAGAGATTGTATGCAATAAGAGGACCATACGCATTGAGCTCAAGCATGCCTGCCTCAGCAGCATGTGATATTGTGGAGTCATGGCCCAAGACCTGAAATGCACATTGCATCGTCATCTCAACTATCACCGGGTTGACCTTGCCGGGCATGATCGACGAACCAGGCTGCATTGCAGGGAGAGTAATCTCATGGAAGCCCCCTATGGGACCAGATGAGAGAAGCAACAGATCCCCGCATATCTTGCACAGATTCGTAGCAAGGACTCGAAGCAGACCAGACGCGTGGACGAACTCGTCAGCGTTCTGTGTTTCATCGACCAGATTCTCAGCTGTCTTCAACCCGGTCTGACCAGTCACTTCGCGCAGGTACTGCTCAGCGAGCCCGATGTACTCCGGGTCAGCATTCAGTCCCGTGCCAATAGCTGTCGCGCCGATGTTGTGAGTGTCTAGCACATCGATTGCCAACCCTATCCTGAGGATGTCTCTCTTGAGACAGGATGACCACGCGGAGAACTCCTGCCCTAGAGTGATTGGCACCGCGTCCTGCATCTCAGTGCGGCCGAGCTTCAGCAGTCCCTTGTACTCCTCGGCCTTGTCGTCAAGCGCCATTACAAGCCTCTCAAGACTGCTCACCAAGTCACTCATGCCGAATATCGCCGCGATCTTGATGGCGGTTGGATAGACGTCGTTGGTCGACTGACTCATGTTGACGTGGTCGTTCGCACTGATTGGTGCCAACGAGCTTCGCGGGTGGCCGAGAATCTCATTTGCCCGGGATGCTATGACCTCGTTCACGTTCATGTTAGTCGATGTACCTGCTCCCCCTTGAAGCATGTCCACGATGAATTCGTCGCGGAACTTGCCCTCTATCACTTCGTCGCAAGCTTGGACAATCGCCTCACCGTATTCTTTCTTCAGGTCTCCCAGCTTCATGTTGGCCAGAGTACATGCCTTCTTCACCATCGCCATGGCTGAGATGAGCAACGGATAGTTGGAGAGGGGAACAAGAGACACCGCAAAGTTCTCGTGGGCCCTCAGTGTCTGAACGCCCCAGTACGCTGTCCGCGGTATCCTCTTGGGCCCGAGCAGGTCACTCTCTTCTCGATACTCGATTCTCTCGCCAGACATGCTACGATCAACTCGGTATGATTGACTCAGCGGTTCGTTGATGTGTTCCCATTATGAGCCTATTGTCGAGGACGTGTGAGCAAGACAAGCCTATTGTGACCTAGTGTGGAAAAAGAGGCGTCATTCTGGCAAGTATTGCCCAACACATGAGAGAGCATCCACTACTGGACTGGCCAAGACGATAGGAACAGATATGCTAGTAGCCTGATGCCTGACCGTCCTTTCGATAGTCAGACCCTGCCATCCACATATCATGCACTCTCAGTATCGCTTGTCCTCCGCCGAACTTGGAGGCTAAATCAGGGGCTACCCGATGACCTTTTCTCTGTAGGCTTTTCCTCGTCGAGGGCGGAAGTCCGTCCTCAAGCCAGACGGTGTTCACACGCTGGTCATGGTGGAAGCGTGGATGGTCGATTGCCTCCTGCGGGAACATCTTATGGTCGATGATGTTACTGACGAACTGGGCGTGGGCTTCAGCTTGGTGGTCACCGCCCATTATCCCGAAGACGCCGATCAGACCGCTGTCCACATAGAGAGCGCCGGGCATTATGGTGTGAAAAGGTCTTTTTCCCGGTGCGTATCTGTTCGGGTGAGAGGGGTCAAGTGAGAACAGGCAACCCCGGTTCTGCAGCTTGATGCCGCAGCCCGTTACGACAAGACCGCATCCGAAAGACATGTACAAACTGTTGATGAAAGAGACTGCCCGACCTTCCTCGTCTGCAGTCGCGAGGTATACTGTGTCCGAGGACATGCCTATGCCTGACTGCGGTATGTCCATGGCCGCGCCGGAATCTATCAAACCAGACCTGCTCTCGGCGTACTGCTTCGACAGCAAGCTGTCAACGGGCACTCGATAGAAGTCTGGATCAGCATTGTGCGCATACAGGTCCGCATAGGCAAGCTTCTTTGCCTCAATCATGACGTGAAGCCGCTCCGCGTCAAAGGACGAAAACGACGAGAAGTCGAATTTCTCCATTATATTCAGCATGAGCTGAGCTGCGAAACCTTGGCCGTTCGGAGGATGCTCGAACACTTGGACTCCGCGGTATGAGGTTGCTAGTGGTGTCGTCTTCTCAGTGGCATGTCTGCTCATGTCCTCCATCGTGATGAACCCGCCGTCAGACTGGACTGTTTCGACTATGGCCTCTGCGATGTCCCCACCATAGAAAGCGTCGACCCCTTCCCTTGAGACTGTTTCAAACACGTGAGCCAAATCGTTATTCCTCATGAGTTCGCCCGGCTCTGGTGCGGCTCCGTTCTTTGTGAAGACCCTCTGCGCCTCATTTCCCCTCAGATTCTGTACAGTCGCTTTCCAGACTTTGGCCACCTTTGGCGACACGGGGAAGCCTTCCCTCGCGTACTCAATGGCTGATGCCAACACTTCGCTAAGCTCTAGCTGACCATACTGCTTGACAAGCGTGTACCACAGGTGCATCGCCCCGGGAACAGTGACACTAGCCGCATGTTGTTCGGGTATCTCCGTCCAACCTTGGGCGATGAGATCGTCGAGACTCGCGACCGACCCCGCTCTGCCAGACCCGTTATAGCCAATGGGGCTGTCGTGCCCGGGCAAGTGCAGCAGCACAAACGCATCTCCGCCACACCCTGTGCTGAAGGGCTCCACGACATCGAGCACTGCAGCGGTCGCAACGGCGGCATCGACTGCGTTCCCCCCGCTTCTCAGCACATTCACTCCAGCTTGAGTCGCAAGTGGCTGCGAGGATGCCACCATACCTTTCGAGGCAATCACATCGGACCGACCTGAAATCCACATTCCCGACATCGCTGGTTCAACACCCGCTGCTAGTCGTGTTCCCTGTGAACGACCCGGTCTTGAAGTCTTCTGATTGTCTTCAAACCGATTGCGGACCACTGCCGCGTTCCGTATGGCCATTTCTGAGCATGACGTAATGGCCGCAGCTCACTTGCCCTTCTTGCCGGCATGTATGGATTGAAGGAAGAGGATGGCAACGACATGCCCAGCTCCTCCTGCCGCACTCACAGCAGCTGCTAGAGGCAGGTACCATGCTGGTGGTCCCAGTAGTTGTTGGAGTTGATATGAAAGTAGGTTTCATTATGCCGAAGAAGTGGTTTCTCCAGTTCTTGTAAGTCAAGAACTCCATCGGAGATTCGAGTTCATCGCTCACTTAATACAAGGGTAGAGGAAATCCCAGACTAAACAGACGGGACTCGAATGGCATTGAGGGCAATCATAGGCTGCTTCCAGAATACAACATACCTTATGACGGCCAAACTTGGAAGCCTAACTGCTTCCTGATCAATACACATCCCATCGGCGGAACCAGATGCTCCTATTTGTCGAATGGCACCTCTTTCGTCCAGACGAATCCTTGCTCCCCGAACGGTTCTGGTTCATCAAGCATCTCGGGTCATCTCCTTCAGCACCCGCATAGCCTCATCTGACTTGTCGGACTGCACGAACAGGTGATCATGGAAGAAAGCTGAAACCACATTCGTGCATATCCCCAGTTCTGCAAGCCGCGTCGTGATTGCGGCAAGAAAGCCCACCGCTTGGAGGTCCGAATGCACCTCCAACGTAATCATTGCCCAAGTCTGGTTGTGGGACAAGCCATTCTTATCGGCATCATCACGGTCAAGTATCAGGGTCACCCCCTCCTTCTCGCGAAAGGACATGAGTGGTTCACCCTCGATTGAGTCCACCCGACCAGAAGGTATCGTGCAGAAGACATACTGGCCCTTCATTAGCTTCGGGCTCATGTTCCTCAGCAGGAACGAGAGGTCCTTGATTCCACTACCCGCGTCCATTGGCATCACTTGTAGAGTAGCTTATAGAGGCAAATAAGCAGCATGTCTTGCTCCGTACCAGTTCGCCAAGGCTGAACCGAGTGGCGTGTTGTCTGTGGAAATCGGCACATCAGGCCTGAGGACATGGCTTCAAGCTGCCGCTCGCATGTCGACGTCTGCTTGGAAACGACTCGTGCCGGGGAGTCTATATGAAACGATACACAAACGCGCCTCAACTCATGTGGGAGTAGCGATCTGCCCGACGATTATGCCCGTGAGGGATTGATGCGCATAGAATCCGCCATTCTCTGAAAGCCGAATCGGACCGATGGCCACATCCTGCAGGAGTGGATGTAGCTCGAACTGATCCTCTTCGACACCGTAGTAGTAGCTCATTCTGCGGTTCGGGAAGTCATATCGAGCTACAAGGAGAGCACTCCCATCATACGAGAGGACAGGGAATGAGTAGTTCCCAGTTGCGATGAGGGTTATGTTACCCGTGCTGGCTTTGTAGAGCAAGACCTCGAACCCATTGGATTCCGGTCTTCTCAGAAGGTAGAGCAGGGACGATTCTGCGCCCCACAGTCCTCCGAAGCGCTCTCCTGCATCTATCTCCTTCAGAATGCCTTGGTCGGCGGTCATAATCGTGACTTCATCAGTCATTCCGACGAAGAAGACGCCTTCAGAAGAAACCGCACTTCCCCCGAGAGCCTGAGCAGGAATCTGAGCCGTCAGGTTCGCAACGTCAATGACAGGAGTTATGTTCCCACCTGTGAGAGGTATAGTCATCATCCCCTCTCTTGACAACACGCCATCGGCCGTATAGAACGCGCCCCAGTTATAGAGTATCCCGCCATCAACATGAGCGTCGGCTCCTGCCCTGAAGCCCGGCTTACCTGGACAGTTGTCATACAGGGTTTCGAGATCACCCGTGGCGAAGTTCACCCCGAGGATTCTCGACCCTGCGTCAGCAATCACGACAGCCCCGTCCGTAGTACCGATCGGCGTGACAGTCAGGACCTCCGATACGTTGAGCGGAATGCTCCGCATAGTGACATCCACACCATCATCAGAATGAAGCATAACGAGTCGATAATGATACCCTTCAGACTCGAGGTCAAAACCGTCCAACCTCTGAACAAGCACAGCAAGACCTGCATCAGTGACATACTGGATTCTTGCATTCCCAAGACCGAGCGAAGCGATCTCTGAAGTGCCAATGACAAACCCTTGTCCCACGGTCACAGTCTGCAGCATCGGCATGGTCTGAACGACTGGCCCGCACTCCACGATAGGAGTCTGACCATCACCAACTCGAAGCACAACAAGGGCATTGGGGTACCAGTCCCAGAGCGTTTGGCTCACAGTCCCAATCTTGAAGGTTGACTTCAACCTGTGATGCGAAAGGGAGATACTTGTGATGCCAAGCGAGCCTAGGGTACTGACTTCACCCGGACTTGTGACTGCATCCTGAGATTTATCCTGCCATACATATAGTCCGTCGAGCTCTGAGCCCTCCAGAACCGAATCGTTGTTCAAGTCATACTGCCTCAGCTTGGCATAACCGGTTGACCAGCCGTCAGTGTCTCCAAAGAGGCTAGCGCCAGTCAGCTCTGTATCGTTGGTCGGCATCGTACTGATGAGAAGACCATCCTCTGGTCCAACCCATTCCATTATCTCCTTCAGACCATCGCTGTTGATATCGAACAGGTCAAGGTTCATTGACCAGTGTTGAGGATGCGGAAGCCAGTTGCCATCCGATGCTTGGAGTAGTCCGTTCCCATCCATGTCTAGCACTATCGGTGATGCTGTGAGGATCGTGGACACCTCGTAGGTCGTTTGACTCTCACCGAGGGTTCCGTACTCAACTCCTGCTCCTTGCATGATTCCCCAACTTCTGCCGCCGTACGATAGTGTGAACATCCCAGCGTCAAGCCCCAGTCTTGTGGTGGCTAGATTAATCGTTCCACCTGACATCATCGGGAACAGTTCGTCCTCAGGGACTGAGCCTTGACGGTTGACTGCATCATACAGGACTTCAGAGAACAGGTTCTCTGCCGCATACGGGTTGGCAGCGAGGTACTTGGCGACCTCTTCTGGGATCTTAGTCATGTCAACCGTCGTCCCTGCCAGACGGATTGAGTCTACGCGGAAAGAACGATTGAACAGGAGTGCGACAGTCATGGCCTCGCTTGCGATCCACACATCATTCTCAGCGAAGATGTCCTCTATCTCTCCGGGTGGAAACGTATTCATAACAACGAGCGTGGCAACTGCAACCAATGAAATGACTGCCACACTCCCCAAACCGACAGTGGCGCGCTTCATCACAAAACACCTTCAACGACCGCGATGCAACGGAAGCAGTGTGGGACGACCTGTTCTATTGAACCTTTGCCCACTTGGGGTATCATCGCAGAGTAAGAGAGGTCACTTCCTGTTCATTTGCTTCTATCACTCGTCGTCCTCCATCTTCCTCAGCGGCCTTCCATTGCTGAGGCAAGGTTTTATGCTCCAAGACAGACTATGAAGATCAAGAGGCCTGCAATGCTGGCTGATCAGTCGGAAGCAAGAAACGCATGTGACTCTAGCTGGGACTTCCCCGGTTCTCCTACGCAGTACTCAACACACGGAATCCACACGTACCTAGCCGCGATGATACCCTGGGTTGCGAAACGTGCCATCACGACTGCAAGACCAAGAAAGCTCTTGGACCCATTCTGTGGCGGGGGCGCCGTCCTCGTGGAGTCGTTGTTGGCAGGCATCGCATGTGCAGGGCTTGACATCAATCCCCTTGCAGTCTTGATCTCGAAGGTGAAGACAAGACATATCGACTCGCAGAGGTTGATGCGCGAATTAGGGCTCATAATGGAGATGGCCCGCTCATTCGATGGGCCCGTTGCCAAGTTCACATCGAAGCAGGGCATCAACTACTGGTACAAGGATTACATGCTTGGGCCACTCACAGCCCTCAGGTATGCAGTCATGGAGCTTGACGAGAACGAGATTAGGGATTTCTTTCGCTGCATCCTGTCTGCGACTGCTCGTGATGTCAGTCTCACCCATCGCAATGAGATAAGACTAAGGCGGCTCGAGAGTCCGTACTTGGATGGCTTCAACCCCGATGTCATGGATGTCTTCCAGAGGAACGCACTAGAGGCGGCCGAACGAGTCGCGGCGTTGCCAAAACTGGATGTGGCAGTTCATCAGGGGTCAGTACTCGACATGCCGTTTGCTGACGACGAGTTCTCGACCATAGTCTGTTCGCCTCCCTACGGCGACGAGAGGAATGGAGTCCCCTATACTCAATTCGCCAAAAACATGCTGTTCTGGCTCGGCTACACGTGGGACGAAGTCATAGAACAGAAGCGGAAAACACTGGGTTGGATCAATGGAAGAGAAGACATCCCGCAACCGGACTCACAGACCCTTGAGAAGAGCGTGCATCTGATCGAGGACCATCCCAAGTCAGTGAAAGAAGTCAGCGCATTCTATCATGATTACGACAACGCGCTGACAGAGATGGCGCGCGTCACACACGACAAGATAGTGATTGTTATCGGTCAGAGAGTAATGCAAAAAACAGTCTTCGACAACGCTCGGATCACGGTCGAACTCATGGCCAATAAGGGAGTCAGGCTAGCTTCACAGTACAAGCGCCAGATACCCACAAAGAGGCTGCCGAAGATGAGGGATTACGGCGCGGCGATAGACCAAGAGGATATACTCTTCTTTGACGTCAGTCGAAAGAACGTGTGACCGTGCGAGGGTCTTCCGGAACAGGACAAAGGTTAAGTTGAAGGTGGGCGCCTCAACGAGCCCGGCCATCTATGTCAAAGCGCATCACTCCAAAGCAGCAGGAACTGCAGGAAGGGATTATTCTCGAAACCTCACTCGAGCTTCTAAGGAAGGCAGCCAAGAGGGTCCTCTTCGAGTTTACAGAAGCTGTTGTGAAAAAGAGCGGCGATAGAAAACCCCTGAGTGGTGATGTAGAGCTGGGTGATGCTGTGATTTTTCGCGAGGACATGGACTTTCTCCCAGGCGAGATAGTTGCAGTCAAGATCTCGACTGCAAAGGGACAGAACGCGATGTGGTACGTGATGAGCACGTCGGAGATCCCTCAATCGGGCTTCCCAACTGCGAAGGACGCAATGAGAGCCGCTGAGTCGGAGGTGAAGAGACTCAGGATCCTCACAGAGTTCCTAAGCAGAGAGGCGGGCGTGAAAGTCAAAGATGTACACAAGTGGGAACCAGACAGACTGGCTGATGCGGGTCAGGTCTTGGCAATCATTGAAGACGCAGGCAAGCGATATGGCCACATGAAGGCTTAAGTTGAATTCCAGATGGTGAGTGCCTTCGCGGCTCGATCTATGCGATTCAGGTGCGAGTGAGCCAAGAACAGGTCTGGACTTCCTTCTTCGGATGCCATCTTCCCGAGATGCCCCTCAAGTGCTTGAGCAAGCATCTTCCGAGCTTCTCGTGCATCGTCGGCGGACAGCCGAGGAAGCATCCGCTCTAGATGAGCTAAGCCGCCAGCCGCACTGTCTATTGTCCAGAGCAGATACATTGTCTGGAGTACAATCGTTTCGCGCCCGCGGATTCGATTATCAGAAGCAAGCCTAACAAGCTGGCACCTCGTGTTCTTCAAGACCGTTTGGATGTCGGTCTTTCGGGGTGATCCTTTCAAGACGGACCTGATATCAGACACAAGAGAACCGGAGGGCCCGGCTAAGGCAACTGCAATGTCCTTCGAGAGTTCGCCAATCTGAGAAGGCAAATCGCCTTGCCTTAGCTGCAATCTGATCTGAGCATCTTCGAGAGTCAGGCTACTCCCTGCATTGAGCACAGGATGACTGCGAGTGACCCCACCTGATGAAACCTCGCCGAGAACAGACAACAGGTCTTGGCCACAGCAGTTGCAGATTGTTGCCGCAATGACTGTTCGCTCAATCTTGTCAAACAGACCGTGAACGTGATCCAGGTCTAGAACCCTCCTCATGTTCACTCTGCCGTCCTGAAGAAGCGTGATGCTCATCTCGCCAGTGTCGGCTCGGACCATTCCAAGGTCTCGGCTGCACTTCACGACTTCGAACTCTTTAGACAAGCATTCGATCATGTCGCATAGTATCAGAGAGTCGAAGACGAGAAAACGCATGAGCTCACCCTGCTTCACCCCATTGAAGACTCTCATCTCAGCCATCACCCGATCGACAGTGTCCTTGCAGGGCGATGTCAACAGGACTCCACCCTCTGGCATTGGGGGTGCTGGTCGTGCGTATGTCCCTGTCCCCTTAGCAACCATTGACTCCAGTTCTGCCCTCACGCCGGAGAACTCTGGAAGAGTCAAGATCGGACATGATTCTACAGCTACGTCACCGACCATAGCAGCGCGTGCGAAGTTCGCGCATCGAGTGAGACCACAAAGACCACAGTCTATCTTCGGGGTCTTGTCATATGCGCGTGTCCACAGACTGCTCATCGGTGAAGCCTCAGGCAAAGTGGTGTAGCAGGGACATCAGTTTAATGTTGCGCTGGGCAGGGCATAACGGGCTTCGTCAGTTTTATTAGACCATCACAGGCGACGATTGGTGAGTGTACGATGATGGAGCGAGCTCGCAGAGTCCTGAAATGGGAACAGCGGCCCGAGTGGTTCAGGACCGCCCTGCTCCTCGTGATAGTCGCGGGTGCGACATTCGGGGGCTACGGGGTCTTCATGCTAGCCATGGACACAACAAGCCCGCTCGTCGTGGTCACCAGTGAGTCAATGGAGCCCGTACTCTACAGAGGTGACCTCCTGGTGGTTCAAGCGAGGGCTCCTGACCAGATACGCCTGGGGGATATCATTGTCTACCGCGACACCGAGTTCCACCCAGAGACCTCGATAGTTCATAGAGTGGTTGAGATAGCCAATGTCAACGGCACGTATTTCTACTACACGAAAGGCGATGCAAATCCTGTCCGAGACGATGGCTATCGCACGTATGATGAGGTCGTGGGTGTCATGGTGCTCACGATACCTTGGATAGGAAACGTAAGCTTGTTTCTGAGAACCCCCCAAGGGTTCATTCTTGTTGCTGCGATCTTCATCGCGATTCTGGTTCTTCCTGAGATAGCATGTAAGAAGGACGAGCAGCAGGCCGAAGCGGCTGAGGCCTAGTCAGGACCTGGAGTCAGTCCTTCCCCGATGAGTGACTCGGCGGATGGAGCACAATGTCCTCATCGAAACCTCTATGCCTGATATGATCACCTCCATCGATGCTCTCATGAATCGTCCTTAACGCAACACTGACTACGGAGGTCTCCGCAATCCAGCTAGGTGCCTACAGTCTCGGAATCCTCGCCGCCCTGCTTGCCACGATTCTATTTGGCTTGACGAATGTTGTCTACAAGGCTCATAGTCAAGAAGTGGGGGTTGTAGAGATAAGCAACACGAGAGTATGGATCAGCCTTCCTCTCGCCGCACTGTTAGTGTTCCTCCCAATCAGAGCCACTTCGTTCTCAATGACCATTCAGGCAGCTATACCACTCTCCTTCTCGATGATCATCGGCATTGTGATGGGCGATGCCGCCTATTTCATGAGCCAGAATCGAATTGGCGTGTCAAGAGCATTCCCGATTGCGATGAGCTACCCTTTGTTGGTCTACACTCTTGCGGCCATCTACTTGAGCGAACCAGTCCTTCCATTCAGGGTTCTCGGAGCATTCCTCGTCGTAGCTGGGGTAGGTCTGATTGCACGGGCAAAGGGCCAGAGGCAGGAGGATTCTGTTGTAGACAACAGAAGGAAGGCGGCGGTCGGCATTGCTCTGGCCTTGGTCACAGCTGTTCTCTGGGCAGTAGGAGACGTCGTGTTACAGTTTGGTCTTACAACAGTCGACGCCGTTGACGGCAACTTTGTGCGGATGCTCGCTGGGTCTCTGTTCCTGCTTCCAACTCTGCCGTTCTCGTTGTCGCGGGCACGACGTCCGGGCCGAAGACTGCTCGTTCTGCTTCTGGTCACGGGTTTCATTGGGATGGGTTTCAGCATGGCCCTAGGAACTTTTGCTGTGAAATACGTCGGTGCCACTGTGGCTTCCATTATCGTGGCTTCGGCACCTCTGTTCACCACTCCTCTCTCCGTTTTCTACCTTGGAGAGCAAGTGACGAAACCTGTGGTCGTGGGTACTCTCATGACCTTCATGGGGATAGTTCTGGTATTACTCGGAGTCTGATTGGCTCAGCCGAATGGCCTATGGTGCGAACAGCTTCGTAAGATATGCAACGAAGAACTCCTCATGCAACTTCTCCAGCTTGCGTGCGTTCGTGGTGTCGACTAGCTTTGTCGCCTCCTGAGCATCCATTCTCAACGTGAGGAGCTTCGCGCCCATGTCCGCGATGGCAGACTCGAACTTGGCACCCTTTGTTTCTATTGGGATTGCTACAAGTGCCACGTCAGCTTCCTTGGCGTCGACGACATCCCTCAGACGTTTGACTGCATAGAACGCTGCCACACCCCCACTCCTGTTCCAATCCTTCACATTCGGGACGTCAATGCAGAGTCGACGCTCGCTGCCAGCCTTGCTCAGGACCACGATTGCTGTGGCTTGTTTCTCGGTTCCTCCCTTTGCTACATGAAGCCTCACGTCGACACCAACAACCTTGCCTGCCAATGACAGCGCCTCAGTGATAGCTCCAACGACGACTGAGGGAGTAAGCTTGACGACGCGGTCCGCTTGCGGGGCGACTTCCGCTTCCTTCTTGCCGCCATGCAGTATTCCTTCCAGAATCGGTATGAGGCTCTTGATGGACTCTCTCGGAATCCCCTGGGAACCCGCGAACGCCTCCTTGATGTCCTCTTCTGTGAAAGGGAAGATTGGATCAGGAGGTGGATCCATGTTCTGGGACTTCCAATACTCGCTCAGTGTTGCGGATACAAACTGCGTGAAGTCTTCTTTCGTGAAGTGCCTAAGATGTGCGGGCACTTCCATCCTAGATCTCATCGGCGCGTCTGCAAGACCGTAGATGCGGTCCCATATCTCAGCAAGGCATGACGCGACAATGACGACGTTCTTGCACTCGTTGTAGAGCCTCTTCATCACCTCAAGGAAGTGCCTCTCACCTGCCTCGCCGTGTGTGTTGTACGGAGCCTCAATCTCATCAACAAAGAGTATGATTGGCCGCTCTGAGCCCTCGGCAAGCAGCTTGATGGTTGCCAGAGTAACGTCATCATCCTCAAGCACTGTCCGTACACCCAGCTTCGCGATATCTTCCTCGCTGAGAGCCTCGCCAAACAGCCATCGCCTCGCAAGAGGTCGGTTCTGGGGGTCTAGTCTGAACCGCAGCAGCACCTTCACGACATCAGAAGATATGCCGGGGTATTCAGTCAGTAGGCGGTCCATCGCATATCGAAGGTCGTACTGCTCGGACGTCGCACCCTTCAGTCCCCCGAACCGAGTGATGAGCATGTCCACTGCGTGGTCGAATATCGACTCACCTGCCTCGTCCACGATGCATGCATGGAAGTGCAGTGGTACCCGCACTGGTGCAGGTGGTGACGGCACATACACGGCTAGGAACTTGCCTTTCGAGAAGTAGCTCTCTCGGTCCTTGACCACCCAGAACAAGTGAGTCTTTCCCATCCCAGCTCCTGCTAGGATCGGCTGAAATCGCGGGGTCTTGTCGCTCATGGTGAACCGAACGGCTCGCATAATTGCCCTGTCTGCTTCCTCATGTGGACCCGGTATGTCCACAGAGTCTCTCGTATCGCCCCTAGACACATAGCGTTTCAGAGGCGGGTCCTCTCTCATGATGTCCAGAAACATCTGGCGATCAAAAGGTGCGGGATTGTCGGATGAGGATAGTGGATTCATAGCGTGCGAACCCTCCAGAAACGGGTCCCTCTTTGGAGTGAAGCCCATAAATCTGTTCCGACCACAAAGGTCAGGAAACCCTACACAAAGGCCTTGCTAATCAGTTCTGAGAAGAATGCCTTCTGTCCATCATCGAGCTGAACCTTGTGCGTGTTGTCTACCAATAATGTCGCTGTCTCTTCGTTCATCTTCAGAGTGATCAGCTTGGTACCCAGTTCTGCACTTGTTGATTCGAACTTGGCTCCCTTTGTGTCCACAGGTATCGCGATGACTGCGAGGCCGACTTCGCCCTTCTCCAGCATCTGCTTTAGGCGTGTAGCAGAGTAGTAGGCCGCCACACCCGCACTGCGATTCCAGCTCTTGATATGTGGCACGTCTATCCCCAACCGATGCTTTGTCACGCCCTTCGAAAGAGTGAAGACAGCAGTGGACTGCGTCTTGGACCCACCTGTGGCGGTTTCAAGTTGAACGTCGACGCTGAGTGCTGTACCCGCAATCAGGAGAGCCTTTGCCACAGCACCAATCACGACAGCTGATGTCAACTTGACGACGTAGTCAACCTGCTCCTCCTTGGCTGGTGCCTTCGGGCCAGCAATGATCTTGTCGAGTCGGGCTATCACTTGTTTGATGGCCTCGCGTGGAACACCCTTGGACTTGCTGAACGCTTCATCGAGGTCCTTCCCTGTTAGCGGGAACAGAGCGTCTGGCGGCATCTCGATGTTGCTCTCTTCCCAATAGGCAATCATGCTCTGCCGCACGAACTCTGCAAAATCGTTTCTCGTGAAAGGCCGAAGGGTGATAGGGGTTTCCATGCGGGACCTTGTCGGCGAGTCAGCGAGATTATACACCCGCTCCCACACATCGGTCAGACAAGACGCTACTATGACGAGGTTCTGGCACTGATTGTACAGACGCTTGATGACCTCCATGAATTGCCTTTCCCCGAGTTCACCATGAGTGTTGTATGGACCCTCAAACTCGTCAATGAACAAGACGATGGGAATCGTGGAGCCTTCTGCGAGCAGCTTCAAAGTTGCCATTGTAACGTCGTCTTCTTCGAGGATAGACCTCACATCGAGCTTCTCAATCTCCTCTTGGCTAAGAGCATCTCCTAGCAGCCAACGCCGGGCAAGACTTCGCAGATTCTCGTCAAGGCGAAACTTGAGAAACACCTTCACTGCATCAGACGAGATACCAGGATACTCATCAACGGCTTTGGACACGACTTCCGAAAACTCGTAGCGCTGGCGTATGATTCCCTTGAGCTGACCAAATCGAGAGAGAAGCATGTCGGCAGTCTGGTCAAAGAGGCGCTCACCTCCCTCATCGACGACACAGGCATGGAAATGGAGCGGGACCCTGACAGGTGCCGGAGGCGAAGGCACATAAACGGTGAGATATGGGCCGTGGCTTGGTCCATTCTCTAGGTCCTTCAATACCCAAAACATGTGTGTCTTGCCCATGCCGGCAGTGCCCAGTATCGGCTGGAGCCTTGAGGTCTTGTCTTGTCGCGTGAATCGAATTGCTCTGAAAACAGCCTCGTCAGCCTCCGCATGAGGACCCGGTATGTCAATGCTGTCTGGAATATCACCTCTGGACACATATCGCTTCATGGGTGGATTGTCTCTCAGGACCTCAAGATACATCTCCTTCTCGAAGGTCCCTTCAGCCTCAAACGAATCTTTGTCAGACAATAAACCGGTCCTCCGGAATTCTCATTTCGCAAGGTCGACTGCCTGCATTATGAAGCTAATGATTGGGGGGAGTCGGGCGCACTAGAGAGGCTGGAAAGCAGCCCGCAGAATCTCATAGCGCATCGTCTTCGGATAGAATAGAGCAACTAGGCAATCTGGGGCTCAAGTGCTGGCATGCTGATGCTCTCATTCTCTAGCCAGAGCTCTGCAATCTTCTGCATGAGTTCATGAATGCCAGCTCTGGTCACGCTTGACGTTTCAACGAAGGAAACCGGGTGAGGCTGACCGTCGGTACCTAGTTGCTGCGCAATCCTCTCACAGTAGGCAGCCCCTTCCTCCTTCGTGACCGGAGGTTCGGGCTCGTCCTCAGTGATGACTGGATGCTCCCTCAGGTCAGTCTTGTTGCCAACGATGATGATGGGAGGAGGCACTGGGAAGGCCGTCACAACCTCCTTTGTCCAGAAGTCTAGACTGTCGTAGCTCCATCGGTCAGCAACTGAGTACACGATCACTGCCACACCGGTGCCTGCAAAGAACTCGGTCCTAGGCACTCTGGCTTCCTGCACTTTCTCGAATGGCCATGCGTTTAAGTGAACTTTCTTGGCTTTGCAGCATACCACAGTACTGTATACGAAAGGCTTCCCACCAATGAGGTCGTCCGACACACCCTGAGTCCCCAGTTGCATGCCGCACTCATAGAGTATGCTCTTGACACCTACCTGCTGCTCTCCTAGGATGATGACCTTAACATCTCCGGACTCATCTTGGGTCGGGACAGATATGTGTGACGTCTCCTCAATCGGAGCCTCACTCCCAGGCGGTTCATCCCAAACAAAGCGTCTAGGTTTCGAAGCAACCTCGACAGGTGCTTCGGTCGGCGGAACGGCTTCTTCCTTCGGTATGTTCTCCATATGGAAGCGCACTATGAGCTCATTGGCCTCATCACTGTTGGGAACAGTATCCCAGATCGTTGCCTTGTCTGCGGCCACGGGCGTTGCTTCTACTCCTTCCGGCACTTCCGGATTAATCGGCAGGTGCAGCTCGATCTCCTCGTCGAGCTCTGCCTTGCCAAGAGGTGAAAGGTATTTGTCCTTCAATGATTCTACAACGCTCAGTGTCCGGGACAACTCGAGAATGTCCTCTCTGGTCAGCTCCTCCCCGTCAGAAAACGATTCAGTATCGGGAAGCCCGACTCTTTTCATAATGAACTTCAGAATAGCGGGCGGAGTGTTGTAGCCGCGAAGATAAGCAAACCGCTGGATCTCGGACAGGACGTCGGCGTAGGTCCGGCCGCAGTACTTCACCCTTTTGACGACTCCCGTGTCGACAATGTCAATGTGACCTGACTTCAGGCTTATGTCCATCGTCGTGCCAGGAACCAGCATTGTTGCACGTCCTTCTCGACTCTCAACAACATCTAATTATAGATATGAGAATATATTAGCCTTCGCGGTATATCAACAATCTAGTAGTCCCATCCTCCTCCCTAAGGGGACTCCAGACTGGCAGAAGGAGGCACACTTGTCTCTTTGGGTCCAGGTCGAACACATTCAAATGAGTCGAGTCTGACCGTGCGTTGGTCGAGGCCAAGCGACAGCAGCACGAGAGTTCGACAACCTTGAACATCGTCGACTGCGAGCCAAGATGACCCCTGAATGACCATATCTCAGAGGCTAGTTCAACACAGAAAGATCCCAATTAGTAAGACCTCAGTGCCTTTTGTGGTGGATCAAAGGATCTTGTGTCCGACTCTGTCGGAGTAACAATGAACGGTATAGGTTCAAATCTTGCAGATACCCCTTCTGAGTACGAACACCAACTCACTGCAAGCGTGGGAGTGACGAGGCTGATAGAACTCAAGGCCATCCTGGCAAACGGAACCTCAGACACAATTCCTGTTTCAACCTCTGCTACCAGGATAGACTTGGCCGGTAGATCTCTGGCCGCGATTGACCTCAGCCCTATTGATGCAGTCCCTGGACTCCAGGAATTGGACATGAGCGGCAATCGCCTTATGTCTGTTGACCTGAGCGTGCTCGCCTTTTGTCCAGAGATCCGCGATGTTGAGCTTCATCACAATCTGTTCAGGACGCTCGACATAAGGCCGCTCGCTTACTGCCCCAAACTGCAGCGAATCGGCCTCAATGACAACCAAATCATGCGTATAACTCTTGAGCCTCTCTCGAGCTGCACCAATCTCGTCGTTCTGCATCTGCAACACAACCGTCTTCTTACAGTCGACCTCGAACCAATCGCGAAGTGTCTAAGACTTGAGGAACTCAACCTCTTGGACAACGACCTAAAGCGACTCGATATTGGCCCGCTGTTCTCCTGTGCATCACTTCGCTTGTTGTCTGTGCCAGAAACCACCAAGCTGGTGTCTCATGTCGCAGCAAAGACTGGTTTGTTGAACCCACCCGCCCTGAATGACATCATGGCACAAGGCCGAATCAAGTTCGTCATCGAGTAGGGCTTACATCCGACATTCTGCCAGAGTCCAGCTGAGTTTCTTTTTGCAGATTAACTTTAGTGGCATGAAATGAAAACCAACTAGATACCAGTTTTGCTTATTTTCATTGTCTTCCAGATACTTCTCCATAAGCGGTTGGTCCATTTGCCCAGTCAGATTGCTATGTCCCTGAGGTGGTTCAACTGAAGCGAGGTCTTCTAATCTTCCCGCTAATGCTGATACTGCTGGTTCCTTCTATGGCCGACCCAACCATGAGGCCTCAGCCAGCTTCACCACGCTCTAGTATCGTCCAGGAGAACCAAGGCGGCGATACTCTTGCAGACGGACAATCAGCCTATTCTGGAAAAGGGGTACCCCTGGCAGTCAAACTCAGCGGAGTGAAGGCCGCCACGGGAACCGCGACGATCGACAAATCTCACTCAGGGTATTTATGGACGACTCCGCCATCAGGCTGGTCAGGAGACTCGCTCTCCGCAGCGATTGATGACATCTCAACCCTTATTGACGTAACATTGGCCAACGGGCTGCTCAACGCCTATCATAACGAACGTTGGTTTGGACTTGGTTATGATTCAGATGTTGTTGTCGTACCCAACAGCTGGACTCTTGTGAAAAAGGAGGACACGGCGGGCTCAGGAAGAAGCCCTCACCCGATACGGGGCATTTTCCGCTTCAGATCGAATGCAGGATATGGATACGATAACGGTTACGGTTTCTACTATCAAGCCTCATGGTCGTCGGGCAACGTATTGTACCCGACTGACGAAATCTATCTCAGCCAGCAGGTAGGGGCGCCCTACAGGGAAGTGCGCTCAGCTGAGGTTAGGTTCTTCTATCGAGTCAGAAGCACATCAAATCTACAGGACCAGGTCCATCTCTTTGTCAGACTTGCGGGCTACGAAACCAAGCTGCACGTTCTGGAACCAGGGGATCCCACTGATACATGGCTCGAGGCTGTGGTGCCAGTTCCTCCTTCTACTCTTGCAGGACTGTCGACACCGAATGCTCTGCTTCTCTGTGTGGGCTTGGCTACTGACCTAAGCGGCAGTCAGACGTCTGCTGCAAATGCATACGTTCAGATCGATGAGATCAAGCTCACTCTCGGCGTTAGACCCTTCCCAGAGCAGGTCGGGCTCAAGGCAAATGGAGCCTCTGTCACTGGAGTCACCAGCGGCAGTGTGTCACCATTTGTACCTGATGACAGCAGCCGCGACTGCTACAGCGCACCCGACCGTGGGATTGACTTGAATGGTTATGACGACAATGGCGTATTGGAGGTCGGATGCGATGCTTTGAGCCAGAACTCGGTCTACCAGATAGCTTTCCAATTCCCTGTGTCGGTATTTCAAGGTGCGGCAATCACTTCCGCCCGTTTGGAGGTTGAAGCCGAATCTGGGGCGGCGAACACGCCGGGGATGAGAGTATATGTGGCCAATGAAGACACGGTTTCAGCTTTCACGAGTGGATTCCCAGTCGTCAAGAACAGATACCAATGGGTAGACACAAGCCTTGACTGGTTGCCCAGTGCTTGGAGCGCTGGCGTCAGGTATGTGTCACCTGACATCGCCGCTCTTGTGCAGAAGGTCATCTCAAGAGCTGGTTGGTCGTCGGGCAACTACATACTTGTTATGATGGACTACATCTATTCGGGATCAGTCCCTGCGTATAACAACGCCAAAGGTTCTACGGGCTATCTACAGGCGGACCTTGCTCGCCTTTATGTTGACTATCTAGTTCCTCAGTCAGATTCGCTCAACTCGTTCCTATACAAGAAGGAGATAACTATCAGCCGGACAAAGGTCACAGCAGACCTAGTAAACTTCCCCTTGTATCTGGATATCTATGATCCAGACCTGAGAACGAAGGTCCAACCTGATGGCGATGACATTGCCTTCATGATTGGCTCTCAGACGCTCGACCATGAGATTGAACTATTCCAGCAATCGTACAATGGAACTCACGCACACCTCGTCGCTCATGTGAGGGTTCCAAAGCTCTCATCAACGACGGACACGACTATTCTGATGTGCTATGGCAACCCGACCGTAGGGAGCCAGCAGAACCCCTCTGCTGTGTGGGATGCTGACTTCAAGGGCGTCTGGCACATGAAAGAAACGCCAACTGTCGATGCATATGCGTATGACTCCAGCCTGAACGACAAGGACGGAACCTTCGGGGGCGCCATGCAGTCCGACGACCACGTAGCTGGCAAGATTGGCTATGCATTGGACTTCGATGGAACCAACGACAATCTGCAAATGCCCGACCCACTGAATGGCCAAGTATTCACCTTGTCTGCTTGGGCATACTTGACAGCGGCAACAGGTGATTGGCGGACACTAATGGCAAGGACAGACAGCAACGACGATTATTTTGACTTCCACTTGGATGCAAGAGCGCAAGACGCTGCAACCCCATACCGTGCCGTCTTCCGCACCGGACGCGCTGATAGCACCTATGCTGAGGTACAATCGGATATAGTTCTGTTAGCAGGCACATGGTACCATATAGTCGCCATTCACAACGGCACCCACCTTCTCTTCTACAGAGATGGAAGCCTGAGAAACACTGCCGCAGAATCCTACGACACACAGGACAGTGGCAAACCACTGTGGATTGGCGGCAACTCAGTATGGAGCACAGAGTATCTCTATGGAAGGGTAGATGAAGTCAGAGTGTCAAGTGCCATCAGGTCCGGAGCGTGGATCGCGGCCGAGTACAGTAACCAGAACAATCCATCCAGCTTCTATAGCATCGGAATGGAATGGAGCACCTCGCAGAAGAGAAAGTCGATAACTATCGATCACACAAAAGTGGCTGGCGACCTGACGGACCATCCGGTCTTGGTTGACCTCTACGACGCTGACCTGAAGGCTCGTGCAAGGCCAGATGGTGCTGACATCAGTTTCTTTGTGGGCACCAAATTCCTTGCTCATGAGATAGAGAACTACGATCCGAGCTACAACGCAACTCATGCACACTTGGTCGCTTGGGTTCGAGTTCCCAGCCTGTCTGCTGGCACGGACACAACAATCTGGATGTCCTATGGAGGGATCTATACAAGCAGTACTGAGAATCCGTCTGCTGTCTGGGATGCGAACTATGGCGCAGTCTGGCATCTATCCGATGCCATTCCCGACAGCTCCAGTAGAGGAGTCTTGGACTCCACCAACAACAACAATGATGGAACTCCGTACAACTTCGAAGATGGAGATGGGGGTAGGACTACAGCCATAGGACAGATTGATGGCGCTGCACAGATGGTGGCAGATGATCATATCTCGGTGTGGAATCCCATCAACGCAAAACCAACAACTCAGCTCACACTCTCAGCCTGGGTGAAAGTACAGGCGCCGAGGTATGGCGAGGTTGTGACAATGGGTGACTGTTATGCCCTGAGAGTGAGGGCTGATGGTGATGCCGAGTTCTTCAAGTGGGATGGGGGCTGGTGGGTGAATCTTGTGGCGAGTGGCAGCAATGTCGCTGATGGCAAGTGGCACAACATCGTTGGCATCCAAAACTCAACGGGTATGTTTCTGCTCGTCGATGGCGTCCAGAAAGCAAGCAACAGCAACACTGCTCCGATTGTGTACAAATCACCTGATAAGACAGAAATCGGTATGAATGGTGGATTGTCGCCCGACCCAACACTGAACTTCACCGGCTCCATTGATGAGGTTCGCATATCTACAACTGCAAGGCCTGCCAAATCCCTCGTCACATCATACAACAACCAGAAGGACGCCTCTAGGTTCTGCGCTGTGAGCGCGGAACAGGCGGCTCCTGGTATCTCATCCGTCGAGTTCAGATACAAGAAGACTATCACGGTTGACCATACGAAGGTTGCCGCTGACCTGACCAACTTCCCGGTGCTGGTTAGTCTCTATGACAAGGATCTGCGTACTGATGTGCAGTCCAATGGAGACGACATTGTCTTCAAGATTGGCAGCCAACTCCTCAGCCATGAGATAGAGCTTTTCGACCAAGCATACAACAGCACACATGCAAGACTGATTGCGTGGGTCAGGGTGCCCTTCCTCTCGTCGGCGACCAACACAGAAATCACGATGTTCTATGGCAACAGCGCTATAGGAAGCCAGCAGAATAAGGCAGGAGTCTGGGACAGCCGCTATTTTGGCGTCTGGCACCTAGGGGAAACTAGTGGTAATGCACTCGACTCAACATCGTATGGCACTCAGGGAACTCCTGCAGGAGGGACCGTTCGAGGGGCGACAGGTGCGATAGGAAGGGCCTTCGATTTCGACGGCGTGGATGATACCGTTAGCTTTGGAGACCCCACTGATGGTCATCTAGACCCCGGAACAATGAGCTTCACTTATAGCATGTGGGTCAGAATAGACAGAAACACTGCAAACTACCAGGTGGTCTTTTACAAGGGCGGCAGCACAGCGACTGACAGGGGCTACAGTTTCGAAACAGCCCAAGACGCGTCTAGCATGTACGCTCTGATATCCGACGGGACCACTAGCAGCAACCCAACTGGTTACTCTACTCCCGTCACACTCGGCACATGGATGCACCTCGTGGCTGTCGTCAACAGAACCTCCGGCACGCTGGTTCTCTACAGGGACGGACTCAACACCGGACAACGGAGCCTCGGCACGATTGGCAGTCTAAGCTCAACCACTGCATTCCGTCTCTCGCGGACAAGCTACCCCACTGACGCCATCATCGACGAGGCAAGGGTTTGGAACTTCGCCGCCACAGCTGACTGGATTAGCACTGAGTACGCAAACGAGAAGACTCCTTCAGCGTTCTACAGCATAGGGAATGAGGTCGCGCTCGCGAATGACCCCGAAACTCAAGGAGGCTTCGGAATAGCCATTGGAACCAACTCACTGTCTGAGGTCTCGGTCAGCATGGAGTTGACACTGAGTGTCAGCCTCGGTGCTCAGAGCCTAGCAGACGATCTTTCACCCGGAACTTCCTTTTCATCTGCCAACAATACACTCACGAGCTGGACAGTAGGAGTCCTAGTTTCACGGCCAAGCGAACTCCAGAATGTGAGCTTCAGCATATACTACCCGGCGGGCAGATGGGTACCGCTTTCAGTCACAGACCCTTCTGGCATTGTCAAGTCTACACCTGCGAATTGGACGTTTGCTGACGGAGTTCTCACTTCGAAACCAGCATCAGTTGACACCAGTGGCCTTTGGAAGATTGGTTTCCAGGACGACAACCAGATTTCTGACCTATTGATGGGACTCACAGGAGGACCGGTTTCTGGCACAGCCAGATTCAGTGTGGGCGATAGAGTGGACCTCCGTGCGTATGCCACGGGCAAGGCTGGGTCCATAGTTGAACTGAGTCTGTTCGATCCCAATGGGTCGCTCTGGTTCTACAACAAGACTGCCGTCCAAGGCATCGGCTTCCCTGTCGCGTATCGCCACCGCAAAGACTTGCTGGTCAATCACTCGAAAGTCTTAGCAGACCTGACGGACTTCCCCATGTTGGTCGACCTGTATGACAGAGACCTACGGACAGATGTGAAACCGGATGGTAGTGACATTGTGTTCGTGGTGGGTGACCGTGTAGTCGAGCACGAAATGGAGTCATTTGTTCAGAACTACAATGGTACGCACGCACGCCTGACGGCATGGGTGAGAGTTCCCCTTCTCTCAAGCTCTGTTGATACAACAGTGAGCATGTACTACACCAACCCGAGCGTCTGCAGTCATCAGAGTCCAAAGGGTGTGTTTGACAGTGACTACTTGGGGGTCTGGCACCTCGCAGAGAGTGGAAACGGGACTGCGAATGAGTACAAAGACAGCAGCAAGTATGACAATAATGGTCAAGGGGGTGAAGGCCAGTCCCTCTATGTCCCACAGCGCGTAGCAGGCAAGATTGGGTACGCTCAAGACTTGAACAACCTAGACGGCAAGTACGACCTTATCGACTGTGGTGACAGCCCTCTCTGGGACATCACTGGGACACAAATTACGCTTCAGGCTTGGATCAAGCATCAGATCGCTCCACAGGACCATGTCTACGGCATCATGAATCACAAAGGTTGGTTCGACGGATACAGTCTATGGATTGACAAATACTCCCTCAAGATCACATTCAACCTTCCGGGCGACACCAACCAGCTTGAGGGTGCCAACGATGTCACAACAGGTACATGGCATCACATCGTAGCAGCGTATGATGGTGCGTACGTGCGTATCTACATCGATGGCGTACAGGATCCTAACACGATAGTGAAGACGAATAACATCGAAGCATCTTCATCTGAGAAGGGGTTCTGGATAGGTCATGGGGATCAACCAAAGGATGTGGCGTGGAGCGGCGAGTTTGTCGGACAGATAGACGAGGTACGTGTCTCCAGAGTGGCGCGTTCTGCAAACTGGATCAAGACCGAGTTCAACAACCAAGGGAATCCCAGTGCTTTTTGCAGTATCGGAAACGAGAAGACGTCGGGATCATTCGGCTTCACGAACATTCTGCTCGACTCAACAGCGCCGGCGGGAGTCTGGCAGGCCCAAGCAACATACCTCGACAACACGACGAACCTTCTGAATGGAGCAGGTCTATTCACTCGTGGCTTCATCGTAGTGCACAATACGGGATTGACCCTTGCTGCGCCGGGCGACGCCGTTTCTGACCATCTCTGTGCACGCCAAATCGGCGACCAACTCTACGTGGAGCTGAACCTCTCTGACGCAGTGAACACAGAGTCGATACATGGTGCATCAGTGACGATGAACTGGACAGCAGGAGGAGCTCCGACAAACATTCAACTCGTTGACTATGGGGACGGAAGATACGGCAAAACCCTGAACACCTCTGACCTACAGAATGCCAGACGTTGGAGGATTGACTTCCGCTCCTATCACCTCTTCTACAATAATGCAACCAACTACCTGTACTTGGACCTCTCACATACGTCCTATCTCTCATATCAAACTCCGACATCTTCTCCCTACGGTGACGACTTCCTAGTGAGAATCACAGTCCGCGATTCCTTCAACGGTGCATTTCTGACCGGAGCAAGTTTCAGTTCAAACGGAACCATAATTGGTACTCCAGTGTCATATGGGAATGGTAGCTACCTCGTAACGATAGACAGTGCGGGACGCTTGATTGGATCACATGCTTTCCGAATCACGGCAACCCCAAGCAGTACATACATGCTGCCCAGTTCGATTGACGTCACATTCACTCTGAGAGCAATAGAAACCGACGCTTATGCCACTGGTTCCAACCCCGTGAGCGTCCCTTGGGGAAACACTGTGTCTACAACGCTCCACTACTACGACACCGACCATGGAAACGTGGGCGTTTCGGGTGGGACTGTTTCAGGGTCTGTTAGTGTCCAGTTCATGAGTATCGGCGGTGGGGACTACAGTGTCACGATGGATGTGAGAAGCTTCCTACCGGGCACTTATGTCGTGCAGCTAACAGTCGCCAAGACTAACTACAAGGCTGCTTCAACATCAATCACAGTCGTAGTCAGATCCCACTGGTCCTCGGTTGCGGCCTACTGCAATGTCACGACTCCAGTAGGCGTTTCGACATACATCCTTGTGAGCTTCTACGACATCGATAAGGGCTCGGTACCTATCACATCGGGCAATCTTAGCCTGATAGTGGCCAACTGGGGATCTGGCAGCTCTAGCCACACTAGCTACGGATTCTGGCTGAACACTCAGGGATGGAGTGTAGGAGTACATCAAGTGAATCTCACTGCCTATGCCAAGACGTCTCCTCGCTACTATTATGATGCATCACTCGCTATCCAAGTCCAAGTCCGCAAGCAGCAAGTCATCCTAACCTGGGAGCATCTCGATCCCATTCCCAACGGTGACGACTTCGTCATGTTCCTGCATGTTAACGTGTCCGAACATTGGACACTATTCGATGGAGATCCGGTCAATAGCCTACCTAGCGGCTACTTCTCTGCAAGAAACCAGAGCGGAGGCTCATACACCATAAACGTCCTGTTCCTATCTGAAGGACGTTACAGACTATTGATAGGCGGAGTGGTTTTCTCCGAAGGTGACTACACCATAATCGTATCATTGGACTTTGGGTCGACTGACAACTACTCTGACACTTCGACACCAGTTGTCACCTTCACGTACCGGGCAACACTCACTTACCTCTCTTCGCCTGACTACCCACAGGTGACGACTACTTACAACACTAACGTGAATGTTACGCTCCACTATGTGGACGTGGATAGGGACCTGAACATCACGTCCGGTACAATATCAGCTCAAGGTGCCAGTGTTTTCTGGAAGCACTCAGGAAACGGGTTCTACGAGGTAATGATCGTCGTGGCTAGCTGGGATTTGGGTGCACATGGAGTAAACCTCACTGCTGATGCAACCGGCTATGATGCAAAGACCCTCACTTTCGAAGTCCTAGTTCAAATCGCCTACGCCTATGCTCGCTCCTCGATAGCCGTGGTAGACCTGCCTGTGGGGAGCTCAACCATCTTCTGGGTAGACTACTGGGATATTACTCATGACCAAGCTATACTTGGTGCATCGTTCACTCATAACTGGACACACTCCGTGAGTGTAACGTGGACTGGCACACAGTATCAACTCGAGTTCCCAAGCCTCGATACGGATTTCCTCGGATCCTATCTCGTGACGTTCAACGTATCCAAAGGTGCAAACTACCAGTTCGGCTACTTCAACGTCAGCGTCAGCCTGAGGACCCACTATACAGAGTTCAGGCTTGGCAGTGTCGTGGAGCCGACTAGCCACGCAGGAATCGTCAACGTATCTGTCTACTACGGAGACCTGGACACTGGATTAGGTATTGTGTCGCCTTTCATACAAGCCTATCTTGAGAATCAAACGGGCATAATCCCTTCAGTGTTAGTCAGCGATTTGGCACGAGGAAATGGCTACTACATACTAAGAACAGACGCGGCCAACTTTGGTGGTGTTGGTTTCTTCAATTTCACAGTCCACTTCAACTGGACAGGAACCGTCCGTAAGTACTACAACGGCACAGTCACCGCATCGGTCAACATCATCGGACTTGACTCGAAGCTGGCTCTAATCGACTCGCCTGGACCTACGCCCTACCTACACAATATGAGCTACATATACCTCTATAGCGAACTCTTCAGCGGCGAAGGCATCTCGAACTTCACTACTGGCAATGTCTTCGTATCCGTGAGCTTCGTAGAGGTTTCGGTCGATGACAATGAAATAGGCATATCAGAGCCTAGTCCGTTGAGTCAGCCGGGCAGCTATGTCATTGAGTTCAGCACAACGATTCTAGGCAGGCCAGGTCTCTACACTATGATCGTCCATGTCAACTGGTCGGCTGGCGTGCAGCCATTCTATCCGAACAGGACAGACACCGTACTTGTTAGGGTTCTAGCCAGAAACACTCAGATTTCGCTGACCCCGCCATCAGGCTCAGCTTATGGTGTAGGCGCCACTCTGTATTTCTCGTTCGATGATGTTGCCGACGGATTGCCGCAGAGAATCGCGAACTCAACCTCTACTGATTTCTCATTGAGCCTATCTGACTACACAATCACATACAATTCGACGAGCAAGCTGTATCGCGTGTTCTTCAATACGAGCGTCCTTGGAGCATCCCTAGGCAGCAAGTCCTTCACAATAGATGCAATCTGGTCGGGCGCTCCCTATTATGCTAACATAACCGGTTACAGGGTTCTGATCACGGTCCTCCCTCGCGAAACGCTACTAGACTACCCAACACCAAACCCGACATTCTTCAAGAACAATGTCACTTACATCCTGACATACATAGATGTCACGGAGGGTGAATCGAATCCGATTAATGTAGCAACGGTGGTTTTGTTCAATGGATCCACCTCAATTCCAAGTTCCTTCTATAGCTGTCTGCCAAGAGGAAATGGACAGTACGAGATAGAATTCAATACAACCTACTTCGGAGCACCAGGATCGTATGGTCTCACAGCCAAACTGACAGCATCGCTATTCTACTTCCTTAACGAGTCAGCAACCCGCACGCTGAGTGTCAGATACCGCCTCACGACTCTGACATCCGAGCCCGTCGTTGTGACACCGTACAACTCTTCCCTGCAAATCCTGCTTCACTACAGAGACCTCTTGACGCTGAGGGAGATAGGAAACGGCTCCCAACCAACAACGCTGAGAATTCTCAACGGCAGCTCCTGGTTCTTCACATCGGTCTGGGTTGAAGCAGCTCAGTACTATCTCGTGACTGTACAGACCTATAACCATGCACTAACAGTTGGCACCCCTTACGTGCTATGGTTCAACATTAGTTACGCTAGCACATCGCCCTATTACCTGTCGGCCGCGGTCCACGTGGCGTTTCAGATGCGATACAGGGTTTCGACTCTTAATCTGATCACTCCGCCCATACCTGCAGCATATCTCGATTATGTGAACATGACAATCCAGTATCGAGACGTAGACGCATCATCAGGAATCTCCAACGCTCTCCTAGCAATCCGCAAGGGTGCCACAGCACTAACTCTAGGGTCTGACTTCTTCGTTACACCTCAGTCTGGTGGACTCTATTCCATATCTGTCAAGTCAACATCACTCGGTCTTGGGACCACCTCAGTCACCATCACAGCGGCATGGACCACTGGTGCGCCCTATCACGAGAACGCAACGCTGATTCTCCAGCTTACAGTGACCACAAGACCAACCAGTGTTGAGATCCTAGAACCGCCTGCGCAGACCAGATTCCTAGAGAATACAACCTTCGTGTTCCAGTACATCGACAGTGGTAATGGAAGCCAAGTCACGGTGAGCAAAACGAATGTACTCGTCTTCAGTGGCCCGACCCAGCTCGCCGCATCACAATTCTCAATGACGACAGTGGCAGGTGGAAACAGAATAAGCATCAATTCCACCATTCTCAGTTCGGGACTGATTCTGAACTGGAATGTAACACTCCTTGTCGACTGGAATGCAGGCGTGGCGCCATACTACTCAGATAGCCTATCGTCAGTCAGGGTCACAGTGAATGGTAGGGTGGGTGTAGTCACCCTGGGCGGAGCGCCAACAGTCCCAATCGGCGACAACATGAGCTTATCATTCACGTTTACCGACGAGTCCACTGGAAAGGGAATCGGCAACTCGATTGTTGAGTTCGACTGCTTCGACCCAAGTGGTCTTGAGGAGAATGCTGACTACTGGGTCGTTCGTGGTTCAGGCTCAGACGTCGGCAAGTACACGGTTCTAGTTAATACGACACACCTTGGTGACGTTCGAGCCTACGTCTTCAAACTCCGTTTGTTATGGAACCCCTCTGTTTCACCCTACTACACGAACAAGACTACCATGCAATTGACTGGTTCAGTAAGACTCATCCGGACACTGTTAACAAACAATCCTCCAGATCCGCCGACCGTTCCAATTGCTTACAACGTTTCACTGGATTTATATCTCACAGACATTGACCATTCCCTGCCAGTGTCTGATGCTAACACTGGGATTACGATTAGGTACAAGTCGACTGGGACGACACCTGCCATTTGGGACGTCGTCGCCATTTCATCTGGACACTATAGGCTGACAGTAAACTGTTCTGATGCAGCAGTGACAGGAACCGATGCTCTTCTCATACGTATTAACCTATATCCATACCAGTCTCAGGAAATCCAGGTGCCCTTCCAGATAAGACTCCGAGAGTGTGAGTTCTCTGCCCTTATGCACTACAACCCTTACTTTGGAGAGTCCACTTTCGTCATACTCTATCTGGTCGATCTCGACGCATCGAACAGACCGCTCCCCGGAGCAAGTCTTACTCTGGGCTGGCCTAAGGCTTCGAGCTTTGCTGACTTGGGTGATGGCAGATACAACATCACTCTCTCAACGACTGCCCTGACGACTGGGCTATACTCCCTCTCAGTCAGTGGACAGGCATCAGACTACTCCGTTTCTGACATTGAAGTGGTCATTGAGATACGAAACATCCCTGTGGGCCTCGTTCTACCCGGATCTGTACCCGATGTGATTTGGGGTGAAAACATCACGCTGTTCGCTATCTACACAGATGCTCTACATGGTCTGCCGATATCGGGGGCCACAGTTCGGTATGAATTTGGCCAATTGGAGGGGTACTTGACTGAGAACGTGTCCATTGCAGGGAACTACTCCTTCAGCATTGACACTGGCAGACTTGTCTTGGCAACAACATATCTAGTGTCACTCACTGCCTCAAGACCGAATTATGCCACTGCGACCGAAGAGATCGCTGTCAAGGTTCTGAAGCTGACTTTAGACATGACAGTTGTGAGCAACCAATCACAGCAGATTCACAAGGGCGATTCAGTCAATGTGACAGTATACGTAGAAGATACCTACAACAGCATCCCAACAATCGGGGCAACTGTCACTGTAAGCTGGATCATGTCAGGGGATATCGTCCTACAGCCAGTTCTCGGACAGCCTGGTTACTACTCGGGCTATGTTCCGACGAGCAGTGCTCTGGCACAGAAGACCTACTTGCTAGAAATAAGGGCAGAGAGAAACAACTACTTGACGGTCTTTTCGACAATCACAGTTTCGGTCGTCTATACACCAACTGTGCTGTGGCTCGACACAGAAACCTCAGGATATGCTGGTAGGACCTTCAATTGGTCTGACGTGATACGAATCGGAGTCTACGTTCTGTCGGTGCCACTGAATGCAACAAATCCCCTGTCTACTGGGGTTGCTGACTGTGCAGTCACCTGGTCGCTATCGGGTACTAGCATCACTGGGCAGTTTGAGAACGGTACAGACATTGGTGGGTTAGGCTACTTCTACTTCGACTTCGATACCAGCGAATACGCCGCGTCAACATACGCTATGAGGATAACAGCCCGTCACAATACGGGAGCCTTCGCAGATGCAACCAACAGGACCATCTTGACAATCCTGTCTGTGGCCACGACCGTCGTATCACCGTACGTGCCACCAATCGTCTGGGGTTGGACAGGCTGGATCAATCTCATATATTGGGATTTGGTACACAATGTGGGCGTCGATGATGCGACTGCAGAACTCGATTGGGAAGGCGGCGCTGGACAGATATGGTACCTGGGCGCAGGTAACTACTCGCTTTTCATAAACGCCTCCTTGGTCGCACCAGGAGTATACTCTATTACAGTGAACCTTTGGAAGCCAAACTACGAGGGCGGGGTCGGACTAATCACACTCAGAGTGCTTCAGATCCCGACAGAGATCAAGGCTTGCTCGCCGACGGCCAATCTCTATCCAACCGACACTGAGCTCAGGGTGCCGTACGGAGACACGATCGATATTTCATTGTTCTACAACGACACAGAATACAACAGAGGCATTCCTGGAGCAACGGACATCTCTGCCACCGTGACAGGACCATTCATACAGTACTACGAGTTGGTGCCTCTCAATGAAGTCGGAGGCGGTAACTACAGCCTGGCATTTGACTCCACGCGCTGGGGAGTAAGTGCGGAGCCGTATATCGTGACAATAACCATGCAGCTTCCAAACAGAAGCATGGCCTTCATCGAGCTTCATGTGACTATCATCAACGTCCCAACTGATCTGATTGTCGAAGGCCCGGTGTCAGTCGTGCTTAGTTACAGTCAGCCGTATACCATATGGGTATTCTACAGGGACAACTGGACAGGACACACGAATCAGGGGATTGCCGGAGGATTGGTCAACGCAACAAGCCTCAATCCTCTCGCAGTCGTGGTGGTCGCGAATGCATCTGATGTCACTCGGCCCGGTTGGTATAGTGTGACCGTGCTGTCGCTAAGGTCGGAAGGAAGCGCCATAGTCGTGATACAGCTCGGGAAGGCCAACTATGATCTTGCTGTGTCCGCTATCACTGTTCGTGTAGAGCCTTCATCTACCGACATCCTGATTGAGCAGGCAATCAGGTATGGCGTACCAATTGGCGTCATTATTCTCATTGGAGCAGTCCTCTGGGCTCGAGTGTTCAGTGTACCCAAGCTACTGCGCCGGATCAACCGTATGGTGAAGGTTCTCAAGAAGGGTGATGTTCCCAAACCCCTCAGTGGCGTCAGGACAAGGCAGCAAATGGTTGCAGATCTTTTCAACGACACTATGGCTCCACTTAGCGTGACCAAGTCTGCATCTGACATGCCTAAGGAGAGTATATCCATCAAGGTGCCTGAGGTCGAAGAGTTGCTCGTACAGCTCTCATTACTCACTGGTCTCAGTGCCCAGGAACTCAGCGAATTCAGGGACGACGTGTCTAAGATGAAACTCAGCGAACAGGTTGCTTTCACGGAAGAAGTAATCCATCAGGAAGCCATTAAGCGTGCAAGAGCTGAGGGCAAGACAACAGAGCAAGTTGAAGAAGAGACTGCGGCCCGGGCCAAGGCACTTCTCAGTGGAGAGGCGACTGAGCCCGAAACGGTTCCTAAAAGGGGAACAGGACCCATCATTCAACACGAAGAGGCAGAACGTATCGTGCCTGAGTATGCTGTTGGCAAGCCAGAAACTGTTCCGTATGAGGACTTGTTGACGGAACACGAGATTCAACAGCTCAGGAAAGATCTGGAACGTGCCGGTGTGCCCAGTCACGAACTTGCAACAATCATTGAACAGGTAAGGAAACTGCCCAGAGAACTTGTCGATGATCTCATAGACTCAGTCCTGAGCAAAGGAGGTGACAAGGAATGAGAGTGGACCAGCTTGAGGCAAGTTGCTCGATGAGGCCATACAGGAAAGAACCACACACTCAGTTGATGCGGCCAGCCGCTTTGAAGTCGATTCTGCAGTGGCTCACGGTAGCATTTCTGCTATTGATGTTCCTTGCTCCCGTACAGCAGTCAGGTGGCCCAGAAATGTATAACACATCTGGAGCGTCCAGCAGCGTGAATCAAGACCGTACGAGTCTGCCCGCATCGGGAGGATTCGCGCATTCAGGAACAGGGACAGCGAGAGACGTCACGTTCAAAGGCCAGGTCGTGAATGAAACAGCGCCCGTTTTATACCTCGACTCAGCAACTTCAGGTTATGCGTCCATCACGTCTCCGTCTGGCTGGATGGGTGAGCAGCTTGATGCAGACATAGAATCCTTGTCCACATCAGTAACAGACGTTCTCGTCAATGGAAAGCTCAACAGCTACCATGCCGAGAAGTGGTTGGGCTTCGGATACAACAGTGAAGATGTCTTGGTGCCTGACGGATGGACCCTGATAGAGAATGAGATAGGGGCCGGATCTGGACGAAACGGCCATCCCAGCCATGGCATATGGGAAATGGTCGGCCTATCAGGCAACGGCTATGACGCCGGCTCCATGGGCTGGAGGTTTGAAGCCGGGTGGTCTAGCGGCGGCGAGCTCAAGCCGGCAGATGAGGTGTATCTGAGCCAACAGGTATTATTGAAGGTGAGAGGGGTCATCGGCGCTCAAGTGCGGTTCATGTATCGCGTGTCCTCTTCCTCTAGTCTGGTTGACCAGATGTACGTGTCTGTCAGATGCGCAGGGTATGAAATCAGAATACACGCCTTTGAGCCCGGAGACCCGCTTAACACTTGGATCGAAGCCGTCGCTGACATACCGCAGAGTGTATTCCAGAACGTGAAGAATGTCTTCAAGTTCGATATCGGGATATCCTCGGATCTATCAGGGGTACAGACAACCACGCTAGAGGATCAGGTGTTCATTGATACTGTGAAACTCGACCTTGATGTCGTACCATTGCCTGAGATGATCAGCCTCGGGGCGAATCAGACTTCGATTGTTGGTGGTACGACTGGCCGAGCTACACCTCTTGTGCCTGACAACGAGTACATTTCCGGGGTGTCGAGCAGAGATTGTAGAAGCTGGCCGGGAGTGGGATTGCAGCTGAACGGCCGTAGCGCGAACGGCAGACTAGAAGTCGGTGTTCTTAACACGACAACGGGAGGGTGGACTACAACTCAGGCCGGCCAAGTAGGGTTTCAGTTCCTGCTCGACGTTCCTCAGGGAGCGATCATCACATCAGCTGTTCTTGAAGCGGAGGGAGCATCGAGCGCTGCCGCTACCAGGGCTGGAATGAGAGTGTACGTCGCAGACGAAGATAATGTGCCGGCTTTTACGTCGGGTCTCCCTGTGCTCAGGAGCCGATTCGACTGGATTCCGAACAGCATTGACTGGTACGTCACGGGAACTTCGAGAGCCAGCGTGAGATACGTCAGCCCGGATCTCTCGGCTCTTGTTCAGAACGTTGTCAATCGACCGGGCTGGACCAGAGGCAACTACATGTGCGTCATGCTTGACTACGCAGGTTCAACTGATTATATAGCCTATAATGACGCGAAAGGGTCCTCCAACTACGGCCAGGAGGATTTGGCAAAGCTAGTCGTCGATTTCATTGTGCCATACACGGAAGACGAGGTTTCTGTCTTCCGATACAGGAAAGACTTGACAATCGACCCTACCAAGGTCTCAAGCAGCTTGACAGACTTTCCTGTGGTCATAGACCTGTTCGATCGCGAACTCAGAACACACGCTCAGCAGGACGGTCGTGACATAAAGTTCATGATCGGCTCGGTCCCGCTAAACCATGAAATCGAGGTTTTTGACCAGAACTACAATTCGACACATGCACGCCTCGTCTGCTGGGTCAGAATTCCCACCCTTTCAAGTACCACCGATACAATCGTTAGCATGTACTACGGCAGTAGTCAGGCAAACAACTTACAGAACCCATTGGGAGTATGGAAGGGCTATGAAGGCGTATGGCATCTATCCCAGTCTTCTGGATCTGGTGCCTACATCCTTGACTCTGGCTCTAGAGACCATGATGCCGCGCCTAGTGGTTCGCCCTATTTGAAGGTCGGCAAGATTGATGGAGCCCGATACTTCAGGGGTGTAACTGGAGATGCCGTGACGCCGTTCAACGGCGAAGAGATATTCAACGGTTGGAGCAATTGGCAGTTCTCCCTCTGGATATATCCCAACTACACTAGCGACGCTGAATGGCAGAGCCAGTCTGACGGGAGGGTGTTCTACAAGACGACGTCGATGAATCTGGCACGCACCTATCGATTCTCTGGTCAATCAGCTGGAGAGGGCACTTTTCAGGTTGACATCGACTTCAACACTGCGGCGACCCAGTATCACACTGTCGCAATAAGAAGACAGTCTTGGAACTACGTTGTCTACAAGTACGAGAGCACAGGCAGTGGGTATCTAACCGCCTACAGCTTTGTTAACGGAGTACTCTACGATCAGACCTCAACCAACATTGGAACTGGGGACAGACTATCCACCGATACGAGTCCATTCGCCCATGGCTCCTACAGCGACGTTACGTCCAAAGGAGCCTTGGATGAATTCCGCGTGATCAACAACGGTTACAAGAGCCAAGCTTGGGTGGAAACTGAATACAGAAACCAGAACAGTCCTGCCACCTTCTATTCAATAGGTCAAGAGAAGATGCTCTTGGTTGGCACCAATCCGCGGCTCCTGTTCTCAACAAGCTCACAGCTGCCAGTGGGTCTGGGACTCGCAATGAGACTGAATGTCACAAGTGCTGCAAGCACTCTCAACGACAGTTTATTACCTGGCACATCATTCTCAGTGGCCAACAGCACTCTCACTAATTGGAGCGCGAGTGTCCTTGTATCGCCTCCTGCTGAAGTAAAGAACCTCAGCTTTGAACTTGACTACCCGTACCATGACTGGGGACCGGTTTCTGTGACAAGCCCATCCGGACAGACAAAGACTACACCCAACGACTGGACGACCCAGGCGGGCACTCTTACTGTCAGATCCTCTGCCATTGACTCGCAAGGTGTCTGGTCCTTGAAGTTCGTTCAGTACAACTCGATTCTTGATGCAAAGCTTGGAGTGAGAGGAAGCGCTCTAGGTACAACTGCGACGTTCAACATAGGACAGGAAGCCGAGGTCCGCGGATGGACTCCTTGGGTAACTGGTGAAGAAACGAGAGTGGTCCTACGAGATCCTTCCGGTTCAGTATGGTATTCTGCAACAAATGCTACAGGCGGCAGTTCTGCACATCTAATGCCTTCGCTCATGTATAGAAAGAACATTGTCATCAATCACCTGAGAGTCGCTGGAACCTTCGCAGACTTCCCGGTATGCATAAACATGTACGACTCAGATCTCCATAATCCGACTAAGGTGCAGTTGGACGCAGACGACATTGTCTTTGTTTCCAATGGAATCGTGCTCCCTCACGAAGTGGAACTCTTCGAACAGAACTACAACTCAACCATGGCGCACCTCGTGGCTTGGGTGAAGGCCAACGTATCTAGCAGCACTGACACAGCAATCACCATGTACTACGGCAATCCCATCCTCGGGTCCCAAGAGAATCCCGAGGCAGTCTGGAGCAATAGCTTTGCTGGTGTCTGGCACCTTGCAGAAACACCGACAGGAGCAGCTGGTGAAATCACGGACAGCAGCCCGGCGAACAACGATGGTAGCACACTCGGCTCCATGAGTTCATCTGATTCCGTTACTGCCAGTATCGGCAAGGGACTGAGGCTGGATGGGATAAATGATATCATCATGGTCCCCAAGAGCTCAGTGCTCGATGATGTCAATGACAGAGGAACGCTCCAGCTTTGGATCAATTGGGTTAATGCGGCCGACGGAGGATACCAGAGAGTTCTGACCACCAGAAACAGGTTCCCCTTGGGGGGTGGACGCAACGGCCTTGAGTGGGCTTCGCAGCCCCTAGGGAACCACTACTTCTATCCTTGGGGCGGAGGCAGCTACAATCTTGGTCCGAATCCGTTCACTAACAGCAAGTGGCATTACTTGGTCGTGACCTATGACTATTCAACGAAGGATGCGCTGATCTATGTTGACGGTGCGCCAATGACACTGAATGCCACATATATCCCAACTAGCTGGACACAGCTTGCCACGTATGACGACTGGCTGTGGGGTGGCAATCTGCCGGACTACCCCGAGAGCGCAGTTGCCGGCATGTTTGACGAGATACGTGTTTCAGATGTGGCCCGTTCCGCACAATGGATACAGACTGAATACAACTGCCAGAGCAGTCCAAACACGTTCTACACCGTGGGAGCTGAGTCGCAGAGGCCTACAGCAGAACCCGTATTTAGAAAGACGATTGACTCATCCGCGCCCGCGGGACTATGGACAGCCAGCATCTACTACAATGACACAACTGGTAACGCCAACTATAGGGTGGGCAACTACGAGAGGAGCTTCATCGTGCGACATGGCTCAGCTCTGGCCCTTCTCTCACCTGACGATGCGATTAGCGACGGCATATCAACCAGAGTCGTAGGCGAGCTGCTCCTTGTTGAAGTCAACCTAACAGACACCATCAATTCCCAACATATCACGGGTGCGGTTGTGAGTCTCAACTGGTCTGCGTCTGGCGTGCCGTCCAATGTGTTCCTTGAGGACTACGGGACGGGTGTCTATGGCAAGTCACTGAACACAAGTGACCTCAGTACAAGTGGAAGATGGAGAATCGGAATCCAAGCCGTACACCAATACTACTCAACTGCAAGCAATTCATTCTACCTGGACCTCTTCCACACAAGCAGAATAACATACCAGAGCCCAGCATCGACGCCGTACGGCGACGATTTTGTGGCAAGGCTGACATTGCGTGACAGTCCTTCCGGAGCACTTCTAGCCGGTGCACAGATCACATCCAATGGTACAATCGTGGGCGCACCAACAGATTATGGCAATGGCACATACAGAATTGTGCTTGAAACCAACGGACTCAGCGTCGGTCTGCATGGGTATGAGATTCGAGCCAACCCATCTCAGCCATATCTGGTCAATTGCTCGACGACCGTTTCTTTCAGCTACAGAAACATCGCAACCGATCTCAGTTCAACCGGAACAGATCCTGCCAATGTTGCATGGGGAAGAGATGTCAATGTAACACTGCGTTGGCGTGATTCAGACCACGCACAGGCTGGCATAACAGGAGGCGCAGTAAGCGGCAGCTCAATCGATAGCTGGACCGACATTGGGAATGGCAACTACTCTGTCAGGATTGATGTGAGTGCCCAAGGACCCGGGGTCTTTCAATTCACATTCCAGTTGTCTCGAGTCAGTTACCAGAGTGCTTCGATAATGGTATCAGTGAACATTGTTCCACATCGGACATACGTGATGGTTTCATACAACAGCTCGGTGCCCCTCGGCTGCAACACATACTTCAGCCTCGTATTCTATGACCTCGACGCTGGTGGCACGCAAGTTCCCGGCAACTTCTCGGGAGTCACCGCTCAGTGGACGGGAGGCTCTTCGAACCATGCATCCAGGCAATTCTGGCTCCAGACCAACAGCTGGGTTGTGGGCACCTACGTCGTCAACTTGACAGTGAAAGCTACCTCTACTCCAAGATACTACTATGATTCATTGCTTGCCACACAGGTCATTATCCGGAAGCTCACTACTTCGCTGACCTGGAATCACTTCGATCTGGTGCCCATTGGGGACGACCTCAAGATTGTCCTCCATGTGAGCGTGATTGAGCCGTACTCACCATACAATGGAAATCCTGTGAATGGACTCACTCTCACGCACTTCTCAGCGAAGAATGCCGCGGGCAGCCCCTACACCATAAAGGGCTTGGCGGCATGGGGCAGCGGTAACTACAACATGACCATCGATGCCTCTCATTTCTCCGCAGGCGGCAACTTCACAATCCGAGTCTATCTGACCTTCACAGCTGAGAACTATCTGAACACGCAAACCCCCACCATCACCTTCACCTATCGAAGCGCACGTTCTCAGCTCTCTTCACCTGACTACCCACTTGCGGCCGTAGCTTACAGCACGAACGCTACGGTTACTCTGAACTTCGAGGACTTGGATCGTGGAACGGGTATAGTCACAGCAACAGCGACTGCCACCGGAGCATCTATTGTCAGCACAACCCATGTAGGAGATGGTGAGTACAGAGTTGTGCTGAGAACGTCGGCATGGAGCATTGGCGACTACAGCGTGAGCTTGACCGCATCCGCAACCGATTATCAGAATCAGTCAATCGCTGTAACAATCAGGGTCAGAGCAGTCCGGACCTATGCCGTACCTACCGTGACCGTACTCGAAGTCCCGGTCGGAGACTCCAGAGTGTTCTATGCAGACTATGTGGATATGGACCACAGTACTGCTCTGTCGCTCGCAAGCGGTGTCTGCAACTGGACCGGCGTTCATTACTCCATCGCTTGGACAGGTTCTCGCTACATGGTGACCATTCACACATACGACACAGACGTGCTCGGCAACTATCTGCTGATGTTCAACTTTACCTACGGGTCAAACTATGAGGTGGGCCGCTTCAACGTAACTGTCAACATACGGACAATACTGACAGAGTTCAGACTCGTTGCACCTGTAGAGCCGACGACTTCTACAGGTACGATATTCATCTCAGTCTACTACGGGGACCGTGACCACGGTGTAGGAATCAAATCCGGGTTCGTCCAGTGCATTGTGAGAAACAGTACTGGCATGGTCAGCATTGTCTGGAAGAACGGTAGTTCTATGGGATACTACGAGATCCAGATTGCGGCGTCACAGTTCGGAGGTCTAGGAACACAGCACTTCACAGTATTGTTCAACTGGACTGGTGTGGTGCAGAAGTATGAGAACAAATCCTTGCCTGTGAGCGGGGACATCGTAGGAGAGGGATCCGCGCTGGCACTGATCTCCGCAGAGCTGCCCTCGCCATGCCTCGCAAACATGAGTTATGAGTTCCTCTACTCCAGCACCTCAACTGGCTCCGGAATCACAAATTCCACTCAGGATGTCTTCATCCGAGTCATGTTTGTGGGCACATCTGTCGACCTTACCAAGATCGACATCTGGGAAACAAACCGGTTGCTGAAACCGGGACATTACAGCATCATGTTCAATAGTACAATCCTTGGTGCGACAGGGCTTTTCTCGATGCGTGTTTTCATCAACTGGTCAGGTGACGCATCACCGTTCTACACCAATAGGACCGATGTCATCTCAGTGAGAGTGTTGCCAAGAAGCACAATGCTGTCGATTGTCCCACCAACCAACGTGCCCTATGGAGAGAACGTGACCTTCTCATTCTCTTATGAGGATGTCACAGGAGGAACCCCACAGACAATAGCATATGATTCCGATCACATGACGATCAACCTTCTACCTCATGAATATTCTGTGTACTACAACTCAGTGACAAGAGTATTCACAGTCACGACTAGCACAAGTCAGTTTGGAGCCCCGCTCGGGACGAGAGTATTCACACTGGATGTGACATGGTCAGGCATTCCGTTCTATGGGAATATCACAGGCAGGGTTGTGTCAGTCACCCTCATACCACGCCAGACTTCTCTCACTTATCCGACCCCGCCGACCACAGTTTATGTTGACAACGCCACATTTGTAGTCACATGGGTAGATGTCACAGGTGCAGAACCAGAAGAGATTGCCAATGTCAGCGTGGGTCTGTACAATGGAGCTTCTGCAATTCCATTGACACACTATTCCATCAAAGCGCTCGGAAGCGGCAAGTACGAAGTGCAGCTGAGGACTACATACTTTGGCTCACCAGGGCAATACTCTCTGAAAGTGAGAATGAACTCAACAGCGTTCTACATTGAGGGCGTGGAGGGGACTCGCAACCTCGCTGTTTTGTATCGTCCCACCATACTGACCGCCGACCAAACAGGTGCTATTCCCTTTGGCATGCCCATAGAGGTGACATTGCGCTACCAAGACCTTAGTACGCTCCAGGCGATTGCCAACAGTACTGGAGCACCAATAAGGCTCACAGTCCTGAATGGGACGGGATGGATATTCACATGCACTTGGCGGGCGTCGCTCCAGGACTACTTCCTCTCTGTCGTAACGGCAGGACATAGTCTTGTCATCGGTGTTCCTTACACATTGAGACTGAACTTCAGTGCGCCGTATCAGTCACCCTACTACACTTGGGCAAGTGTGGGCGTACATTTTCTGCTACGAAATAGAGATACCACTCTTGAACTCACCTCTGCAGCTATGCCTACTCCTTATCTGGAATACGCCAACTTCACAGTTTTCTTCAAGGACTTGCAGTCTGGATCAGGAATCACAGGGGCCGTAGTGAGCATATACCGGGGGATAACCAAGCTACAGATCGGCACACAGTATCTGCTTACCGCAACTGGTGACGGCCGCTACGTTGTATCTCTGAACTCCACGGCACTTATCGATCCGGGCTTCAAGACAGTCCGCGTATTGGCCAACTGGACTAGTGGTTCACCTTACCATGGAAACGCATCAATTGATGTCAGTGTGTCTGTGACCAGGAGACCAACGAGCGTTCAGATTGTAGTCCCGCCATCGCAGACGAGGTATCTTGACAACATGTCGTTCAGCTTTGTGTTTACGGACCTGACTGACAACCGTGCTATCACAGTATTGACTTCGGCAGACATCAATATCTGGGCAAACGGAACGCTGCTTGGGCTCGACAACTACTCATTGTCAAAGGTCGGCTCGCTGTTTGTCTTGGTCGTGAACTCAACAGTGCTGAGCCCTCGCCTCGTAAACCCATCGAACTACAATCTGACAATCAAAGCTGATTGGAACGACTCTGCAGCTCCGTACTACTTTGACGATTCTGAGACCGTACGTGTGACCACGACTCACAGGCTTGGTACAGTCAATCTGGGGCAGTTCGCCACCACACCAATGGGCGATAACATATCGCTAGCCTTGACCTTCTTAGACAGTTCCACAAGTGCGCCTATCCAAGGAGCATTGGTCGGACTCTTCTGTATCAACAAGACGGGACTCATTGAGAATGTGGACTACTGGATCTCTGACGACAATGCGGGAACCTACACAGTACTTGTTAGTTCCTCCTCGCTTGGCAGTCTAGGTCAGTACATCTTCACGCTGCAAGTCGGATGGAGTCCTTCAGAATCACCCTACTACTCTAATGTCACAGCTCTTCGCATGACAGCGACAGTACGTCCAGTTCAAGCATCACTTGCCGTTGGTCTCCCGATTCCATCAATCATAGCATTCCACCAGAATGTGTTTCTTGCTGTAAACATGACTGATGATGACCGTTCTGTTCCAGTCAATGGAGCTGTAGGAGCGATATCGGTTCTCTACAAATCCTCGATGACTGAACCGGCAGTGTGGTCTATCAGAGCGCTGGGTGGTGGTGTATACAGCATTACTGTGAACGTCACAGAAGCACTCGAACCAGGGCCTCAGACCTTCATCATCAAGGTCAGCCTCTATCCTTATGCGGAAACTCAGATTGAAACAACTGTCCAGGTTCGGTTTCGGATAGGACTTCTCGCCGCTGAGGTACAGCCAGCGGTCTATGCGGGAACAGTCACGTTTGTCATCGTGAACCTGACTGATTTCGAGGCGAATGACAGACCTCTGACTGGTGCAGTACTGAATCTGACCTGGGGTGACAGTGCATACTGGTACGAACTGGGAGCGGGGCTCTACAATGTAACCCTTGTCACTGAAAGACTCATGCATGGAACTAATGCCCTGCTGGTCGGCGCCAGTCTTCCGCTCTACGACATCGAACCACTGCGGCTTGACCTCAACTTGCTCAGTGTTCCATCAGAGATATCAATCGCAGATCGGACTCCATCTGAACTCTATTGGGGGGAGAGCATCACCGTCTACGCTGCCTTCAATGACACACTGCGCAACAGGCTGATTCCCTCTGCTATCCTGACATACTCATGGATTGGAGGCAGTGGGATCCTTGCTCAGTCTGGAGTACTAGGCAACTACTCAGTTACCTTGGACACGGCGCTCGCCCCTAGCAGGACTACGGTAGAAATAACGATTACAGGGTCCTCGCCAAACTATATCAACGCGACTGCTCGAGTTGTCTTCCGTCTCATGCCCCGCCTGTTTCAAATCATGTCGGACAGAGGATCCGCGTTCTCTGTCAACAGGCGCAGTACAGCGGTCATCACTGTACATGTGCAGGATCAGCTTACAGGCAGTCCAGTGACAGGTGTTGCTCTCACCGCAGACTGGTTGTATGGGACAATCGCGTTCAGCGAGGTGTCAGGACAGCCTGGGCAGTACACCGTGTCCATCTCGACAGACCAGACCATCACTTATGAGAGCTATACGATCGAGGTAAATGCAGTCAAAGAGAACTATCTAGATGCTTCAATCGTCTTCAGCATGTCAATATCCCCGATACTCACTGTTGTCTGGTTTGATAGCACCACAGCTTCGTACGAATACACAATGATCAACTGGTCACAACAAGTGAGAATCGGGATTTATGTTCTGGCAATCGGACTCAACGAATCGTATCCTTGGCAGACCGGCATTTCAGCATGCAATGTGACTTGGTACTCACCCGAATTGGCAATGAGTGGTACGCTCATGAATGGAACGGGCATCGGAGGACCCGGATACTACTACTATGACTTCAACACCACGGAATCTACAGCAACCCTTCACACATTCAGGATATACGCGAAACCTCTCAGCAATGAGTTTGAGGACTCTCAGAACAGCACTAGCCTATTCATCAAAAACCTGCCAGCGTCAGTGATTTCACCGGGTTCGCAGGATGTCACTTGGGGCTGGGAAGGTTCAATAGACTTCACGTACCTAGACGTCTACCACGGCATTGGGATTCAGGGCGCAGATGCTTCATTCTACTGGGCCGGTGGACAAGGTCAGTTAGTCGAAACAGAGATTGGAGTATACACCGTTCTGATAGACAGCTCCAATGTACGTCCCGGCTTGTACAGGCTCACGGCAAGCTTCCTCAAAGTCAACTACGACTCAATAGAACTCAGCCTGAGCATCAGAGTCGCTCCGGTCCCAACAGAAGCTGTCCTGACGATACCTTCGTTCTTCTACGTGGAAGGGAGCCTTGAGGATCTCGAGATTCCATATGGTGATTCTCTGGATGTGGTTCTCCTCTACAACGACTCAGCCATGGGAGCAGGAATACCGGCGGCAATCATTGAGAAAGCTACCTTCTCAGGACCTGGCTTCTTCGAGATTCCGTTCAACTTGACTGAAATGGGCTTAGGTAACTACAGCTTCCACTTCGACACGACTGCTTGGTTCATCGGGGACCTGTTCACTTTCAACGTTCAGCTATCATTGGAGAACCGGACTACTGCTACCATTCAGTTCCGCATTCAAGTGATCGAGATTCCAGCAAACGCGGTGGTTGACGTCCAACCCGAGGTTTCTCTTTTCTATGGCATGAATGCGACAGTCTGGATCTACTACACAGACACATGGGAGGGTCACACTGCTCGCTCGATAATTGACGCGTCTGTGACCATTGGCAACACAGGACCACAATTCGTTGATGTCATCTATCAAGGAGAGGACCCACTCAGAGAGGGATGGTACAGGTTCACAATCAACGCCCAGAGGATAACTGGCACAGCTGAAGTGACAATCAGTCTGAACAAGACCTACTACGAGACCAGGAATGTACATCTGACCGTATCAGTGAGTCCATCGGAATCGGATATCATATTCGGACAAATCCTAACATACGGGTCAGCATTCGCCCTCATCTTGATAGCTTCTGCCATAGTATGGGTACGTGTACTCAGAGTTCCTTCACAGGTCAGGAAGATGGGTCGCTTGATTAAGCAGCTTAAGAAGGGACGCATGCCAAAACCTGTCACCGGTGTCAAGACCAGGCAGCAGATACTGACCGAGCTTTTCAACGAGATATCCAAACCCGCTGGAGTCAGCCGCAAACCGGGTGCCATCCCAGCAGAGTCGGTCGAGGTCAAGGTTCCTCAGATCGAGGAACTGATTGTTGAACTCTCGATTCTCACCAAGATGAGTCAGGAGGAACTCGACATGTTCAGGACTGAAATCTCCAAGATGAAGCTCAGTGACCAGACCACGTTTGCGAAGGAAGTCATCAGCCAAGAAGCAATCAGAGTTGCCAAGGCACAAGGCAAGTCAGTCGAACAGATTCTGCAGGAAGTGAGGGATGAAAGAAAGAGAAGAATCGGCGGCACGGAAGGCGCCCCGATAGCTGCTCCAGAAGCGCTCGAAATCCTTGAGGAGGTCAAGGAAGAGGAGGTTGCCCCCGAGGACAGGCTGACTGAAGAGGAGCTCAGAATCATGAGAGCAGAACTGGAGAGACGAGGGCTGCCAGCACATGAAATCGAGGCCATCATGTCCCAGGCGAAAGAACTGCCAAGAGACGTGAGCGAGGCACTGCTCAAGACCTTCGTTGAGAAGGTGAAACATGAAGAGCCTAACGAAGCCGCAGAAGCCAAGGAGTTCTTGTCCGAAACAGAACTGCAGGATCTAAGACAGCGACTAGAGAAGAAGAAAGGCAGTTCTCGTGAGATAGAGTCGATTATGGCTCAGGCTAAGGAACTGCCCCGAGACCTTGCACATGAGCTTCTTGAGAGCAAAGCAGCCACAAAGAAAGCAGTCAAGAAAGCACCTTCTATCGACACACTCTCCACTTCTGAACTGGAAGACCTGCGAAAAGAGCTTCTGCAGAAAGGCCTGCCGGCCCAAGAGGCGGATTCCATCGTCGAACAGGCACGGACTGTTCCGAGAAACCTTGTCGGAGAGTTCCTCAAGAGCGTGGGAGGCAAGAAAGCGCCGGAGGAAGAGGTAGAATTCGAAGACAGGCTCAGTGACTTCGAAGTCGAAGACCTGCGGAAGAAGCTACAAGAGAGGAAGATCCCGCGAGATGAGATCGAGTCGATAGTGGCACAAGCGAAGAGCCTACCAAAAGCCCTCGTCGAGGAACTCCTGAAGAGCATCGACGCTGACCGACCATAGCTGGTTGTCTGCGTGTGTATGGGTGCACAAGAAATCAGCCTCCACACCAGCATTGTTATCTGTGGCTAGGCCGGCGAGCTCAGCCAGCGCAACCAAGGTGCCGGCCATGAAGCTCACGCTCGAAGCATTGAAAGGGGTCTTGGACATCCTCAAGGTTGGAATCGTTCTCGTGGACAATGACGACAGGATAGTCCTCTTCAACCGTATCGCAGGCGAGATGCTACAACAGGACTCTGCTTCCCGGATCGGTACATCGATTTTCAGATGCCATGCTGATGTTTCGGAGCCGAATGTCAGGAAGATGCTATCGGAAATCAGGTCGGGAACCATGCAGAAGTATGAAGGTTGGGTCAACTTCCGTGGCAGGATGCTCTATGAGCACATCTATCCAGTCCATAATGAAAGGGGAGAATGCACTCTAGTTGTAGAGGAGCTTCACGACTCTGCCGAAAAAGCGGAGTACCTCAAGATGACAGGCCAGTGGAAGGATATCCACCTGTCCGGCGTGGGAATAAAGGCCCCGCGCAGTCCCAAGCCTTAGGAAACCTGAGCGCCCACATCCACTTAGACAGGAGCTTAGCTTGAGCGAAGGCTTGAAATACCGAGCAGAAGCAGCCGCCGACAGTCCAAACTTGGCAGACGTCTCAAGAGACGCTGAAGGACAGGGGTGACTTGAATGGTTCGAGACCCTACTGGTTGGATGAAAGCAGAATACGACAAACTCGTCCAAGATCACTTGGACTGGAAGATCAGAGAACTGCAGGGGCCTTCCGCGCCAAAAGCGAAAGTCGATGGTGTTGAAGTCATAATGCTCTGCAGCAACAACTACCTCAACTTGAGCAACCATCCGAAACTGAAAGAGGCAGCTATGAAAGCAATACAGACCCATGGTGTCGGGTCTGGCTCCGTTAGAGCAATCGCAGGAACAATGGACCTTCACCTTGAACTGGAGCGGCGCCTTGCGAAGTTCAAGGGTGCAGAGGCATCCCTGACCTACAGTGCCGGGTTCACTGCCAATGAGGGACTAATCCCCACCCTGGTAGATGAGGGTGATGTGATTGTTTCTGATGAGCTGAACCACGGAAGCATAATCGATGGTGTCAGACTCACAAAGGCCAAGCGCTTCGTCTACAAGCACCGCGATACAGCGGATCTTGAGCGAGTACTGTCGGAGGTCGAGAAAGAAAACCCAAGACGTATCCTGATCATCACCGACGGTGTATTCAGCATGGACGGGGACATTGCTCCACTTGACAAGATTGTCAAAGCGGGAAAAGAGCACGGTGCAATGATCTATGTCGACGATGCACACGGAGAGGCAGTCCTTGGCAAGGGCGGAAGAGGAATAGTCTCCCACTTCAATCTGACTCACAAGGACGTCCACTTCGAGATGGGCACGTTCAGCAAAGCATTCGGTGTGATGGGAGGCCATGTATCGGGTAGTAGGGACATGGTGAACTATGCTCTGAACAAGAGCCGTTCCTGGCTTCTCAGCGCGTCACACCCGCCGGCCACGGCCGCGGCGTGCATTGCTGCAATAGATGTACTCGAGACCGAAGAGAAGTGGGTGAAGACTCTCTGGGAGAACCGCGAGTACTTTGTCAAGCGCCTCACCAAGATGGGCTACAACATTGGCAACAGTCAGACTCCAATCGTACCTGCTATGGTTGGTGACAGCGCAAAGGCAGTTGACCTCAGCCAAGGCTTGTACAAGGAGGGCATCCTAGCACTCCCAATCGTCTTCCCTATGGTACCTCGAGACAAGGCCAGAATCAGGAACATGATGAACTCTGGTCTCACGAAGGCCCAGCTCGACCAAGCACTCGCCGCCTATGAGAAGGTCGGCAAGCAGCTCCACATTATCTAGAGTTTGTAGTTCGAATCCAGTGGCGTGATCGCAAGATCACGCTGTCTGGATGAAGCAGAGGATTCTGAATGCAGACAAGACTGGGGGCTATCCTTCTATTCCCCTCTCCCCACGCGGACGTGAGATCATTCTCGAAGCGACATGCGTAGTGCAATACGAGTGGGTATTATCGCTATTCACCAGCTATGCAATGGTTCTTGTCCTTCTGGTGATAGTGACTCTGGCCATCTATGGGCTTCTTCTGGGGGTAGCGCTTCGATTTGTGGGCGGGAAGCACAGAGAACTCGGTTCCACTTTCGTGACTGCTCTTCTAATAGCACTCGTCAGCTGGATACCTTGCTTGGGCTGCATACTCGGCCTGTATTTCATGAAATCACGGCACGAGGTTGGGTGGGGCAGTGCACTGATCGCATGGATTCTCATGTTCCTTATCGCGATTGTCGTGATTATTGTCATATTGGTAGTCGCCTTCCCAGCGATATGGTTGGCCATGTGGGGGATGTTTTGGCCATAAGGGCAATCAGGAATACTCTGGTTGGGCAGCATGGAATCCAAACTGGACGGGTCGAGCAATAGCCCCTGTGACAAGATCATTCTCTCTGAAAAGAGAGGACCGCCTGCGTTCTCCAGGAGGCAGATTGCCCGCCACCCCCTAAGGTTCCTGAGGATAATCAGTCCCTTCCTTACTGCCCACCATCCCTTTTGTTCGGAGTTCGACGACCATGTGATTGTCATCGGAAATCGAAGATGGTGCCTAGGCTGTTTCTTCAATACAGTCTTCTTCACTGCATCAATGACTGGCCTCTTCGGGTTATGGGTGATTAATCCGGGCCTGTTGAATAGACAAATGCTCTTCTTCACCGGTGCGGGGGGTACTGTAGTCTATCTCTTGAGCAGTGGCCTTGGTTTCCGGAGGGACAAGAAACTGAAGGTCTTCTCCAAACTCATACTCAGTTCATCCTTTGCCTTCGTCACCTGGTCAATACTCATCGCCAATGGTCCACTGCTTTCAGGTATCGAGAGCAAGCTGTTGCTCGTTTTCCTTCTATACTTGTTCGTCGTTACCGGACTCAACATAAAGCGAATCGTGGAGCTGAGGAAGACATGCGACGCATGCGATTACAAGGTGAGATGGAGCCGCTGTCCCGGTTTCAAGGACACAGTCTGCCGGCTCCTTGAAGAGGGCTTTGTGCGGCCAAGGCCAACTGGAAAGGAATCGACGACCGATCGGGAGCTCACATCCTCCAACGCAGAGCAGAGGTCACATTCTGAGTAGCACCAATCCTTATCCTTTTTCACGTCAACGTATGATTATGTCCAAGCAGAGTGAAAGCCAGAGAACCTGGACGCTTGAAACAGTCCTGCTCCGGGCTGCGAAGTCAGGTGTCATGCTTCGTTTCTGCGGCAACCAGATGACTATCTTGGCAGAGGGTCAGGTCGCCTTTGTCGGTAAGGGCATCGTTGGACTCCGTCACAGAAAGGACAAGGAGGCCGACGAGTTTGTCAGAATCGACAGCATCGCCAAGGTTCAAGAGATACCCGACTCCCGCCAGTACTGATGCAGCAAGACCGATTCCCCTGCGACTGTCAGAAGTCACCGAGGGGCCGTCCCACAATGGAGAACGAGCAATGATAGTCATGTTTCTGTCAAGATGCGAATAGGCGGCGGGTTACGAAGTGTAACTGATAACCGGCCTGTACGGTCCCTGCACATGCAAGATGACAATCAGGCTTTTTCTGCGAGTACTTTTCTAATGATTGAAGTCGCAGTCCTTCCTACCGCAGCAACGACCATCTGAGTCAATAGGGCCAGAATGAAGCCCCCGAGTGAGACCGCAAACATGAAGAAGCTGAGGGAAGTCAGTGCCAGCGCTGCGAAATAGTACTTGTATATCAGCCAGTATGCATACATGCCCATGATCAGTATCAGCCCAACAGCCATCCCGTAGAGAATCACGACAGTTTTCACCCGAGGCTTGCCAAGGTCAACTGAACCGATGCCGTCAGCTATCACTGCTCGACCTATGCGGCGGTTGACCCTCACGAAGAAGCTGATTGCACCAAGGAAGATGAAGAGTGTAATCATTGCTCCCAACAGGAGCAGGAATATCGCGACATCCATCTCGATTGTTTCAATCAACCCAGAGTGGCTGATCCAGTATGCGACAATTGAACCTAGCATCATGATTGCAGTGACTATCTCTGCAACGAGGGTGATTGTCGCCGTACCACGAAACAGAGAGCCGATATCCATTGATTCGGGCTCGCCGGGCTTGTCCTCTTTCATAGCTCGTACCTCGGAAGCGAGAAGGCTATCTCCTGCAGTAAATAGCTCGGAGACTCTCAAAAAGCCTTGTCGGTATAGATAGTTGTGTCTGAATTAGCTCTCACTTGGAGAAAAGTGCCACTATAGCACTCAATAGGGCGACACCGAAACTGTCTAAAACGATTCGTCTTCGTACCCTTGGAGAAGCCATATGCGACGCGCTCAGCTAATTCCTTGTCGGGCGGTCATTTTCGACTTTGACGGAACGCTTGCTGACAGTATGCCCTTCCTTGAGAGGATTGGCGTTCAAGTCATGATGAAACACTATGCCATGACTTCAGAGGAGGCGACCAAGCGGTACCGTTCCACGACAGGACTGCCCTATGAGCACCAGATCAAAATGAACTTCCCGAACAACGAACAGAATGAAGCCGCCATATCGGAGTTTGAGAAACTCAAGATTGACCGAATATTCGACCAAGAGCTGTTCCCAGACACTGTGGAAACCCTACAGAGAATCAAGGACATGCGCATAGAGGAGTTTGTGTCTTCTTCAACATTCCAGCCCACGATTGAGGAGTACTTCAGAAGGAAGGGTGTTGCGGGCTTCTTTGTGGAAATCATGGGGTACAGACCAGGGTTTGAAAAGGGTGCGCACCACTTCAATCATGTGAAGGCGAAGTATGGCATTCCTCTCGACGAAGTCGTATTCATTGGAGACTCCCTGAAGGACTTTGAGAGATCCCGCGGCTTCTGCAAATTCATCGGAGTCGAGCGAATGTTCTCGCTGCAAGACTTTAGGAGGGTTGGCCACGAAGGACCAGTTGTAAAACACCTCTCACAGGTGCCTCCATTGCTCAGGAGCCAGCCCACTCATCAGCCGGACTAGAGATGTACTTGGAATCGAAGGTGGACGATGTGCCCCAAATCAAGGTAGTGTACAGGAAAGACGATGGACAAGAAGGCACCATTGCTGTCGATGCAGACACAACAGCTGTTTGGATTGACGGAATCGGTGCGTCTTGGGTTGACCTCGGACCACTGTCATCATGTTCTAGGCTTCACACACTAGATCTATCGACCAACGCCTTGTCCGAGATCGACTTGACGCCGTTGGCCTTCTGCAAGAACCTAGAGCGACTGTTTCTCGGAGGCAACAAGCTTCAATCGGTGGACCTAGGTCCTGTTGCCTCTTGTGCGAAGCTGGCGGTTCTGGAGTTGTGGCAAAACAACTTGCAGACTCTGGACCTTGCGGCTTTGAGTCAGTGTAAGGCATTAGACATGTTTGATGTTTCTGCCAACAAGCTAACGACCATTGACCTCTCTCCTTTCGGGAGTTGTACAGCCCTCAAGACGATCCACTTCTGGCAGAACCAACTCATCACAGTGGATCTGACACCGTTGTCCGCGTGCACAAACCTGGAGGAACTGGATCTTGCTGACAATCAGCTCCGGGACATTGACTTGGCACCCCTGTCTTCGTGTACAATGCTCCACACGCTAGATCTTAGGAAGAACAGTCTAGCGCAGCTAGATGTTGCGCCTCTCCGCCACTGCACAAGGTTGGCAAGACTCGACCTTAGAGACAATGCGATAGTGAATCTGGATACGACCCAGCTATCTGCACTCACTGAATTGAGAATCATGGGTTTCAGGAAGAAGCGATCCTAGGAATCCCTCAAACGCTTCAGGACCCGAGGCTCGGCATCTCACTGTCTTTTCATGAACTGCTCGGGACAGGAAGGCTTATTGGAGTCGTCGGGGCCTTGCCCATCCTTTCAAGCGCCGAGCGAACATGTGGAACCAGCTCATCAGGCACAGTCACCCTGTTCTCTTCGGGCAGGTATTCAAGCACCCTGAGTATCTTCTCCAGACTATTCTTCTTCATTTGACTGCAACGAGCTCCATTGTATGCTGGTATGATGACTTTGTCAGGATGTGCGGCCTGTAGCTGCTCGACCATTCCTATCTCCGTGGCTAGGATGAACTCCTTGGCTGGAAACTCGGCGACAGTCTTGGCCATCATTCCGGTAGAACCCACCATGTCTGCAGCCTCCTGGACCTCCAGAGGACACTCAGGATGCGCGATTACTACAGCGTCTGGATGCTCCTCCCTCAGGAGCTGAATCTGAGCCACATCGAACTGCTGGTGAACATAGCAGTGTCCTTTGGGCTCAATATCAATGACGCGAATGTTCGTTGTCGTCCTAACATGGTCAGCCAAGTTCTTGTCAGGGCCAAACAGAACAGTGTCTACGCCAAGGCTCTGCACTACCTGCACGGCGTTGCCTGAGGTACACACAACGTCACACTCTGCCTTGGCTGTTGCCGTCGTATTCACGTACAAGACCACAGGCACACCCGGATACTTCCGCTTCTTGGCGCGTATCTTGCTTGCAGTAACATATCCAGCGAGCGGACACAGTGTGTCAGGTGCAGGAAGATACACCGGCGCATTCGAGAGGACAGCAGCCATCTCCGCCATGAAGCGAACCCCTGCGAAGACTATCATATCGTGCCCCTTGTCTGCAGCGCATTTCTTCGCTAGTTGAAGAGAATCGCCAACGAAGTCCGCTATCTGCTGAATCTCGAGGGACTGGTAGTTATGTGCCACTAGTAGCGCGTTACGTTTCTTTTTCAACTCGAGGATGCGCTGCTGAAGCTCGAGTATCTTGGAATCCAAGCAAGTTCACCATTGTTGATTCAGCGCATGTGTTATTAACCGAATCTCAATGTGCAAAGACTATCAACACCTAAAGGTTTTGGCGACAGCAGCAGACCGAGTGCTGGCTGCGTGCGGCCAACAAGATTCAAGACAACAATGGCCAAGCGGAATGACCTAGTAGAGCGTGATTCGTTGACGAAAGCGAAGTATGAATCTCCCAGTGTCAGTAACAAAGCAATAGCCACACTCATGAGCAGGGCTGCCTCTGATTTGGCCGCGCTGAGCAAAGGCAAGAAGGTGCCCGATGGGAAGGGAGCATTCGGTGAAAGCCGGGAGCTGCTCGTCTTTGAGATGGCGCGCGCTTCTGAAATAGCACATGACTCTCTAGCCATCGCGACAAGAGCGCATGAGCGACTGCTCGCAATGTTCAGAGACGACATCAGAGAAGTGAAGATAGAGGACCTACTTGAGTCTATGACCCTCTGTTTCTATGGATTTGTCCTTGGCAACTACGAAGATGAGGACTTCCGCTACGTCTATAGATACTCGCTTTACAGCTGTAATGAGCATCACAGTGTTGAGTCTTGGCTGCAGAAGGCTCTCGTGTTTCTAGCTCTGTTCGAAGACCTGTCAGGAAGAGAACTCATGCAGGAGATCCTCGAATGGATGAGGTTCCTTGGAACACCGATATGGACGCCGGCCGTCTTGTCCGAACCTTGTTCAGAGTTTGGGGTAGACATCAGCCCCGTCCTGACTCAGGAGGATTTCAGACTAGTTGATGCCATCAGACGCCATCCGCAGTACATGAGCGAAGCCATTTCGAGGAAATCGTATCGAGAGGTAAGACAAGCGACCAAGGACTGGCTGCCTGATGTTCTATCATCCAAGCTGCTCTCAGTGTATCGTTCACATGCCTACAAGGAGTCACAGGAACGCATCACCACTGGCATGCCTGTCCGTACGGCGCTAGAAACAGTGCGGGCCGTCTTCGAAGAGACAGGATTCGTGAGTGACGGCGGCGCCACACTGCCCGTCCGTCTTCAAGACCTACCCACCCCTCCGCCGGCCGAAGAAGTGAATCCAGCAATTTTCGAACTCATACCTCAGAAGCTGCGGATGGAGCTTCTGTCAGCCGTCGCATACTCCACTAAGACAACCAGTATCGAAATCATCTTCATTGGAGGGCCGAGGATAGGACGAAGTGGCATCGTGATCAAGACCGATACGGGCGGCATTCTCCTCGACTATGGTCTCTCAGTCGCAAACCAGAAGATTCCCGAGTGGGTACCTGAGCTGCAGATGATTGACACCGTGTTGGTGTCTCATGCACACCTTGACCACGTTGGTGGACTACCAGCCCTATATGAGACCTATACCGGCAAGTGGTGTTCCACTGCTCTGACCGGAGTCATAAGCAAGGCGCTCTTGGAGGATGCACTGAATGTGGGTGCACCTCATGGATCCAGAAAAGACGACATGTGGGACGTGATCTCAGCATATCATGAGTCGAACATAGACAAGGTCACTAAGAATCACGTGCGTTTGGAGGTCGGCAAGAGTTCTGAAGTCGGGCCGGGAATCGTCGTCACGCCGATTGATGCAAGCCACATACCGGGTAGTGTGTCCTATCTCATTGACATTGAGGGTGTTCGGATTCTCTACACAGGGGATTTCAACACAGACCAGTCCATTCTGTTTCCCGGGTCAAGCCTGCCGACAGACGCGAATGTTGTCATTCTGGATGGCACATACTGGGGCCGTGAGGACTTCAGTCGGCCTCGCGCCTCCGAGATCATCACGGATGTGGTGAACAAGCATGGTCCCATCGTCATACCCACATTTGCAGTAGGTCGTTCGCAGGAGATACTCATGACACTTGAGGCATTGGGAATCACTCAAAGAAAGAATGTGATAGTGACAGGTCTTGCCGAACGCGTTACAAAACTGGTGGGACTACAAGGGCACTGGCAGGTCATGAAGAAGAACAAGACAGTACTCGACAAGGATGACATTCTGGTTTCTGGCGGAGGAATGATGGGTGGCGGGCTCGCACGGCAGCATTTCAGAGAGCACCGCGACAACCCTGAAGCAGGAGTCATACTCTGCGGCTATCTTGCGCCAAGGACGCCAGGATGGAACGTGGTGAACGGTTACGAACCACACAAGTGCAGAGTAGAGTACGCTCGACTCAGCGCACACTCATCTGCCAGTAACCTCGAGAGATATGTCAGGTCTTGCAGTGGTATGAAGATAATGGTTCACACTCCAGTGGATGTGCCCCCAGAGGGCGTCGTCATACCAGACTATCGAACAAGAATCAGAATCCCAATCTAGCGGTCGCGCTCGCCGGGCTTCGGGTTTCAGCGACCGGTGTTCTACGAGTCAGACGCATTGGCTAAGCAACGACGTCCAGCACGCCCTCAAGGACGAGTTTCGTGGCAACAAACTTCATTGCAGCCAAGCTCACGTTGACTTTCCTCACAACGTCCTCGAGCGCCGTTGCTCCGTCACAGAGGTCAACGAACTGGACCACGACTTGTCCATAAGCCTTCCTGTCGTCATCACCAACCTCATCCTTCTTCTTCAAGATACTCCTGGGACCGATATCTATCTTGAAGTCAACCCAACCGAACTTCTCCATGATCTGCAGGCAACCTGTGACGGTTTCGCGTGGCAAATCAAGTGTCCGGACTAGGCCGCCTATCGTGCTCGTGCCGTCGACGGCGCCCTTAACCTCCACGAGAGCTCGACCCACTTCGCGGCTGTTGAAGGGCAGTGGCTTTCCAGCCTCGCGTGCACGCACTACATAATCAAGACTGACTGGCCTCATCGGGAAGGCGGACAGTACTTGGAATACCGAGTACTCGAACTTCTTGAGATCCCCGTCCCACGTATCCCATGTGTTCTGGTACTGCTGCTCTACATCAAGGAGAAGAGACCTCATGGAGGCTCTCTGGCTGTCCTCGTCACTGTTGTTTGTGACAATGACTGCAATCACGAAGTGTTTCGACTTCTCGACCATCACGAGGTTGCCCTCGTGCTCTATTGTTTCAAGAGCATCGGTTCTCTCCGCATCATACCCAGTGTCCTTGTCAATGCCTGCGAACGAGTCAAGAGCAGATATCAACGATGTAACCGATGTCGTATCTATCTCATCACCTGAATAGCCGAGGTGAAAGACCGGCTGGAAAGCTTCGCCCTGCTGAACTATGAACACCAAGTGGAGTATCTTGGTTGGTCCACCCCTCGCCGCTCCAATCACCTCGACACTTGTGGATGCAGGTTCAGTTTCCTGCTCGCCTGCCGTGTCTGATGCCCCAATAGGCGAAGCGGCTATCGGGCTTCCCGATGCAGTATGTTCGGCTTTACCTTCTTCTTGGAAGGGCACGGCTTCGTATCCGACTTGAGCCTGTGCTTTTGCCCGTGTTGTATCTGTGCCCTGAGGAGCCTCTATCTCTTCGGTCCTCCGACGTACAGTAATCATCTCACTGAGCGGCCTGTCAGGCAGCTGCACTCCCACAGTCTTCGCAGCAACCTCAAGCATGAACCGGATGAACTCCTCTCTCCGGGTCTTGTCAGTAGCCACCATCGCGAACGTCGGAGCACCAAGCAGACGCTTGATCTTGTCAGCCTTCATTGACTCGGGCAAGTCCTGCTTGTTCGCAACGATGAAGAGTGGTACAGCTGGAGCCTCCTTCCGCACGGTGCGGAGCAGGGTCTTTGTCTGCATGACGTTGCGGAAGCTCGAGTCAGTTATCAGAAATATGATGTCAGTGCCTTGGAAGTAGAATGCCCAGAGGTCTTGAAAGACAGCCTGTCCTGCAAAGTCCCAGATGGTCACCAAGAATGTGCCAAACTGTATCGTTTCGGAGCTATCTACTGCCACGTTTATCGTCGGCACATATCCTCCGGGGGCGGGCTCCTTTCCGAACAGGAGCCTGAGGAGTGTGCTCTTACCAACACCGCCTGAGCCGACAAAAGAGATCTTGAATCTCGTGAAGATCAGTTCGCCCAGTATATCTTCCAAGTTGTCACGAATGTAACCGATGCTATTGCCACGGAGAGCAGTTGAGATCCGGGATCCTCCCTCACGCACCTTGTAGCTGATGACTCGGTCCTCGTCCCGTCCATCAGTCACGAGCATGAGAAGCATCTCTTCGTCAACGGCACTGTGGAACACCTTGTGAGGACCCACGTAGACAGGAGTGTCGCTCGACAGCCCGTCTGTATTGGTCAGGTCTCGATACCCTGCTAGAAACTCCTGTTTATCTTGGTCAGAGAACTCGATCCTCCAAAAGCGCGTCCTAGTCACAACTGTGCCATCTGCTTTGTCTATCAGAATGACGTTGTGAATCATGTCGCGCTCTCACCTGGGATTCTCGCAGACTCTGGCTTCGGGGCAGTCGTGCTATGTCAGGAACTTACCGACATCATAGATAACCCTTCCCTCTATGAAGCTTTCAATGATGTACTCTTTTCTGCGCTGAACTCGACACAACCTCGTTTGTGCAGTTCTGAGAACACCATTACGAGCACGCTGGGAGTGACCCCTGCCGCCTCGCCAATCTCCGTTATGGAATGCCTGCCGTCAGTCAAATTCAGGATTTCCTTGAGGTGCGAGTACATGGCGAACAGCTCTCTGTCTGGATCAGCTACGACCGACGGGACCTCCGAAGACAAGACCACAGGCTTGGCACTGATGGCGCCCATCTTCTTGAGCAGGTGGATTGCGCCAAGGACCATTACAGGGCCGCTTCCTGCCGCAAGCTGTGACATGTTCCTCTTGCCATCAAGAGTTTTCCAGACTGCCTTCAGAAAGTCTGACACTGCATCGGATTGGAATCTAGACCACTCCGGCTCTCGGACTCTGTATGGAACCATCCGAGAGCCAAGGTGTTCGGGCGGCAATGTCGCAAGTAGCTTGATGGCAAAAGCCGGCGCAGCGTATAGGTCATCGGGATTGCTGTGTATCTCGGGCGCCTCGTCGAAGTACAGGTCAGGCAAGAACGAGAACCGTGAGCGTATGGACTCTACATCCTCCTTGTCGCCGGTTATGAGAGTGAAGATGAGTCGCTCGCGCTCAATAATCGCGAACTTGAGGTCACCGGTCTGGAACACAGATGTCTTGTTTGGGCTTGTCGAATCTAGGTCAAACATCGAGATGGCGGCCACGACGTTCGGAGCCCTCTCCAGGACCTTCGACTTGGATTCGTAGTAGTAGGTGAACACTGGTTCTCCGGTCTTGCTGTCAATCACAAAGAATGCTTGATGACCCAGCACCCTCACCGGAGCCGTCTTCGGTCGGGGCATCTCGTCAACAGTGTCATCCATCTTCCACGTTTCGCGTGCTAGCTCTGGATGCATGTCAGTTAGTCCGGCGGTGGCACTGACCGACAATAGAAGGTCGGTCGGTTTCCCAGACACGAAGTCGCAGAGCTGTACATCGAACCTGGTCTCGAGCTCTCTGGCTGCCTCTAGCTGATCATCTGAACTGGGTATAATGAGAACTGGGCTTGAACTGCTCTTCCGAATCTTAGATAGCAGGTTTCCAAAGGTGCTTCCGGACATGACAGGCAGTCCAGTGATTACTGCCAGTGCGTCGACCGATTCCAACTCGCTGGGCCAGCTCGCTCCAAGAATCTTGTCTGCGGAGAGTTTTGCCACACTTACTGCAAGCGGACCAAGTGGAAGTGGCCTAGAGAGCATGCCAGTCGCACCGAGTCTATGCATGAGATTCACTATTGCTGTACCGGCCTTGTCTTCAGCCGATGGACTCTCGGAGGTGATGAAACAGAAAGAGACAGACTTTCTAAAACCGGAATCGAACTCTTTTGCGAACGACCCCTTAATCTCCCGGGGAACCCGATCTCCTAGGCGCTTCTTGAACTCACCCATCCTCCGTAGGTCTTCAGCGCTCACATCATGAGAGTCACTGATCCCTATCACAAGCCCCATTTCACCAACTGGCTGCAGACAAACTCCGGTGTCATCCACCGTGAGGGGAACGCATCTCCGTTTGGAGTCTGTCTGAACCAGCTCATGGTACCTCTCCACAGCAGACTGTACAATGCCCTGTTCAGTCTCTTTTCTCATGAAGGAAGCTGACACCACGACCCTGAAGCTCTTCAGATCGTAAAGGAGGGCCGCAACTATCAATCGAGTCTTATCCTCCGAGTCGGGTTTGCCGAAGCGTTGGTGCGTCTATTACAGTGTTGGTACGAGCAATAGGCAAATCAGTCTTGCTTATGGCGATAACGGAGAAACTCTTCCAGGGATAGTAGACCTCTCATCATGCGCTGGTAGTCAAACGAGGTCCGATCTGAATCATACCTGCAGACTCCGGCCCCAACGCCCGAAGGGATCGGGGGAAGGTCGGATATCGCCTCTCCCACTGTTACTGGAGATGGCAATGCATCGGCGCTCTGATCAGGGCCTGATGCACCGGCTTGGGACACACAAGAGAGTAGCGCTTCGGGCCGCTTTGGTTCAACTCCGTTTCTGCTGGCCACGATGAATATCCTTCTCCGCCTTTGGGGTACGCAGTACTGCTCAGCACGCAGAGCAAACCACTCACTCTTGTACTCAAGTGATGCAAGCTTGTCTAGAACCCTCTGAAGAACGCTGCCACTCAACATCGATACGATGCCGGGCACATTCTCGAAGAGCACGTTCTCAGGTTGAAAACGCTCCACCAGCTTCAGAGTCTCAAAGATCAACGCGTTGCGAGGATCTAGGTGAGTCCACTTGCCTGCTGTCGAAAAACCCTGACACGGAGGCCCCGCCGCCAGAAGGTGCAAGGTCTTCCCAGACAGTGCGTTTTCCAAACAACTGGTGAGCTTCTCACATCCTTGGTCGTTCGCGATGTCGACCTGCATCACTTCAGAGTCTGGGTGGTTCAACGAGTAGGTCGCACACATGTTCGGGTTGATCTCTGCAGCGGCTAGCACATTGTGACCAGAAAGCCGCAACCCCTCTGAGAGACCCCCGGCGCCTGCGAACAAGTCAACGCTCTTGCCCGGCTTAAATAGAGCTCCCACTGAACAGGCGAGAAGCGGGGGCACTGCATTGCCTACCTGCTTGAATATCGAGGACACGCTACCCACGAACCTGTAGCTGTCCGAAAAGGACTGGAGTCGTGCAGCTTCGCGTTGGGAAATGAGACGATTCTGTGTTGGATGGATGAATGTCCCGTTGCCAGGTCTGTTGAAGTACGTGCTTATAGTATAGCTAGGCAGGTCATCCCTCAGGCGTCCATAGTACGTGGTCCGTCCCCCACTTTGCCGAATCTGCTTCAGTCTTGCTGACTTGTTCACAGTACTCAGCGGGATATCTCTCCAGTTCCCGCCAGGGGGGATGGCTCGTATCATCTCCATGTCCAAAGCACTGACCCTTGCACAAACATGGTTATGCACGAGATTGACATCTCCAGCTATCATTGCAGGCTCCATAGCTATTGACAACGTGACCATCTCGACGCGCCGATGAACCCGTCAGAGGCGTTCGGCTTTGACGAACATGCGGCCCATGGTGCTCGAACGCATCAGGCTGGCTTGTGAACCCTTGTAAGATGGCGCAGTCCACACTATCGACTTGGCCGGTCTATGCTTGACCAAGATGGCGACGCCTTGAGAGTGCATTCAGAACAACCGTCTTTTCAGCCTCTGGTGCGCACCGTGCGCACATCACGGACTCTGCGATATCCGTGTCCATACCATAAAGAGCGAACACTGCAGACTCTATGAGGCTCGCCGACTCGAAGCTCCCATTCACAGCTGACTCTACACAGTCAATCAGCTCCTGGACGATGTCCTGCGGAGCAGACGAAGGATTCACAATCGGAAGCATCGCGAGCTCCCTGTTCGATACATGATTGTTGGAGTTGCCAAGGTCAAATCTCCAGTTTAGGAGATACGAGTTCAGTATGCCCATCAAGTAGAGAAGGAGATTCTGGTTCACATCTTCTGAAATGGAGATGTAGTTGCACGAGTTGGCAAGAACAGTCTTTGGGGGTATCAGGGCGAACTTGAGCCGCCACCTTTGTGCTCTGTTCGATATCTGCTGGCATGCTATCCGGGGTCGACTCAGGTGTTTCGCTCGCTCCGACGTGCCGAGCTCAGCAGTGAAGCTATCGATGTCTACCGACTCGGCTTTCTGGGACGCGGGTGGCTGCAGCGAGTATCTGGATATGTGCGATCCTCTGACAAGTCTGCTGCCGGGCGCGTCCAACATGATGTTCTTCCGGTTCAGGGTCAGATCCAGCTCTCCCCTGCGGCAATCCAGCCATCTCAGTGCGCCAAGCGGAGAGTTGAGATGAAGCCGACCCAATATTGCCCAAGCCTTGTCATTCACACGTGGGATGACCATTGAATGGCCCATTGCCTGCTGAATGGAATCCAGAAACATCCTGATTGGCTGGCAGTCGCGCGCTTGTTGGACACTCTTCAGTCCAAAACAGGCGTCGAAGACATTGGCCCCGGAGCCCTTCACCACAACCATGATACTATGCGACTGGGTGACATTGGGAAAGAGCTTCGCTCCTTCAGGGAACTCGTACACGTTCTTGACAGAGTGCTCTATCAGGAGCGCTCGTCGAATGGGCTCGGCCGAGATGTCACCAAGTATCGACGACGGCACTATGAAGCCGATGCGTCCTCCTTGACGGGTCAGACTAAGAGCACGCTCGATGAAGAGTCGGTAGGAGTCAATCGAGTACGAACTGCTGACAGGGTACTCACCTGACTCTCTGTAGAACCTTGTTTCCTCCTTGATTCGCGCCGCATACTCAGCATATCCGCTTGTGTTTACTCTTGGACTGCCAGAACGAAGCTGCTCTCGCATGAATTCGGCCAGATTGGGCTTAAGTCTGTTGTACGGGGGATTCATGACCACGAAATCGAACCCGCCTGCTTGCTTGAACACATGAGGAAACTCCTTGGTCCATTCGAAAGGGTGTTTCGAGGCGGGACTCTCGAAGAAGCGCGAGAAGTCATCGGTACCGTCAATACCCTTCAATGAAACTAGAGAGTTCCCCTGCTTCAGAGTGGAACCCAATCCAGCCCCGGTCACTGGTACACAAGTGGGATGGAGAAGCAAGGACATAGACACGTCTGCTATCTCAAGAGAGGCCGCGTCGAGATCGACGCCGAAGAGATTCTTCCTGAAGGAGTCCAAGACAGTCGAACGCCAATAGTGCATGGCTTCTTGGCTGCTGGCACCGCAAGCAACAGCACCATCCACAACTCTCTGCTCTCTTCGCCCGAGTGCATTGATTGCTGAAACCAAGAAAGCGCCAGGGCCGCATGCGGGGTCTAGCACCTTGAGGAATAGAAGAGGAGCGAGCGCTTCAATGCCATTCCTCCAAACACGGGCTATGATGGCGTCAAACGTCGGGCCCAGCGTCTGCTCCACCATGAAGTCCGACACTTCTCTCGGTGTGTAGAACGCGCCCATCGGTTTGCGCAGAGAGTGGTTGTGCCCTACGACGGGCAGCATGTGGCACCCCATCGAGTGGACCAGACTCAGAAGGTCTGGCATTTCTCCCTGAGTGAGAAAGGGCGAGATGCAGCTTGTGTCATCAGCCAATGAGTCCAAGCAGGAGATGGCCAGACTCAAGACTTGTGAGCGTTGCACGCCTTCTTCTTCGGCGGGCCATGACAATCTGGAGAATATCGGATGTGGAGCACGAATGAGCTCTGAAGCAGCGACACCCAATTTGGCTGCAACAAGCGAAGTGAGTGATGCAATCCTAGCGGCCTCGGCCATTGCCCTGAAATTCTCGTCGACAGGTTTCGCCTTGTCGATTGCTCTGTCGAAGAAGGGACTCATGAACGACCAAATCAGGTCTCTTACACCCTGTGTCAACTGGAATCGTCAAAGATGGAGGTGCAGCATTCGTCAAAAACGTGTCGGGTCCCCTTCGACACCAACAAGTGAAGAACGAACCCAAGAGAAGTTAGAATGGAGCCGGCCAGGGGAATTGCACCCCTGTAGAAAGGATCTGCAGTCCTTCGCGTAAGCTACTCCGCCAGACCGGCTTCGAGAGTAGCCTCACAGTTTCATGATATTAAGCATTATGGCAAGTATTGCTCACAACAAGAACTCACCGAGAAGAGCTTCCTATCAGAAGACACCGGACACAGTCAGACTTATCTGATTGCAGCTAACGCGAAATCGCGGGACGACACATGAGAATCAAGGCCGTGCTACGTGACGAGAAGATACTTCACATGCCTCCTGGCTCCGAGGAGAGAATCCGAGCCTCAGCGGAGAAGAACTACGATCGGCTTGTGAACCTCAGCAGTCTACTCAAGGTAATGGGCCTCGGTAGTGAAGACAGAATCAAGATGCTGCAGTCTTTCTCAGGTAAGGGCGTTCATATCTGGTTGGCAAAGGATGCAGATCAGCACCTTGCGTACTTCAGCAAGAACGAAACGCCGCAAGACGGGGAGTTCGCAGGTTACCAGTGGCAGTAGCGGATTTCGGGATTGCTGGTAGATGCCTACTTGCTCTTGGCCCGAATGTCGCGCTCAGCGTAGATTGACTTGGTGGCTGCCTGGAGATTCGCAGGCAATGCTGCTCGATGCCTCTTGAATTCACCATCTACGTACTCCAGCTCGCCCGCGATTCTCATTACCTCCTCGTCGAGCTCCCAGATGTGATCCCCGGCCCTAGGCGTTTCTTTCCTAACGTGCTTCTCCATCTTCTGGATCACCTCGAACTGCTCGATGAGGTTTGAGGCGAGCCTTGTCAGATTCTTGCGGTCGAAATCAGCCTCCTCGGTCATCTCCCTGATAACGTCCTCAACGCTTTCGAGGACATGCTGAAGAGCACTGTATGCCTCGTACTCCTTTGGATATCTGTCTGCATGGGTCTTGGCAATCCTGTAGGCTTCATCCAGCCGCTCTTCTTCCACAAGCATCCTGCACAGGTCATCTGCGACCGAATGACTCGCGGGCCTCATCTCAAGATGCCCTCTGTACAGTGACTCTGCCTCCTCTGTGCGCAAAGAGTTGTCAAGAAGACGGCCCAGCGCTGAGGTTGCCTGTTCATGGTCAGGATCCCTCTTCAGAACGGATCTCAGCACGGCCTCGGCCTCTCGGTCGCGTTCTGTTCTCGAGAGGATGATGCCGAGCATCGCCTTCAAATCGAGGTCTCCCGGGTAGTGCTCCAGTGCCTCCCGAATCAGCTTCTCTGCCTCTGTGTGGTCCTCACGGCTGCAAAGGCCAGACGCCATTGCGAGGACTCTTCGTATCTCTTCGCTCATCGCTCTCGGTGCCACCTTCAGGCCAAGTTCGAGTCAAAACACGTCTTAAGACGAGGCAATCTTTGCAGACGCGTTTTTATGTACTCTTTGGAAAGCACCAAACCGGGTACAAGACTTGATACGAGTGTTCAACACGCTCTCTCGCTCAAAAGAGGAATTCACCCCTCTCGATGGGAAGAATGTGCGCGTCTACGCGTGCGGTCCCACTGTTTACGACTATCCACACATTGGCAACGCTAGGTCATTCGTGGTCTTTGACACGATTCGAAGGCACCTTGAGTACAGTGGATATCGAGTCCACTACATAACGAATTTCACTGACATAGACGACAAGATGATAGCCCGTGCTAACAAGGAGGGCATAACAGTCGCAGAACTGGCGGCCAAGTTCATCGCGGAGTACCAGAGGATTGCCAAGGAGCTGAACCTGAAACCTGCCGCTATGAATCCAAGGGCAACAGAGCACATAGACGACATGATCGAGATGATACATCTCATCATCAAGAATGGCAAGGGGTATGCTGTTGGCGGTGACGTCTACTTCGACGTAGGCAAGTTCCCAGCCTACGGCAGTCTATCGAAGATACCTCTCGATGAAATCTCCGCTCAGGCCAGAGTCGAAACAGACGAAAAGAAGCGGGATCCGCGAGACTTCGTCCTGTGGAAAGCAGCAAAGCCCGGCGAGCCCTCCTGGGACAGCCCGTGGGGCAAGGGAAGACCTGGGTGGCATGCAGAGTGCTCAGCGATGAGCAGACATTACTTGGGCGTCCCGTTTGACATTCATGGCGGCGGACAAGACCTAATCTTCCCGCACCATGAGAACGAGATTGCCCAGACCGCCTCTGCGTATGGAATCGACACTCCAGTCAAATACTGGCTGCACAATGGTTTCCTCACGATAAACCAAGAGAAGATGTCCAAGTCACTGGGCAACTTCTCCACTGCGCGTGAGGTCCTAGACCATTACGACCATCAAGCCGTTCGGATGTTCCTCATCTCGGGCCACTACCGGCAGCCCCTAGACTACAACCCCGACGCGCTCAAACAAGCGACGCAGTCTGTTGAGCGGCTTCGAAATGCCCTCGACACGATTCGGGGAAGAGTCTTAATCCTTGAGAAGGGTAGCATGGAAATCACCGTCGCGGACAAAAAGCTGTCCGAAGCAACCAAGAAACTCAGAGAGGGCTTCGAGAGGGAGATGAATGACGACTTCAACACGCCAGGTGCGCTGGCGGAGCTATTCACATTCGCGAAGACCCTGAACACCCACGTGGGCAAGGCTGGAAAGGCCTCTGTCCTCCGTGAGGCCGATGCCACTCTGGTAGAGCTGCTTGGCGTGTTGGGTATTGACCTGTCAATGACGGAGGAAGGTCATGAAGCATCGAAGTCCGAGTACGTGCTCAAGGGGATCATCGAGCTGCTCCTTCAAATCAGGGAGGATGCGAGAAAGACCAAGAACTATGCGCTCTCGGACAAGATAAGGTCAGGATTGGCACAACTCGGAGTCACCGTGTCCGATACGAAAGATGGTCCAACCTGGAAGATTGACTGAGCCCAGCGGTCTGCCACACTGTCCGCAGGCCGCGGCTACTTTTCTCTACTTCTTCGTCAACTGCTGTGCGACATTGACATAGAGCCCTGCATCTTCCAGAATGTACACGCGAGGGTCGGGGTTCTCCTTCAAGAACCTCTGCATGAGCTCCCGCAGCACGCGCTGAGCGTCAGCGGGCGTCTTAGGAGTCAGACCCTCCATCCTATACACTTCCGTCAACATCTTTGGATCCAGTTGACTCACGACCTTGATGTTTCTCTCCGCGACGTCAAGCATGATCCTGAAGAGATCGGGCACCTTCTGATTTCCGATCTTGAATGTCTTTTCCGAGCAGTACTTCTCAATGGCAAACCTCAAGGCGTCCCTGACCTTCATTCCCTTGGTGGCATTCATTGCCTCTTCAAAGGGCAAAGCGCCAATTCCTTCCTGACACGGAGCCAAGAGCACTATCCAGCCCTTGAGGTCGTGCCTGACGGCGTTCCACGCAGCATGGATACCCTTGCCAGCCTGATAGAGATTAATCCCCAGATCGCCGACGGACACGAATATCATGTCAGCAGGTACGTCCACATCTACGACTCTCATCTTCTTCAGGGGTGCCGAGGCCGCCTTATGACACTCAACGATATCGCCGGCCTGAACGTAGACGATCTGGCCGCCGTTTATGATAGTGTCGATACAGAAGATTGTCAGATGTTTCTTCATGGTCTCGGTAATGTCAATCATGTCCTCAATCACTGGATTGCCTTTCGTGTTGCCGAGCCTGCATTCGGGTTTGAATCCCTTCTCAAGGTCGAACATTCTCGGGTGGTTTACGCGGATTGTTTCCCTACCGGCAACACCTGGGCAAAACAGCTTGACTGTCCCAGCCTGACCAGCAAAGTAGTGATACTCCGAGTCACTCAGCACGATTACCATACAAGAGTCCAACACCTTTTCGTCAACCAGGATGGGCGTCCCCATTTTTGTGCGGCCCATCTCACGATTCCCGGAGTCGGAGTCATGGGTGACAACATTCGACTTCCACTCCTTGTAGAGGGTCGGACCCAACACCTTGCTCTCGACTGCCTCCGGCTTGACTGGCCCATGTGAACCACTGGCCACCATGATTCGTATGTCATCCCTTTGCACACCTAAGGCGGTCAGGCGGGCTGCGACAAGAGGGAACAGAGCCCTAGTGTGTATGTTGGGTCTCGTATTGTCGTCAACAAGGAAGACAATCTTCTTCCCTTTCGAGTAGATCTTCTTCACAACTTCGTCAAAAGGCTTCGACCCCACAGGCTTTGCCAAGACCTGATCCAGCTTTGTCTTCAGGTCTTTGAAGTCGGCCTTGTACTCTTCGACACGCAGTATTGTGAGCTTCTTCACACTTGATGGAACGAACTCGTCAATCATAGTGGTTCCATACTTCAAAGGAGTCTTGTGGTAGGACATGCTGTTCCCCGCTACGCACATTATGGCCACGATATGTAACGGTTCCGGTCATAACGAACTGTCGTGGGAAGAGCCTGTTCCCTGTGTTCCCAAGCCCTTCGGTTGTTTCCGAAGAAGGGCACTATGCGACAGCTTTGCCGCTGGGGACGTCAAGATGCGGACTTGGTGAGCAACCTGCAAGATGTGGCGTTTCAACCATTCATGGAGTATGAATGGTCACAGCAGTCATCACCGCTCATAAGCCGCTTGGATATCTGGAACGCAATTCTGTCGTTGAAGCCTTGAACAATGTAAGGGTCAGTGCTGCAGTGGAAGATGAGTCCATATTCCTGGCGGCCAATGCTCTTGTAGGTGTCTGCCATTGGGCATCTCGTGCAATGAATCTTTACAACACCGCCCTCGCGTTTGACGGTGAACTTGCCCCCTGCTTTGCCGAACCTCTTCCACAGCGTGTCTAGCAAGTCTTCTATCGAGTTGTTCTTTCTTGTCCTCGCAATCTCCGCCCATGAGTCACGGGTGTCCCTCCCGAGGATGTCCAAGACTTCCTCATTCGCCTCGGGTCCGAACTCTCTCTCATACTCGTCAATCAGTGACGTCAGCAGCAAGGGTTCTGATCTAGCCCCTCGAATCCTCTCAATGATGGTCCTCAGCGGTTCCTCGCGCGTCTGCTGCTCAGCCATGACATTGCGTCGCAATAGGACCATCTCAAAACCGTTCATTGTAGATTGGACAAAGTTGGACACAGGAGTCTTTGTCCTCCCAGAAACGGCACTGGGGTCGTACGCCTTGAGGCTGGAATGTGTCGAGTCAGCCTCAAAGAGATGTCTGGTTCGAGCTACATAAGTCCCTACTCGAAAATGTCCAAGATTGTCCAACTTTTACGCAGCTGTTGCATACCCTTCTTCCCAAGGCAATCACGATCGCTCAGATTCCGTAGCTTGCCATCGGCTTTGCTGCCCGACAGCACTCAGGTCAACGGGCTCAAAAACCTTAAATCGGAAGCTGTCGAATGACTCATAGGGGAGAAAGAACATAGGTGTTCGGCCGATAGTGGTCCTTCCTTTCGCAAAGCTTATAAGCGCAAATGTGACCAATCCCCTATTAAGCGTATTGGAGCTGATGACGGGGTCCATGCCCGAATTCCATGGGGTCGCCGCCATGGTAGTCGTGTTTTGGTGTATGTATGAGGATACACTAGACACCGTCTTGTTCCCTTCCGCAAACCCGAGGTGAATACACATGGCCTCAACATCTAACCGCCCTAAGAAACCAGCAGACCGAGCACACACCGGTTCAGGTTTCACGTGTCCGGAGTGTGGCGGACACGAAGTCGTGCAGGACCTTGAGAAAGGAGAGAGGATCTGCGCGAGCTGTGGACTTGTCGTAAGTGACCACCGCATAGACACAGGCCCAGAGTGGAGGGCCTTCACATCAGAGGAGAAAGACTCACGCTCACGAGCGGGAGCACCGACCAACTACTCCATCCATGATAAGGGTCTCTCAACGATGATCGACTGGAGAGACCACGACTCTCAGGGTAAGCGATTCACTGCCAAGAAGCGTTCTGAGATCTACAGACTACGAAAGTGGCAGATCAGGACAAGAGTGCATAGTTCGGTCGACAGGAATCTCGCTCAAGCGATGTCAGAGCTGGACAGGCTCTCATCACAGCTTGGGCTGACAAAGAGCATCAAGGAACTCGCGGCCCTGCTCTACAGGAAACTCATCGTCAAGAGGCTTGCTCGCAGTCGCTCCATCGACGCAATGGTCGGAGCGGCTATCTACGCCGCGTGCAGACTCAGGATGGCGCCTCGTTCGCTTGAGGAGATATCTAGGCATTCTCGGGTGAGCAAGAAGAAGATCGGCCAGCACTACAGACTGCTGGTCGAGAAGCTGAAGCTCAGGATGCCGATATCAGACCCCGCAAACTACGTTCCCAGGTTCATCACGCAGCTCAGCCTGCCAGGTCAGGTCCAGCAGAAGGTGCTCGAGATTCTTGAACAGGCAAAGAGCAACAAGAGCCTCGTGACCGGTCGTGATCCCAGAGGTCTCGCAGCTGCTGCGATATACATTGCCTCGATTCTGATGGACCATCGTGTGACCCAGAGGGACATTGCCGTCGCTGCAGGTGTGACCGAGGTCACAGTTAGGAACAGATACAAAGAACTGGTTCAGAAGCTCAACATCACAATGGCTGTTGAGTAGACGAACACATGTGTCGGCTGCAGGGACGCTGCGGCCGCACTCCTCCTTCTGTCCGCTGGCTAGATACGCAGTCTAGCAAGCTCCTCAAAGAATGACCGAGTCAGGAACGCCCGGTATCTGAACCCGCCCCAACCCGAGTCAATCATCAGCTGTTCATTTGGCCCGAGCAGCTCTTCCCGCGTCATCACTCTCGCGTCGTATATCTCATGTTTGTCAATCGGCTTAATCTCGCCACCTGTCGACTCAGCGAGGAACACGAGAGACCTCCACGGAATGACGCCATCAGAGCAATGTATCTCCAAGCGTACATCAAGCACAAAGCGCACGAGTTTTGTTTCAAGGCCTGTTTCTTCGTGCATTTCTCGTTGTGCTGCGGCCTCAACTGATTCACCTGGCTCTGCGCCTCCAGATGGAGCTCTAAAGATGCCCGTACCTGCATACGCGGGCTTCTGGATCACTACATACCCGTTGTCACGAGGAATGAAGCAAGTAATGTCATGATTGCGTCCCTTCGCCGCGCTTCTCTTGACAAGGCCACACTCAAAGTCGCGGAAATCAGTTTCGAAATGCAGGACCTTTGGTCGCCCATACTTTCGCGCTATCGCTCTTATCTCGTCGGGTTTGAGGTCTGTCAGGACTGCTCGCCAGTCCCAGCCAAGACTCCAAGACTACAAAGAGTTGTCGGAGTAATGATTGAGAGAGGTCACGACAAGCTTTTACGATGGCGCTACCATGACTGACCGTCGTGATGCTGTCGAATCTCTATGCTCGGAGGAAGTCTGCTTGAATGAGTGGCCAATCGAAAGCATTATCGTGAAGCTTCAGGTCGGTCCCATCGATGATGCTAAGATGGACTTGGTTGTGACAAGCAGGAAGCTGGCTCCCAGTCTGTCACAATCCTCAGGCAAAGTGGGCGGCTTTGCTTTGCCTCCAGTCGGTGTCCAAGAACGCACGACCGCAAAGAGCGTTGTCTACTGGCCTGAGATAACACTGATGACCCCCAACAGAAGACCGCTCATATACAATGCCACGAAAAAGGCTCTGACTGCTGCTGAGGAGAAAGGTGCTCGTGGGGTCGGGATCTTCACACTTGGGCTTGAGGTGACCGGGGTTCCTAGCTGGGAGATTGCGGAGGAGATTGTCAGGGCTGTTGGCCATCACTCTAAAGAGAAGCGAAGCGTTGACAGGGTCGAATTGGTTGTTGGTTCCCCCATTCAGGTCAGCTCCTTTCAATATGTCCTCAACAACCACACTCTGTTCACGTAATGACTGTGATTGTTTCCGTCTAAGGCCTCAGTCTCTTCTTGGCCGCATCTGCCGCCGTGACCAAGGGATCCCAAGTGTCGCAGATCGCAGGAGCATAGCAGTTCTCAAATTCAAAGAACCCTGCGGCGTCAACACCACTCTGAATGCCCATGGTTATGACATTGAGCCTCATGGCTGCGTCTTCGGTCCCGACGAGTTGGCCCCCTACAAGCTTGCCTGTCATCTTGTTGAAGAAGACCTTGACCTTTAGATCTTTGCCGCCTATGTAGTATGGAGGTTTCGTGGTCCCCTTCACTGAACCCTTGACCACTTCAACTTCGAATCTCTTTGCGAGGTCTTCTGAGAGACCTGTGCTGGCAATCTCAAGGCCGAAGAGCTTTGTCACCTTGGCTCCCACAATCCCCGGGAACCTCTCGTCGCCTCCCGCGGCATTGATGCCTGCGACGCGGGCCTGCCGGACTGCGATTGTTCCGAGGCCCATAGTCATTGGTTGGTGCGTGACGAAGTCGAAGTTCTCTGCACAATCGCCACAGGCGTAGACATCCTTCAAGTTCGTCATCATGTGGTCATTGGTCCTGATCGCGCGGGTAACGCCGATTTCTACTCCGATCTTCTGGGCAAGTTCAGTGACGGGTTTCACGCCCGTTGCGACAACCACAGCATCCGCCGGGATGTTTCTTGATTCCTGTGAAGAGCGGTTGGTCACGCGGACAGCCTTGGGCACGCTCTCGCCAAGGATTTCCTGGGCAGCCGTGTTCGTGAGTATCTCGAGACCATGTTCTCTGCAATGCGTCTCCACGATCTCTGCCATGTCCGGATCAACCATTGCCAAAAGCACGTTGGGCAGGAATTCCACCACAGTCACGTGGAGACCTCTCTCACAGAATGCCTCGGCTGCTTCCATCCCAACAAGGCCACCCCCTATGATGACGATATTCTTCGACTTGCTGGCCTCATCGGCCAATGCCTTTGCATCTTCGAGGGTTCGTAGACCATACACACGCCGCTTGTTGAGCCCCTTTATCGGTGGGTCGGAATTCCTTGCGCCAGTCGCAAAGATCAAAGAGTCGTAGGCAATGGCGCCCGAGTCAGACTTCCCGCGATACTTGATTGTTCGGGAGATGTGGTCTATCTCTGTCACAGTCGTGCCTAGCCGAGCATCGATGGACATGCCAGACCAGCTCTCAGGCGGCGTCAGGACAAGGTCCTCGAATGCACGGACTTTCCCTGAGATTGTGTAGGGGAGACCGCATCGAGAATACTGGGAGTATGGTTCCTCATTGAATATGGTGATGCCCACCTTTCTATTGAACTTCCGTGCCTGCATGGCAGCCGTGGCGCCAGCTGCATTGCAGCCCACTACAACGATATGGTCGACCATTATGACTAACGCCCACCTTTGTCCTGCTTGAAGAAGACTCGGTCTTGGACGGAAGAAACCTATTCTTCAATCTTTAGATAGATAGTGGGCACAGGGGGCAGGCCCCATGCCCTCAAGTCCTGAGGGGACGCCACTCATGCTCCAGACTTGTCTGACTCATCTGGTGGCTCACCTGGCAATTCCTCACCGGTTTCCTCACTCTTTTGCTCCGGCGGCCTGCCTTCCTCCTTAGCTCGTTCCATCTCAGTGGGCATTACAGGCTTGCCAGCATCAATAGCGGCACGCAGCTTCCCAATCTGATTCTTGCGAGCGAAATAGAGCGCGACTATCACACCAAGTGACAGACCAGCGGATACGATTGTCAATGTCGTCTGCCACTGGCTCGCGGCACCACCCAACAGCTGCTGCCACGTCACTATCAGAAAGCAGAGACCAGCGATATTCATGGCGAATGCGCGTATCGGAGTTTCGATCTTGGTTATCTCACTCACGCTAGTGTCCACCATCGCCGCTCCGATTACGCCGGCATTGTAGTTGTTGGACTTTGTCTTCTTTGCGATACGACGGATGGAAAGATGCTTCTTCTTGCCCAAGACCTTCAAGGCAGGCGTGACTCTGTCCACCAGGAGCTCCACATATCGCCTCTTGGCCTCCTCTGTGTCGATGTTGCACTTCTTGCATCGGCCGAGACTCTTGTCCCATTTCCTCTTGCATGTGGGACAGAGGTCTTGCCGCCAAGCATCAGGGGCGACTTCTCGAATCCTCTGGCGCACTATGTACTCACTCACTCCCTCTGGAGACTCGGACTCTTTGGCATCCTTCTTCCGCTTCTTCTTGCTCAGACTCATCGCTTCAATGATTGAGAACAAGAGTGGAAGAGCTCCTAAGACGGTCAGATTTGGCAACGAACGAATCTCTGAGGCCTTCTTCTGAATGCTTCTGACCTTGTGGGCAGTCTGGAGTCCGTCGCGCAATACATTGAATCCACTCCCGAGTCCATAGATGGCTCCCACAGTGGCAACTGTTGTGGCAATCCCTGCGACAGACGTTATGACAGCTAGCGGGTCAGTTGGAATGTTCAGATAGAAGACAGTTCCGAGGTGATAGTACGGAGTTTCACCAACCTCGCGGTAGGTGAAGTTCAGCGATGCCTCGAAAATGCCAGTGGCAAGAGAGATGTCCTCGAAACTTAGATAGTCTCCGAGGGGTATTGGGGCCTCCACCGATGTCTCATAATCAGGAAGCAGGAATACCCAAGAGCTGTTGTTTCCTGGAGCCCGCACTTCTATTGGGAAGATGGCGAGCCCCTGATAATAGAACCAAATCGTGCCACTGACATTGAGACTCTGGCTTCCGGTGACGTTCAGCTTGAGCACGAGTGACATGTTCCCATGCAGGTTGATCTGAATCGGATTATCAGCACTGGCCTCGGTTATAGGGATGCCGTCAAACTCAAGGTAGATCCAAAGCCGGTCATCATGTATCCATTGCTCAGCTGGCTGTGCCCGAGCGGAAAGCGGGCCAGTCGCTAGTACCGCTGCCAGGAGAAAGACGAGTCCAAGGAGAAGAACCCTCGATTCTGAGCGTGCCATCAAGTATCATCTCTTGACCACAACAGTGGTTCGCGCGACTCTCCTCTGGCAAGCGACAGAAAAGCATTGTGCTGGTGTGGTCAACTTCAGACTGAACCTGTCATGAACGATGCAGGTTTCGTGCCATTCCTGCGACTTTCTGGGCTACCGTCTTGTATCCTTCGCTTTTCTTTATGATACTGCTGACCCCTGCAGCAACGGCTCTAGCAATCATCGCCTGGTCAACATAGGCAGAGAGAATGTGGATGTTCTTCACGCCCTTCCCGGCAAGTATCTTCGTACATTCGATGCCATCCATGGCAGTAAGTCTGAAGTCCATAAGCGTGATGTCAGGCAGCTTGCGCTTGGCCGCCATCTGTTCGACCTTCTCTACGGCCTCCTCTCCATTTGACGCAGACACGACTTCGAAGTCGTCAATCAGTCTGTGCAAGAAGGTCGCCAGCACCGTTGAAACTGAGGGCTCGTCATCTACCACGAGAATTCTTGTCGTCATGGGAATCACCGACCTGCATCCACCCGTGAACCGATGGCAAGGCATTGTTCGTACTGCCTTATCAATAGCTTCCCGAATGTGTGGCGTTCTTTAGAGGTGGAGAGGAACCCATTGACGGCTTTGCCGTACCCGGAGTGATTATGCAGATTGTCGATTCTAGAGCTAGCAACGGGAACCCCAATAGCGAATCTTAGGCCCTCTTCACGGCCGCTGTCTGTCATGTTCAAAGTCCTTGATGTGAAGGAGCCAAGACAAGTCCTTGTCAAGAGGACTGACCTTCTGCATCTGGTGGCGGAGGCCACGGTCGCAGACTCCACCGCCAAGATCACGCTCACTCTGTGGGACTCAGATATCGACGAGGTCACAAAGGGACGGACTTACATTCTCCACAATGGACGAGTTAGTTTCTATGACGAATCCATGACACTGACCCGTGGGTACTCGGGTGAGTTTATTCTATCGCCGGAGCATCTGATAGAGGTATGCGATTGCGTTGACATGAGCCGACCATTTGCAGCGAAATCGACCGGCCGCGTTCGACAGAGATCGGAGAAGGGACGCAACTTCGATGGAGTGGCTGGGAGAGAAGCCAGAGGATTCTGTTCGAAGAAGTCATTCTGAAGGCACGAATCCGTAAGAGCCCATCCAAGGATGTGCCGAAGCAGGCCATGCAGGGGCGCATGAAGAGCTAAGAAGCCCTTTTCAGTAGACAACCCCTTGTGGTTAAACTGTGGCTGGCAATGAAGCTACAGATCGAAGGTCAATCAATACCGTATCCAATGCTGGTGCTAAGAGGAAGACTCAGGCTGTGTGGTCTATCTCAAAAGGATACAGAGAAGATCATCGAACAAGCCGTAAGCAGCTTTGGAGGAGCAGACCCAACCGACAATCAGATGACCCAGGCAGTACGGAATCGTCTGAAGCTCAGACGCTCTGCAGTGGACGCTTTTGACTTGGTCGCGGAGCGAGAGCGCCTAAGGAGTGCAGAACCTCCTCTTCCACCTACAGTCTTGGTCCTTGAGGGAGCCTCAGCAACAGGCAAGTCGATGCTCGGCATAGCGATGATCTCCAATCTCGTGGCAACTCGGGCCATCGGTACTGATACAGTACGTCAGGTACTCAGGAGCGTCTATTCTGAGAAGGATTATCCAGAGCTTTTTTGTCACACCTATCAGGCACACAAGTACAAGCAAGCAGGAGCCAAGGAGCTTAATCCAATCATCAGAGGGTATCTGGCGCAGTGTGAACTCATCCAGCCCGTCGTGTGCAGGCTGGTCGAGAGAGTGCTGAGTGAGGGTGCTGATGCGGTTGTGGAGGGTGTGCATGTGATACCGGGTACTATGAGTAACCTCGGCCCGGGAGTGATTGAGGTCCTCGTTAATCCTCCGGTTGATACTCACAGAGCCATGTTCATGACTAAGCACGCAGCGGCGAAACTCAAGACTGTCACTGACGACCTCAAAGTAAGGGAGGCTGAGTTCACTGCCACAAGAATGATTCAGGACTACTTGGTAGAACAGGCCCGGGGCACAGGTGTCCACATCGTCGAACTTTCAGACTATGACCGGGCGGAGAGAGACATCTGCAACACTGTCGTTCAGTCAGTGAAGGACATGATTAGAACCAGAGAGAATAAGTGAGCGCCCTGCGTGGCGAAGTACAGTCTGCAAGCGGTTCCGGCAAGAAATATGCAGCATATCATGTTAGCTGGGGAATTGCCAATGGATTGGAAGACTGAATCGTTGAGAAGGTTGTTCAATCCCCAGTCAGTGGCTGTCATCGGTGCATCAGATAAGCCACAGAAACTTGGTTGTCTTGCGTTGAGGGCACTGACAGGGTTCAGCGGTGACCTCTATCCTGTGAACCCAAACCACAAGTCAATCGAGGGCCTCAGGTGCTTCCCGACTATACAAAATGCCCCACGCTCTGTAGACCTGGCAGTGATTGCCCTTCAGGCTCCTCAAGTCCTAGGGGCGATTCAGGACTGTGCACATGCAGGCGTCAGATCGGCCATCATCTTCTCTGCAGGGTTCAGAGAGCTAGGTCCCGAAGGAGAAGCCGTGCAAGAGGAGGTGAAGAACGCCGCAGACGAGGCCCACATTGCAGTGATTGGACCCAACTGCCTTGGAGCAGGCAACATCAGAATCGGTCTCAATGCCACATTCTTCCCTCACCCGGTCGACCTGAGAAGAGGGGAGGTTTCCCTCGTCAGCCAGAGCGGCGGCGTAGCTGGACTGATGATATATGCTGCTTCCGATGCAGGGCTCGGCATAGCCAAGTTCGCGAGCATCGGAAATCGGGTAAACATAGACTTTCACGATATGCTGAGGTTTCTGAGTCAAGACGATGAAACCAGAGTTATCTGCCTGTTCATTGAGGGAACTGAGTATGGCAGGATGATGTATGAGGAGATGGCGCGGGTCACTTCGAGAAAGCCAGTGATTGTCTACAAGGTAGGGAAGACGCCCGCTTCAAAGAGAGCCGCCAAGAGTCACACAGGAAGCTTGGCCGGCCTTCACGAACTGTACTCGGCTGCCGTGAAGCAGGCGGGCGCAGTCGAGGTCGAAAGCGTCACCGAGATGATTGATACTGCAAAGGTGCTTGAGCGCACTGGCTCGCGGAGTCCAAGCCCAGGTGTGGCCATCTTAACTCACACGCTCGGCCCAGCACTCATTGCGGCCCAGATACTGGAGGAGCGAGGACTGAGTCTTCCTCTACCAAGTGAGAAGACTGCCTTGGCCATAGAGGAGATGCTCTCGATGCCCGTTCATGTGCCCATATCGAACCCCGTGGATCTGCTGGCTCAGGGTTGGGCAGAGCCTCGCATATTCGCTGGCGCACTCAGACTCATACTGCAGGAGGAGCAGTATGGTGCAGTGATGACCGTGTTCTCGCCGAATTACCAAGAGGAGATTGGAGGAGGGATGCCAGTGCCTGAGATGGTGGAGATGACCAGACAGTCAGGCAAGACGGTCGTCGCTGTGCTCAACTCTCCGGAACTGAGAGCACCCCCGGGGAAAGCGGCCTTGGAGGATGGAGGAATACCAGTGTTCTCCAGTCCAGAGCGAGCCGCTCGTGCCCTAGCCAATGTACTACGCAGTCGTGCAATGGGCGAGTGACCGAGTCAAACGGTCTGTTTCCATGATATCCAACTAGTGCACCTTCAGTAGGCGGGGTGTACAGACGAGTCGTATCCGGTTGGAAACATATTTCTGCTGACCAACGGAAAGAACCTGAGCGCCTAAAGGCTTCATACCGAACAAGCGACAGACTGGGAACCACGATGAGCACATCCACACCGATGAAGCGGCAATATTCCGAGCTCAAGAAGCAGTATCCGGACTGTCTACTGATGTTCCGGCTGGGCGACTTCTTCGAACTCTTCAATGAGGACGCAAAGACCGCGAGTCAAGTCTTAGACATCGTGCTGACATCGCGGGGTGAAGGTGTGGATAGATGGCCCATGTGCGGCGTCCCGTTCCATGCCGCAGAGAGCTATGTGGCGAAGCTGCTTCAGGCGGGCTACACGATCGCCATCGCAGAGCAAGTCGAGGACCCGGCCAAAGCGAAGGGACTGGTCAAGCGCGATATAGTTCGGGTGATCACTCCAGGCACTGTCCTTGAACCCTCAATGCTTCAAGAAACCGCGAACAACTTCCTGGTGGCTCTTGTGGAACATGATGGTAAGGTAGGTCTTGCGGCAGTGGACGTTTCAACGGGGGAGTTCATCGCTACTCAGTTCGAGGATAGCATGGCTGGCGAGAAGACACTGAACGAACTGGCCCGACTGACCCCAAGTGAGATTCTCATACCAGAGTCCGTTTCTAGGAAAGCCGAGAAGTCCGCCCTCGAAAAGACGGGTGCAAGACTAACACCCAGAAATGACCTTGACTTCTCTTCATCGTCGGCAGAAGACAGGCTAAGAGAGCAGTTCCATGTTTCTACTCTGGAGGGATACGGTCTTCGCGATTTGAAGGCCGCCGTCGGCGCAGCGGGGGCAGTCCTTACGTATGTCCAAGAGGTTCACAGGACGAACGCGCTGACTCTCACAGGAATCAGAAGCTACACTCTTGATGACTTCATGGTCGTTGACAGCACGACACAGAGAAACCTCGAGCTCGTCAGGAATGCCCGGGATGGCACTATCAGGGGCACTCTCCTTAGTGTGCTATCGGCCACAGTGACCTCAATGGGGAAGAGAAAGCTGAGGCAGTGGATGCTACAGCCTCTCAGAAACCCCCATGACATTGAGATGAGACTGGACTCGGTTGACGAACTGGCTCGCAACGGTCTCGTCCGCCAGGGATTGATTGACAGTCTCAGACAGCTTGGAGACCTTGAGAGGATGACCAGCAGAATTGCATTTGGCGCAGCCACCGCAAGAGACCTCGTCGCGCTGAGGAATGCCCTAGGCAGACTCCCTTCGGTGAAGAAGGCTCTCGAAGACTGCTCATCACAAGTGCTTAGGGCTTCAGCAGAGTCAACCGATTTGCTCTCCGACCTTAGGGAAACTCTTCAATCAGCCGTGGTCGACGATCCTCCAGCCACCGTACGCGAGGGTGGTATGATTCGCCAAGGCTACAGCAAGGAATTGGATGATCTGAAGGCTTCCATCTCATCTGATAAGAAGTGGATTGCCTCACTTCAGGAGAGAGAGCGCAGGCGCACAGGCATCAGAACACTCAAAGTGGGCTACAACAAAGTCTTCGGCTACTACATAGAGGTGAACAACGCCAGCCTGAGCATAGTCCCTGACGACTATGAGAGGAAGCAGACGCTCACGGGTGGGGAGAGGTTCATCACTCCAGATCTCAAGGAAAAGGAAGCGTCGGTGCTCTCGTGCGAGGACAGAATCAACGAGCTCGAGTATGAGATCTACGAGAGTCTGAGAGTCAAGGTCCAAGAGCGTACAAGTGTCCTTCACCACGATTCAGACGCAGTTGCCGTGGTCGACGTCGTTGCCGCGCTTGCCGATGTTGCTGTGAAGCGGAGGTATGTCAGACCAAGAGTATCGGCCAATACGGGAGTTAGAATCACGGACGGCCGTCACCCAGCCCTTGAGATGATGCTCGGACCCAACGAGTTTGTGCCGAACAGTCTGGACATAGGTGACGGTGGGACCACTCTGTTGATAGTGACAGGACCCAACATGGCAGGCAAGAGTACCTACATGAGACAGGCGGCACTCATCGTGCTGATGGCTCAGATGGGCTCATTCGTGCCCGCCAAGGATGCCGAAATAGGTCTCGTTGACAGAATCTTCACTCGTGTGGGCGCTTTTGACGACTTGACAGCCAGACAGAGCACATTCATGGTTGAAATGATCGAAACGGCTAACATCCTGAACAATGCAACTGAAAAGAGCCTCGTCATCCTCGACGAAATCGGCAGGGGCACATCGACCTTTGATGGTATGGCATTGGCCTGGGCAGTGGCAGAGCAGATTGTCATGATGAAGACACGAACCCTGTTTGCCACGCATTTTCATCAGCTTACTGAGATGGCAAAGCTTTACCACGGCGTGAAGAATGTACACACGCTTGCCAAGGAGTCGGGTGATGTGATTGTCTTTCTGCACAAGGTCGCAGAAGGTGGGACTGATCGGAGCTATGGCGTTCACGTCGCGGCTCTGGCAGGTGTACCGGAGCCCGTTGTGAAGAGGGCTAGGCAGATGCTCCTTCGCTTGGAGCGGGAGAATGTCGTTGAGTTAGGACCCCGCACCGATGCGAGCAGGGAAGCACTTCAGACTAGTCTAGAACCTCTGACGGTCGATGATCCCTTGATAGAACGAATACTCAACATGGACTTGGAGAGGACCACACCATTGGATGCACTGATGCGCCTGAAAGACATGCAGGAAGAGATTAAACAGCGCAAGACTTAGTGAATAAGGAGGAGCCGACGGTGACAGGATGGCTCATGCTCGTGGCGGCCATTGCAGGGTTCTTGTTCCTGTTGTACTTGGAGCTAGCCAACCGCCACGCAGACCGCCTTCCCTTGGCCCGCCTTGCATATAGGACGGTCGGCAGTCCGACTGACGACAAGACTCAACTACAATGCTGACGGCAGCACGATGTTCGTGGTGAGTGTCATCTAGGACCCAAAGGAAACCGATGCTGAGCGAATCACGAGATGGTTCCGGACACACTTTCCACAGACATTCTGGGGATCTGAGGTTTCTGCATCTCGGCCCCTGATGTGGGCCATATTCGTCTTGGATAATATGGCGCAGTCAGAGGAGATAGTGCGTGCAGCCAAACTGATTCCTGCTGCACGGACTGACGGCACACTCGTACCATATCGCACCAGAGTATTCCCAGGTTTGCGCCAGATCCTCTTGAATCGGATGTTTATTGAAGCAGGTATTCCTCCTGTCGAAGGATGGCCAACCGAGGTCTAACTGGTCCCGAGCAAGAATGACCTTCTCCGAAACAGCCGTTTCAGTATTGGTCGGGTGAGGCCTCCTCTCATCACTTTTTCCGTACTTGCTGTTATAGATGAGCCGATATCGATTCTGAGTCCGTACATTCTCAGGTTTCAATATGGTTATGGATATACCAAAGAGTGCTCTCGTCGTTCTGGATTGCCTGACAAAGAGTGGACCATTGGCACCGCGGGAGATTAGCAGGAGGATTGCAGTCCTACTCCGTACTGTGACATTCGCACTGACGATTCTCTATAGTGAGAAGGTCCTCAGGAAGGTCCCGAATCTTTTGGACATGCGCTGTCCGCTCTACGTGGTTAATCCAGAGAAGGCAAGGACGGTCTTCATGGAATACGGTCGCACCATGTACTGAGCTCGCTGACTGGGGGTTGAATCGTCAGAAGCGCACAGGTGATAGTAGTGAACATCGACGACATCATACGTCAATACAGAGAGGCCAGTGAGATGCCTGGGAGCTCACTTGAGTTCAATGAAGCTGGCGAGTCGGTCACCGCGCTTCACGAAACACCATGGGTCAGAATACTTCTGATTCGAAGACAGACCGACCCGAGAGGCTCGCGGCTGGAAATCGAGATCTCGCCGCCGTCATCGGGTGCTGGGTCAGACTGCGGTTGTGGCATGAAACAGAGGGCTGGTGAATTCAGAGAGATAACAAGGAGAAGGATTCTCGATCTCGCAAACAGCGTAGAGTACATGCTTCGACTCCATGACGCCGGATTCATCTTGGACATGGCAGGAGCCGAATGCACATGGACAGCCTGCGGGATTTTCCGAAGCATGCCCAGCAGGTTTCTCTTTGAGCTAATCGCACCTCCGTGATCTTATCATAGTGCCCCTGATTGACACCACCTTGGCTCATGAGGACAGCGCAGTGAGAGGGCAACCAGACCTTGTCAATTCAGAATCAGACTTGTCATCATGCTAGGCATTCGTATCAAGCAACTCGGCTCATAGGGCGGGAACCTGTCGTCTTCTGCTCAGCAGGACGACTACCCCGATAACACCGAATCCACCAACGCCAGCAGCAAAGTAGAGCACCGGAATGCCGAAGATTGTGGGGCCGTACAAGTCACCTGGGCCCTCGATTCTGATCTGGTTTCCAAGTGCTGAGATGGCGTATCTGGCAGATCCTGTCCAGAGGCTTGCATTCTCAGGAATGAAGCCCGACAGAGTCTGATTGAAGTAGACACACACTGCGGGCATGTCCATGTACAAACCCGTGTCGTTCGCAACGACTGCATACGCGATAGTCCACGTGTCGTTGGGAGCCAGAGTTGTCCTCGTCCAGTAGAAATCTCGTATGCCATCAAGACCCCGGCTCATGCCGTCGAGAACCTTGACATCATAGGCTGTAGTAGTGCCGCAGTTGTGCACAGTTATCGAGAACTGAACAACCTGTCCAAGGCTCACAGTTCTGTTGGGCGTGTCTTTCACAACAACCAGATATGGTCCACTCAGCTCAAGTCTGTCCATATCTGAATCGAACTCGAGTGCGATGTCTGTTACATCAAGAGGCAGCATGCTTCCAGTGTCTTTGTCTATGTTGACTGCGAACCCAAACCCCATCCCCGCAGTCAAGGGATAGCCCAGGTCGGCGATCAGATACGGAGTGATGTGCTTCTGCAAGTTCGTGCTGTTCAGCATTGCATGAATCGCGTTCTCGATACCGGGCAAATCGTCATCTGCCATTGCGACCCACAGGGCTTGAAGTATTATGTCCCAGTGTTCCTGTACAAAGGCCGCTATGGCTTCCTTGTCGCTCAGTTCTTCCGGCAGGTCAAGTCCTGAGGAGTCACCCATGAACCGCTCGAAATCATCGCCAATGGTGTCGAGTAAGCTCTCCACTACAACTGGGTCCTGATAGTATTCGGGCTGGAGAAGATCGAGCAGATGATAGCTGTCGAAGCACCTCACACAGGCTTCCACTAGCGCGCCTACTGGATTGTCCATGGCTAGTGAGGGGTCAATCTGCTCGGTCAAAGCATTCGGAGTGAAGCCTGCGCGTTCCAGAATCCTCGACATGAGATCAATGTTCAGCTCCACGACTGGAGTTTCGACCAGAGAGTAGTTGAACCCGAGCAGAGCTTCTCTCATGTCCGGGTACAGGCCCGTTCCTCCCCATATGTACTCGACGACGTCGTCGATTGCATCTACAGGTATCATTCCCAGCTGCGAATTCGCACCAAGAGCGACCTGCCTTGGCAAGTCGGAGAAACATGCCGCTATCAACTCCGACAGACTCGCGTTGTCAGGAATCACCATTCCACCGGGCAGAATAATCGGACCGGGGATCTCGAACTGGTCATCAATGGAGAGCCAAGTGGCGGGTATTGCATCCATGATGAGTTGTCCCGGCGCCTGGCCCCCGACAACCGACACAGCTCGGACACTCCCATCCTCCTGCATCTTGTTCCGGATGTTCGACGAATAACTCACGTGCTCCTTCAGTGAGTAGAGCTCGTCACCCGACCCAGCGGTCACATAGCCTGACTCGTCGAAACCACATTCTGCCATAATCACAGATTGCAGAGATCCCACCAAGTCAGGGTGGTCCGACCGGATAAGTGGTCGACTGTGAGAAGAGATCATGCTCAACACTGAACCCGCTGAATCATAGTCCGGTAGGACATGGGATGCGAGATAGCCCTCTGCGGCTATTGTCTTCAAGTCAGGCCAGCTGGGTGCGCCAGCCACGTCCATGAACCCACCCAAGGACGCCAGTCGCTCCCTGAGCTTTGTCATCGTGCTGGCACCCTGTTCGTTTGTGAACATGCCGATGTAGGTCAGCCAGTAGCCCCTTCCGCGACAGAGTATTCCAGAGGGTATGCCATAACTGAAATAGAATGCCTCGTTGGTTTCAGACATCATGAGTCGCTCAAGAGAGATTGTGAACGCAGCTTCGTAGACTGATACGAACTCCTCGGCGGCTGCTACGGCCTCGCTCTGAGACAGGTCTGTGAAAGCCACACCTTCTCTATTGGCGGGGCATACGAGCAATGGCTCGACCTGGAGCTGCAGGACAGCCATAGGTCCGCCGATCGCCCCGTTCGGGAACGGGACCATACCCATCAACACAAACGCGGACTCGGTCACACATCCATCATCAGTCTGCATCTGATTCCTCACAATACTCTCGAGTGTTTCCACATGAGCGTACCCATACTGAGTCGCGTTCTGGACAGATGCGATGGTGTTGTAGACTCCGCCCCACGGGTCTACGAACGAGTCCAGTAATTCGATCGCGGCCAAGTCAGAATCGGAGCATGACAACTCATAAGCAGAAGAAATCAATGTACGTGTGTTAAAACCGCCCCCCGCACACATAGGCATCAACACCGTGGCCGCGAGTAAGGCAGCAAGGAGCAAACGCTCCGTTCTTGACTTCATGTATTCCTTTACTCCGATGGACAAGTCTGCAAGTTGAAGAGCAACCTGCACAATGAACTGGGAAGACTATGTCGATGTTCGAGTTGGTGTTTATGAAGCTTCTTTGAACTGCCTTCGACCAGTGGGGCAGAGGGCTTGGTGCCGCATTCCCTTGTCAATGAGAGTGGATGGGAAAACAATCAAAACAGAAGAAGCCAGAAACCCCCAAAAAGGAGGCCCTCACAAGGAAAAAGACGGGTGGGGCATTAACCCCACCATTGCCTTCTATGGTACCTTCTGGAAGGTCTTCCTTGGAGCCTTGCACATAGGGCATATCCAGCTCTCGGGCAGATCCATAAACTTCGTTCCTGGTCTTATTCCCCTGCTGGGGTCGCCTTTGCTTTCGTCGTAGATGTAGCCGCAGCCTGGGCCTTTCCACTTCACGTACCCAGATGGTGGTGCCTCGGGGACCTTCTTCGGCTGTTCAGGCGGGCCTCTTGGCGGCTCCGGTGGCTTCGGAGGAGGTCCAGCTGGCTTTGGTGGAGGCGCAGTTGGCTTCGGAGGAGGTCCAGCTGGCTTTGGTGGAGGCGCAGTTGGCTTCTTCGGAGGTTCTGGAGGTTTCTTTGTTGACACTATTACTATCTCCTGGTGTTGTGCTGGGAAACAAGACAAGCCCAAGCACAGCCCTACGGAACGTGTTTCCACCGAGCCAGAATAAAAGACTTCGCCTTTCGCAACCGTCTGGCTAGAATCTCCCTGCCAGAGGCTGACAATCGCAGTTGGAGAGAATCAGGGCTGCTTGCAGCGGTCGTGAGAGAAAAAGAAGAGAGGTCTGCACGTCGTCCTGTCGACAACGCCAGACCTTAGCACTGAGCCGTCAAACTACCTTCTTCTGATGACCAGAAGGACCACACCTAGGACAGCGACACCACCAACTCCAGCAACGACGTAGAGAGTCGGGATGCCAAACAAGCTGGTTGGCAGCCAGCCGCCAGCACCCTGAACGTTGATCTGGTATCCTGGTGCTGAAAGGGTGTACCTAGCAGAACCAGTCCAAAGCGTAGCGTTTGCAGGATCGAAACTGCCCAGTGTCGCGTTGAAGTAGACACAGATTGCAGGCATGTCCATGTAGAGGCCAGCGGTGGCTGCCCGAACTTGGTAGTTGATTGTCCATGTAGCGCCAGCCGCCAGACTGCTCCTTGTCCAGTAGAAAGGCCTCGCACCGTCAAGACCCGCATTCATGCCGTCAAGGACCTTTACGTCGTAAGCAGTCGAAGTGCCATAGTTGTGGACAGTTATTGTGTAGGTGACGTTGCTGCCGGCTGTCACTGTCCTTGTTTCAGCACCCTTCACTACTGCCAAGTAGGGTCCGGTAAAAACAAGTGATTCGGGGTCAGACTCGAATGTCAGTGTGACGTCAGCAACGTTTAGCGGCAGGAAGGCTGACATGGACTCATTCATGTTGATGGCGAACTCAAAGCCGACTCCTGCTAGCAGAGATGAACCAAGGTCTGCCATGAGGTAAGGCGTGATATGAGACTGGAAGTTCTCTGCATTGAGTATGGCGTGAACAGCGTTCTTGATAGTAAGCAGGTCGCCATCCACCATCCCATCCCATAGTGCCTGCAGCAGGATGTCCCAGTGCTCCTCCACAAATGTGGCTATTGCCTCTTTGGTCTTCAACTCATTGGGTAGGTCGATGCCTGCGAAGTCCTTCAGGAAGGTCTGAACACCTTCGCCAAGTGTGTTCAAATAGCCTTCAAGTGCGGTAGGACTGGCATAGTAGTCAGGTTCCAAGATATCGAGTAAGTGGTAGGAGTCGAAGTAGCTCACAAAAGCCTTCACCAGAGCCGCAACAGGGTTCGTCGCAGCAAGAGAGTCGTCAATCCTGCTTATCAGCTGGTCAGGTGTCATACCAGCGCTCTTCATGACGAGGGCGAGAACATCGTAGTTCATCTCGATGACTGGTGTTTCTATCGATGAGTAGTTGAATGCCAATACAGCCGCCCTAATGTCCGGCCATAGACCACCGCCCCAGAGGTCGTCGATGTAGTCATCAAGGAAGTCAGAAGGCAATCCAGAGATCATGTCATTCACTTCTAAGGCGAGCATCCTGGGCATATAGGACAGGTAGGTCTTTATGATGTCCGAAACAGTGCTGTTCTCCGGGATTGTAATCGGACCAATGTCTATCTCGGTAGGCACCTTGAACTGGTCGTCAATCGACAGCCATTCGCTAGGGATGCCGCTAATCTCCAAGGACCCAGGAGCAAATCCTCCAACTAGTGATATCGAATCACCGCTTGAATCCTCAGCCATCTTGTTGACTATGTCACCACTGTAAGCGACATGATTCTTCAGCGAGTAGTTTTCTGCGCCGGTCCCACTTTGCACGTAGCCTGGTTCCATGAAAGCAGCCTCAGCCGCAACTGTCGACAGAACGACGCCGGCGAGGTCTGTTTCAGATACATCAGCCCTGATGTAAGGATCATGACTGATGAGCATCTCCACCACAGCATAGGGCGACTCATCGTAGAACGGCACATAGTAGTATGGTATGTATACCTCAGCCGCAGTCGTCAGGATGCCGGGCCAGTCCGTGGCGCCCACGAGAGACATGAAGCCACCGAGCGCCGCAAGTCTAGCCTTGAGGCTGGTCATAGCAGTTGTGCCCTGTGCTGCTGTCAGCACGGCAACGTAAGTCAGCATGTAGCCTGTTCCGTGGCAGGAGATGGAACCAATGCCATAGTGGAAAGTGGTAGACTGGCTCATTTCGACGATCATGAACCTCTCCAGCGAGATTGACAGAGCCGATTCGTAGGCGGACACGACTTCCTCTGCAATCGCGATTGCCTCGCTCTCACTCAGGTCAGCAAAGGCAACCAGACTACGGTTGAGTGGGACAACCAGCACTGGGTTGACTTGAATTTCCAAAGTGACCATCGGTGCGCCCACTACCCCGTTCGGGAAGGGAACCATCCCCTCCGCGACAAGTGCGGCCATTGACACGTATCCATCATCATTCTGCATCTGATTCTTCACTATGTTCTCGATTGCCTGCACATGGGTGTACCCGTAAAGACTCGCGTTCTGAAGAGTCGCAATAATATTGTACACCCCGCCCCAAGGATCGACGACCGAGGCCATTGTCTCAATTGTCGCCAAGGGCTTCCCAGCGCTAGACGATTCGTGAACAGGAGAGATCAGACGAGGCGTGCTTAGACTGCTCCCTGCGACCACCGGCATCACAAGCGTGATGACGATGAATGCAGCTAGAAGCAGGTTGTTTCTTGCCATAGTCATCTGATATTCCTCTATCTTCTGAAAATTAGTCCGTAGGTTGGAGAACGGACTGCGGTCTTCCAAACTACAGGAACTATACCGTCAATGTGTGGATAGTATATGAAGCTTTGCTGAGCTTCTAGGGCATCCTCGGCTTCCAACGACTGGATTCGGATGCACCACGAGTTTCGGTTCTCAGAGCAAGAGGGATTGCCTTCCTCACACAGAATGTGGAATCTAGCTGTTCTGAGCTTCAGAGTCGCGTTGGTCATCTGACTCATGCAGTGGTTCACCTTTGTTGTCGCCGCTTCTCTGTGCTTCTATCTCTCTGTCATGAGGACTGGAAGCATCGAGAGGAGCACCCTCAGGCTCAGACTCTCCAGTAGCCGCTTCGGGAACATCCATCTCGGGTTGAGTGCCAAGCACCTCAGGTTCTGGCGCTGCCCTGAGAGCCTTTCCTGTGCGTCTTAGATACAGGAGCTCCATGACGAGAGCGACGAATGGGAAGACAAGCAGTCTGAGTATGTCTGAGATCGCAGCGCCAAAGTCCGGATTGGCGACCACGATTGGAAACAACGCATCAGCAAAGTAGTAACCCGATGCCAAGAAAAAGGTGAAGGCAGCCGCTAGCTCGCCGGAGAGCTTCCACCGAGTTTCGAGGCCAGCTCTGCTTGAGAGAGTGCGACCCACAGAGCTCATCGTGTAGACAACAAAGAAGACAGATATCGAAACTGACACGAGGTCGATACCGGCTGCTGCAGGTCTGCCTGCATTGTAGATGAAGTAGGCCGAATAGAGAGAGATGAAAAGTCCAATCAATGCTAAGTTAATCAGATTCGTCTTGTTTCTGTTCCTGAGCATCACAATGAAGTTGAGGAAGTTGAATCCTGCCGCCAGCAGGGTTCCCAATATGATGAGAACTATACCCGCCAAGCTCACTACGCCGAAGGCAATCAACACATAGATCAAGGCTCCAAAGATGGCGACATAGCAGAATAGATTGCTGCCGAAGACAAGAAACCTGACGAATCCACTGGTCGAGGTCGTGCTCACCTTGTCTGCATAGATCAGAGTCGTTCTTGTGGAGAAGTAGGCTTGAAACCAAATCCAACCTAGGAATGCAACCCCGAATATGAGAATGAGGAATGCGTCAAGGAGGAACATGAGAAAGGCGAGAAGGCAGAAGACACTCACTGTCATCCAAGGGACAAAGCCGACCAGTGATCTCTTGTAGGACTCATCGCTGGCAACGAACCTCTGCAGGCCAGCCATGAATAAGACACTGGCAATCAGGAAGAAGACTGGCCAGATGCCTCCCGCTACAACCGTGACCGCCACGATCGTTTGGCTGGGACCGAATGCTTGCCTGATGTACAGAGCCACTGCCCCAACCACCGACATGCATACCAGTCCCAGCAGAAAGACTGCAGTAAGCCACCTCAACCGCTTCGAAGCCCAGAAGACCCTAAGCCCCCTGACGAACGGAGTCAGCATCGGTATGTCCATCACGATTTCCTCCTAGTCTCGGGTTTCTTGGTCCGATGCTTGTGTTCATTAAGAACATGAATCAGTTCTTCTTCGATTGAGTCCGTGACAGTAGGCTTCTCGATGATTGTCCCTACCTTCTTGCCTTGTTTGTCGAAGATTTCAATCCAAGGGATGGCTGTCACTTTCCACTCCTCGATCTCCGGTGGGGACGGAGGTATTGCCCACTTGTGCTTCGGGTCAAGAGGAGCAGTCTTGACAGCTCCGAAGACGCGCACATCGAGTCCCATCTTGTCCTCCAGATGAGCAAAGATAGGCAGCGAGTGTCGGCAGTCCTTACACCATGAAGCACTGATTACGACGATAGTAATGTCCTTCACAAACACCCTCAGGGCTTCAACTGCTCCCATATCGAGTTGATAGTCCTCGTAGACATCCAAGAAGCCTTGTTTGTCGCTATCGGCAAGCGATTGGATGTACTCACTCGCTGTGACTGTTCTGCTTCTGATACTCCCAAGATCGACCATAGCAACTCAACATAGCCAACTCGTGAAGGCTAAAACCGTTACTGTTGTTCATCAACATCGTACTGCGACACGTTACGAGAACTCTCATAAGGAAAAACGACTACAACCTTGCGATAGCGGCGGTGTCGAACTTGTCTGCAGAAGTGTTCAAGGTTGTGATTGCAGGACCCGGAAACGTGGGCAAGACATCGCTGTTTAGACGATACATGTCAGGCAGGTTCGAGCCCTCATACACTGCAACCGTGGGCGTTGACATGAATGTAGCCACGCTCGATTTTCCTGATGGAAGGGTCGTCCTCGGCATTGTGGATCTAGGAGGACAGCAGTCGTTCGTTGGACTTAGGAACAGGTTCTACCAAGGCACCCACCATCTGATTCTGGTCTATGACATCACAAACAGACCAACGTTCGATGAGATACCCAAATGGTATGACGGCATAACGCAAGGAGCATGCGCTTCAGGTGGCATGCTTCTCACCGGTTCTCTTGTGGCCAATAAGGCAGACATGATGAACAAGGCCCAGGTCACTACCAGTGAAGGGGAGGAACTGGCGAAGCTCCTGTCGATGAAGTACTTCGAGGTCAGTGCCAAAACAGGACAGGGTGTCAGCGAGGTGTTTGTTCACGCCGCAGTCTCGTGTCGCACAATGCATCAGATGCTCAGCCCGCATTGATTTCGTCGTAGCAGTCAGAAGACCATTCTGCACTCAGTTTCGTTCGACGACCTCTTAGCCGTTGCAGACCATCAACCTGCCACTGTGTAATCACTGTGTTGCGGCAGTCATCCGGCAGTCTGCTATCCTCACCGAGGGTATGAAGGTCGGGACATCGACCTCCCACCAGTACACTTGCTTTCGGTCGTTGCCGAGAGCCATGATGCTGGCGAACATGTGCAGGATGTTGTCGCTTATTCTCAGGTTCTTAATGGGTTTAGACCTGCCACCCTTGATAAGGAACATTGCGTCCCTTGGGATTGTTGAGAACTCGCCAGTCTGGTAGTTCTGCCATCGTGTGTACCAGTTGCATGTGACATGTATGGTGGGCCTATTACCTTCCAGCATCTCCGTCAGCGAAGTCGTGCCGTTGTCGAAGACAGTGTTAGTTGATGCGGGCAGAAGCATCTTCAGGCCCTCTCCAAGTGATACAAGCTCAGAGCTGCCAGTCGACTTGGTCTCATACAGCTTTGCCGTAGTCGTATTGTGGAGGAAGGACTTGAGCACACCTCTGTCGAATATCGTTGTTCGCTGAGTCGGAGTACCCTCAACGTCGAAAGGTCTGGAGTTGAGTCCTCCCGGAAACCTCGGATCATCATGGACAGTGACTAACTCAGGTGCAAGTGGCTGTCCCATCTTGTCACCTAAAGGAGACATGCCAATCATGACTGCGAATGGATTGGCGGACTCAGGCAAGAAGCCCAACACGTTGGCTGCCACGGTGGGACTCAAAACAAGATCGTATATGCCTGGTTCACCCTGATTGGCACCAGCCGCCTGCTTTGACAGCCGACCTGCCTGTGCACCTGCCTCTACAAGCTGTTTCTCTGCCTCCGACAGTCTGACGCCACAGTGCAGGCCCTGACCGGAGTAGTCAAGCTCGTCCTGAAACGCCCTTATGTTGAAGTCGAAGGTTGTGCTCCTCGCAGATCCTTCAGGTCCCTGGCTCGAACGAAGGAATACAGTCCTCTTTGCGAACTTGAGTGCCCCAGCACAACGCTTGGCGCCCTCTCTCATCGCCGCGTCGATGGCGGCATTGATGACACCAGGTGCCTTCTCGGCATAGTCATCTAATCGATCATCAAACTGTCCCTTGAGTTCGTCATACCTGTGGACCGATTCCTCGACACCATTATACAGCATCGACTTCGGAAGACGCTTCGCAAGTGAGATTGTGTCATCGACAGCCTGTCGGACCTCTTGCAGTGAGTTGACTGACCTTTCTGAGCTGCAGGTCTTCGAACCTTCTACTACAGCAAAGAGATCCAATGACAGGTCTTCCCATCGGTTAGAGATGTCTATCATACTCTGTGAGAACCGGATCTGAGAGCCCGAAGTTCGAGTCATTCTCGCGATCAGAGTATCAGCCTTGCCCTTCGAGTAGTCAACTGCCGCATCGACGTAGGACTTCATCGTGTCTACACGTGTCATCAACCCACACCCCCCAGACGTACTCCTCTGATTCGTATCTCACCACCACCAGCATATACCGGAACTCCTTGCATTGGGTCGCCCTTGCCGCAGGTGGCAGGAAAGTCCAGCGACATCTTCTTGGACACCGCGTCAATCGCGCTGAGCAGACCCACACTTGTGGTTTCCAATACTGGTCTGCGAACCATCGTGTCGGTCAGTTCACCATCTTTTATGAGGTAAGCCTCAGAGCCAGTGTACTTGGACTGGAACCTGCGGTCATCGATATTCCATTCCTGGAAGGACCTCATGTAGATACCGAGCTTGATTCCCTCAAGAAGCTCATCGAATGCGTGGTCGCCCGCTTCGAAGAAAGTATTGGACATACGAATGATTGGCTCGCGATTGAAAGCTGAAGACCTTGCAGACCCGTTGGATTCCTTTCCAAACCTTACGCCGAACTCGCGATTCAGAAGGGGTTCATTCGCAACCCCGTTCATGACGAGTCTGCGCCTTCTTGCCTTGACACCTTCGTCATCATAGAGATAGAACCCTCCTGTGTTAGGAACCGTGGGGTCCTCAGACACGTTAACAACGCCAGACCCAACTCTTGAGCTTCCTATCTTCAGGTCTCGCCAGAAACTCTCCCCCGCCTGTGCACCCTCTCGACCCATGATCCTGTCGCCCTCGCTGGGGTGACCAACGTTCTCGTGAGCGATTATGCCAGCCACCTCGGGCCCCACTATGACGTCAATGGGATGCTCCACAAGCTCTGCAATCTTCTGAGCGGTTTCAGCCGCCTTCTTCAGACGTCCGACTTCATCCGCGAGGGTTTCCACTACTTTCGCGTCTCTCAGTCGCTCCCACCCACCACACTGGGTCATATCCCTGAATTTCTGTTCTGTACTGAGCTTCCCCTGTGCTGTCAGCAGAAAGTTCAGGCGGATTAGCGACTTGTCGCCCGTGATTTCCGTGCCCTCACTTGTCACGAGACACTTCTCAACCCTTCCCATCATGAGCACCAAGGTATACGACGCCAGCCCTACCATCTGCTTGTTTAGCTCATCAGCAGTCGACATTATCGTGTCTGTGTCAATGTCCTCGAGAGGCTCCTTGGTTGCGACGGCCCATTTCGCTCGGTTGCCAACCGGCTCTCCTATGTCAATCTTGTTCTTTCTCCGGGCGTTCTTCGCCATCTTCCATGCGGTCCGGACCGCGTCTTCGGCCAGCGCCTTATCCATCCGATTGAAGGATGCGAAGCCCATGTTGCCTTCGATGAGCAGGCGCACGCCTATGCCGACCGATGGCTGCATGCCTCCAGATATCGGCTCACTGTTCCGGTAGGCGAAACCCCTCGATTGCTCACGGACATAACGGGCCTCAACATAGCTACAGCCCAAGCTACGCCCAAACTGGACGCAATGCTCTGCCAAGTCCTTACCGTCGTCCAAAAGATACACTGCCTCAACCTCGACCAAGACATCCAAAAGATAAAGCTGCTTGCTGCCACGTTTCATTCTACCATCTGGGGAACCCGCGACAAGTCGATCTGCGATTGTCGATTGTACACTGCGTCGCTAATAGCTCAAAGCTGATCCTCCATGCCCTAACAAGGATCTTTGTCGCACGCGAAGTCCCAGAGATGCCGACTGTCGAATCATCCCAGGTCGTGGGTCTGTTCTTAACCACCGAAAACACAGAACCGCACTTGGGAATTCGAGGTACCTAGCAGGCTAGTACGTACACGCATCAATCAGCATAGACAGGCGAGCAGACTCCGGTGCATATCGTCAGAACCGACCATCCAGTCCGCTCACGGAGGCCTATTAGGAGAACCTAAATGTCTATAAGGAATTTAGGGCGACCTAAGTATGACCTACCTTGAGCAGCGAAAACGTCGAGGAGTACCTAGAAGCTATCCATGGCTTCAATGAAAAGGGGCAGCCGGCCAGAACGACCGAACTGGCAGACAAGCTCGGGGTTTCACCGCCTAGCGTCACGGAGATGATCAAGAAGCTCGCAGAAGAGGGGCTTCTGGAGTATGAGCCATACAAGGGGGTTTTGCTGTCAGGCAAGGGCATGGCCTATGCCCAGAAGATTGTTAGAAAGCACAGGCTTCTGGAACGCTTCCTATACGACTTTCTGGGACTGAAGCGAGACAGAGTCCACCAGGAGGCGTGCAAACTTGAGCATGGTCTCTCCGATGATGTTGCAGATGCCCTATGCAGAATCATGGAGAAGCCGGAACTATGCCCAGACGACGGGAATCCGATTCCTCCGTGTCTGCTAGATGTCAAAGACTGCGAAGGATGTGCTAGCGCACGAAACAAGGAACACAACAACCCTAGGCTCGTTGTGCAGCTCTCCAATTTCCGTGTCGAAGATGAGGGCGTTGTTGCTTTCGTGAGAGGAGGAAAGAACGCCTGCAAGCGTCTCCTTGACATGGGACTGACTCCGGGAACCCCGGTGAGGGTCATCAGTGCGGCACCCTTCAAGGGACCCATAGAGATCACGGTCAGAGGAACAACCGTGGCAGTCGGCAGGGGACTTGCATCCTCAGTCTTCGTTGAGATAGAACAAGAGCTATCAGAGTTGCATCCTCATCACTGCAGCCCGCAGGAGGCGAGTCGTCCCAGAGGAAGGCACGATTGACGACAAGTCATCTGACGATTGCGATGGTGGGCAACTCCAACGTAGGCAAGAGTGCCATATTCAATCAATTGACTGGACTGCATCAACACGTCAGCAATTGGCCTGGCAAGACCGTCAAGAAGGCAGAGGGAACACTCAGTTTCGGTGGGTACACCATTGATATGATCGACCTCCCGGGCACATACAGTCTTACAGCCTACTCGGGGGAGGAGTCAGTGACCCGAGAGTACATTGCGTCAGGAGAAGCAGATGCTATAATAGACGTGCTAGACGCTTCAGCCCTGGAGAGGAACCTGTTTCTGACAATCCAACTGCTCGAGATTCATCCGACAATGGTAGTGGCCTTGAATCAAGTGGATGTTGCCGAACGCAGAGGAGTACGATTAGATGATGTCAAACTGGCTGAAATGCTCGGCGTTCCTGTTGTGAAAACAATCGGGATCAGGAACGTTGGATTGCACGAACTCATGAAACAAGCTCTTCGAGCATCGCAGAGGAAAAAGCGACCGTCGACGATAATCAAATACAGCCCAGAAATCGAGAAGAGAATCGAGGAACTCGCTGAAGCGCTCCGGGGCCTTGAGATCCCATGTTCAGGAAGATGGATGGCCATCAGACTGCTCGAAGACGATGAGGATGCTCGGGACATGGTCTACAAACAGAAACCGTCCCTTGAGAGTGTTGTACAAAGACTCAGGGCGGAGGTCGAGGAAACATACGGGCATGATGTAACAAGTGTCTTGGCCAAAGAACGCTATGCCATTGCGTCAAGGGTTGCATCATTGGTTTCTGTGCAAGGGAAGCCGACGCTGTCGCTTGCACGTGATCTCGACAGAGTATTGCTTCATCCTGTTGTGGGATACTTGGCCATGGGAGCAGTCATCCTGTTCATGTTCTACGGAGTTTTCGTGCTGGGGGATTTTCTCTCCCGTGCTGTCGGGAATCTTCTTCTGGGTATGAGGACGTGGTATGACTCAGTGTTCGCGGGGGACGTCGCTGCTTTTGTTTGGGTTGGCGCTGTAGAAGGAATCGTTGCAGGCATCACCGTGGCACTTCCCTATATTGCCCCATTCTATGTTGCACTATCGCTAATAGAGGATTCCGGGTATTTGTCAAGGATTGCGTTTCTGATGGACTCAGCCATGCACAAGCTAGGAATGCATGGCAAGGGCTTCATACCAATGATGTTGGGTTTCGGATGCAACGTTCCAGCATGTCTGGGCTGCCGCGTAATGGAAACTGAGCGCGAGAGAGTGGTCTGTGCATTCTCGGCGAGTCTTGTGCCGTGCTCAGCTCGGAGCATTGTGATCATGGGTCTCGTCGCGGTGTATGTCGGGTTCGTCTGGGCAATCCTCCTCTATGTGCTGGACATCCTTATAGTCTTCGGACTGGGCCGTGCAGCATTCAAGCTGCTTCCCGGAGAACCGACTGGACTCATAATGGACATGCCGAGTTATCGCATGCCGAGCCCCAGAGCAACACTGAACAGGGCTTGGGTCAACGTCAAGGAGTTCATCGTCAAAGCGTTCCCGATCATCATCATCGGCAATCTCGTGATTCAGTTAGCCAACATGGCCGGTCTATTGCTGCTCGTTCAGTCATGGGTGAGTCCTGTGACGGTTCTCTGGCTGGGACTTCCTCCAGCCGCTGCTATTGTCCTGATATTCGGAGTCTTGCGCAAGGAGATGACACTGATTCTCTTAGCCTCTCTCATGGGAACGACGAACTTCGCTCTGGTCTTGACACCTGCCCAGATGATTGTATTCGCGTTCGTGGTCATGATATACATTCCTTGCTTAGCGACGATAGCAGTTCTCACGAGAGAGCTGGGTTACAGGCGTACGGCAGAGATCTGTGTGGCAGAGATTGTGGTTGCGATTATTGCTGGAGGCATCCTTCTACGAGTGCTCGCAATCGCAGGCATCGCCTAGATCCAGTCACAGCCAGTCGTCACCACACCGTCTTGGGATGACATCCGGAACTTTGGCAAGAAGCCGGACGTCGTCTGGAACAGTCTACTTCTTCTTCTTGACTAGCAGAACAACAACCACTGCGGCTGCGGCTCCTCCTGCACTCACGAAGATGAAATTGGGCACACCCAAGAAGCTATTCGTTAGCCAGTCAATGATTCCTCCTCCCCCGCCACTTGAAACCTCGAACTCCACATGCGAATTCGACATAGCATAGAACACGTCGCCCTCCGAGCCGACAGCAAAAGCACAGCCGGGAATTCCATGTATTTGCCGACAGTAGACGCACACAACAGGGAAATCCATGTATTTCCTGATGATATAGTCTGGATAGGCTTCGTCGGTCGCGCCAGAGTCAGCCTTTGATGGAGTGTAGTTGTACCTGATTGTCCATGTGGCTCCTGGCGCAAGGGAGTCTCTTGTCCAAACAAACGGCTGTTCTGACGGGGATAGTCCTGCCTCAATCTCGCGCCTATGATCGCAGGTTCTCGAATCGTACACCCTCAATGAATACGCTGTGAGAGTCCCCACATTGTGGACAGTGATTGTGCGCTCCACCATCGCACCAGCGATTGCAGGTCCAGTCATAGGCACCTTCTCAACGACAATGTCACAATCATTGTCTACACCCGTAGTCAATGAGAAGGTCTGGTTGAGACTGAGAGCCTTAAAGAGTAGAGGACTTGACTTGTCAAGTGCCTTGTTCAGCTCTTCGTCAGAGCCATTTATGTTTCCTGTCACAATGAAAGAAAGATCACTTGGCAACACCGAAGCAGGCTTCATCTCCTTGATGTCATAACCGAGTGGCTCTAGGTACCCGGGCAGATTGCTCAGGGTCAACATCTGATGTATTGTGCCTCTAAGCTCCGCATACAGTGTGCTCGCTTCTTCCGTCTGGGCCGTAGTGAGTTGTCCGGGAGCCCTCACACCGATCATAAGTGCGACAGTTTCCCAGAGATTCTTCAGGGTTTCATTCCAGTGACTCCTCAGGAACGTCAAGACATCCTGCTTGGTGGTGAATGACGAAGGTGCACCGCCGGCGATCGTCGCATTGAGGCCGCCTCCGAATGAGTCCTCGAAAGTGTCTCTATACCAAGCTCTTGCAGTTATGTTAGGATAGTCGTCAAGTATGCAGTAAGAATCGAAGTGCCTAAGGAATGCGGTCAGAATCCCGCCCGGAGTCAAGTCTGTTCCCATGTTGTCGACGAGACTTAACGGATTGACGCCGGCTTCCTCCATTATCCGAAACAGCATGTTGAAGCTGACTTCCTCAAGAGGCAGCGTATTGAAGCTGACTTCCTCCATGGGGAGCATTCCGAAGCTGACCTCCTCCATATGCACGTACCGCTCAAAGAGACTGAGACCCCAGTCGAAGTTCATAATGAACGACTGGTTCTCCATACTGACCTCGAGAATAGGCTGATACTGCATGGCTAGCAACTGCTCCAGGCTGGGATGCACTTGATTGGGATCGACGATTCCCAGCAGACCGTCTGCCTGAAGGGCAGCCATTCTTGGCAGCATAGATGAGATCTTGATGAACGCATCAAAAGCCGTCGTGTTAGGCGGAATCGTGCCGCCTTCGCCAAACGTGGGAATCCCGACTTCATGACTGGAGTCATCAATCATCCACCAATCTTCTGGTACCCCCTGAAGGGCAACGTTGTCGGGAGCCACTGCCATGATTAGCGAGATTGACGGTGCTGAGCTGTTGTCAGCCATCATGTTGTGGATTTCCCCTGTGTACCCGGTGAACTCAGTCAGAGAGAGCATACTCGAATCTGCGTCTAAGGTCACATCGTAGTAAACGTCGAAATAAGAGGCCTGAGAAACTACTGTCGACTCCACAGCGACTTCGGGCACCACCCTCAGAATCGAGAAGTTTGAACCCATCCCGATGCCATTCATGAACAGCTGCGGACTGGACTTGTCGTAGTACTTGGTCACCGACATCAAAACGTACTTCCTCTCTTCCAGCGATGTCCCATTGACGAGTGACATGAAGCCGCCGCGTGAATGCAGCAGGGAGACCATCTTCTCATAGGCGGCCCCTTTCTCCACTTCTTCGAGCAAGTCAACGTAGACGATTCGATAGTACGAGATGGTGAAAATCATGTTGGCCATGCGGTATGTAAAAGTCTCGGTTCTGTTGTCAATACTGACACTGACCTTCTGGAAGTTGAAGCTGAGCCCCTCTTCAATCTCTCTCTTGTAGTCGTCCGCAAGCGACAAGGCTTCATTCAAGTCCAAGTCTGTCACATATGACTCCGTTTCATCTGACGGCACAACTATCACCGGATTGACCACAAGCTGAAGGACTGCACTAGGTCCTCCGATTACGCAGCTCGGATAGGGGGTCTGACTCAGGAGAGCGATGCCCGCCTCAGACACATATCCGTCTTCGGTTTCAGCTTGCTTCGCGACCATTGACGGTAGGTCTACCTCATTCTTGTGGCCGTAGTGGGATGCATTCTGTACTGAAATGAAGCTGTATGACACACCACCCCAAGGGTCAACGTATGACACTATCGCCTCGAGCGTGCGCGGCGTTGCAGTGATTGAAGGCTCGATTGGACCAATGGAGCCGGTCACTGGCGTGGCGGTATTCGTAGCTGGCACAACACTCACTGGCCCACGCCCGGACAGCGTGGGCACGAACAGAGTGACAATCATAAAGAGAGACAGAACTAGATTCCTTTCTTTTGACATCATTCTTGCATCCCTCAGGCAGCGCGGACTTCTTTGAAAGAAGAAACCAACATGTAATCTATACGGCATCTTATCAACCTTTCTTTGCACAGGAGACCAACATGCTCGCCCCATGCACTCTTCCGACTCTCATACGCGGCAAGTCCGCAGACTTCATATGCGTAACTCAAAAGCCTTCATAGCGTGCATGAGGAATGGACATGTCAGTTGTCGAGCTGCTGAACAAAGAGAAGTGGAGAGCACTTGGCGAGTTCCTCCTGATTGACCTTGTCCAAATCCTTATCGTTTCTGTCTTGGTTCTGGATCAGGAAACACCCCAGGTTGTGGGGTTAGACTTCACAAGGTCAGACCCACTGGTTTCCTCTTCTTTGTTCCTCGGCATCTGCACCATACAGCTTTTCCTTGTCTACGCTGTAGCCCTGTCTGTGCGGAGAAGCAAGGACCTCGTCAGACTCTACCCGCACTTCGACCCCAGCCAAAAGTGTGACTGTAAGTTTGGTCGTGATCAGATAGTCCAATGGGTGCTTGACCTCGCCAAGGAAGAGCGAGTGAAGGTCCACGACATATTCCTCATGAGATCACCCTTTCCCAACGCGTTCACGTTCAGCCTGCCACTGATAGGCTCGACCGTCGTGGTCCACAGCAACGTCCTCGATCTACTGCAGCCCTCCGAAGTACGGGCCATCATTGCACACGAACTGGGCCACATCAAGAACAAGGACTCGGTCATCATGATTCTGCTGAGGATACCATCCTTCTTTGTTCAAGTAGTGTACGTCTACATTTATGCCAGGCTGATACTGGCCCTCGTTGACACACTCCTTGTCAACTTCGACCCGATTGTAGCAGCGATTCGTCTGGGTGTTCTTGTGGGGTTCGCTCTGCTTTCACGTCTGGCACTATTCCTGTCAATGGTCTTCCTGCAGAAGGCTTCGCGAAGAGCCGAACTCATATCAGATGTTGACGCAGCAACGGTAGTCGGGGTCGAAGTCACAATCAATGCGCTGATTAGGCTGGGTCAGAGGATCGAGGCAATCAACGCGCTTGTTAACGAGTTGCGATGGCTCCAGTTTCTAGGCGCTGACGTTTCTGGACAGGCAGCCCAAAACGAACTGAACCGCATGATACTCTTGTATCCTCTTGACAGTATTGAGGAAGGTGACGCCCGTAGACTGGCCCCGGAGGTGTTTCTCTCATCGCGGCTCAAGCACCTAAGGGATGTGTACGGCGTGGCTCTATCAGACAATCAGATAGAGGAAGCAATCTTGCCTGCGCTCAAGTACTTGGCAGAGAAGCGAGGCCCGGCACCTGCGACACCGACAGGCCCCTTGGCAGGAAAAGTGGACTGGCGCCAAGTTGACCATGATGGAAACCGCAGGCTCTCGTCGGATGAGATTCAGGAACTAATCCGTGTGCTTCGTGAGAATCCAACCAGACTCATGTTCGACAGTGAAGTCGGCGCCAGACTGCTTGTCTTGGATCATCCAGACTTCAGAAGACGCATACTGACTATTGCAGATGCCTTTGGCCTCTGAGGACACCCTCGTGATTCGACTATTCAGATACCTGTGCTTGATCGTCTTGTGGAGCTCTCTCAGCAGTGGTTGTTCCGGGGCTTCGCCTAGCCTGCCGCTCCAGTTCGATTGGATTCACACCTCTCAGAGCCGAAATAACGACTGAGATGCCCGCAAGCAGGCAGAAGGTCCAGACTGCGAGCCGCACAGAGGCGATGTAGGCACTCACGAACTCCGGTCCCGACGTTAAGCCTTCAGGATTGAAACCTGCGAAGTAGAAAACGAAAATGGCAGTCGATAGAGCAGTGGCAATCGAGAATGCCGTGGTCCTCGAAACTTGTGTCAGTGCACTGATTACCCCCATGTAGTTACGCGGGGCAGCGGTCATCATGAAGTTGGCGTTTGCCACAGTGAACAGCCCTGTGCCGACTGCTGAGATGACAACTGAGAGCAACATGAGGGGTATGTCCGGCATTGCCACGCCAAGTACAACAAGACCTCCAAACTGGAAACAGAGTCCGATCACAGTCTGCCTCCGGGCCTGCACTCTCTCTGATATGAGACCGGACACTGGTCCCATCACAGCTATTGTCAATGGATATGCTGTCAGATACACACCTGTCAGGGACTGAGAGAATCCAAGAGCTTCTTGAAGCAGAAACGGCATGAGAAACGAAACCGGGCCCATGGCCATGAATGAGAGAAAAGCCGAGAAGAAACCTACAGAGATTCTTCTGTCAGCCAACACTCGAGTCGGGATGATAGGCGACGAGAACGTTCTCTCCCTGAGGATGAATGCAACAAAGGTCGCCACAGAAATCGCAGCAAGCAGCATGAGTAATGACAGATTCACTATGTCTAGAAGAGACACCATGAATACGGCAGTGAAAAGGACTATGAAGAACAGAGTTCCCCCCAGCAAGTCGAACCTCGTTTCCTTAACAGGTTCTGTTTCCCGGATTATCACCTCCCCCACGATGAGCCCGAACAGTCCCAATGGTACGTTGATAAGAAAGACACTGGGCCACCCAAAGAACTGGGTGAGTATGCCTCCAACAACCGGACCAAATCCCAGCGCTGATGCAAGGATAACCGAGTTCAGTCCTATTGCCCTTCCTCGATTGCCGGGAGTAGTGAAGTAGGTCACGAGCGCCAGTCCGTTCGCAGTCATCATGCTTGCACCGATCGCCTGGAAAACCCTGGATGCAACGAGGACTGAAAAACCCGGAGATAGCGCACAAGCGGCAGAGCCTGTGATGAAGAGCGCCATGCCTGTCTGAAACACCATCTTCTTGCCGCGACGATCGCCCAGCTTTCCCATCAGAGGCATCGCAGACGTTAGGACCACAAGGTAAGCAAGAACAACCCACTGAACCTGTTCTATTCCAACTCCAAAGTCAGTCGCCATGGTGACGAGCGAAACGTTGACAACCGAGGAGTCCAAGGCACTAAGGAGGATTCCGAATCCCGTCCCTGCAACAATCCTGTATGGTCCCAGCTCAGTCTTCCCGCCCGATGAGAGAACCGTGGAATCGCCTTCAATCATGTGCGGCACTCGGCTGTGGACTCTGCCAGTGGCCGGCGAGGATGACTTAAGCCTTGTCTTGTAGACTTGCCATCTTCTCGCCGTCAGAATCACAGATAAGGAAGTGCCGCACCGACTGCCCGCGTTGCTCTGGCCGCAACTTGTCCCCTGATTCATGAATGACTTGCCGAAACAGACTACGGAGTGCTTAGCAAGTGCTCTGTGTCGGAAAAGGACGCTTTCCCACGGGTCGCATGGTTTTTATCGTACGCACACTGCCGCTTTAGTGAGGAATCCAAAACATGGGTCTTCTCGGCAAGCTCGGTTACGGCTCAGGTAGCATCACAGCAGCACTGCCTCAGTATGCTATCCAGACCTACATTTTCATTCACTACGCAGTCGACCTCCACATGAATGAATTCTGGCTTGCCGCTGCGTTGACTATATGGTCCGTCTGGAATGCAGTGAACGATCCGCTATTCGGTTATCTCTCAGACAGGACTCGGACTCGGTGGGGTAGACGGGTGCCGTGGATTGCCGTGTTTGCCGTGCCGCTTGCCTTTTCGATGTTTCTTGTCTTTGGACCCCCGGGTGATGCCTTCGCAATCGGCGACTTCAATCTCTTCCTGTGGCTCATAGGTGCGATTGTCTTCTACGACGCTTGCTACACGATTGTGGTCTTGAACTGGACCTCGTTGTTTCCGGAGATGTTCACAAGCAACAAAGAACGCTCTCAAATGTCAGTGATGCGGCAGGTGTTCTCTGTCTTTGGTCTTATCGCAGGCACTGCTATTCCACCTGTCCTGGCTGGAACACTGGGATGGAGTGGGGTAGGGCTCGCAATTGGACTGGTGTCAGCTCTGTTTGCCTTCATCTCCCTCACAGGCTCGCATGAGAAACCTGAGTTCAGAGAAAAGACCCTACCCGTGTTCAAGGCGATGAAATATACATTCTCCAACCGTTCCTTCGTGATATTCGTGTCCTACAATTTCCTTGTGCAGTACATCGTCGCTGTTGCACTAGGTGCTCTGCCATTCTTCGCCAAGTACGTGCTCATGGGCAGCGAAACCATTCTGTTCTTGGTCCTGTTCCTCGTGGCCCTTCCTGTCTTTGCAGTATGGTACCATATCAATATCACGAGGGGACCAAGGACGTCTGCCATCATCACGCTGCTATGGGTTGGAGTAATCCTGCTAGGAGTCCTCTTTGTCAATGACTTCACAACAGGATTGATAGTCATCGCCATAGCTGCAGCAGGAGTCGGGGGCTTCATGATGTTGCCAGACATTCTGATAGCATTCACAATCGACGCGGACGAGCTGAAGACCGGAGTCCGTCGCGAAGGGGCCTATTTCGGGTTCAATGCCTTTGTCATGCGGTTTGCGGTCGTGGCACAGGCATGGACATATGCACTTCTGTTGTACAGTTCGGGCTTCGATGAAACACTGGCCACACAGCCCCCGTCTGCACTCTTCGCCATCAGACTCTTGGTGTCGGTCGTACCTCTTATCGCCGCAATACTGGCAGCTCTCATCATATCTCGGTACCCGTATCATGGACAAGCCCTCGCCGAGCTGCAACAGAAGACAGCTGAGCTGCATGCACAGAAGAGGGAACGTACTTCATAGACCGGGCCCAGGGGTTTCTAAGCCCATCGGTCATTCAAGTGAACAGCGTTGACTGCTATTGGGGCCCTGTTGTCTGAGCATCAACTCAAACGCCCCTACTTTGATTGTCCTTGTCAATCACAAACAGGTATGCAACAGACCTGCCAATCGCTCCAACTGTACCCCAGTAAAGGACGATAAGGCTCGTTTCGATGACAGCGTAGACCTCCAAGGATAGATCCGCAAGCAGTATCGGTGCAATGATTGCAGGAAGCGCTCCCAGCAGGACCAAGACCGACATGATGGCGCCATGACCCATGATACTCCTCCATGGTTTTTTGCAGTAGATATCCCAGAAGTTCTGCGCAAGGAATATGTCAGTGTATCCTACTACCCCGACAATCCCTATGCATGTGACTACGATCCCCACATAGAACCCGATGAGCCCTCCAAGGAGCGTCCCAAGCTCGATGATGTAAACCCAGATCCAGAGCAGTGCCACCATGATCAGCGAGAACAGCAAACCGTGCATGAACATCGTCGGTAAGTCCCTTCTAATGCGGAAGTCCTGCTTCGGACGACTCCTCCGTTCATGAGCAGCAGCCTCCTTTTCGAGTGCGATGGAAACTACTGGGACGCTGCCTTGTTCCGGCTGCGACAGGACACGGAGCCATTTCGCACAGTTCTGGCATTGAAAGAAGCCGCCCGATGCTATCTTGTCCACGAGATAGACGTATGATGCGCCGCAATTGGGGCACTTCATAAAGAGGCCTTCAGTGTCCTTGTTGTTCAACCTGGACTGTTCCCTCTCTCAGCTCGTCGAGCGATGCTGCAGAATTGATGCAGGAAACTTATAACAAAATCGTCGTGTACTAGCGGGGCAGTGCAATACATTGGCACCGAGAGAGATTGGAGTTCCCATTTGCACTAGTATGTCCTGATCACAAGCCGAGGAATATCGGGACAGGCCTGCTGCATTCCATCCGAGATGATAAGCCCTGGTTTCCCCCATGTTGTTCTGGGCCACTCACTACTGGACTGGCGCCAACATGCGGCCTCTTTAGCAGCCATATGCCTACTACTATCATGACTACGCCCAGCATCCAGTGATGGAAGGGGTACACATGGAACATAGACCAATCGCCAATGAGCCACCCGTGCGGCACGATGCCGGGTACAAAGAACCATAGCTCATCCAGGAACAGGATTGTTCCTATCACGACCAAAAGCAGGCCGGCCAACTTCCGCTTCATGATCTCACCGTTTGCAGGTCGATGGCTGCAATCGAAACTCGGAGCTTGTCAATCTTCCGGCTTCGGCCTTTAGGCGTGAGGATGGCGTGCGCCTCCCGACGATGCTTGCCGCAGTGAGAGCACCCGAGGACTTCTCTTGTCTGGGACATCCGATAGTTCGCAAGGCACATGGGGTAGGATCGGCTCTTTGTCACCCGACTTGACCGACCATCCATAACGGAGATGGCAGTCTTCCGTCGTATGTCTTCGTTCTTGTTGGCACTAGGTTTTTCTCATGATACCAATACCTATACGCTGACAGACCAGGTAACTTCGGCACAAAGAGGAGAGTGCGCAATAGTGACCCTCAGCCCTCCCGGGAGTAAGGTATTCAAGGTCGTCCTCATAGGCGACGGAGCGGTTGGGAAGACCAGTCTCCGTAAGAGGTACCTAGGGGAGGGCTTCGTGGCAAGTCATATGGCCACCTTGGGAGTTGACTTCGCTCAGAAACGCTTTGAATTCAACGGAGTACAAGTTCGCCTGATTATATGGGACCTCGCTGGACAGCCCAGTTATGAGAAAGTCAGGCGGCACTACTATCTCGGAAGCCATGGCATAGTCTTGGTATACTCTGTAGTGGACCGCGAGTCGTTCGACAATGCTTCAAAGTGGCTCGTAGAGGCATACAAGTACATGGGGCAGCTCCCACCTACGGCTGTCTTGGGCAACAAGACTGATCTGCGGGAATCGTCTTCACGAGAGAGTAGCATAACCACAGAAGAGGGCAAGAGATTCGCAGACTACTTCAGCGAAAGGCTCCCAGTGCCAGTGGTCTTCCGAGAAACATCGGCTCTGAAAGGTGAAAACATCGAGGAGGCCTTCACTGAGTTGACCAGGCTGATGATCGAAATCGATGAGAGAATGAGGTTCCAGCCCGAACCTTCTCGCCCAAATGAATGAGATATCAGGAATCGAATACACTGCCGAGCGAATAGGTGATCTTTGCTTCCGCGTCCCGGTAGCCTACGGATACTGTGGACTCTCAGTTGCTGGCATTTCCTCAATCGTAATCTCGATGTCTTTCGCCTTGGGAACCGGATATGAGAAGCCGACTTTGACTAGCGCGGCCCCTGAAAGAGCGACAATCGAAATCAGAGCAAACGAGGGGCCGAACCCATACAGAGGGAGGAACGCACTGAAGAACCATATTAGAGGGATGGCACAAAGAATCACGAGCGTGGGTCTCAGAGAATAGAAACTGTTTCTGATTCTATTGGGAATCACATCTATGAAAACACGTTGGGACAGCACATCGCCAAATGCTCCGAGAAAATCCCCAAAGGTGAAGATGATGAATATCAGCGTCAATGGCACAACGGACTCTGCCGGAACCTCAAACAGCGGGACGTTCGTCAGTGGCAGGAAGACTGTTATCATGTGAGCTTCCTCAAGAGTTGGCGGCTTGAAGGCGAAGGTTGTCGCTGAGAGCAACACATAGAAGAAGAACCCACAGAACTGAAGGAGTCTCAGACGTGGAACCCATTTGATTGGATCGAATCTGCGCGACCATATTCCGCTCCGTTCCTGAGCTGCCACATTCGGAATGAAGACAAGAGTCCTGAAACCAGAAATGCCAACGTAACTCAGAATGTATATGAAATACAGCGGAAACAGAAGGATTTCCCACCATACTACCCCTGTAGCGAAGAGAATCGTTTCGCCCATTATGGAGAAGAACACAAAGCGGCTCGAGCCAAGGAACTTCAGCCCATCTCTCAGTATACGCAGGTATCCGCCAGATGCTGCATTTTGCTTCTTTCGCAGTGCTTCTGCCTCAGGGAAGTCTCTGACAACTCTTATCACGGCTATGGCAAGAAGCAGACTCATGATGGCCTGAAATCTGAAGACCCACCTTTCGGTATAGAGGGCGACGAGCCATGCGCCTGGCAGAAGAACCAATGTCGACACGAGCTGGAATATCATGCCTGTGCGACCTTGCATGACGCCATACATCTTTCTGTCCTTGTCATGGGGCATGGCCACGCGATAGTTGTTGTCGAACCAAGCACCCCACGCGCCACTTTCTTGCGACTGCCCTATTCCCATTATGACGTAGATGGCAACAAAGTAGATGTACGGGGTTCCCACATCAATAGTCGAGGCTAACCAGAAGGCAATCGCATAGCATGCAAGCGAAGTGGCAATCACGAACCGCTGTCCAATGTAGTCTCCAAGAGCGCCGCTCGGATAGTCAAGAAACGTACGTAAGACGAGCTGGATTATCACCAAGACGCCGACCTTAGGAAGGCCCGTCATCAAGTCGCCACCGCCAATCTGAGTTGCCAAGAATATCATCCAGAAGGTTGTGGATATCATGAATGTGGCAGCCATGGTCGGCATCAGGAGAACCATGCTACGGACTAATCGAATGGCCTTGTCCGTAGGTTCCTGCAGTCCAAAGAGTCTGGCGAATATGCCCATGGCTACTCAGCTCTGTCTGTATTGGCCGCGCCCTAGAACGTGCAGGATATTAAGTTTGGCATGAGCGCTATTACTGCTCGATGCCATACGCTTACTCATTCAAATTGAGCGGACAATCCAATCCCAGCAACTGTGCGACAATGGAACTTAATCCTTGGTTGCCCTCCAATAGAGGAATGGTTCGTCACTTCCTCATCTCATAGAAACCCTTGAGTGAGTAGACCTCATTCCAGACCTGCTTGAAGCGTTCTTCATCAACATGTGGTTTCCTGATGCATCTTAGGAGTATCTCTTGCTGCTTCTCGGTGGTGCTTGGTTTGGAGTGAAGTAGAAGAGCATACCGTGAGAAATCGCGCACGATGAAGTCGAATATCTGATCGAGTAAGGCATCACCGATGTCATACTCCTTCACGGCCTCTACTATCAGCTGGCCGTATACCACAAGAGTGAACAACTCGCCTGCATTGAGACTGAAATCCAAATCCCGTCCCTGTTCTTCACTGGGCGTCGCATCGGTCATGAACTCATTGAATACCTGAACCTGCTCTTTGAAGATGTCAACATTCGGCAGGCTCACGCTGTCGTATGTCTGATGGTAGTCATGGAACCGTATCTGACTCGCACCCTTTGTTGGTCCCTGATTGAACATGAACTCATCATGTTTCGCAGCATCAACTCTCGCAATCTCTGGACACTTCTCGGGCATGAAGAAGAATGCTGGCATGAACTTGATTATCTGTGCCATGTTAACGTGGACCGTCCCCTCCAGTTTCGGAAGTGCTCGAATGTCCCGGGTAGCAGAGGAGAAGTATGTTTCTGCTTCAAATCCTCTGGCGGCTATCACGTCCCAAAGGAGGTCAATGACTCTCTCTCCCTCGGTAGTGACCTTCATCTTCACTAGGCTGTTGTATAGTATGTAGCGACGATCTTGGAGAGACGCCGTTCGCATGTAGTCACCGGCGCGCAGGGCATACAACTTCATCGCCACAAGACGGGCATAGGCGTCGACGAACAGACTCCGTACATGGGAGAAGTCAGTGACCCACTGACCATACAGAAATCGGTTAGCCGCATGGTTGATGGCTTCATAGAGAGCATGGGTACAGATCCCTATGGCGGCCCATCCCAGATTGAACTTGCATACGTTGACCGTGTTCAGTGTGCAGTCCCAAGCCTCGCGCCCCCTCGAAAGGATGTCTGCATCAGTTATTGGGTAGTCGTTGAGCTTGTACTCAGCCACATACGACTGGACCGCCACTACGTTCCTCACGCACTCGTAGTTCGGATGCTGCGTGCTGACAGCAAAGAAGACATAGTTGCCATACTTCTCGTCAGCAGGATCCATTGGTTTGTCGGTCTTTCCAAAAACAGATACTAGGCTAGCTATGTTGCCATTGCCGATATAGTACTTAGAACCCTTTGCAACGTACTTGCCTTCACCAAGAACCTTGAGTTGCATCTGTGAGGAGTAGATGTCTGCACCATGTTGCTTCTCACTCAGCCCGAAAGCGAATACCCCGCCGTTCTTGAGAAGCTGACCTGTCTTGCGCTTCACTCCCTCATTCTTGCTCATCCATATCGGACTCAGGCCCAGGGCCGAAACCTGCCAGGTGTACCAATAGTGCAGTCCATAGAAAGCCAGTATCTCGTTGAACTCCATATTGCGCCAAGTGTCCCATCGGCAGTCCTTCTCTCCGTACTGAGGCGGAGTCAACAGCTTGTAGAAGATCCGATTCTGCTTCACAAAGTCGAGGAAGTCTTGATACCACACCATCGCATGGTCGTCATTCCTAAGTTTGACGTTCCCTTTGTTCTCGAAGAACTGGACTGTCTTGAACATGATTTCTTTCGATACCTTGTCGGGATATGCGCGAGTGAGGTTGTTGGGGTTGAGTAGTATCATTTGACATCCACTCTGTTCGAACATCGTGTCAACAGCTCGTAAAATGTGTTCTGGATGCCACGTTTTCGCGCGCTGCGTCGGTCTGAGTAGTCAGGCGCCGCTGAACTCGTGTGTCAACAACCAGTAATTGTCAAAGGCTATTGGCCTAGTTCCGGGTAGTGCTAGATACAGTGTCATGCAGCCGGTGACCATGGGATGAAGAGAAGATTGAATGCGAGGGGTTGGACCATTACCGGTGGGACTCCTCCACAAACGAGTTGGCGTTGGGTCATGTGTGGACTTGTATCATTTGTGATGTTCGTCTTCGGGATGCTGCTCTATCTGTTCACATGAACGTAACGCATCTGTGTGCAACGTCACCATTGAGCCCCATCACTACTTGTCGAGCGATGTGCTCAGGACCAAGAATCTGCATGGGTCAAGAAAAGGCCCAATAGCACGATTTCGTACGTCCCGATTCCCGCACAAACAACATAAGGGTGAATTTGCTCAATCGCCGCAGGTGCTGCTCAGTTTATGACCAAGAAGCATTTGGGCATGGTCGAACAGCTCAGGGGCTGCATAGAGCAGGTTGCCGGTCCTGAAGCTGCACGAAGGGTCATCTCCGGAACTGAGGAGGTATCGAAAGCCACTCCTGAAGAGGCAGCCCTGTGGGCTAAGGAAGCCATTGACAGACTTGACAAGACGGTCGACAGGACGAAGAGAACCCAGATAATGGAACTCTGTGGCCGCAACTGTGCCAACGTGAACAAGGCAGCAATAGAACGCTTCAGAAAGAAACGAATGAAGTTCAAGTCACTGGACGACTTCATAGCGGCTGAAGAGAAGAACCCCCAGAAGGGCACGAGGATTGAGAGAGCGGGGAATGTAATCCATCAGTACTACTCTCCGGGCTCGTACGGTCAGGGTCTCAGATGCTTCTGTGCCCTATTCAGAGGACTACCCAAGACAGAGCGAGTGTCCCTGACCTATTGCAGCTGTAGCAAGGCGTTTGTAGAAACTGTATGGGAGGCCTATGCGGGAAGACCTGTGAAAGTCGACCTGATCGAGTCGTGCATCTCCGGAGCGAAGGAGTGCAAGTTCGCCGTGCACTTGTGAGCTATGAGAACCAACCGAGTCATGCTCTGGGAGCACATGAGCCTACCTCCTCCTCATATCGAAGTACCCCTACCATGGACAGGCCCTTACTCAACTCCAACTGCAGATCAGCGAGCTCCACACACAGAAGAGCGAGCAGTTCGTGATTGAAACCAGTCAAGTGACCGAGCCCAAACGCTAAACTGCGGGTGTTTTGTCGTCTTTCGCAAGAACGGGATTGATTGGCCATCGGTGATTCCTTTGAAACCGTTCATTGTAAGTTGGACAAAGTTGGACACAGGAGTCTTTGTCCTCCCAGAAACGGCACTGGGGTCGTACTCCTTGAGGCTGGAATGTGTGGAGTCAGCCTCAAAGAGATGTCTGGTTCGAGCTATTCAAGCCCCTAATCGAAAATGTCCAAGATTGTCAAACTTCTACGCAGCTGTTGCATACCCTACAGAGTCATACCTCTCGAGCGTGTCGAGAATGGTTCGAGAACGCGAGTGAATGAGACTGTTGCTGTTGAGTCTGATATTGAGATCCGGGTAGATGGTCAGCTGGTTACAGCGCTGAGCTGCTCCCCTGGGCTGGAGAGGGAGTTGGCAATAGGCCATGTGTTGTCTACTGGAGTCATAAAATCACCTGCGCCCATCATGGCTGTAGATCGAGCAGGCAGGGTGTGCAATGTGAAACTAAGATCCTACGCCCCAGACCTTACCGCTGGAATGAAGTCGTCCGTGTCTGGTCGCCAACTCAGCAAGGCAGGTCATGATAGCGGACAGGCAATGATATCAGCTCAAGAGGTTGGTGCAATCGGACAGCAACTGGAATCTGCTCAAGCCCTGCATGGAGCGACAGGTGGAGCCCATGCTGCCCTCATCGAGCACTCGGAAACTCACGAACTGGTAGTGGCAGAGGACTTGAGCAGGCACAACGCAGTCGATAAGGTGATTGGACTTGCGGTCCTCAAGGAGTTCGATCTGACGAAGTATCGACTGTTCGTGACAGGGAGACTCACTTCTGATCTCGTGCGCAAGTGCATTCGCGTATCGCTACCGCTCGTCGTTTCCTACGCTGTTGCGACGGACACAGCCGTGGCAGCCGCGCGAGCAGCGGGCTTGACCGTGCTAGGGTCTCTCAAGGCCTCGGGATTCTGGCTGTACAATGAGGGGGCAGTCAAGGTGTCGCCCTGACGTTGTTGACCCATGTTCTCAGTACTGTGTCTCATGCATGAGTACATTCAGATACCCTCTTAGGAGGGTGGAATCCTCGCCGCGTGCATGATGCAGGTCACACCCGATTTCGTCATAGGGGCGACAACGGGCCTACTAGCCGCGTTTCTCTTTGCCATCTCGGTCAACATATACAAGTCCCAAAGCGTGGGTATCAGACCTGTAGCTGTTTCCTCGATCAAGATGTGGATATCGTTGCCCTTCATGGTAGCGCTTGTGCTTCTGCTCTTGCCGTTTCGAACCACCCCTTTCATGGTTCCCCTTGAGTCGCTGCCAGCATTATCCTTCTCCATGGTTGCAGGTGCAGTTGTTGGAGACACGGCCTACTTGATCAGTCAAGATCGCATAGGTGTGTCGCATGCATTCCCCATAGCCGGTGCCCATCCAATTCTGACGTATCTGATTGCACTCGCCTTCCTAGGTGAGCCCTTCGCAATCGGTCGAATGTCAGGAGTAGTGTTAGCTGTCATCGGGATAGTGCTCATATCCAGAGAGCATGGAGTCAAGAAGAACGGCGAAGAAACAAAGCGCAGCTATGACCCGCTTGGAATCGGACTAGCATTTCTCGCTCTTGTCATGTTCTCTCTCGCTGCCGTCTTCACATACATAGGTGTCATTGGAGTAGATCCAATAGATGCAAACCTGCCCAGGGTCGTCGTTGGTTCAATCGTACTTGTCCCTGTGTTTGCCGCCGCAAGAAGAAGGGGAATGCCCATTCCGTCGCGACATGCAGCAAAGCTCACAGTCATTGCAGGCTTCCTTGGGATGGCAATCGGCTCCGTGTTCTACATCATGTCATTCAAGTATGTTGGAGCAGCTGTAGGCTCAGTACTGGCGTCCACATCGCCTCTCTTCGCAGTCCCAATGTCACTACTGTTTCTCAAAGAACATGTGTCAAGGATTGCAGTGGTTGGAATAGCAGCAACAATCGCAGGTGTGTTCCTAGTCCTGACTGGGTTCTGAAGGAAGAAGGAATGCTGGAGGGAATCTAATGCAGGTCGCACCCGATCTTCTACTCGGTGCGGTGGCCGGACTCCTCAGCTCTGCATTCTATGCCATATCGGTCATCATATACAAGGCACTCGGTCAGGAAATACGACCCATTGCAGTCAGTGCCATCAAGATGTGGGTCGCCCTCGCGTTCATCTCGATCCTTGTTCTCTCCCCTTTCAGAACCACTCCCTTCTATGTCCCTCTTGAGAGCGTAATCGCACTTGGAGTATCGGTCACGGTCGGCACAGTGATAGGAGATACTGCCTATCTTGTCAGTCAAGATCGGATTGGGGTTTCCTATGCATTTCCAATAACATGTGCATACCCCATTGCGACCTATACTCTCGCGTTCCTGTTCCTTGGAGAACAGATTGTGGGAAGTAAGGTCCTCGGTGTCGCACTTGCAGTCGCAGGAATAGTCCTGATATCTCGCGGGCAGAACCAGAGCTCCGCGATCGGAGAGAAGAAACGGGGTTCTGACGTCTTTGGAATTGCGATGGCCCTAGTGGCATTGATACTATACTCTGTGAGTACAGTGCTGATACAGGTGGGAATGACTGGAGTTGATCCCGTCGATGGCAACCTCGTCAGAATGTTTGTCGGCTCGATTGAGCTCGCTCCGGCGTTTGCCATTGCCAGGCGTTTTGGGATGCCATTCCCATCGAAGCATGGCATAAAGGTGACAATCGTCGCGGCCTTCTTCGGAATGGCCTTGGGTTCACTCCTGTATGTTGCATCAATAAAGTACGCTGGAGCGACAATCGGTTCCGTTCTGGGTTCCACCTCTCCT